>ERZ1106915.913-NODE-913-length-32597-cov-12.696853_pt1 | contig 32597 bp, 20 predicted proteins | sample MGYA00403653_ERZ1106915 | MGnify/ENA primary metagenome ERZ1106915 (study PRJEB35170, sample SAMEA104062404) | human gut metagenome | biome: human gut; feature: human-associated habitat; material: faeces | place: Denmark | collected 2012-06-06 ... | reverse complement strand
TCCCACAAATTGTGACGCACATCTTGCAGAAAGCCTTTTTCAAACACGCTCTAGCTATCAGCGGGTAATTCCAAGCTCATCCAGTGCCTTCGCCTGTCTTGCCTCCATATCCGCAGCTTCCTCGGGAGTCATATGGTCATATCCCAGAAGATGCAGCATACTGTGGGCAACCAGGAAGCAGAACTCACGCTTCACACTGTGTCCGTACTCTTCTGCCTGTGCAGCTGCCCGCTCTGCGGAAATCATAATATCCCCCAGAAGAAGCTCTCCGCTGTCCAGGTCAAAACAGGACTCATCGTCCTCTGCCACAGAATAATCTGCCGGAGTCTCAAAAGGCAGCATTGGGAAAGAAAGCACATCTGTGGCTCTCTCTATTCCCCTGAACTCTGTATTTACACGCTTGATCTCTTCATTGTCCGTAAGAACCAGATTCACCTGTGCATCCCATGGACATTTCTCCATGTCCAGCACCTTCTCGGCAACGATTTTCGCAAGAGCGGGGCAGTCCAGGCCCAGGTCAAAATCTGTCTCACATTCATATTCTATTGTAACCAAAGCTTTCCCTCCTGGTGTAATGTACAACCTTTCAGTGATCCAAAGGGATACTCCAAACTAAGCGAACTGAATAGTTGTACTTATTTTATAATATTCCAATTCGTATCTGTAATGACAACTTTCCCTTTTCAGAGTTCCATCATCAGCCAAAAACCTTCGCCGTCAGCCTGGCAGCAAACTGGGGGCACACTTAAGATCTTCCACTCCTTCGAGCTGCCCGCTTCTGCGTCTTCTCCGCAGCCTTCGCCTCTTCCTTCTCAAATGCCTTAACAATATCCTTCACAATCTTACAGCGGACAACGTCACGGTTGGTCAGAGAAATCGTGGCAATGTCATCCACATTTTTCAAAATAGACGCACATTTCTGCAGACCGGAGTCGGTCTCCTTGGAAAGGTCGATCTGGGTCACATCTCCGGTAAGAATCATTTTGGAGCCCACACCGATACGGGTCAGCGCCATTTTCAAAATAGGAAGCGTAGCATTCTGGCTCTCGTCGATGATGATCATACTGTTATTCATAGTACGTCCTCGCATGTAGGCAAGAGGTGCCACCTCAATGATTCCCCTCTCCCGCAGCTTGGCCGCCTGATCCGGGCCAAACACATCATTCAAAGCATCATACAGCGGCTTCAGATAAGGGTCTACCTTCTCCTGCAGGTCTCCCGGAAGAAAGCCAAGCTTCTCTCCCGCTTCAATAGCAGGACGGCTGAGAATGATTCTCTCAATCTCATCATTTCGGAACATCTCCGCCGCATAGGCAACTGCCAGATAGGTTTTACCTGTACCAGCCGGTCCGATGCAGATGGTAACCGTATTGTTTTTCAATGCGTTAATGTAGTTCTTCTGGCCGATGGTCTTGGTGCGAATGGGAATGTTCTTGTAATTCAGAGTTACCGCATCCCCCAGTACCTTACGGGTACTGTCTGCAATATCCTCGTCCTGATCATCCCCCTCGTCCGTCTCATCCAGAAAACGATGGATCATATCCACAGAAAGCTGCTGCTGTTTGCTTAAAGCTTCCTGCATGGCTTCAATAATATTCACGGCACTGCGGATCCGTCCGTCATTGGTGCCGCTTACGGTAATACTGGAATTTCTCTGGGTAATAGATACCCCAAGACGCTTCTCGATCACCTTGATCAGCTTGTCATTGATACCGAAAAGCTCCTGTAAAATGTCTAATGAGTCAATCTCTATATTCGCGGATTTCAAATGCTGCTCCTCCTTATTTCTGAGTGTGCTTCAAAAAATATTCTGCCAAATATGGGTCACCATTTGCAGAAATGCTTTTTCGCCACACTTTATTCTGTCTCTTCTGGCTTCTGACTTTCCGCGTCAGATTCTTTTATACTATCCTGCTTCTCCAATTCTTTCTTCTTACGAAACTGCTCTACCGCTTCCCGGATGGCTGCCTCTTCCTCTTCCTTCGCAATCTTGCGGGCAAGGGAAATTGTCTGGAAAAAATTGCTCAGCAAAATCACAGCCAACGGTACCAGGATCACCGGGATAAAAATCAGCGGATTGGAAACCAGTCTGGAAATTTTTCCCAGGATCACAGATGACCAGATCACTTTTCCCACAAGGTATTCTGATTTCACATCATAGGGGTCTTCCACATTATTCCCATCTCCCTTGGTGGTATAAACATACTGACCGCCATCTTTCTCGATCCTTACCACACGGTGAGTATTCACCGCCCCGTCCAGCATAGGATCAGAAGAATAAAAAGAAATCACATCTCCCTCCCTGATCTGGGAAGGATCGGTCTCCTGCACCAGGATCATGGTATCCACATCATAGGTAGGCACCATGCTTCCGGTAGTGATCCGAAGCAGAGTAAAACCGCCTATACTGGGCGGTTTTCCAGGCTTGGTCAGCAAGACCATGATCAGCACCACAATGGCTGCTGCTATGATCACTACTGATATAAAATTGACAATGCCGTATATTATTTTTTTCAACATGGATTAATTGTCATCCTCTTTGTTCTTACGGTCGCGGCGATCCTGGAGGGCGTTCACGATATAGTGGGACAAAGTATTGGCCTGGGCTTTGGCAATTGCTTTTTCCCTCTCCTTCTTCGCCTCTTCAAGCTGCTGCTTCACCTGCTCCAGGGATTCTGCGGACTGCTTCTTCACACGGTCCACATCCTTCTGGGCTTTCTTCTGTGCAGCTTCCACTTTCTTCTTCGCTTCTAACTGCGCTTCCTTCACCGCCTGATCTGCCTTCTTCTGGGCATCGTAAACATCGGTACGTGCCTTATTTCTGGCAGCTGCGATCATGCGGTCAGCTTCTGCCTTTGCAAGACGGGTACTCTCTTCCAGCTGGTCGGCGCGTTCTTTGGCCTGTGCCATCTGCTCTCTGGCAGATTCCATGGTCTGCTGTGCTTCCTGGCTGGCCTTCTGGGCAGCAGCTTTCTCTTCTTCAGCCTTGATGCGGGCTTCCTCACTCTGGCGGCTTGTCTCCTCTGCCTGCCAGCGGGCTTCCTCCGCCTTGCGGCCGTTCTCTTCTGCTTCCTTCAAAGCCTTGCAAGTCTCCTCATGGGCACTCTGGGCTGCCTTTAAGGTCTCCTCGCTGTCTTCTAACTGGATCTCAAGAGTAGTCCGCTGTGCTTCCAGCTGGGACTTCTGCTCTTCTAAGGCTTCCATCTGGTCCATCAAAGACTGCATCTGCCACTGAAGATCATTGAGGGAATCCTCCAGCTGGGATTTCTGCTCCTCGATTTCCTTGCAGCGGGCAGTCTCTTCCTCCAGCTTCGCCTCCGCGTCTAGCTGCGCCTGAGTCACTTCCTCAATGATCACCTTGCGCACTTCCACATCCGGAATATTGTAATCCTCTACAATCTCTTCCTTGATTTCCTTGATGAATTTGGGCTTCACGGGAGCAGGATGCTTGCTGGCGATCTCGGACATTTTCCGAGGATCAGATTCCAGAAGACTCTTAAATACGGTATAGTTGGTGATCAGGTTGGTGTACATCTGCAGCAGGTACTCTTCATCGAATTCCAGAGCGGAATCCCGCTCCTCGATGGTGTATCCCACCTCATCATAGCTTTCAATAAACTGCCAAAGCTTGTAGCAGGTACGGTAATCCGGATCCTTCATCATCAGGTTGGTACGCTGGATGGGGCTTCGCACCTTGGCACAGCCGTTCATAATGTCACAGAAAGAGCTGCTCCTTAAGGTTCTGGCCATTCTTCGCACACGGTCAATTCTTTTGAAGACGTCCATATTGTCGCTGTCATTTTCCACAAAGCTCTGACGGTTCTTGATGGTCATCTCTATTTTATAGGAAATTTCCTCATAAGCATCGTCAATCTTGCTCTCCATGCTCATGGTATTGCAGGTCTCATCCCCTGTAGACCAGAAGATGACATCCGTACGTTTATCAACGAATGAGAAAAGCCTCTGGATCAGATGATAAACAAAACGGTTCTCATACAGATCATAGCTCTCCTCTGTGGTCACATTAAGAATACGGGTTGGCTGAATCTCCCCGTTCTCATTGGACGCAATAAACTGGGTATTCTGACTTAAGTGGCGCACGCTGTCTGCCGTAATTTTCTTGGCAAGGGCAACGGGCACAACCTCCTCAGATGTGGCAATAAACCTTCTGGGCTTATCTACGATATTGAAAATGGACTCAATACCTTCCTCCACAACAGTCAGCCACTGCTCATCTACAACCTTATGCAAAATCCGGTTCTTCTGCTGCAGGGTATTGTCTCCTGCCTGAACCATCTCGAACAGATATTGGAAATACCTGTCATCCTCCAGCGTCTCCCCGACCTGGGTGGTATATTTGGCATATAAGTCGCCTATCGTATTTGCCATCTTCGTTCTCCTTAACTACTTCTTAATGCAACGGTTCAGCACCTTCGCAAAACAGCGGCTGCTGAACCGTTACTCTTTAATACAGATTCTGGATTCTTCTCAGGTAAGACTTGCTGTCCTCCATGCCTGCTTTTCCGAAGGTCTTCTCGATGTAATTGATCAGGCCTGTGATCTCATCTCTTACAAAGCTGACGTTCATACTTTCGAATTTCTTCAGAACCTTACGTGCCACAATGTAATCCATGGCGTCAAGCTCTGTACCGCCGCAGGCTACATAAACCGGAATGAAATCATACATCTGCTTCATAATACGGTTACCAAAGGAAAGCTTGAATCTGGTAACCAGATAGCTGTCAAGCTTCTGCATCTTATCCATAAGATCGTCGCTGATCGGGTGCTCCACCTTGGCTTTCTGGAACAGATATTCCAGATGCTCGGTGGTCACATAGCAGGCCGGCTGCGGGTCGCACTCAAAGGCATCGGCTCTTTCATTGAGCTCGATTGGCATAGCACGGTCGTAAACCTTATCGGTAATGGTAAAGGTAGAATCATCGTTGTTCGCAGTACCCACAAACCAGGTGGCATCGGAAACATGGATCTTACCGCCATCCATTTTCACAGGATCACCCTCCCATGCAGTAGGAACCAGATCCAGAACCCACTCATCCTTGCTCGGCATCTCAAGTACGGAAAGCATTTCTGCAAAATAGTACTCAATACGGGCAAGGTTCATCTCATCCAGCACGATCAGGGTCGGCTCTTCACGGTAGTTCGCTTCATACAGCGCTCTCAAGAACTCAGTCTCATTGAAGCGCTTGGAAAACTCATTGAAATATCCTAACAGCTCACTTCTGTCACGGTAAGAAGGCTGCACGGAAACAATGGTCGCCGGATTGTAAAGATAACGGCTGAAGGAATAAGGAAGACTAGTTTTACCAGTACCGGAAATACCTTCCAGGATCAGAAGCTTACTTGCTGCCATACCGGCAACAAATCTGCGGACGATCTCAGGTGTATAGTAAAGCTTCAGCTGGCTTGCTGCAAAAAGGCGGTAGCCCTCTGCAAACTCTTCCAGTGTGATATCGTTGTTGTACTCGGGAATCTGATAGTTGGCATACTTCTCGTCCACAAGGGTAAGCTTGGGGAAACGATGGCCGATATTCTTCTTCGCTTCAGAAATAACGGCGTTTACAACCGGGGCAGACGCCATTGCAGCTGCTGACGGCACGCCCGCAGCACCAGCCACTCCGCCTTCTGCGGCAGTAATCACAGCACCGGCAGCCACAGCTCCCGCACCTGCTGCAGTAGCAGCTGCTTCAGCCAGTCCCTTGCCGCTTGTAACCTCGCCAACAGTGGGAAGCACATCATCGGTCAGGGCAGACGCCCCAACGTAAGGAATCCGCTTGGTGCCGCCCATGGCATTGACCTTCAGCGCCAGAATGCTGTTCTTCTCTTCCATCAGAGAAAGGACCTGCTTGTTCAGACGTCCGATTTCTTTATATAATGCTGCATTGTCTGTCTTGTCTGCCTTCAGCTGATGACGCAGGATCATATGGCGCACCAGAATGATCACCAGCAGCACCGGAATGGCAAACAAAATGATCATCAGGATCACTGACAGGATCTTGGCAAACACTTCCAGTGTAGGAAAATATGTACGGAAAATCAGGAAATACTCTGCCCAGCCTGTAATAAACAGCTTCAGAAAAGCCACCAGCCAGGTCACAATGTTATAAACAACCTGAGACAAAAGCTCATAGGCAAATTTCAGGAATTCACTCACAGTCTTTATACCCTCCCATCCGGGTCATTCTTCTTCGCCTTCTCAAGCTCCTCCTGTGCCTTCGCACGAAGCGCCTCAGCTTCCTCACGCATACGTCTGGCCTCCTCAAGGGCTGCCTCCGCCTCGCTCTTAGCCTTCTGTGCCTGCTCCTGATCCTTCTGGTCAGCTTCTCTTGCTGCCATGCGGATCGCTTCCTCTTCCTTGGCAGCTTCAACCGCCATTGCACGCTTCAGGCTGATGCTGATCATGATCAGATGATAGATCTGGTATACGAAGAATAAAAGCATAGGAAGCACGATCACAACCAGGAATCCCATGCTGCTGGAAAGGAAATCCATTACCTTGCCAAGTCCGGTTACGTGTCCCACATATTTACCAACAATATCTCCGTCTGAAATTACATGAAGATCGGCGATGCCGTTGTTGTTATCACCGATGGTGGTGTAGCTTCTGGCATCTCCCACTGTCTCAATACTCTGGATACGGTGGGTATTCAGTGCATATTCATTATCAATAATTGTGTGGAAACAGATAATATCCCCTTCCTTCAAAGTGGAAGGATCACATGTATGGATAAAGATCAGATCCCCTGCGCTGAAGGTAGGAGCCATAGAATCAGACTGTACGGTAAGCGGTGTATAGCCGAAAAGATTGGCCACATTCTGGTTGTCCCTGGATGCCATGGTAGTGAATGCATAAAGAGCAGCTACCAGGATCACCACCCACAGAAGCACACTGATTACGATGGTTCCGATACGTTTTAATACTTTCATTTGTTTTCTCCCTCTTAACGAAAAATGTATGTTTTTATTTTATTACGAAGTCCTCTCAAGGTCAATACCAACTATTGCCCGGAGAACGTATTTCCATTTTCATCGGTACCTGTAAAACGCATTCTGATGGAATAATCCGCAGACTGCAGTTCGTCTGTGCAGGCCTCGTCTGTGCCTTCCATCCAGATATGTACCACAACCGCCTTGTCCTGCCCCTCTTTCAGGGAAAACATGGCGTTATTATCGGAAATGCGCATGGCAGAGGCACTTCCAATGCCAAAGGTGCGAAGCGTGCCGCTGTTCTGAAGGGAATCTCCCATGCCGGGATCATACACCCAGTTCTGGCCATCCGCGGTAAAGGAGATGCGCATAGCCTGGGGAAGCTGGCTGTTTCCCGAAGAAATCAGGGTTCCATCCTCTGCGCTACTGCTGCTGTTGGCACTTGTGAGATGGACGATCATGTCCTTTTCTGCCATAAAGTGCAGGGTAAATTCCAGATAAACGCCGCTTGCGGCATCTGCTGCACTGCCGTTCTCAAAGGTAAACGTGCTGCAGTCCGAGGTGGTTACAGGCTTCATAGGCGTTGTCTCCATGGAAAAGCCTTTTTCCTGAAGGATCCTTGCCGCAATGGACTCAAAGGACAGGGTTTTCACATACTGGCCAATGGTTCTGTGGGCATCCAGGTCCATTCGCAGATCCACATCCGACACAATGTCCAGGCTCATGGAACGAACCCTGGTGTTGTCTGCAATGGAAAACCATGCCACAGTTGCCGCCGTCACCGCAACCAGAGCCATCAGCACCAGAAGCACTGAGGTGTAGAAACGGCTTCGGATTACTTTATTCTTTTTCATCCGTTACACCTCCCCCTGGTTCAGTGCCCCGAAAAATGCAAGGTGGATGTCCGCCATATCCTGGCTGATTCCGTCGGAGCAGTCCGGGTCACAGCCCTCCAGGTAAAAATAAATATCCAGCGTGTAGATCTGGTTCAGATTCATGGTAAGAAGCGGTCGGGACGGAAGGCTGATGCTGTCGCTTGTAAAGGAAACGGTGTAGTCCGCGATCGGCTGGCTTGGATCCGTGGCAGCGCTTACAGTGCCGTTCTGGTACTGAAGCACCTGGTTGCTTCCAAGAGTCTGGCCGTTTATTACCGTGTTGTAAACCTGCTGGCTCTGGGAGCTCTCATCCTCTGTAAGCCGAAGGATCACGGCGGAAGAAGTGGCCCCGTCAAACACAAGGCCCAGCCTGGAGGCGGTAAGAAGCGCTCCGCTGGATGCCTCTCCAAGAAGCCCGTCGCTCTGATCCAGATAAAGATTCACAGTGGTTCCATCGGACCAGCCTGTGCCCTGTGCCCTGATATAAAGCCTTCCATGATAATAGTACTGCTCATTTTCCACCTGCAAAAAGGCGGATGCCATTCCATCTACTGTGGCAGGGGAATAAACAAAATCAGAGAGATTCACGGTGGAAACCGGCATCAGCTGGGTGGCTGTAGTCTGGTTCACCTGGGTGATGGCAGCGGTCTCCACGCTTTGGAAGCTGCTTCCTCCCTGGCTGCTTAGCTGAAGCTCCAGTGTCTCCTCTCCTGTCCTTGCTGTGGCCGTGCTTGTGGAAACCGCCCGGTTGGATGTAAACCATGCATAGGTGGCTGCCCCAAAGGCCAGAAGGGCAAATATGGTAGTAATGCCCAGGAACCAGGACCTGAAGACGTTTTTCATTATGCTTCTCCTTTCCGCTGCTTTTCAGCAGGCGATAATCCTACTGGTTTGCACTCACGTCCACGCCTGCAAAGGCAAGCTGGATCTGTGAATCTTTATTCTGTACCGGGTCGTAGCACTGCTCATCGCAGCCTTCCAGATACAGCCAATATTCAACGGAAGCCACCTCATCCTTTTCCAGGGTCAGTAAAGACTGGCTTCCTGCATTATATTCATTCTCATTGGTTCCCGCCTGCGCCATATAATCGGAAATGTTCAGGGAGGGATCATCCACGTAAGTGGGCTCTCCTGCTGAAGTCGCAGAGGAAACAACCGCGGAGCTTCTGGATATGGTGGTCCTGGACTGTGCACTGCCTGTGCTTCCAAGAGCATCCAGTTTGAAAATCAGATTCTGAGTTCCTGTGGAAGAGGTGATTTTCAGGCCAAGGCGCATCGCGGCAAGGGCCTGCGCATCGCTTCCAAGGTTCAGATTCTTGGGTTCAAAATATACGTCGCATGCAGCGTTCTGGCACTGCAGATATACGGTGCCGTGAATGGCATCCTGATTTACCTCGGAGTCTGCACTTGCATAAAGCACCGTAATTCCCTCCTTGGTCTGGGTGGTGCCTTTGTAAAAATTCTGCAGATTGGCTGTAGAAATGGGCTTCAAAGAAGTTGGATTTCCATCCAGAACCAGTTCACAGCTTTTGTCAAAGGGGCCATTGGAGCTGTTGGAAATCAAAAGAACGGTATCTCCAGTTCCGATGGTTCCTGCCATAGGCGTTACATTGGTGGAGGAAAGCCCTGAAAGGGTAAACCATGCATAGGTAGACCCTGTGAAAACTACCAGAAGCAGCAGGATCCACAAAACGGACAGATGAAAGGATTTTTTTAAATTTTTGACGTCATGGTCATTGCTCACGGGCGTCACCTCCCTGAGGGATTTCATGGAACTCACTCATTATTAACTCCTGCAAAGGAAACTGCCAGGTTGCGCAGTGTCTGGCTGCATAAATTCGCGGTGCAGTCCTCATCGCAGCCTTCCAGCCAGATGTAGATCTCAATCTCTACCGGTGTTCCCACCGCCCCATCTCCTGCTCCGGTGATGGTACACAGCTTCAGGGAACTATCTTTCAATGTTACCGTTCCAGTGTTCTTGTTATACTCACAGTAGGCATCCGTCGTATACGGCGAAAACGCCACTGTGCTGCCGTCTGTCCTGGAACTGTCCAGCACATAGCCTTCACGGCCAGTGGCAGTGTTATAATCTGCCTGAGGATTCTTCTTATCACTGATTGCAAAAATATATTCCCCGTCCACAGACTGGTTCTGTCCTGCCTGATGGACCACCAGGCCTACGCGGATGGCTGACGAAATAGGATTGTTCTCGTCACTGTCCTCGAAGCCGATATCGGAAAGATAGATATCCGTGGAGGTGCCGTTGGTGCGAAGAAACAGGCTGGTGTGATAGTAATCGTTCTGCTCTCCGGAACCGAAAATGCTTGCCACAAGTCCGGACTGGCTGCTGCCTTCTGTAAATCCAAGCACTTTCTGGAAGCCGCCGCTGATCCGGTTGGTAGATACCGGAACCAGCTGTCCCGCAAAGCTGTCCAGAACTGCCGCAGAACCGTAAGTGCCGCTGTAGGAATTGCTGATCTGCAGATTCACACCGGCTCCTGCTGCCATACGCACATTGGTAGTGTGGCGGCTGGTATTATAGATATACCACGCATAAGTCGCCGATGCCACCGCCAGAAAAGTAAGGAGCAGAGCCACCATCGCAGCTGTAAACCGCCTCCGCAGCTGCCTGGGATTCTCCTGCTTCCCAACACCGCCCCCTGACGCCATCCCCTTATCCAGGGATGAAATTGTATCATTCGGGTTTAAATTGTTATCGTAATTCATATTTCGACCTTATTCTATTTTTTCGTGAATACACAGATTTTATTATAGCAGTTCCGGGGAGTATTTTCAATAAATTGGAAAAAGAAAATAGCGTAACAAAAGAAAGCCCCGGGCGGGTTCGCCCGCTGCCTTTTTCTTCCGCAGACGCTTAAATACCCTGTCAGCTTTCTTCTTTCCCATGTATATCGGCATTACGCGGTATGTATAGACCCCACAGTCCGAATAATCAACTCAATAAAAATGGAGCAGGCAATGACTGTCCTAATCACAATCCAATGTTATAATTTTCTACTTGTTTTGCAGCAAAGTAAGCTTTTCTCTCAGAACCAAAAGTTCCTTTTCTGCATTGTCAGCGCGCAATTCTTCCACTGCTTTTTCTACCGTTTCGTTTAAACTCAGCGTTTTCTTGTATGTTCTTACTTTTGACACGTACTGGGCAAGAAATATTTACCGAGGTCTGGTACCTTCATTTTAAAAAATATACGCAGATAACCACATTTCGGCATCTACGTATATTCTTTCACAGCATATCTTTATAGAATTTTCTTAACCTCTACAGCATTTTACTCTTCAACCGCTTAAGTTCTGCCTCCAATGCATTTGCACGAGCACACTCCCTTTCAGCCCGGGCATGTTCTCTCTCCGTATTTTTTCGCTCCTCTTCTCTTCCCTCAGCTCGCATCATATTATCTCTCTCAAACTGTTTCATATACTTTACTGACACCTGACCTTTTGTTCCTCTAGTGTATAGAAAAATCGTTTTCGCTCCATCATCGTATGGAACATCCGGTTCTTCTATACATCGGTTCTGAACCGTATACCAGATCCGATCCCGCCCAAAGGGATCGTAAGAGCAGATGAAAATTACAATCACGTTTTTCAGATTCTTCGGTTCTTCGCCCGATTTCAGACTGCGATCATCGATGATTGCATGATAGTAACGCACTCTCTTTGGAAGTACTCTCACTTTATTTGAGCCAGAATTCTGATCCGGCTCCACGTCATATAGAGTGGCTTCCAGTTCTGGTTTCAGCTCTGCGATATCATCCACTTCCAAAAGCAAATCCACTCTCGCGCCCTTAAGATCCTTGTCTACGCTTGCGAAGTACCGCTCCTTTCTTCTGATGGCAAAGGAGTCGTGCCTGATCTGCCGCTCTCCCCGCCATATTTTTATTCGACATGTGGGGATTAAGCAACAGAATTGTTAAGAACTTTCCCAGATGTGTAAACTTATTGTATCATTTCTTTTCTAATATGTCAATATTATTTCGATATTTTTGTTAATAAAAGAATGACATTTTTCTAGTTAGCAACCACCAGTTGAACTGGTGGTTGCTAACTTAGATATAAAAGTCTTTTTTATTTTTGCTTATTAATAAAACATATGGTATGATATTGTTAAAGCAAAAAGATAATCCGTTTTTATTGCGAGGTGACATGAAATATGGAATTAAACCGACTGCTACAAAAGAAAAACATATACAATCGAGGGAAAGCCAAAATTGATTCTGTAACACTGTCTTCCTATGAGAAAGATTTTGAGTTGACATATACCCATAATTCTACGGCCATAGAAGGAAACACGCTTACTTTAATGGAAACAAAGGTGGTTCTTGAAGACGGGATTTCCGTGGGAGGCAAGGCTCTAAGAGAAATTTATGAGGTGGTAAATCACAAGAAAGCCTACCGCTATATAAGAAGCTGTATAAATGATAGAAAAACTCTGGATGAGAGTATTGTAAAAGAGATACATGCTATATTAACAGAGAATATTATGATAGGTGGAATTTACAGAAATCAGGAGGTGAGAATCAGTGGGGCTGGACATACTCCGCCAGCTGGAAATGCAATGTATGTTCAGATCAAAAATTTCTATGCAGACCTTGAATGGAAAAAGAAAGTGTTAAATCCAATTGAATATGCCGCCTGGACACATACAGAATTTGTCCGAATTCATCCGTTTATTGACGGAAATGGCAGGACATCAAGGCTGCTTATGAATTACCAGCTGATGGCCAATGATTTTCTACCTATATCGATTGCCAAAGAAAACAGGCTGAATTATTATAGTGCGTTGGAAGAGTATGCTGTAAATGAGAATTTAGTTCCTTTTACAGATTTAATTGCCGATTTGGAAGAGAAGCAATTGGATTCTTATATAAGACTAATCAACCAGTAGGAGGAAGGGAGTTTTCCGGCATTTTCGGGTGTATCTAAAGAACTGCCAGAGAACTCTGCCCTCTACCAGCCTCATTTGATAGTTCTGGAACATATTTACTTACCCACAACTAAAAGAGCAAGCAAGAGAACACCTTGATCAAACACAGCAAGTTGTTCTCTTGCTTGAGAAATAGGTACTGTGGACTGGCACCAATGCTATTTGGTTCTATTTTATCCCCAACTCTTTCATCAACTGCTCTCGCCCAAGCTCAATTCCATCATCCATAATCATCAGTCCGAGTCTTGTCATTGTTACCGCCCATGAGCGGAGTCAGGGAAAGCTGTGCGAAATCTGATTCATCCCAGGGTTCTCTCGCTGCCTTTTTCTTCCGCAGACGCTTAAATACCCTGTCAGCTTTCTTCTTTCCCATGTATATCGGCATTACGCGGTATGTATAGATCCCACAGTCCGAATAATCAACTCAATAAAAATGGAGCAGGCAATGACTGCACTCGGAATTCCGGAGACGGAATGGGAGACGTATCGGAAGCTGAATAAAACCCATAATTAAAAGAAAGCAAGAGAACTTCCCGGTCAGATAGCGGGAAATTCTCTTGCTTTCTTTTTTATGGCAAACGCTTCATTGCGTTAATTTGCAAAAGCATTCCAACTTGAGCCTTTTTCACAATATGAAACAACTCTCTACAGGAACTCAAGCCAGTTTGCAAAAGAGTTCGATAAGTATTTCTTTTTACCGTGCAGAGAAGCAACTCCTCTACACGGTATTATTCATAAAAATTTTAGACTATTTAGAAATATTTACCGGGGTCTGGTACCTTCATTATATTCGGTAGCCACTTCATCCTTTTCCAAGATCATCAATGACTGGTTTCCCGCATTGTATTCATTTTCATTTGCTCCCGCCTGAGCCATATAATCTGAAATATTTACAGACGGATCGTCTGTATAAGATGGCTCCCCTGCGGAAGACACAGAAGAAACAACCGCCTGACTTCGTGCTATGGTTCTTTTGGTCTGCGCACTGCCGGTGGAGCCAAGAGCATCCAGTTTAAAAATCAGTTTCTGAGTTCCTTTTACGGTAGTGATTTTCAGTCCAAGTCGCATAGCTGCCAACGCCTGTCCATCACTTCCAAGATTCAGCTTTTCTTTGTCAAAATATACATTACAAGATGCATTCTGGCACTGCAGATACACGGTGCCATGAAATGCATCCTGATTTACCCGGGAATCCGCACTTGTATAAAGAACGGTAATCCCCTCTTTATTCTGGACAGTTCCTTTATAAAAGTGCTCCAGATCTGCTGTGGAAACAGGCTTCAGAGAAGACGGATTTCCAGAAAGGATCAGATCACAGCTTTTTTCAAAGGGACCGCTCTGACTGGAAGAAATAAGGAGAACTGTGTCTCCTGTACCAATGGTTCCAGCCATAGGTGTTACATTTGTGGAAGAAAGCCCTGTAAGAGAAAACCATGCATAAGTGGAACCTGTAAATACTGCAATAAGCAAAAGAATCCACAAAACAGATAAATGAAAGGATTTTTTTAAATTTTTAATATCATCGCTCACGGGCATCACCTTCCTGTTTTTTCTTTTGTACTATTGCTCTGTTACTCCTGCAAAAGAAACTGCAAGATTTCGTAATGTCTGGCTGCAAAGATTAAGTGTACAATCCTCATCACAGCCTTCCAGCCAGATATAGATTTCAATCTCCACCGGAGTTCCGGCGGTTCCATCTTCGGCTCCGGAAATGTTACACAGCTTCAGAGAATTATTTTTCAGCGTAACGGTTCCAGTACTCTGATCGTATTCACAGTAGGAAGCTGATGTATATGGGGAAAAGGATATTGTACTTCCATCCGTGCTGGAACTGTTAAGAACATATCCTTCCTCGCCTGTTGCGGTATTGTAATCCGCTTCCGGATTTTTCTTATCACTGATTTCAAAAATATATTCCCCAGCTACGGACTGATTCTGTCCTGGCTGATGAACCACCAGGCCAACACGGATTGCTGAAGAAATAGGATTCGCTTCATCACTGTCTTCATAGCCGATATTAGAAACATAAATATCGGTAGAAGAACCATTTGTCCGAAGGAATAAACTGGTATGATAATAATCTGTCTGCTCCCCCGATCCGAAAATACTGGCAACAAGACCAGACTGGCTATTGCCTTCCGTGAAGCCAAGCACCTTCTGAAAGCCGCCAGTGATCCGGTTCGTAGATACAGGTACCAGCTGTCCCGCGAAGCTGTCCAGAACTGCTGCGGAACCGTAAGTCCCATTATAAGCATTGCTAATCTGAAGATTCACACCTGCACCGGCAGCCATACGTACATTGGTAGTATGACGGCTGGTATTATAGATATACCAGGCATATGTAGCGGATGCTACTGCAAGAAAAGTCAAAAATAACGCGATAATAGCAGTCGCGAACCGCCGCTTAAGCTGACGAGACTTCTCGCGGGATACCCTGCTGACCATGATCGGCGTAATCTCGGCTGAAGATAAATTTGTATCTTTTGGGTTTCTATTGTTCTCGTAATTCATATCAGAAGCCGCTAGACGGAAATCCCCCTCCCTTAGAGCCTGTTTGAAAAAGGCTCTAGTGATTTCTACTTTATTTGACATATTTTACCTTTTCCGTAAATTCGTAGGTTTTATTATAACAGTTCCAGAGGAGATTTTCAAGAAAACAGATAAGAAAAAGAATATGTGATGGCAACAAATCAAGCAGATATTCGCAATCCGATTCGCTACTTGCTTGAATCAGTTAAAACTCGCTGTACAAGACATCGGGTTCTAAGCTAATACCAGTTTACAGCATAGCATAAGAAAGGATTTGTTACAATACTTTTCCACTGACAAAAATCCCCAGGCAGGAGAAAGTTGTTAATTCAACTTATCCTGACTGAGGATTCTTCTCTGAATATGATTTTCAATTTCCCTGCTTTTGTTTCTCATCGTAACTGATCAATTCACAGTATTGTTTTACGGCAGTACAAACTCCGGTTTGATTCGTGCAAGGGTATAGATGATGTTATCTGTTTGGCGGGTATCTGTTATTGTATTATCATCTTTATTCAAAATTTCTGCGCTAAGTACAACTTTATAATTTGAATAATAATGCCCGTCTGACTGTACATTGCTTATATTAACCTTTAACCGAATCAATTGTGTCAAAAGGCTTCCGTCAAAAACTGAACTTTTTACCACATTATTATTGGCCCAGTAGCTTGATTGCGGAACAATCCAGGACCAGACTCCCTTTGCATAATTTACAATTCCTGATTCTTTGGAATTTAATTCCACATCCAGATAAGCATTAGCATTTTCAGCCGCAGTCTGGTAATCTTCAAAACTACTTTCCTTATTTTTTGGCAAAAGACTTAAAGTAAATTTAATTCCACTGGAATTTTTCAATGCTTCGTCCAGGTTTTTCATTGCTGACAGATCATAAACTGCAGTGGTATCAATCAAGGAGTGCGTTTTGGATCCATCTAAATACTGCAAATCTAACAGGTTGATTCCCAATTGTCCAATCTGATCTGCGTCATAAGTAAGCTTGGCACCAGCAGGTTCCTCACGATAATATGCCGTCGTTGTATGTGGCACAATGCTTCGGTTTGTACTATAAGTAATGCTCTGACTTTCTGTAGAAATCTGAGAGGAATATAGCAGTTTCGTATAGTCGTTTGGCAGACCACTGTTTTCACTCATTTTAGCTTCTGGAATTACATCCAGTCCTGAAGCTGGAATTGATGCATCCATTCGAACTTCTACATAAAAATTACTTGTACCAGTGTTTTGGTTACCTTGCACCAATTTACGGACAGCCTGTAGGCTAATTGCATTTTTTATCGTTCCATCAGTTGACAATGGCAACTCCATATTTCCCCCGGTAGATGTCCAAGTATAACTTACTGCAGCTACTTCTTCTGTTCCCTTCTCACTCCAGGTTCCACTTTTATATTGATAGTATGTCCTGGATTTTTCATTTTCTTTATAAACATAAAAATATGCTTTCCCCGTAGTTCCACTTGGGAACTGCTCTGTAGAAGACCTCTTGTCAACTGTTTTCTGTAAACCTCCAACAAATCTCAGATATAACTCATCCGAATCATTGTATACCTGATCATTGGGGAAAATAACGGAATCTCTTACATCCACTTTCATAACTGAATCAGCCGCACTGACTTTTTTCGAAAATGCATTTACATTTACCTCTTCCAATGTCTGCTGATAACCACTAGAAATCACATAAGTGCTGGCGGTATTACCATGGCCATCTTCCTTATTATCTTTTAAAGTACGATAATGCAGCTGATATGGTATTTTGCTTGTCATTGCTGTCTGTATGGAACCATTCCATGTTGAGCCGGCACCTTCCGGTACGGTGATCACAAGATAATAGGTTTCCTTTACCTTGCTTGTTGTATCATCTTTAAGACCGCTCTCATCAATTTTTATTGTGTACGCACCTTTCTCACCCAGCTTAGAATCTGCCAGACGATAATACTCATACTCGCCTTTGTGGTTCTTGACTTTTACTGTTGGTTTTGAATAGGTCACATCATCCTTTGGACTTTCCTCAGGCTTACCAGTTTCATCCACTTTCACAAAAATATTATTGTCTCCAGAGGTTGCAGTTACATTCATCAACTCACCGATGCTTGGTGCCTGATATTTTTCTCCTGAAGAATCTGTAAAACTGCTCATTGGAACATTAATACCTTTCCCATCATTTTTTTCAGAACCGTCAGCAGTATAATAATATGCCCTTTTTGTCGAACCTTCCACAAGCGTCAGCTGAGTTCCTTTCGGAAGAGCCGCTGGAGTATTCATGGTAAAACGCACAGATTTCTCCATAGAATCTGCCACATTACCACCAGCATTGATATAACTCTCCCATCCATAATCCGTATATTTCCCCTCCGCACTATTGTACGTATAGGTCAGATATCCGGTAATAGAGCTTCCAAAGCTTTCCAATACATGGGAGTCTAATTCACTGTAATCCTCACTTCTGAAATCTGTACCGTAAGTCAACGTTGCAGTAAAATCAATTTCAAGCATACGGCGAACAAGAATAGGAACAAGCACTCTGTAATTATGTGCCGTTTTTCCATCTGCCTCCAACTCTGTAAATGTTACAGTCAGCAATGTAAAACGATCTTTTTCATTATCATAATCCGTTGTAGTTGAAAAACTGATTTGCTTTTTACTATCTTCCTTTACTTCAAGCGCCGCTTTTTCATTTTCATTTTTTACAAATTTATCATTCCCCTGCCCGTCTACTTTATGTTTATACACATCTGCAGTCACAGTAACGCGTTGAGTTGAAGCTGTATTCAATGCATTTGCATCAGAAAATCCTCCATTTGTAAGAATATCAAGATAGTTCACCACATTATCTGTGTCCCCACCTGTAATCTGAAGCACCGGAAAATCAGTTTTGGCTTTCGTTGTCTGATTCGCATTATACGTAGAGAGCGCAGATTTGAAATCAAACTTGCTTATACCAGACAGATTACGATATGCATAATGGCCTTCTGTGTCTTTTGAGCGATTATCCCAAATTTCTTCTGCTTTCACCGTGTACGTTGTAACACCCTCACCGTCTGCTTTCGTCCACGATGCCCCGTCACCATAAAGATATTTCGATTCTGCTGTTGCGTTATCGTTTTCATATACCGATATAGAATTTTTGGGGCTGGTTACAACATATGGATCTGCGATGTCCAAGATTGTATTCGCCACCAACAGATCTGAATTATTACCAACAGTAGTACTGTTGAGAGACGAACCAGAATAATCAGAAAAAGCAAAATAACTATTTTCCTTTATCCTATTTGCAACACTTTGATTATTATCAACTACACCATATAACTGTGACAGTGATTGAGTTTCTGTGTTGCCGTAATATGCACTTGCTCCCTGAATACTTATACCAGCTACTTCTATATTAAGAGTTTTAGTATCCACCAGTCCAATTATCATACCTACCTTATTACTAAGATTAGAATGGATTTTCACATTATTGAGCAACAGATTTGACGCAATCATTTTGCCACGGATATCTCCCACCATTCCACCAGCCGTTGCATCATTGGTTTTTCCATGAACTTCAGAAGACTCTATCGCACAATCAAATACAAACAATGTATCAAGCCCTGCATTCCAGTCCACGTCTCCAAGCAAACCACCGCATCCCCAGAAAGAAGAATCCATTTTCATTTTTTTCACTTTGCATTGCTTTATACTGATTTTTTTTCCTGATGCAGTGGAAAATCCGATAATACCTCCGGCAGTCTGCTGTCCCGAAATTTCATAGACAACATCATCCGATCCTTGTACCATACACCCTTGAACCGTAAGATTACTTGAAGTACTTCCGGCAATTCCTCCCGCCTTTCCACTTATAATGCTTACCTGCTGAACCGTACATTCTGTAATCGTACTGCTATTGTTATTTCCTTCAGTTTTTCCAATAATACCTCCACTGTCCGAATTATCATGCGACTCTATTCTTGCCTGAATTATCTGACACTTTGAAATCGTACAATTACCAGATGAATGTCCCAAGATTCCACCAGCATAATAGTTACTCGAATTTACAAAAATATCCTTTACTGAACTGTCACCCAGTCCTTCGTAAATGGCCTGATTGATATTAGATGTACCTTCAATTTTGCCGATATATCCACCTGCACATTGTGTTGCAATTGCTTTTACCGTTTGCAGTTTCATATTTTTATAACTTCCACTGGTATCTGTACCAGAATTTACATATAATGATGCTTTTATGTATCCAAAAGCACCTCCAGCATATGTAGGTGCTTTTTCTGTAGTTCCAATTTGAGAAGCCTGTCCCACAATCATCTCTGTTGTATCTGTATTCATAAGAGAACTCTTTGCATCATTATCTATATATCCCACAAATCCACCAGCTGCCGTTGGTGCTGTAACAGATATATTCTTATATGAAGAATTTTCAATTTGGCTTCCTATTGATGCCGCTTTAGAATCTGGTTCCAGCAAAAGAACTATACCCGTTGCAGCAATATTCTTATTTGTTCTTACCGTTTTTTTAGCACTTCCCAACAGTCCGCCTGCATTTTGTGGGCCATAAATATTTAATTTCTGTATAGAAATTCCAGCAAATTTCGCACTTGCCGAAAAATCTTTATCATTGCCAGCAGAAATACTGGATGTAGCACCGGCAAATCCACCTACACCTACACTATTTTTATATAGTATGTTTTCATCTGCAGGAGTTTCTGCTCCTCCACTTGTGTAATATCTGAGAGATACGAAACCTGTGGAATTTCCATTGATTGTCAAATTGCTGACGGAACATCCACTTTTTCCCACACGTAAAAGGTTAAATACACCACCGACAGATGCTGCATGGTAATCGTCATCAACATACTCATTTACCTGCATATTCAATATAATTGTATTGTCGTTCCCATTAAAAGAAGCCAATTCCGGTACAATCCCTTTCGCATTGGGAGATGCTCCGCTTAAAATTGCACTGGAAGCGTAACGTGCTGTCAATCCCTGATATCCGCTTCCATAAATGGTCATATCATAGGTTCCGTTATTCAGCACGATACTTTTCCCAGAACTCTCTGACAAATTGAACACAGAGCCATTTGCACTGCAATATTTCTGAATCAGATATGGCAAATTACTGGAACCAAGCACTGTCAGCTCATCCTTATTTACAGATGTCGCTTCATTTCCTGGTACATCCCCTCCAATATTGCTATAAGCAGCATTTCGTATTTTTCCGTAACTTCCCGCAAAAGTATAGGTTGCACTTTTGTCACTTGTCTCGTAAGGCGTATTGGGAGTTTTACTGTATGCATTATTGTTACCGACCGATGTTGCTCCACTGTTTATAGCTGCTGATAAAATCAAGAGACCTTGTGCATCATTTACCGTTACCGCACTATTTGAATATGTTACACAACCAGTATCTGCTGTTTCCAATGTATTAATTTTGTAATTTTTATCCGTATTCTCCAGAGATGCAAGTTCGCTGTTGTTCGCAGAAGTCTTTTCATAAAATGCGAAACCGTCCAGCACACGTCCTACATATGGATTCACATACATGCTGGCATAAGCATTGCCCTCAGTAATACCCTCAACCTTTCCAGTATCCAATCCGGTTCCTGCAGGTATGTTTCGGAAGATCACGCCACCACCGCTGACAGATCCCACATAGCCGCCGACCTGAATCAGATGTTTTTTAGCACCGGAAATTGTCAGCCAGCCAGCATCTATATTTACGGTTACATTGTCAATGATATTATCTCCACCAAGCACACAACCAATTACTCCACCGAAGGAAACAGACGGATAATAAACAAAACTATTTGTTCCATCATAGCTTAATTCCTTTCCCTTTCCTTCACTTAGCTTATAAGAAACAGTAAGATTTTTTACCACACTGCCATAACTGTAAGGAATCAGTCCATTGCTGGTACTTGGACCACTTAAAACAACTGTAGTATTTGTCGTACTGGTAAGGACACCACGGAAAGGATTTGTGGCAATACCAAAACCGCCAAAATTTGTTAAGTTCAACTGATGAACTGTTTCCGTTCCCTGTGTAACCTCTGTTCCCTGTAGATCATAGTATGCATTCAGCAAATACTGGCGCATAAAATCTTTATCCAGAGTTATCTCATTATTACTTGAATCCAGAACTTTTTGCCAGTTATCTTTGCCATCTGTTTTATCATTTTTTACCTGTACCCATCTGGTACCATCAAACTGATAGGTTTTGTCCCCAGTATAGTCATAGTCTGTATAACCAGTATGCTGAGCAGACTGATTGCCGGTAATTGTAACACGCCAATCCTGACTGGGCTTACCAGTTGCCATATATTCAGATAGAATGGTCATTTCCCTTTCTGTCGTGATTTTATATGGATGTCCATAAGTACCACAGCCATGTGTAATATCTGCTACACGCTGATTCACCTTAATTTCATGGCTTTTGTCATTTTCACTATACCCTTTACACACATAAGGCAGATAGGAACTGGAAGAAAACCCGATTAAATTATTGGTTTCCGTATGGACTCTGTTGCTGTCAGTTCCATAATTTTCCTCATCGTAATACCATAACTGCATACCGCCATATTCTGTAGAATCCGTTATCTCTTTTCCATATGTTACCTCATGTGCATATGTTCCGTTTTTCCACTCATCACCCATATAGAAATTATAGGTTGCTACAGAAGATGCTCCATCGTGTACAAAAGACTCCAACAGGGTCGCATGGGAAAAAATACCATCATTTCCCCCTGCTTTTTTATCTGGTAACAGAATATTTCGAAAAGAAAGGTTCATCTGCTTGGAATCTGTGGAACCGATATTTCCAAACAAGCTGGATGCGACAGCTGTTCCTAACGTATAATTGACTGTCTTAACAGTATCCACGTCCAAAGTAGAATAACTGTTCATACTGTTAATTAAAAGTGGTGCATAGTCATCCCCACAATTATTAACTTTCAAGCCATCCAATGTGACTTTTTTCAATGATACCGCAGCAATATGCTGAGTGGTATTGTCAACAGAACCGAAAACTGTTCCTGAAAAAAGCATTCCACTGCTGCTATTATTTACTTTTCCAATGCTTCCAGAAAAAGAGACTTTCTCCACAGATACTGTTGTATCACCAGAAGTCTGACTCAAAAACAAACCACAATGCATCGTATAATGCTGTGAATGGTCAGTTTCAATTCCCTGTGTAGTTTTATTTCCTACTGTAGTTTCCGCACTTTCAATTTCCTGATTATAAAATGTAATTTTAGCGTTCTGTATCGTGACTCCACTGTTAAGATTAATTGGATAATAACTATACTTTCTCATATCCAAATTAAGTTCAGTACTGCTCAGATTGGTGCCAATTACCGCAACTGTCCTTGTATTACTGATGTCTCCAAATTGTGCGTTATCACTTTTCTTTGCAAAATAATTCTTTATATTGTCATTAGCATAACGATATACACTCCACAGCAACAATTCCTGTTGGGTGTCAACCATTCTATTATCGCCATTACCCGAGCTTTTCACATCAGACAGACACTGATCCAAATCATAATAATAACGGCTGCATCCATTGGCCTTATGAGATTGTCCATATACAGTTCTGTTTTTATAAGTTGTGCAATTAGGGCTGTCCTCTTCTACTCCAACACGTCCATTACCAGAGGAAGTCGTTGCAAGAGAAATTACTCCATTTTTGCCATTGGCTGTAATCTCATTTGCACTGGTTGCTGTGTATGCTACGAACTCATCAAATATACCGCCTTGCGACACAGAAATATTATTGTCTGTTGCAAGCAAGTAAGAATTTTCCCAATATTTAGTAGTATTTAGATACAATGCACCAAATGGAATATCAGAACCACTTATACTTGCTTTTCCACCTTCTCCATGGCAAACCAACAATCCTACATCACTTTTAGCATGAATTTCCAATCCCTGTATATCAATTCCTTTATCTCTAATTTCCCAGATTCCACTGGAGCGATAGGCCAGTCCACCTACGCCAGAAGTATTTGGTGCGTTGATAACAGAATTCTTTACGATTAATTTGGTATTGGTGTACTCACCATCCGCATCATCGTTTTCCCCCATAAAGTAAACACCAACATTTGCCCAGAGTCCACCGAACAAACCACCACATGCTTCTGTAGCTTCGGTTGCTTCAATTCTGAAGCCATCAAACACTAATCTGCGAATCTCCATCCAGTGATTCACACTACTACTGTCCTGTACAACACCTACAAGGCCGCCTACATAAGCATAATCGTTTGCATCTGTGGTTATGAAGCTTTGCTTCTCGCTTTCTGTTTCGCTATTGCCTACGGTTAGGCCATTTACAGCTAATTTGAAGCCTGAGTTAATTTCACCCAGAACTCCTCCAGCATGTACGTAAGATCCTCGATTTGCAACATTTTTTAATGTAATTTGGGGTGCAGCGTAATTGACAAGATTATTATCCGTTTTCAATTCCAAGCTTCCTGAAGCTCCAATTCCATACATCCCGCCTACAGCCATAAGGTTAGTTCCTGCACATTCCGCATAAATGGATTCCTGTACAGTTACCTGGCTTAAAACAGTCGGATTGTTTTCTGTACTCAACGAATACGCTGCAATGCCACCGGCTTTTATTGAAGAAACAGCATTACTGAAATTAATTTTTCCATCTATTATCAGGTTTTGAATCGTTGCCTTATTGGTCTTTACAAAAAGTCCCTGCGCAGCATGATAGTTTCTCATTGCATATACGATACCACACCCAGCCTGATTTTCAAAAGCCTTTTTATCTTTTTTATAGCCAAAGGTTTCACCAATTGCCAGTGTGATCTTATGACCATTTCCCTTAAATGTTCCTGAAAACACATCATAAGCCGTATCACTATATGTATCTCGGGACAATCCGCCAATACCGCTTCCTGTCAAATCAATATCCGCTGAAACTTCTATTGTCTTGTTTCCAAGGTCAGTCCAAGCTCTAATTTCAGAATCTGCACAGAAAATCCCTCTTGAATTCCACATAATAGATAATAATGCAAAATCATCAGCAGAACTTAACGTAATAATACCTTTCCAAGGCGTAGAAGGCTTTTTCAGTTTTACAGTATGATTATCCTCTATTGTAATAAGAGCAGGAGTTAAATGTGAACCATTTTCACTTATATCTTCCTGAGTATTCAGACGAATAACCTGACCGTAATTGGCAATATCATTAACGTATTCTTTATTTTTTTTCGTATCAGAGCCGCGTTTATAAGTCCACCCGCTACCAATACCATCACCTCTGGCATAGATAAGAGCATTACTTTGATATCCCACAAGCCATCCAACATTAGGACGATTTCCTGCATAGTTGGCACCGGACAAATCTGTCAGCCCGGAAAGTTCCAATACACTTCCATCTTCAGCACGGCCTATAACACCGCCTCCCTGCCAGATACATGGATCCGTTCCTGCTGTAACTACTTTTACCTCACCATGTGCCTTCAAAATACTTCCCTGTTCCAGACATCCTACAAGACCTCCAAAACCAACTTTACCATCATCTCCATAAGGATTTGTTACTGTAATGTCAACGTTTTCCGCATCTAAATATACAGATTTCTCCTTCTTGTCAACAGTTCCAAGCTCTCCTACCAAACCGCCGTGGTAAGTCACCTTATCCTTATAAGAAGATGTTATAATTACATTTTTAATGGATATTGTACTTGCAATGTTGTCACTGGTTATTTTTCCTGCTACCGCACCATACGCATTCCCCTGAGCGGAATCGCTATCATGGGTTGAATCAATTGTCTGTTTGTTATCTTTATCTGTACCAGCAATTGTATATGTCACAAGTCCCTGTCCCGAAATCTCCAGGTATCCAAAATATCCACCGGCATTCCCACTTCTACCTTTTGCAGCGGCATGAGGGCCAGTTAAACTGATGCAGCTTGGAAAACTATCTTCCATTGTAGAGTCAGTTGTCCCCTCCAATATATAATGTCCGATAAAGCCACCAGCATTGGCCTGACTGGTACTTCCAGCCGCCACAGGAGATGTTACACCCCAGGCAACAGAATCCCCTGTAAACGTCGCATTTGTCGCAGTACCAGCTATGCCCCCGGCTGAAATACCCCCCTTAACAATTGGTCCAGTCATTGTAAGTGTTACACCTGCTGCTGTAATAATCTGGGTTCCTTTTCCCATCAAGCCCACCAGTCCCCCGGCATTTCCGTTTGCAGACGTAATTTCTATATTATCTGGCACAGTGATACTCTGCTTCACTGTTAATGCTGTATTCTCACACATCACACCAACTACACCGCCAGCATTTCCTGCTGCCAATGCATCACCTGAATTATATTCAGCTGTAGAAGCTACCGAATATCCTATTGACGGAAATACATAGCCATCCAGACAAATATTTCCGCTTTTTAATGTATTACAGATAATACCTGCATTACCAGTAGCGGATGACAGTACCACTTTTTTGCTTCCATAGTTAACTATTGAATTACCAATATTTAATGTCTCATTTTCAAATCCGCTGCTTGCCTGTACAATACCAATCAGACTGCCCATAGATGTCATTTTATCGCCATATTTGACCGCAATCGGCAAGCTATGTACGCCACTACTGGCAAACTGATACACCCCTACAATCATAGGTTGAGTACCATCTCCACACCACTCCAATACTGCATTTCCCAAAGAAACCGTTGCCTTTGAAGATAATCCACCAAAAAATGCGTGGTCAATTTTCAGGCTGTTAATCTGTCCTGTTATTGTTCCCTCAAAAGGCACATCAGCAGTTCCAATTCCCTGAAAAGTGTATTCCTGAGATGTTAAAACAGCGCTTTGTGCTTCTACTGGATTCTCTTCTGGCACAATATCCTGTATCTCACTGGTCGAACCACTATTAACCGCAACGTTCTCCTCATTTCCTCCATCAGGGACTGTTTCCGAACCACCTAAATCTGTAGTTATCTCTTCAATCGCATCCTCTATATTCTCCGGAACTACATCTTCCCCAGAAATCTCTGAAGAACTTTCATCAGAAAAATCCTGGGAATCCGTATCTGTAACTTCCTCGGTATCATCTGCCACAGACTGGACACTATCTCCTTTATAAAAAGAAGAAATATCATAATTTGCAGGGATTTTGTTTGTTTCTGTAACGTCTGCATCACCGCTATATCTGATAATGATGTTAAGTTTTTGAATCTGATTTGGGTCACAATTAGACAATAGTATCAAAAGCCTCGCAAAATCCTCTTTTTCTCTGTCTATTGTAATCGTATTTGTATTAGCATTATAATTTGAAAACTTATTTAAATCCAGGGTAGTTCCAAGCGCAGTTTCACTCACCTGAGGATCTGTATTGCTTTCTTCTATTTCTGCGCTTCCATCTTCTTCAGAAAAGAAGCCATTTTCATCAGAATTTTGTCCTGAAAGACTATCTGTATTTTCAGTACTGCCCTCACTAAAAAAATCAGCATTGTCAGAAGAAGTAATCCCAGATTCATCCTCCGTCTCACTTTTTCCATCACTGGTAAAGTCATCAAATCCCTCTTCCGTCTCCGAAGGCGTCTGCTCTTCGGTTTCCACATATTCTTCGTTCTGCTCTTCCGAACTGGCACTGATTTCCAGTATATTTATCGGTAATATACCAATCATTAAGTTCATTGCTAAAATCATTGCCAGGATTTTTTTAATTATTTTCACGAACACCACTCCTCCGGAATCGAAATTCATTTTATATTTTCAAGATTAGTTTGCTGCGGCTGTTTCAGTCTGTTTTGCACTGAATGTGATTAACTCCTTCATCCCTGCCCAGTTATCTGGGACTTTTGATTTATCTTTTATATAAAAAGGTATCAGATAATCTCCTGTTCCATTTGGCTGATCCATGGTAAATGTAAGACTTCCATCAGCCTGCTTAATTATACTGCCTGCAATTTTTGTTATAAAAAACTGATCAACTTCCAGTACATCTGATTCCCATTTTAAAGTAGCAGTCGCACTACCACTGGAAATTGAAATTTCATAGTTAAATCCAGAATAATCCTGCGGTGTAGTACTCTCGCTTTCATCTGTATATTTGCCTTCAAAACTAAAAGCATTTATAGAGGATCCCGTACATGGTGCAATAACCGCTGCTAGGATCTGACCATTGTTAACAGAAACAGGCACAGGGGTTGCCTTTACCGTAATTTTCAATTTATCAAGTTCTTTTCCCGGAAATGACAATACATAATGATGTTGATTTGCCGTACGGCCCGTCAGAGTCCGATTATTTATCGTGTAAGTAACAGAATCTGTTGTTGTAGCACTACCGTTCTCATAAGTTACGCGATATCCGTTTCCATCGCCGCCGCTAAAAGAGACCTGCAAATTATAAGTGATATCCTTCTGGCTTACCAGATTCAGATTTCCATTTGCATAATTATATATATCCAGATTAATAGTTAATGTATCCTTCTCTTTTTCTGATTCTTCAAATAATATTGTTCTTCCAGCATATTCTGATGGTTGGGTTTCTTCTGCACAGCTCTGAAGATAATTGGAAGTAAATCGAACGGTCTCATTATCTCTGTTTCTTGCCACACCTCGCTTATATGCCTGACTGGTATATGCAGCATAACTACTGCTTACTGCTGCCAAAAGCGCCGCTATACAAACAACAGCAATCACTATTTTTTTCCATTTCGGTCTGTCTGTTAATTTCATGTCTTATCCTCTGAAAATTTATATCATGAAGCATTCTGTGCGAGAATATAAAAAATATCCGTTTCTTTTGTGGTTTCTGTCCAGCTTATTTCACATACATAGTAAGTCCGATACATTTCAGTTTCATTGACTGCAACTTTATTGTTTTTATCCACCTGCAGTTTATTTGAAGCCAGCCAATATACTGGTTCCGCATGAGACTGAACATTTTTATATTCTTCATAATTTTTTTCGTGATAGGAAGCTGATGCATAATTATAACCATTATTCATATTATTGACATTAATGTATTTTCCTGAAATTTTATGATCGGGATTATACTTGTAAGAAAAGCCACCATCTGTCACCGTTGTATTCACCATAGTGTCATCAACAGCCGATGCCGGATATAAATTAAACGTCAAATCTTTCATATTCGTTGTATGAACAATTTCCAGCTGATGAAGTTCTGCCGCACTTTGCACACAAATTACTCTTCGAATCGTTACCTTATTTTCAACTTTCTCATTAGCAGTATACTTCAAATCCAGGGATGCCATTTCTGAACCCCCAGGGCCAAGAATGGAAATATCAGATGGCGACTGCACTGTAAACAAAGTTGCCATATCCATCTGATTAAAGAACCAAGCATATGTAACACCAAATATCAAGGCTATTACTGCCAGAAGAACAATAACTGATTTGAGCAGTTTTCCTTTATTTGAATTTTTCTTTTTATTTGAATTATATTCTCTATTCATCTGTCAATCCTTCATTCGGCTCCGCTAAATTACCTCACAACAATCTGCACATAGACATATTCTGCTGTTTTTCCAATATATTCATCCGCTTTATTATAATATTTGCTGCAAGAATCTAATACTGCATCCGACATATTGACACCAATGGAACCATCTATCTTAAAATTATTATCTTTTGCAAACAAATAATTATAATTATCCATTGATACTGACGCCTGAGCATTTACAAAATTATTAATTGCCTGATATGTTTCATTTCCCTCTAACGTACCAGCGAACAAATCTTCTTCTGTACTTCGCAGATTGTATATATAATTTCTAAAATATCTCGGCCATATCCAGTGTAAAGTCACCTTATAGGGAACTCCTTTCTGAAAACCACTCTTTTCTGGTGCTTTTACAGTAAAGGAGTTTGAAAACGTGTATTCCGATTTGTTATATTTACCTATCCAATTACTGTATCCTTTCTCGTCATCCAGATTTTTAAATATTAAAATATGACCTTTTATCAAGGATTGTAATTGCGTATCCTTTATTTGTTCTGCATTAGAGGAACCATCTGTCTTTGCATATCCTGCTAAATCAAGTATTACATCTGCTGTTTTTAATCCATCTACCTTGGGAATCAAATAAAATACTAAATCGCCACTTGCTCCTGGCGCCAATGTTTCCTGCCCATTTAAATGCCAGGCAAGACTATTTGTTCCGATATAAAACATAGCAGTCAGCGGTACTTCCGTTCCAGTTTCTGCATCTATATATTTCTCATATTGTTCTGATGTCCCTGCGGAAAGACTTCCAGACAACGCTTTTTCTTCCGCCTCCTGTCTCACTCCCATACTTGCCAGTTCAAAGGGAATGGAACTCTGTGCCGAAACACTGGAATTGGTGCCAGATACACGGTTATTGGCTACAAACCAGGCAATACAGATTGCAATAATTGCAATCAATGTGGTAAAGGCAAGGATGAAGCTTCTGGCTACTTTTTTCTTATAGGTTTTTATTTTCTGCTGATTGTCATCAAATGAATTATGAGGATTCGGCTGATGATTGGAAGCCGGTTTCTGACTGTTTCCTGCCACTATTTTCACTCCCGTCTTTCTTTGTCTGTCGAACAATTCACTTATCATAACAGATCAATGGCATATTTGCACAGACTTATTCAGAGTTGATTATAGCACCACAACTATTCTTTTTCAACAAAACGCCCCTGATTTTTCACTGTTTCATGAGAAATTCACAAAATTACTTATTAATGGGTTTGATTTAATATATATTTATATGTTGTATTAGAGTGTATTATTACTTATGAAAATACCATTTCGCGATAATCTTTTAATTTTCCCAGAAAATAAATTGACAAAATATTTTCATTTTTTATAATGATGTTACATAAATATTTCATACTGTTTTCATATAAGCTTTTTCTTTGAAACAATATTGTTATTCGCTTTTCTATTCTTGTACTTTTAAATGATGTATACTGTTATATTATAAAGACTATAATTCTGTAACCAGTCTTTTCTTCTCCCAAAGAATTCAATTGAACGTATTTCTTTATCCTTTTCCAAGAGAACAATACATATTTTTGCAAAACAATACGCAGGTATTCGACAATGGAATACCTGCGCTCCTATCAGGAAAATACTCTCAAGAAGTATTTTTCACTACTGCTCTATTGCTTATTCAGCTTTCCTCTTAACTTCCACGGATTTTATTACTCATCAGCGACTCCATCACCTGACTCTATATAACTCAGAATCTCATCATATGTTTTTTCACTTTTCAGGATTGCTTTCCAAAGTGTATCCTTTCGTTGTGCATCACTTTTATCCAGAAGCTTCTGTAAATCTTTAACTGCTGTATCATATTCTATCTTTTCGAGTTCTTTCAATGCCGCAGGAACCGTCATAAAGTTTGGTCTTTTTTCAAGTTTTTTCATTTCATCTGACGGAGCTTTTTTGCCAGAAGGGTACGTTCACTGCTTTCCTTACTAATGCTGTGATATATATGAATATGCCGTTCTTTTTCATCTGTTACATACATCTTACGTTTAACCGTTGTCCCGTAAACATCATTCTCTTCAATATGCTTTGCCCATTTATTTTCAAATGTCCCTTTGTGTTCCAAGATCAATCGGTTTACCAGATCATACATTCCTTTTACCATAATTACAAACTTGTTTCCTCTGTCATAGACTGAAGCAGATCTGATACTTTGGAATCACTATATATATTCATCCCTTTTGAAAAAAGCGGATAGTTGTAAGCATAATCAGGGTAGTACTGGCTTGCAATTACAGCCAATTCTCCAGAACATCATTCAGCTTATTCATATCCAGCGGTTTTGCAATATGTCCATTCATGCCTGTATTTTTTGCCAGCTGTACATCTTCTGCAAAAGCATTGGCAGTCATGGCAACAATCGGCAGTTTTCCCTGTTCACCAGGAAGGCTTCTGATTGCTGCGGTTGCCTCATAACCATTCATGACAGGCATTTGGATATCCATAAAAACAAGATCATACAAGCCTTTCGGAGAAGCCTCCACTTTTTCAACTGCAATTTTCCCATTTTCTGCCGTTTCCACTTCTGCCCCTGTCATCTGCAGAATTTCAACAGCAATTTCTCTGTTCAGTTCATTATCCTCAACCAGCAGAATCCTTTTTCCTGTGTAATCTGCTTCTGACAGCTCATCCAGATAATTTCTTGCTGTTTTTTCTTTTCTGCCTGAAGTAAACTGCCGCAGCGTTGCTGTCAGCCGGGAACGGAATAGCGGTTTTGCAATAAAAGCATCTACTCCTGCAGCCTTTGCTTCTTCTTCAATCTCACTGAATTCATAAGATGTCAGTACAATAATGGTAATCTCTTTCCCTATCCGTTTCCGGATCTGTCTGGCTGTTTCAATTCCGTCCATATCCGGCATTTTCCAATCTAAAATAACAGCAAAGTAATCATTTTTTAGCTCATGACGTGCATAACAGCGCTCAACGGCTTCCCTGCCAGAGAGAACCCATTCACCCATAATACCGATTTCCTTTAATGTTGCAACTGTACTTTCACAGCATGTCTTATCATCATCCACAACCAGAACAGGCAGATTCATCAGATTTCTGTCCTGTTCTTTTTCTTTTTCCTGAAGTTCCAGATAAATTGTTACTGTAATTTTAGTTCCCTTATGTAAGGTGCTTTCCACTTTAATATTACCATTCATCAGGTTCACAATATTTCTGCTGATTGCCATTCCCAGACCAGTTCCCTGAACTCTGGTTGTCCGGTGGTCATCTGCACGGCTGAAAGGATCAAACATGATTTTCTGGAATTCCGGTGACATACCGATTCCATTATCCTCAATCGTAAATTCATAGCATCCAAGTTCTGAAAATCCATTGGGTTTTTCCTCTATGGAAAAAGTAATATTTCCGCCATCCGGTGTATACTTGATTGCATTACTCATCAGATTCACAAATACCTGTTGAATCCTCAGGTTGTCACCACAGACAGCCTCATGTTCAATATGATTGATGTGTATATCAAAATTATGTTTATGTTCATCAAGCACCGGTTTCGTAAGTGTAATAAGATTATCTACCAGCTCTGACAGATTGAAATCTTCCTGTGCCAATGTCATTTTTCCACTTTCAATACGTGCCATATCCAATACTTCATTGATCAGCCCCAGCAGATGGCGGCTTGATTCTGTGATCTTGCTGAGGCATTCAATGACTCTGTCCTGGCTCTCAACATTTGCTCCTGCGATTGCCGTCAGACCCACAATCGCATTCATTGGTGTCCGGATATCATGGGACATATTGGAAAGGAATTCTGTTTTCGCACGATTTGCATTTTCTGCGGACC
>ERZ1106915.904-NODE-904-length-32934-cov-7.255604_pt1 | contig 32934 bp, 10 predicted proteins | sample MGYA00403653_ERZ1106915 | MGnify/ENA primary metagenome ERZ1106915 (study PRJEB35170, sample SAMEA104062404) | human gut metagenome | biome: human gut; feature: human-associated habitat; material: faeces | place: Denmark | collected 2012-06-06 ... | reverse complement strand
AGCCAAGTAGTTAGAAAAAATCAGAGTTTTCTGATTTTCAAGCCCGCTTCCTGTCCTGTCTTTGACACCTAAATCACTGGGTCCCTAAGGCGACTCCGTCTTTAATTTAGTTTTTTAACAGTAAAACTCCCCTCCGGATTTTTATTTTGTCGTTCGCTAGATTTGGTAAACAGCGCCCAGAGCTTCCTTGTCGGTATCGAAGCGCGTCTTCAGGCAGTGTGCAAGCTCATTCTTGTCTGCTACGGGCGGCAGAGGAGTTAAATCTACGCAGTTCATGATCCGGCTTAGGTCTGTCTCTTCGTACAGGTGTATTGGTGCATGCGGATCATCGTCCTGCGGCCGACGCAGAATTTGTCTCAACGGCCTGTAAAGAGCGGGCTGTTCTTTATCCAGCTGAACCGACAGTTTGGCAGTGTTGAGCGCTGCCAGTATTTGTTCTGTCGTCATTGGGTGGCCTGCAAGCTTGAGCTTCTTGCTTAATATTCGAAGCAGGATGAGGGCCAGAACGCAGATCAAGACCTGTGCCTCAATGTGTTCATCCGTGTAGACGTACATCGGTCTTAAATTGAAGTTTGTCTTCATAATCCGGAAGCATTGTTCAATCTGCGCCTGCTTTTTGTATTGTTCGATAATCTCCCAGCCGGACAGTTCTTTCTTTTCTTTCGGCGGAAGTTCTACCCATTCCTTGTCGAACTCTCGGGAGTCTTTAAACAAATAGGCGTAATAGCCGGCGAGTTTCTTATCTTTAGCGAGCTTCTTCTCGTTGATTTTCTGAGCTTTATTTTTTCCGGTCTCAATGTACTTTTTCCAACCGAATGCGGCCAATGGGAGCTTGGCATGAGGAGCAACAGCCTCTCTGGCCCCTTGTTCATGCATTTCAATTTTGAACATGTCTTCCCGATACCGTTTCTCACTCCAGCCAATGACCATCCGGTAATCGGTTTGAACGACTCCGTCTTCATCGACGAGACTTGAAGGAATGATTTTTATCTTTCGTTCTTTTTCCTTATCCCACTCCCAACCTGTGTCTTTAAGCCACTCATCAACAGAACTTTGCTTGGCTTTGGATAAACTGTGCGCCAGCAGGAAGCCCTGATTTTCTTTGACCAGTCGGCTCAGGTTTGCATTCGTGTTCAGTCCGTTGTCTGCAACAACAACGGCGTTTGTAATCTTGTAAGTTTTAGCGAGTTCATCGATCGAGCACTTCATCGTCGTCTTTTCCGAGCTGTTGCCCGGATAAACTCTGAAGTCGATGGGAATTCCGTCTCTGTCAACAACCATCGCGATAGAGACAATCGGATCCTTTCTGCATTCTTTCGACGGGCCTCTCATGCGCAAAGAGCTTGTTCTGTTTCTTTCAAGCTTCTCAATGAGCTGTCTTTTTTCCTCCAGAGCGGCTTCTGAAGGAAGCGCACTGAGCTGCTTTTCCACTTCCATTGCCCACTGATGCTCATCGTCCCAGACCGTTTCGAACCAAGTATTCGTAACGTCGTAAAAGACCACGGATAAATCACGAGGCATGGCTTGATTCAAAGCTTTATTAAGACCTCGCAGGATAGGTTTTCTGATTCGGGCGGCAAAGGAGAGCATCCTGTAAAGGCTTTTTAAATTAGTCTCTGCCAATGAGTTTCCAAGCCAATTCGTTTGAGAACGGTAGTGTTTCAGATGCGAACTCGGGGAGACGATTCTGTTGACAATTGTCTGCCAGAGCAGAGCCTCTGCATCAAATTCAATATCGGTCTTGGACTGCTGATAACGGATCAACGCTTTGAGTTTGAGTGTTTCATTCCAGATTGGTTTGAGGATGTAGTTTGCGTAACAAAGCACCGGCTCTCCGGCATACGGAAGACAGGGACGTTTCTTCGGAATTTCTTCCAGGAGCTGCTTTGTTCTCTCGGTGGCCTGATTGGGTGCGGACTTCTTCTTTAGTTCAGCGCGGAGCTTCTCTAAAGCCAGAGGATCTTTAGCAAGCAACTCTGACTTACTTCCCAAGGCTTTTCCGATGCAGCCTTTTGTGGACTTTTTCCCGGACTTAGTCGTATAGACGATTGAATAGCCTTCGTAGAGCCGGTCTCCTCGGATTACTAAATACATAACGATCCTCGCTGTTGTGCACACCTAATTATACCATAATTCGCTATAAGTTCGCTATCATAAAATAATATTAAAGGTGGGCTAAAAAATTCCGGAGCTCTCTTAATGAGATACTCCGAAAATTTTCAAGGTCTATTTAGCTGTCAAACGCAGGATTTACTAAGGATTCGAGCTTTTACTCTGTCATTTATGGGAGCAGAAACGATATCTCAGACTTTAATAAACCCCTCGCAACGAGAGTTGAGAATGTCGGAGATAGTAATTCAAACACAGTTAAAATTGACCTACGTGAAGAAGGAGCTTTGTGGCGCGGAACTCTGATAATGGGAGGAAGGTCTGCGCAAGCTGAAGGTTTGTCTCTGAATAATCAAAAGGGATATAGTACAAATTTTAATAAAGTTGAAGTTAAAGGAAGAAACAGCGACAAAGATCATTCAGTGAATCTACAGTTCAAAGCTGGTGGTTTGTGGGGAGCTGAAGGTTGGGAAGCGAGTAATAACCTAGTTCTTTTGGATAGTGTTGTAATTCAATCTCAGAGTAATAAAACAAGAAAACTTGGCATTGTGGGCGGGAGAGGTTTCTTTGATTACCGGATTTACGATACCAAAGGGAAAGACGATCCAGACTCTATAAATAATACTATCGCTAATGGCAATGTTGTATTAATCAAAAATACCATAATTTCGGATCCCAATTCTCTCACTGGAGCATCAGGTTCTGTGGAGGGAATGTCAGTATTTGGTGGTTATTCTTACGGAAAAGCTGCAAACAATATTGTTTCGGCGTCAAATTCTAAGATAAATGGAAACGTCATTGGGGGATTGGAGATGCAAGGCGTCTACTCTCTTCAAAAAGGTGACAAACCAAGAGACTTGCATGCGAATTTGGTTTCTCTTCACAATGTAGTTTTAACAGACGGAGCGATTTACGGGACCTCTACGGCTGTTTCAGATTTAAAAAAAGGTACTTCCGACAGGGTGGATGAAGAAAAAATTCAGGCGGTTAACCGCAGAAGAGGAATTGCCTACCTTGCGGGTGCCGTGGAGGCCGATTCTGCTTATGTAAGGTATCTCCATTTTGGGCAATATTACGATGAATCTTATCTTGAAAGAAACTTTAAAAATGAGCTGGATTTAAGCGCAGATTATCAGCATGAAAACAACGCTTTTAATTCCCTAAAAACTCCTGTGATAAACAAAACTGGCCTCATATATACATCTCAAGACAGTTCGTCTTCAGAAAGTATGAAGCTTGGTCAACTTGTTGGCGGTAGTTATTTGCTTAACCGAAAGGGGTTTCACTCAAGTTTGGCTTCTTCGGACAAGAATAGCCAAAGTGACTTTACAAATGGAATGCACAACTTTTGGGTTGCCGCCTATACAGTCCTAAGTGATAAAGTGAATGCCAACGGGCGGTTTATTCAATACAGTCCAGACGAGACAAAATTATTTACTGACAAGGCAGTTAATCATTATTACGGAGCGAATGGAGAGGAGCATTTGTCTCTCTTGGTTCATGATAATGGGTTGGTTTTTGATAGATCTGCGGATTCTAAGACTTGGACAGATGCTTTTAGAGATGAATATAGAGGGTTAGTCTTATACCTTGCTGTGAACGACGGCACTGACGGTAAGAATCAAATTCAGGCGGTAAATATTAGCCGCCCAGCCATTCAAATTTACCGCCACGAAAATCAGCAGGATACATTTGCCTATGGAAATACACAGATTTTTGTTGGAAAAGTAGGGGATGAAAAATATTCAACAAAAACCCCTATGGGGTCGTTAACCCAACCGAGCGATAACTTTGAAGATTTCTTTTTTACAATCAATGGGTTTGACATAGAACAAAATGGAAAAAATGTCGCAAAAGCAACTTATGGTTTTTATAAATATTTACATGTAGACGGAAAATTTAATCCTAATGCTGAGGTTAAGGTCACACATAATGTTGAGAACGGCACGGATTTGTTTGGCAATGAGATAAAAAATTGGGAGAGTACGGTAAAAGGTCAAACAACTACCCAGCTTGGTGATGCTGGTGGTGTTGGTATCAAGTATTGGTTGAAATCTCTTGAAGTACTTCCTGGCGCTCAACTAATTCTCTATGGAAAAACAAATGAGACTGATGTTAAGGACGAAAATTTCACATTGTCAGCAGAATTGACAGGTTCTGGTGGAATTGTGATCCCTGAGGGTAACACGGTTATCATCGGAGACGCATTGAACCGTTATACTCATGGTGTAAATAGTTTTTCTGGCGAAACTACAATTGAGTCCAATGGAGTATTAATTCAAAAGGTAGACGGCTCGCTCGGAAATGCTGTCGAAGATCCTTTTTCCCAAAAGGTCGAAGAGGCTAAACGCGGTCGGTACACCTCGTCTTTAAATCTACAAGGTATTTATCAACTTACTGCCAGTCAAAGCGTTGGAAGATTTAATAGTTTTGAAGGGTCTGTGTTGGAGTTGACAAAAGTTGATTCTGTCTCGGGATCTTTGTCGGTTAGGAACGGTGCGGTAGTTAGAGGCAACATCAGGGGTGACAAACAGTCTCGGATAAAAATTTTAGGTTATACAGCAGATATTTACACTGCCAATCCAGAATATTATGGCGAATTTGTCTTGGATTCTGCTATAGGTAGGTTGGAAGAACAGAACTCCTTACAAAACGCTCTTGCGATTGTTTCTAAAAATTCCTCTCTGTACTTTAACAGTGCCTCAGCATCTTTTTCGAGAGACGTCGATCCTCGAAGTGTGGCCAACATCAGGGCTCTTCAAAATGCAGGTGATGTTTTCCTTTCTGGAAGTGAAGATAAAGTATCTAATTTGAACCACGTCAAAGTGGCAGAAAATTATGTTGGCGAATCAGGATCCGTTCTTCACTATAGAGGTCTGGTCCAAGGATCCAACAATTCTTTTGTAGACGTTATTCACTCTGAAACTGCCTCCGGTACTTCTAAGGTCTCCTTCGGAGATGACCATAGCAAGATCCCAGTTAGCGGAATCTTCAAAGAAGCCCGTGGTGAAAAAACTCTGAAGAGCGAAGGTATTCCAATCTTCGTTATTGCTGATAAGGGACTTGAAGGAAATCAACTTCGGCTTGAGATGCAGCCATTTGGTGTCGTTGCCAAAGACAATGAGGCCTATAAATGGATTTATAGTCTTGGTTACAACGATGAAGAGCAACAAAGAACTTGGGTGCTCTATAACTCGGATGACAAAGATTACTATGAACCTTTAGTACCTCCGAAGGAAGAAGAAAATCTAGTCCTCAGACCGGAAGCTGGTGCTTACGTAGGAGCATCTCAATCTTGGGCCAAGATGCACATGAGACTGCACGACCGCTTTGGTCAGGCATACTACATCGACCCATTTGACGGTGAAGAAAAGCCTGCAGCAGCTTGGGTCCGTCAGGTTGGTTCTCACTCTCACTTCCGCATGGCGGGTGGACAGAGTAAGACTCATTCCAATACTGCCGTTACTCAGATCGGCGGAGATTTGCTGAGAAACGAATTTAACGAAGATTGGAAGTATATTGGCGGTGTCTTTGCCGGTGGTCTCTACAACCGCTCTGACAGCCGTTCTTGGGATAGCGCAAAATCCCGCTCAGATGGTTACTCCTTGGGTATCTACGGAACGCTGTACACAGGCAATAGCCCTGATGACGGTTTCTATGTTGATAGTTGGCTTCTCTTCGGTCGTTATGACAACAAGATTTGGTCAGATGAAATTTCTCCGTTCAAATTCAAATCACACGGCTGGGTTTGGTCGGTTGAAACCGGTTACACCATTCCTATCGGAGAAAGCGGAACGAAGGATTACAACAAGCTGATTTGGACATTCCAGCCGGAAGCCCAATTAGTATGGGACGGCGTTAAGGCCAATTCCGCTAATGACTCCTTCGGGACGAAATATCGCCAGTTAGGCACTGATAATGTCACGCTTCGAGTCGGCGCAAGACTTCATGCTAACTATATGAATAAGGGCCTCGGATTCATTGAAGGCAACTGGATTCATAACAGCAAGAAGGCCGGCGTTCAAATGGGCACTGACAAGGTCTATATGGACGGCGGGAGAAACCTCGGGGAATTCCGTATGGGCTTAGAAGGTCACTTAAGCCGCAACACGCTTGGCTGGGCAACTGTTGGAGTTCAGGCCGGTAAATCCGGATACCACAACGAAACCGCTCAGATCGGCATCAAGTACATGTTCTAAACAAACGCTGAACGCATAGCTGATGGAACGGCGCGGAATAGATTCCGTGCCTCCCATCCCGACTCGTTTACCTAACGGAATAAGCATCATGAATACTAAAACTTCATTATTAGCCGCTTCGGTCTGCGCATTGAGTTTGGCTCTGAGCGGCTGCGCCTATGACCATAAAGACTATCCGAGAGAAAGCTGGTTTGTTCAGCCGACAACCGTGATAGAAGCCGATCAATTCAAGAAAGTAGAGGAACCGCTAAAGGTTTCGCTGGTTGTAAATTATCTGTGGGAAGGTCGTCCTATTGTGACGGAACCGTTTGATAAACGTCCGGCTGACTGGCGCGAACACTACGGTCTCTGGCTCGCTTCAGAACGCTATCTTGAACAGACAGGTCTCTTCAAGATCGTGAAGGAAGACGCGGAAGACAGACAAGGCGAAGTGGTAATTGATTTGACCCGCGCAATGGATCCGAAGACAAAGGCTGCGATTGAAGCCAAAAAGGCGGATCCTGACAATCATCCGGAAAAGATCGTCTATGAATACGACATGACGATGAAGATGGCAGTCAAATTAAAAGATAAGCCTGAACTAGAAGTTTCTCCGAAGACAGATCATATGTTCATAGGCCATGAAGACTCCAAAGAAAAAGAAGTCGGCCAGGATCCGAAGCGTTTCACGTTTTCGTATTTCAACAATATGGATTTCCACACAGAATTTGTCCGCCGTTTCTATAAGCAGATGGTCTTTGAAAGCGTGAAACAGTTGGAGAACAAACTGCCTTGATTTCTCAAGGCAGTTAGAAAAGTTTTATTTAATTTGTAGCATTTAGACCACTTCAAACTCGAAGCTGTCCCCTCGGTCGACTTCGTGGGTCGGAGCCTTGATAAGAAATCAAGGCTCAATTTTTTTTCAAAATCTAAGTATTTGTTCTATTTGTTTGTTCCTCCAAACGTGAGTATACGTCTAGCATCTTCCTTAATCATTAAGGCTACGTGAATTCATTTTTTGTTGATAATTTGAACCGCATTGCTGAAGGAGGGTGGCTCGGACAAAAATTATCGCAATTTCAGACGACTCTCACGAAAAATATGAAAAGCCAAGCAAAACGCTTACTGAGAATTCTCCCTTGTCAAATGCAAATCATTTTGAAAGTTAAAAGTGAAGAAAGTTAAACACTCTTAATTTGTTAGTCGTAATTTTTATTAGAAATAACCCAAAAATAAGATCTGGGTGAACTTTTGTTTATTTTGAGATAATCTATCTTTCTCATTGAATATAAATAAAAAACTCTCTTCGATTTACGAAAATTCAAGACTACCCCGTCTGTTAAAATCTTTCGATAAACATAAAGAATCCCAAGGAAATGAATAAACTGCCGACACCTGCTTGTTTAGGGGTACTGACATTTTTGTCTTTTAGTGTCCAAGCACAAATAGTTAACCCCGCTCTCTCTGCTTCTCTGGAGCGTGATGTTACGTTGCCTCAGCGAGATGTCCGCCGACTCTTGAATGAAGCTCAAAGAAGTGATCTTACAGAGCAAGAACGTGAAATTAGAAGGCAGGCAAAAGAAGCGGCAGAAAAAGCACTTTCAGCCTCAGAGTCTCAAAAATTCGGAGATGGCATTCGTTTCTTTCTTTCTTCGGTTCATTTCACACCGAGTCAGATTTTGACGGATAAAGAAACACTTGAAGCCGTAAAGCCATTTGTGGGTACGGTTGTCACAGGTAAAGAGCTCACAGCAATGCTTGAGGCGGTTAATCGCCTTTATCGCCAAAAAGGCTACGTGGTATGCCAAGCTGTCCTTCAGCCGCAGAGAATTTCTAAGGGTGTTTTAACAATTACCTTAGTCGAAGGTAAGACCGGAGCAGTCTCTTTAAGTTCGGCAGTAGAAGGAAAAGAGTTTAAAACTCGAGGCGGTTATATCCTGAGAGCCTTTGATCTTGAAAAAGGTAAGGTCTCCAATTACCGAGAAATGCTGGGTGATTTGGTCAAGTTCAACATGACCAATGACATTCAGCTCTCAGTGGACATGAGAGCAGGGCAAGAACCGGGAACAACGGACTATGAGATCTTTGTACAAGAGCCCGATCCTCGTACTTTCACTTTGTTTTCGGATTCTTCCGGCTCTAAATCGTCCGGCCGTTACCGCGGTGGCGTCAGCTTCACGGAAAGAAGTCTGTTGGGGTGGCGTGATCGGCTCCAGCTGATCGGTGTGTTTTCCCATGGTTCAAGAAGCTTTATGGGTTCTTACTCTGTTCCGCTCAATAGTTTCGGAACACGTTTGACCGCAAGTTACTCATACGGCCGCGTAAAAGTAGTTGACGGACCGTCCGAGGACTTCGATGTCAAAGGGCATTCTCAATATCTGTCATTGAGACTCGACCATCCTTTGTATGTGACTTCGACCTCAAAGCTCACTGGTTACCTACAAGCGGCCCGTCAAACATCCGAAACTGAAATGTTTAATGTTCTGACAGTCAGCGATACTTCGGTGAAGAGCCTCACAGCCGGCCTGGAGCAGCTTTGGCTGAAAGAAGGCATGACGCTCTACGCCAACGGTCAATACATTGAATCCTGGCTGAAAGACTACACATTCGATAACGCTTCCCGTTACCGCCGTCTGACAGGTTATTTAACTTGGGATCACCGGCTTTGGAAAAATTGGGGCTACACCGTCAATGCCGGCGCACAAAGATATCTAGGTGGCGGGGAAATGGCTTCAGGTGATTCTTTCTATTTGGGCACTTCTTCAGGCGTTCGTGGTTATGAGAATGACACGATCTCTGCTTACAACGGCGCCTGGATTAATTTAGAAGCGAAATACCACTTAGACGGGAAGGGCTCCAACGTGTTTGCCTTCCTCGATGCCGGGCGATTGAGCGGAGATTCTCCCTATAAAGATAAAAGTTTGGGTTCCGTCGGCATTGGAGCCTCTTGGAGACCGGTGGATTGGCTGATGAGTTCTGCCACTATCTCCTTTCCGTTTAAGAGAAATGTGGGTTCGGAACACGTGAGCAAAGCACGATTCGATTTCGTGATTAACGCTGTTTGGTGAGAACACTATGAATAAGATCTATAAAGTTATTTGGAATGTTTGCCGAGGAATACACGTTGTCACGGACGAGAATCATCGTGCCCATGGCAAAGAAACCTCATCGTTAATCGTCCCCGTTGAATTATTGGTTATGGAAGCCTCTTTACTAACGCTTCCTTTAACTGCGGTCGCAGAAGCGCTGGATCACGCAATCACCGTGGACCCAAACTGGACAGGAACGACGATTACCAGCTCACAAGACAATCTGCATCACGATATCTCGACGAGCTATATCAACGGATCGGTTGCCGCAAATAAGTTCACTCAGTTCCGGGTAGGAGAAAAGCATCTTGTAGACATGCATCTCCCGGAAAATACAAACCACTTGGTGAACTTTGTCGACAACAAGATTTCCGTTAACGGAACGGTTAACGCATTAAAAGAAAACAAGATCGGAGGCAATCTTTACTTTGTTTCCCCGCAGGGAATGATCGTCGGTAAAACCGGTGTGATCAATGCCGGAAGTTTGACGGCCGTGATTACCACGGACGATGCCTATAAAAAGTACAGTGAGTTATCAGACAAAAAACTTCCTTTAGGATTAGGCCAAACAGAAGAACAAGCGCTTGCAACCTTGCAGAAAATGCAGCAAGGAGAAGTTCCTCTTAATCCTGTCGGTGTGATTACAGTTAACGGAAGCATCAATGCAGGTAATTGAATCACACTTGCTGCTTCCCAGATCCATTTAGAGTTTGGCGCAAAGCTTTCCAATTTGGAAACGGATTTCAAAAACCTCGTTCATATTAAAGAAGGTCAAAACATCGTTACTAAAAGCTCGGTTTCTGACACTTTGGTGACGCAAGAGGCGGCTGACGGTTCCGGCGATATACTTCTATTGGCCAGAAGCGACAGCTCCGGGACCGGATCGATTGCAGGATCCGTCACGAAACAGAAAGTCCAAGCAAAGGTCAAAGTTGCGAACGGAGCTTCCGTCAAATCTCGAGGAAATGTCAAAGTTTCTTCTATGGCAGGTAACGGTGTCTATGACATCGATAAGAAGCTTCGTCCGTCGGGTTACGACAAGCTCACAGAAGAAGAAAAGGCTAAAAAAGATCGAGAAATCGGCCATTTCGTTTCTGACGGTAAACACAAGCTCTTGGATGTATCTTCCGAGATCAGGATTGACGGCGTTATCACCGCAGCTAAAGATCTTGACGTGAATTCCGTCGCAGAGAACCGTTTGGTTAAATCTTCTACGACAATGGCTGACCTTTCGACAGGTTTAACGCTGGAGATTTTAGGAACGGCAACACCGTTCAATGAAGCGGTTTATTACGCGGACTTAAAGACATCTTCTCTCATCAATATTGGTAAGGACGCGAGCCTTTCTGCCGGACAAAACTTATCCTTGGATTCTGTTGCAGATACCAAACTTGAAGCGGGAACTTCGACGAGTCTCTTTGACCTATTCAATACCGAATCAACCCAGAAGGTTCCTTCAATCGCGGCAATCGTCGCGCTTGCTGACAGTTCGAGCACGGTCAACGTCGCCGGATCTTTAAGGGCCGGAAAAGACTTAACTATCACTTCAGCGGATGACTTAACGGTAGAAGCTTCGGCTACGGCTGCGACAAAAGAAAGCAAAGCGGTTCAAACTTCGGTCCTCGTTGCCAGACTCAAAGGTACATCTGACATCAATGTTGAAAGTTCGGCATTGCTGGACATCGTAAAAGACGCTGGAAAAGTCGAAATTTCCTCGAATCAAAACAGTTCCGTTAAAACCGAATCTTCCGTCGTTGTTCAGGAAGGCAGTTATGGCGGTTTAGCTTTCAACTACACCGAACTGGATACGCATTCGAACGTTCTTCTGAACACCGGATTCACAAACGAGGCTTTGGAAGCTTCGGTTATAGCTAAGAATGTCACAGATGATCTAACCATTAAGGCAGATAATGCTGTCGGCGCTTCCGGCATGTCAAAACTTCTCTATGACACCATCGGTGCGGTATCGAGGGACTTTGTTGCCGGACTTATGGGGCAGGCAGGTCAGGGCGTAGACAGCAAGTTTGATTCAACCAAATTTAAACTTGGCGGCGCGGTTGGCGTTATCCTCGGATCTCAGACGTCTTCTGTCATCGTAAATACCCCGGTGATTGAAGGACGCTCTATCGGTCTTCAAACTGCGGGTAATTTAACCATTTCTTCTGACGCACTCTTAAGAGATCATCATTATTTAGTGACATCTAAAGTTTCTTCTGCGGCGCCGGAAGGGGAAACGAGCCAAACGAAACTTCAGGGTTCATTGGCAGTTTTGGTTGCACTTTCCGGAGACGAAAAAGAAGCCGTTCGGTCAATCCTCGAAATCGGCAATGGTTCCGTGCTTAAAGCGAACAACGGACAACTTGTCTTAGATTCGGAAGCCGAGATTGAGTGGAATCGTCTCACCAAGATGAAGGAAGATTTCGCTAAGGCTCGTGATCGACTCAAGGCCATTTTTGCTCATGAATTCAAAGATCAATGGGCAAAAGTCGAAGAAGCATTTGACAAGGTCGACGCAGACTTCAACAGTGTCAGCGACGCTAATCTTTCTTTTATCGAAAAGATTAAAAAAGTCGGAACCTCTTTCGGAACGCTGGGAACAGCTTTAGGAACTTTCTTCGGGGAAGTAAAGGTTATCGGTTCGGCGGGGGCAGAGACGGGCAACGTGGTCATGAGCCTGCTTGAGTTCATCAAGCCGACCAATTATTTGAATGCTTACGCTGCCGCAGCAGGAGATGCCTCATCCGATAATTCCGCTTGGAGTGCGACCGGGACGGCAATGGTCATTAACCAGAAGACTGCTTCGTTGTTAACTGTCGGCAAAAATACAAGGATTGAAGCCCATGGCATGCCATCCGCTGATGCTCAAGAAAGTAAAAACAACGGAAATCTCGTGGTTCGTTCTAATGCCTTAAACGAAAGTTTAGTGTTAGGAGGTAAGGCTGCCACGGTATTCGGTATTCCGATACCGGATATGGAAAAAGCCAGCGCGCTCGGTGCTACGGTGGTTTACAACCAGCTGACATCTTCCAGCCGCTTAATCGTCCGAGAAAATGCTCAGTTGACTGCGGACAATGTCGCGCTCCTTACAGCCCAAGACAGTATTTACGGATTAACCATCGGCGCAGCTGCCGACGTTAATAAAGGCGATTTAAGTCTGGAAGGTTTAGCGGCAGTTGCCGTAACCAACGGAACTAACTTAGTTTGGCTCGATGACGAGTCCCAAGTCAAAGGCTCTTCGGTCGAAGTCGGCGCTAAGCGCGATGACGATGTACAAACGATTGCAGGAGCTGTTGTTGTAGACATATCCGACAATGCAAACAAAGCGGCCGGCGCCGGCATTGCTGTGAATACCGGTAAGTTAGGCAATGAGCTCAGAGTTAAAGACAACGACGTTATTGCTGAGCAAGATCGTTCACTCTATGACGCGCAAGGTTTCTTAGAGGCTTCCGGAGCCGACGGCAAAGTTAATTTGCTAGCTTCTGAGGATTTGGCCATGAACGCGATCGGCGTTGCAGGCGGTGTCGGTGTATCCGGTCATAGCCCGGAATCCAATGAGCCTCCGGGCAAAATTTCACAATTCTTCTCCGGCCTCGGAGATAAAGCTAGTTACGTTAAAGAAGGGCTGAGCTTCTATTTAGAAGAGGGCGGACCGCTTTTGGCTCAGAAGGCCAATGGCTTAGGTCATTCGATTAGGGATAAATTTAACCACAATCAGTCTCAGAACGACCCGACCAGCTCATCGATGAGCGGAAACAATAATTCCAACCTGGCGCAAAACGGCAGTACTGCAAGTACCACGAGCAGTTCAACTTCGGGCGTGGCCCAGGGCGGAACTTCTCAGTTCCAGTTGGGCGCTGCAGGCAGTGCGGCATGGAATGATACCGATACGGAAAACGAAGTCAATATCGAAGTCGGTAACTTCCAAATCAAGGCGCCGGAAGAAGTCTCCGTCGATGCGGTTACCGATAAGTGGGTCGGTGCTTGGGCCGGCGCCGCTGGCATCAACTACATTTCCGAGCTGAACGCTGCTAATTATGCTGCCGGTATTGCCGGTGCTGTTGCCGGAAACACCGGAAACTATAAGACGGCAGTCAATATTGATGCGGCGAAGTTAAATTCTCAGGGTTTAAGGTTCAATACAGACCTCAAGAAACTGAATATTCGTGCGGTATCCGACGGTACGACGGTTGCCGAAGGTTTAGCCGCAGCCTTGTCGTTAGGCGCTGCTAAATTCAGCGGTGCATTTGACGCCGGAGTCTCGGCTAATCTGATCGAGAATTCGGTTACTACGAACGTTAAAGGTTTGTCTCAGTTAGAGGGAACCTTCTTTAATACGTCTTATAACCAGGCAAGCTGGGCCGGAGACACTCAAGTCACGGGCGGCATCGGTTTCTCGTTCGGTAAAGGCGGCAATACCGGCGCCAAGTCTTTCGGCGGCTCATTGATCTTTGCAGTCGCGGACATTGACAATACCGTATCTTCCGAATTTGCAGACAGCACTCTGAAAATTGCCGGAAACAGCGCCGTTCGCGCACTTTCCGACATGACTCAGGTCACAACGGCAGTTTCTTCTGCAGTGACGACCGGAGAATCGTCTTTTGCACTTTCGGGCGCTGCAGCGACTTCCGAGCTGACGAACAATGTCTCAACAACGCTTAACAACCTCAATATTTCTCTTGCCGGAGAGGGCGGCTTTGAAGGAACAGCTCGTTCTTCCGGTGGTCAGGAAGCCGATGAGTTTGAAACTCTCGCTGACCGTAAATGGTATGTGGACAATCTCGGCGAGCTCAGCAATGAGTCTTATTTCAAAGACGTCGGTTTAAGAACCGCACCGGATGCTGAAGAAACCGGCAAAGACGGTTCTGAAGAAAAAACGCAAAAACTCGGCGACTTGTATGACCAAGCCGGCAAGATGAAACAAGTCACCGTTGCCGTATCTCCGGCGATTGGCGCCGGCGGTTCGTCAGGGGGCGCCGCAGTTGTCGTAAATCAGATTCATAACCAATTTGCGGTAAACGCTTCCAGAAATGTCATCAATTCGGATAACGCATCTTCTTCCGTTGTTTTAGATGCCAAGGATGATGCCTTCTCTTTAGGAACTGCAGTCGGTGTTGCCGGCGGTAAAGGCAAATTTAACGCGGCAGGTTCTGTTGTTGTATCAAACGTCGATCAGGGTGCTTCTGTCGCCGTTAATGATTTGACTTCCACAGTTAATCGTTTAAATGTTCATGCCGACAGCGCGGCTACAACGGTTAATGTCGGAGGCAGCTTCGGTGTTAACGTCGGCGACGGAGCCATAGGTGCAGTCGGCGCTTCTGTTGTGGTGGCCAACACCAACAATACAGCTTCTGCAGATGTCGACGGTCTTAATCTTTCTTCTGTACAGTTCGCAGACTCCAAATTAGATATTGCTGCGTCGAACCGAGCTTCGGCTTGGGCGGCCGCTGCGGACGGAGCAGTGTCGGTTTCCGGTTTAGGCATCGGAGGCGCTGTTGCGGTGAATCGCGTCAAGAACGACGCGCTGGTCCAATTAAAGAATTCAAGATTAACGGGCCTTAAAGAAGCTTCACTGCATTCTTCGGATACAGCAGCCGTCTGGACACTGGCCGGAAATGTTTCCGTTGCAGCGAAAGGCAAAGCCGGTCTCTCAGGAGCAGTGGCTTATGCCTCTTCCCGCAGCTCTCAAACTCAAGCGCTTGTTGACAGTGTGGTGATTGCTCAGCCGGATGGTTCAAATAATCTGACGGACTTCACAACTGATGCTCAAGCCGATGATCATATTTCAACGCTTGTACTGAGTGTCGGTGTTGCCGGAGGCAATGTGGGTCTGTCGGGAGCAGCCGGAACTAACGAAATTAATCGATCCGTTAATGCTTCTGTCAACAACCTTTCGACGGTTCAATACGCAAAAGACCAAACCACCCAAGGGGTCAAGGATCAAGCAGCCAAAGCGTTAAATGCCTTATCTGTTCATGCTTCAAGCAGCACTAATATTGATAACCTTGGCATTGTTGCAGGAGTGGGTGCTCAAGGCGTCGGTATCGGAGTCGGTGTTGCTGTCAACCGAGTCAACACGGATACGACAGCAGCTCTGAGTGCTTCGGATAAACAGAGACTTGTTTCTTCCGATACTCTGACGGTATTGGCCGAATCTAATAATGACATAGATACGATTGGAATAGGCGGAGCCGGCGGCAGTAAAGCCGGTGTCGCGGCTTCAACAGCTATTAATTTAGTCACGAACAACACCGCAGCTCGGACCAATAACTTAAATGCAGAGTACGCAGGCGCAGCCCTCATTCAGGCGCAAAGTGACGATACGATCGGAACATACGGCGGCCAAATCCAGGGCGCTCAAAATGCAGCTGTAGGTGCAACCGTTACTGTTTCAGAAAAACGCGGTATCACACAGACCGAAATCCTGAATTCCGATATCGTTCGATCTGCTCAGGAAACCTCTTCCGTTCTTACGACAAAAGCAGGGGTTGATGAAAATGCGATCAACTCGAATATCGTCAATGACGTGTCTCTGGCTGCTTCTTTGAGAGACGCAAGGCAAGATAAGACCTTCTCCGGATTAATGGTTGACGCTTCTTCCACAGAAACTTTTAAGACTTTCTACATTACCGGAGGAGGAGCCAAGGATGCCACGGTCACAGCCACAGGAAACGTCAATTATCTTGGTGGAAAGACAGAAACGAAGGTTCAGTCCTCGAATTTGAATGCCGGTTCCGGTGCTCTGATGGTCGGAGCTTCTGACGCTGCGAACGTGGATACTGTGATTGCGACTGCGAGCGGTGCTTTGGGGGCGGCGATTGGCGTTGTAACGAATGTCATCACCACTGATCATTTAACCGGTGTAGTAGTTACCGGAACATCAACAGATAAATCTTCATTAACAGGTACCTCTGTTTCTGTTGATGCAGATGCTAAAGAAGGTATTTCTTCCTTACTAATTGCCGCCTCAGGTGCTCAGTATGCAGCGGTTAGTGCTTCCGTTAACGTGAATCGGCAGCTCTCGGATGTTTCTGCTGCAGTGGATCAGACGGAAGTGCTAGGTTCATTCGCGCAGAACGCAAATTATTTGGGCAGGATTACGACTTCTGCCATTACAGCTGCAGGCTCTCAATATGCTGCGGTACCGATCAGCGTGGTTATCAACTACGCTGATAATGCAGTTTCTTCTTCTGTAGCTCATTCGATCCTGAGAGCTGAGGGCCAGTCAGCTTCAGTGGGTGCGAATCGCATCTCGGAATTTTCTTCTTTGAACGTGACCGCTTCGGGAGCAATGTATGGAGCAGCCGCTGGGCTCGTGAACGTTAATACGATTGAAGGTGCGACATCTGCTGAAGTCAACGATTCGGAAGTTAAGGCCGGTCAGTTCAGCGTCAATGCAGAAAACGAAGACCATCTGAAAGTCACAGATGTTACTGCTACGGGTGCTATCGGAAGTTTGGGTGCTTCGGTCGTCGTTTCTTATTTTAAAGGCTCCTCGGCCGCTAACCTTCGTAATTCAATCGTTACAGCTGACAAACTCACGGTTTCCTCTCTTCAGGATCATTACGTTAACGGAACGGTTGCGTTTGCTTCCGGCGGTATCGGAACGATCGGTGCAAATGTATTCTCGCTGGTGATCGGTTCGAGAGACAATCCTTTCGCTTCAAACCGTCAAGATCTTGGCAGCGCAGAAGACACAGTTAATAAATATCTGTCCGATTACGCATCTTCAGGCACCGGATCTCTCGGTTTTATTACTGAGAATGATGAGCTGACTCAGGAAGAAAAAGACAAAATCGTCGGTTCGGCCGCAGCGGCAGACGCAAGCGTGTCCTCGGGAAGTGGGAATGGAACTTCCGTTGTGGTGTCGGGCAATTACCTGACGGTTGGAAGCAGTGATGTCTCTGTTAAGGAAGATTCAAAGGCAGGCAGCATTGACGTTACGCTCGGCAGCGGAAGTGCCGGTGCAGGAGTATTAGCGGCCTCTGTCATTACGTTGCGCCGTCATTACAACAATAAAGTTAATCTCAGCGGCAACACGATCACATCAAAGGATAACTTTAACGTTCTCAATTCACTCGAAGGTAAGACCAACCTTGAGGCGATCCAAACTTCGCTGGCTCTTGCCAGCGGAACTGCAGCTTATGCGGACGCCGAAATCACGGGCGGCGCTTCGACGATCTGGGACGGAAACGTTTCCGGAGGAAGTAAACTCGAAGAGCCAAAGCCTGACGGCAGTAAAGATGAGGGCAATAAGGCGGAAGAGAATAAACCTCAAACGACCAATCCCGTATTTGAGATTAAGACGGAAAATAAATCAGAAATCCATCTGAAGTCCTTCGGAATTACGGTTGCGGCAGCCTCCGGCGGCGGAATGGTCGCAGAAATTCGTGATAAAAGCCGTGTAGAAAGCCAAGTTCTGAATTCAAGGATTAATTCTTCGTTTAATGCCTCTGCAGTTCGTCAGCAAAAACTCTTTGCCGAATCGACTGCAGGCTACGGCGGCGCCATCAACGGAGTAGGTGCGCTAGCAAAGGTCTATGACGGAACCGATGGTGAGATTTCAACTCGAACGATCTTTAACGGAAATACAGCCGGCGGCGACGTCAGTCTGACCACAAATAACCGTCCGGATATCACGGTTAAGAGTTACGGTGCCGGAGCCGGAGGCCTCGGGATTGGTGTGGTTCAGTCGATTGCCGAAACCCGAGGTAAAGTCATTTCCGAAGTGACTGGAAATGTATTTAGTCATGCTAATTTGACAGTGGCAGCCGGTGCCGGTCTCGGAGATGAGAGCGAAGCCCTGAAGATGACGGCAGACTCTCAGACTTACGGCGGCGCCATTATTGCCTCAATCCCTGTTAACACTTCCGAGCTGACAAATTCGAATCAGGTTGAAAGCAAGATTGAACTGTCCGGTGATTCTTCTTTGGAGAACTTCACTTCCGTAACAGAAGGCAGTGCTGTCTATTTGTCTAAGACAACCGCAGGTACGGGAGGAACGATTGCCTCGGGCAATAATTCCGCAGAAGTGAACCATAAGGTATCGGTGAAGAACGAAGTTTCTTCTTCGTCTTCAGTGGGACTTAAGAGTGCGGCTGTAACGGCTTCTAATAAAGAAAAGGCGACGGTTCTTGCCGACAGTGCCGGAGGCGGAATTATTCTTGCCGAAGGTACCGATCTTGACGCAAATGCGGCTCAAGTAAAACATACAGATCGCTCTGATACGACTTTAACTGTCAGCGGCCGTTGGAATATTCAAGATGCAGCGTCCTTCGTGACCTCGGGGGAACACAACATCGGCATGAAAGCCGATAACACCAAAGGCGCTTTGGCCGGAGGAAGCGGTGCTTCGCTGATCAACGACATGCAAGGCACCAACAAAGTCTCGATCGGGGACGGCTCGGCAATTAACGCTTCCGGTATTCTTGTTGGAGCCTCTGATAATTGGGACGTTCATGCCGCTGAAGGAACTTATGCCGTTGACTCCCGTGTTTACGGAGCCTTTGTCGGTACCGGCATCAAAGCAAGCAATACGGAAAACCGTACCCAACAGGTCGATATCGGTAAAAATGTGGTATTGACAGCAGATGATCTGACCATTTCTGCGAAGAATGTCGGAAGAACTAGTCTGAAGGTTCGTGCTCAAACGGCCGGTGCCGTTGCCGGTGTGACAGCAGAAAACTTCGAAACCCTAAATACTCAAAATAGAATTAACTTGGCCGACGGTGTGCGTTTGACTGCTAATAGCGCCGAAGGCACGCTGACGATTGCCGCCTCTTCTGACGAAGATGTTGAAGCACAGAGCGTCGGAGATGTTCAAGGCGCAGCGGTAGCCGGGGCAGGGGCCAAGGTTTCCGTCAACCAAAATCGCACCAATGAAGTAAATGTCGGCAGCGGTTCTAACATCTTGTCGAAAGGCAAGTTGGCGATTAGAGCAGGCAGAGATGCTGATGGCTCGAACTCTCAGTTTGATTTAGTGAGCTATGCCCACGCTTACAGCCACTCAGCCATCGGCGGAACGGATTCGGAAGTTTCCGACAGTCTTAACCTGACCAATAAGCTCAATCTCAACGGAGAAATCAAATCTTGGCGTGATACTGAGCTTTACGCACAAAGCGGCGATGTTTCTACGGAAGAGACAGCACGTTATTGGTTCTGGACGTCTGCGTCGGATGCCGGCGAAGTCTCGATTGCTTCAACAGCGGCCGGAACAAAATCCAAGAATCTGACCACCGACAATAAGATCCAGGTCGGCGGACTCGTTCAAGCCGGTGTGAATACCAAAGCAGATATTCAGATCAGCGGAATTGCTTCGCCCAACGAATCAGGCGTGACCCTGGATTCACAAAATCCCTTAACGATCACAAAGACCGGCGTTGATGATGAATCCGTCAGCGGTGTGAAGGCAGAATCCCTGACGAACATGTACTGGCAGCGTCATGAGGAACTTCAGAAAGCGATGCAGGATTACGGCACGACGAATCCCTCCTTGCTTGCTGCTTACAAGGCCGAAGACGAACTGCTTCTTACGACAATGGAGCAGAAGGGCCTTTTGATCCGGGGAGAGAACGGTAATTTCTCGCTTATTGATCAGACAAGCCGCCCTTATGTCCAAATTTCCAATGTCACAGTCTCGGGTGGAAATATTTCTGTCTTCACGGATAGCGTAACCGGAGGAGGTTCTTTAATCGCTAAAACCGCTGAGGGGATCAATATTGATAACCAAGCCACAGTGGCATTGAAGCTGAGCGATATCCAAATTTTGGATAAAGGCGGCGAGTTTAAACTGAACGATCAGGTTGTTATCGATAAGACAGGCGCCTTGAGTTCATTCCGTGGCCAGTTAACGACGTCAGCTAATTCAGAAGCTCCGTCAATAAAGGTTAACTCTGCTTACAACGGATTGGTTCTAGTTACCTCGGACGGTAAAGAGCAAAGAATCAATCCGGATACCAGCATTGATATTTCCGGAAAACTGATTAACCGAGCAGGAAATATCTCTGTTAGCAGCGGAGGAGACGTTTACGCCGATAAGACGGCTTCGATTTCCGCCGGAGGTTCTTTAGGAATTACGGCAAAAGGCTCCATTACGCAGTCTTACCGAGGCGGATTGTTTAACGTCGGAGGCGATGTTGAAGAGTTATGGAAAGATGAAGTCGGCAAGTTAGGTAGCAATTCTTCAGTTAGTTCTAACGCTAACCATGTTTACGGCCCGGGCAAACTTGGTAATGTAGACAATGGTCAAGCCGGAGACATGGTTGCCGGAGGAAGTGTTTTCCTCGCAGCCGATGCGATTAACTTAAACGGCTACGTTCAAAGCGGTTATGCGAAATACGGTTTGACATTATCGGATACGGAAGTCGACAAGAAGATTGCTTCTATCAAAGCAAATTGGCAGGCACACGGATCCCCGTCCGACGTCAACAGCAGGACACCGCAGTATGCGCTACAGGAAGGCGGTCCTGTTTGGGATGAAGCTTCCAATTCCTATAAGTATCAAGTCGCAGCCTGGTACGATCCGGTCAATGACAGGGTGATCGTCGATGACATTTCTCCGCAAGGCGGACAGATTTACATTACCGGAAGAGTGGCAAGCACAGGCGGCGGGCAATTGTCCGTGGCGAACGGTTCGGCAGACATCAATATCAACGTCGGCAACCGCGACGTTCTGCTTGGAAATGTCGATACCGGCAATATTGAAGGCCTGATTCAAATCACAGATACAAACTCGGGATTTAAAGGCAGACCGGATAGCGCAATCGCCAAGGTGACGGAAATCCGTAAAGGCGACTTTGTTGCTTATTGGCTCAGTGCAGACGGAACAAAATCCTCTGCAATTCCAGATTCGGATAGTTCCTACAATCCCTTGAAAGACCAGTTATATGGCTGGACCGATGGAAAAGGTTCAACAACGGTCACTACTCGATATAACTCCCAAAAGTTTACTGTTTGGGATGCATTTGATTACGGCGAGCCTACAAACTGGGCGTCAGTAAATACGACAACAGTAAGAGATGCAGACTTAGCAAACGGCTCGACCATTTGGGTAGCAGACCGTCCTGAAGGAAAGAATGAGAATTTTGAGGCTTGGACTACACAAGTGAGCAGTTCGGAGAGCTCAACGGTTACTCATTGGACAACTTATAACACTTGGGTCCACTTCTCAGGCACACATCACACTCAGAAAGTTACGACCACTTCGACTTCGACGCTTTATTCTTACACGGTAAAGGCTGACCATCAAGTAGGTACGTCTTTCTTAAGCGGAACCAATTCAATTGTGATTGAAAGCGGTAAGTCTGTCCTGCTCGGAGGCGCTGTGAACGCCCAAGGCGGTTCTGTTAGCTTGATTGCAGGGAACAACATCCTCAATCAAAGCGGAGCCGCAGCAATAATCGGAGCATCTAATCTGACCTTGAAAGCAGATTCAGGATCAATTGGCTCGGAAGGATCTGCTATTAAGTGGACAGCAGCCGGAAGTTCTGACAAGCAGTTAAATCTAGCGGCAACCGCTGGCAAGTCTATTTATATTGATGCTAAGAATCTGAATTCCGGTGCCTCCGTTTCCGGATCCCTGAATGCCGGAGAAACGGTTTCTGCTGAATTCAGAGGCGGCGTTGACTTGAATTCGCTTTCCGGACAGAAGCTTTCTCTTGTTTCCCAAGAAGGCGGAATTAATATTAAGAGTCTGGATCACGAAGAGGCCTCTGATCTGTCGCAGCGTCTTGACCTGACTGCAGCAGGTGATATTTCTTTGAAATCTGTCGGGGATATTTCTGTTGGTCAGATCAGCACGAGTGGGGATGTCACAATTGATTCAGCCGGAAATATTTATGATGCGATTGATCGCTCGGATCGCGATGAGCGTTCGGCACAAAAACGCCTTGAAAGCTGGATTGAAGCCGGCATTCTGACGTCTGACGGAACTTCTAACGAAGGGGCTCGGTTTGCTAAAGACGAACAAGACATAAAAAATGGTATTACTTCCGACTTTAATCGATATCAGGCTTACCTAAACCATGAGCAGGAAGCTGAAAAGGGTCGCGTAAGAGCGCTGACAACAGAAGAGCAAAAGGATTTTGCGGCTCTGAAGTCTCGCTTTGCGGGATGCGGCTCTGCAGAAGACGCAATTAACAAAGAAGCGAATATTCCAGGCTCGGCATTAAATCTTGTTCAAGCATCGAAAGACAATTACGGCTGGACGCAGAACGAATTGCTCTTTGCAGTGTCTGAAGCCATCTTGAATCCCGATCCGAGCTATGTTCCTGAGTCAGGCGTTGCCAATATCAAAGCAGCAAATATTACGTTGAAGTCTGGCGCCGGAATCGGTCAGGAACTTGACGGTCATACGGCAAACATCAGCGATTTGGATGCTTCGACAGAAAAAGGCTTGAACCTCTACAAGCTTTTAGCTCCAGCAGAAGCTAATGACGTTACCTGGAACAAAGAAGCAGGCACTCTGACGATCAACTTAAAGAAAGCCTTTGAAGTCCATCAGAGCAGCGACACGAAATTAAATGCGGATGCAGTAAACAGCATTTATCTACAGTCTGACTCTGAAAACACATTGAATCTCGGTTCCCTTTCTTCTCAAAACGGAGATATCCGCCTCACTGCTACAAATGGAATCACTCTATCCGGAGAGGGTGCGGTTAAAGCTAAAGACGTGATCCTGAGAGCAGGGCTTGGTTCAATCGGATCTGCCGACAAACTTCTTAAAACGGCGATCACAGGATCGGCCGTGTTCTCCGGCAACAGAGGCGTATTTGTTGATCAAGACGGAACGCTTAATCTCCAATCCGTGGCCAGCGGTAATGATGTTGTACTGAAGGCTGACAATATCTATTCCGTTAAGAATGCGACAGGACAGGCCGGGCGCATCAGTGGTACTAATTTCGCTTTTGAGACAGGAGGGGACGTAGGTCGGGCAGATGCAGCGTTGGTATTGGAGTCAGTCAATGACTTTAATGTTGTTCTGAAAGGCAAACCTCAGAATGTTTACCTTCAAGCTAATAGAGATTCTGAAATGTCTGTGTCGGTGACCGAAGAGACAGTTACTTCAAATGTTGAGATCTCGACGGAAGGTTCTCTGAAAGTTAAAAAACTTGTTTCAGAAGACGGAGAGATCGAATTTAATGCCAAAAAGACATTAACAATTGAAGAGATTCAGGCCAAAAGAGATGTGGCGGCTGAAGCTAACACGATCCACCTTAACGGAACAGCGAAGACCTCTGACAGTAATCTGACTCTTAAGGCAGGCTCGTCGCTTTCGGTCGCAGACCATTCCACCCTTTCAGCTTTAAACGGAACCCTTGATCTTTCTGCACCGGAAACGACTTTCGGAAAAGCGCTAACATTGGAAGCTAAAAAACTCGGCGTTACTGCAAGCAATGATATTTCTTTGACGGGCAGCAGTCTAACTGCAGGAACAGACGGCCTTTCGTTAGTTTCTTCCGAAGGATCTGTCTCCATTAATGGCGGCGCATTAACGTCTCAGAACTCTATAAATGTTTCATCAGCTAAGGACACGACAATCAGCAGAACTGCTGTTTCTTCAGAAGGAAACGACGCAGAGGCCGGAGTCTTTTTGAGTTCTTCTGAAGGCGCAGTCAAAGTCAGTGACGGCTCGATCAATTCGAACGGTTCCGTCAAACTTTCTGCTGTCACAGACGCGCAGCTGACAAATGTTTCCGTATCGGCTAAGGGAACGGGAGAAGGCAGCGGAGTAGAAGTGAATTCCTCTCAAGGTTCCGTCATGATCGATGCTGGAAAACTTGACTCTCAAAGTTCTATCCGACTTACTTCTGCAGCTGGCACGCAAGTGACGGGAGCCGATCTAATCGCCGCCGGCACCGGGGAATCGGAAGGCTTATTTATTAACTCAAATGGAGGAGCGGTTGAGGTAACAAGCAATACAGTAAGTTCAGGCTCAGTTATCGATATTGAGTCTCAAAAGGGTGCCAGTCTAACTGTTGAAAGTTTGAATGCAGCTGGCAAACTCGATGTCGAGAGTAAAGAAGGAAGCATCAACGTAAGTTCAGAAGCGAACGGCAACACAGGCGGTTTGCAGGTCGCAGCAGAAAGCGGCTCTGTTACGTTGAGGGGGCTCAATGTCGATTCTTCAACGGACATTGATGTTCAGGCGAAAGATAGTATTTCCGTTACCGGCGGCTCCTTAAAGAACAATGATGGTTCTAATTTGATCTTGGTGTCGAAAGAAGGCAATTTGAACCTTGCTCTGAATGAAAAGAATCTTTCCGCCGATACGATCACCTTAAAAGGAAAAGGCGAACTTAATCTCACGGGTTATACGCTTGTTGCTTCCAAAGGCGACTTGAAGGTTTCTGCCGGCGGATTGAATATCAAGGATGCCTCTTTGAGCACTTCGACACCCGGCTCGGTTCTCCTCTCCGCTGAGGAAGGAAACGTCGATTCCAATAACAAGACCAGCATTGATTCTGCTGGCAGTCTGGAAGTGGGTGCAGCAGGCAGGGTCGATTTATCCGGAGCCAAGGTTGAATATTCAGAGGTCGGGGTATTGCGTCTGGTAGCGGGATCAACCGATTCTGACGCTCTTAAAGTCTTTGCTCATGAAAACAATACATTTAAGGGTGCGGAAGTCGTACTGGACAGCGCCGGAGGGTTGATTTTTGCAGATGAAGCCCCCATTACAGTTGAGGCTTCTTCCGGAAAAGCCGTCTTGAAAGGACAGAAAATTGATCTCAAATCCGGTTCTTCTGTTAAAGCTGCAGGGGAAGCAACTGTTCGCGGATACGACAGTCTGGTTCTTGGAGACAATATTTCTGTCGGAGGCAGCAGTGTATCTATCACCGGTGGCCAACAAGCCTTCAGCCTCGGAAATAATGTTTCTCTGGCAGCAACAAACGGTGGAATTGAAGTTTTGGCAGACGCCGACGCGACGCTTGGAGGATCGCTCAACGTGAATGCTTCCTTGAAAGATCCGTCTGCCGGAGACGAAGCTCCGATCCGGATCGGAGCTCAGGGAGTTTTAAACGTTACAGAAGACGAATTCGAAGTCATTGCTGAAAACGGCAGTGTCGATATCTTTGGCGGGAACGGTCTGAATATCAAGAATGATTTAACGATCGTTTCTGCGTCCGACAGCTCTTTAATCTCGGAACGTGGTTTAATTGATATCGGAAATAAAGCGACGGTGAAAGCCGGGACGCAAAGCGGATTAAGTCAAGAAAACCCGCTCTATGGAAAAGTCAGTGTCATCGCCGGAGACAGCTTTACTATCGGTGATGAAGCTCAAATCCTTTCTGACGATTTATTGGTTTCTGCCCAAAAGGATGTTCGATTCGGTGATAAAGCGACGCTCGTCGGTGCCACAGACGGAGTCACGGTAAGAAGCAGTGAAGGTTCGATCTACATGGGTGAGAACCTTACGGTGACTTCTAAGGCTGTCAAAACTTTGTTTGAAGCTGGAAAAGATATTGTGATCGATCGGGATGCGAAACTCGACAGCCAAGAAAATTCTGTGGTGTTCAGTGCCGGAGAGAATATAAGGTTCGAAGAAGACTTTGCCGTTCATGGAAAAGGATTTGAACTCAATGCTCTAGGCTCGCTGCTTGTAGGAGACAGAGCAACGGTTCAAACGAAATTCGGAAAATACGAGACCGGTTCGATAGAATCTTTGCCGCAAACGTCTATTGACGTGAAAGGAGATGTTAGATTCGGGAATGATGCAACGTTCCGTACGACGATGCTGTCTATGAGCGCGGGAGATGATGAAAATCACACGGAAGGAAATATAACTTTCGGCGCACGTGCTTCCATCCAAACTTCAGTTCTCGGCGCTGTTATTGACGCTCAAGGAGATATTGCTTTCGGCGCCGGCGCAAACATTCGGACCCAAGAAGATCAGGAAGATTCCTACGTCCGAATCTCTTCACGCGGCCAAACAAGTTTTGGAGAAAACGCATTTGTTACGTCTGGAACGAGTTTAGACATTATCGGCAACAAGGGCATTTTCTTGGATAAGGGCGCCGTTCTTCAATCGAAGCTTGAGGACGGCTCTAAGAACCATACGTCACTGGTTTCAGAGCATGGCGACATCAGGTTGGGAGAAAACTCCGTCGTCCAAGGTCAAACGGCTTACATCCGAACCGGAGATGAGTCGGGTGTTGGAGGCGGTTCTATCGAGCTGGGAGATAACTCTCAAGTCAGCGCGAGAGACAACGTCAGCATGAATGTGACGGGAGACGTGGTTCTTGACGGGCAATTCCTTTCGACTTCTCTCCATGAAACAGAAATCAGATCTTCTGAAGGCAATGTCGTACTCAAAGATGAATCGGAATTGATTTCTTACGGTGACGTGTATTTAGACGCAGCCGGATCTATAGATATCGGATCGGATTCCTTTATTTTTGCCGGTAATGATCGGGATGCTTCCAATCGAGTGGGCAAAAAGGATGTTTCTTTCACTGCCGGACAAGATGTCACAATCGGAAAGGGCACGGTTGTTCTGACTCAAGCTGACCTGAATATTGAAGCAAAACGGGGCTCGGTCGTTCTTGAAGGGGAATCAGCCGTTGGTGTTCTCAGTTCTTCTGAAGACGAAGAAATCAATCGTCTGAAGGTCTTTGCCGGTAAAGACTTTACGGTTAAAGACACCGTCATGCTGTTTGCTTCCGAAGAGGCTCAATTGAAGGCTGGGGAAAACTTCGAGCTCGGCCGTGATTCTGTCTTGGCTGGGGACGGTCTTGTGAAAGTAGAGGCCGGGAAGGATGTGTCCTTGAAACATGGCTCCGGAATTGAAGGATTCTCTTCTGACGGGGTGGAAAACCTCGAGATTCACGCGGAAAGAAACGTCCATCAAGACGCTTCTGCCGACGGCATTGCGTCCGATCGTCTGGAAGTTTCTGCAGGCGGATCGGTTGAGTTACTAGCTCAGAAATCAGCCAAGGATAAAGAGCTGGGAAATCGAGTTGATGAATTGATTGTATCTGCCGGTTCGGACATTAATTTGGTCTTGAACGGTCAGAAGCAGGAAATTCAGATTAATGAAGAAAAAGGCAATATCATCAACGGAAATCTGACTATAGAAAATTACAACGGTCCGCTTTCAGTTGGATATGAACTGACTGTTAACCGCCACGCTGAAATGAAAGCCGACAGTGTTTTACTTAAAGACCTTCAAGCATCTCAGGATATTTATCTCGAAGCCAACGGCGAAATTCGAGCCAATGGGCTAGCGTCCGGAGCGGATGTCACGATTGTCCAGCGCTCCGCAGATCCGTCTGCTGCCGTCGTGGTCAAAAATGTCGATGCCGGAGATCAGATCTTTGTCCTGAATGCTGGCGGTCCGGTATCCTTAGAAAAATCTGTTTCCGGTAATTCAACAATGATATTTGTCTCTCAGGATGGGTATAAGCCGGATAGGAACGTTATTTCTTCAAGATCCAACAGAGTAGGGATTTTCGCGGCTGCACCGCAAATGCTGTCGGTGTTCGATCGCTTTGGTCGCGAAATCTCTTATCTCAGTAAGGATTCTTTGCAAGCTGACCAGCGCCATCATCATTATGCGTTATATCGTTATGGAGAAGACACGCATATGCCTGCTTCGCGTTTATTTTTTAACGGGTACAGAGCTGAAAGCGTAAGTCCTTCGAATGGTCTGATAAAAGAAGCTCTACTTTTTGTAACCAACCGGTGGCAGGTTAACATGGGAGAAGAGGGGGCCGAAGAGGAAACCGAAGACTGATGAAATGAGACCGAAAAGTCCGGTCTCCGCGGAGCTGACCTCCTCCTCTTCGTGTAGAGGAAGAGGAAAGAGGTCAGGAAGCCGCTGTAATCCGGGCTTCTTCCGATAATTCCGTTTTTTGGTCAGACGGCTTGGCTGAAGCTTTCCTTTTTTTGTATTGTGAGCGAATGATGGAATAAAGAATTAAACCGATTAGAATCATGCAGATTGGGCTTGAGAATATTCCCAAAAGCAATTGACCGACATCTCCTTGTACCAAGGCCAGGGCACGCGCTAATTCACTTTCAGCCATTGTGCCGAGTACCAAACCTAAAACCAAAGGTTCTCTGGGAAGGTTGAAGTGCTTCATTGCACATCCCAATGCTCCGAAACCTATCATGACCCAAACTTCAACAATTGAGCCGTTGACGGCGTACGAGCCGATCACTGCTAACGCAAGCACTAATGAGGCAAGGATGGGTTTAGGCATTGCCAGCAATTTGACGCAGTATTTGGCACAAAGGATTCCGATGGGAATGAAAGCGACATTAGCGATGAGTAAACTGAAGATAAAGCTGTAAACAGTCTCAGCATTCTCTTGGAAAAGCGTTGGCCCGGGCTGGAGTCCATGAATCATCAGCCCGGAGATCAATACAGCAGATACGGCGTTGCCCGGGATGCCTAACGTAAAGGCAGGAACGAGCGAACCGCCAACTACGGCATTGTTGGAAACTTCTGAAGCCAAAACGCCTTCAGGGCAGCCGGTGCCGAAATGACTCGGATCTTTGGCGGATTTCTTTGCGTCATCGTAGGCAATAAATGAAGCGATGGACTGGCCGGCTCCCGGGACGATGCCGATTATGATGCCAATGATTGAGGCTCTGAGAGTCAGCATTTTGTATTTCAGGATTTCTCTCATCGCGCGGATAATTCCAGAGCAGGAAACCGAACTTTCGACTTTAACGGCATCTTTTTCGTCTCTTAACATTGAGACAACTTCCGGAAGAGAATAGAGGCCAATTAATGCAGTCACTAGAGATAAACCGTTGAAAAGTTCCGGCAGATCAAAGGTAAAGCGCGCTTCCCCGGTAATCGGATGCATTCCTACAATCGAAAGTAAGAGACCAAAAATACCGGTGATCATTCCTTTAACAATATTCTTTTCTGAAAGCGCAGCGATGATGGCGACTCCGAAAAGCGCCATGATGAAATATTCCTGAGAGCCGAATTCCAAAGCCAAACGCGCTAAAGGAGGAGCAAGAAATAAAAGGGCAAAGACAGAGAGAATTCCGCCGACTGCCGAACCGATCGTAGATAACGCTAAGGCGCGAGAAGCCTGCCCTTTCTGAGTCATCGGATAACCGTCAAGTAGCGTGCAGCAGTTCGAGGGAGTTCCGGGAATATTTAACAGAATTGCACTGATGGAGCCGGCGTAACTTGAAGAGGCATAAATGGCACCGAGAAGAGCTAATCCCATCGCTGGGCTCATGCTGAAAGTGAAAGGTACCAGAAGGGCAACGCCCATAGTGCTCGTAAGTCCTGGCAGAGAGCCCACGACAATGCCCAGAATTGTCCCTAGGAGAACCATCCCCAGCATTCCGGGTTCCAATGCTTGGAAAAAAGCAGGAAAAAGTGCTGAAAGATCCATAGCTGCCCTCCTAAAAAGCCCATATCTCGCCGACAGGCAATCGTGTGCCGAGCAAGAGCGTAAAGAAGAAATAAACGCCGGTAAGGAATAGAAGCGTTACTCCTAGATAAACCAATAGGCTCCTTTTACGGATGCATCCAAATCCGGCCATCACCAGTATTAAGAATAGGAATGTAGAGAGATAGTAGCCGAGCAGCGGGACTGCGACTGCGTAAGTTCCAATTAACAGCAGAATTGTCAAGGAGAGAGGGAAACCCGGTCTGTGAAACTCAAAGGAAAGAGATAGCTTTTCTGCTTTGAATTTTTTAAAGAGGGTGATTGCATTGAGTATCGAGAAAGACACGAAAAGCCAGCCCAAGAAGACCGGGAACTGTCGGGAGTCCGGTTCATATGAATAGCCTTTCCATAAGATCAGAGTTCCTGCGAGCAAAAGAAGAGTCGCTAGAAACGTTTCTTTTCGGATGTTCTCTTGTTCCATGATTGACTCCCGACAAAATGTTAGAAGAGGTTCTTGTTTTCTGAGACTAGTTTGGAGGTCTGAGAGACAATTCTTTGAGTTTCTTGGGCGTTTTTAAAGCCGATATCCAGCTTGAGTTTCTTGGTTTCAGCGATGAAATCCGGATCTTCGCAAATCCCTTTGATGCCGTTTTCTAACTTAGTTAATACTTCGGGACTTAAGCCTTTGGGCGCGCAAATGCCGCGGATGGCTGCGCCTGCAGGCGCGATATCTTTTCCGAAAGCTTCTTTGGCAGTGGGAGCGGAGGCTGCGGACTGGTCAGCGAATACCACGAGAATTTTAAGTCCGTTGCCGAGCTGCTTTTGTGCGGCAGAGAGTGTTGAAGCACAGAGGTCAACTTTTTTACCCATCAATGCTGTAAGTGCCTTACCTGAGCCGTTGAAGGGAACGAAATTTGTCTTAATACCAAGATCTTTTTCAGCGATCAGATGCTGGAGCTGAACATTAGACTGCGGACCGTCTCCGGCGACATTCAAAGTTTTGATTTTAGCTGCTTTGATGAAATCAGCTGCTGTTGTATAAGGACTGTCCTCGTTGACAACCCAGACAATTGGGTCAGATTGAACAGCTGCTATGAAGGTGAAATCATCCATAGAGAAAGGCACATTCTTACGCAGTTCCTTGATCATGATCATTGAAGGTAAAGAAGCTGCACCGATTGTGTAACCATCCGGTTTGGCTTTACTCAGAAGGGTCCAGCCGATTTGGCCGCCGGCTCCTGGTTTATTGTCAATGGTAAGAGTTTGACCGAGATGTTTTTCCGCGTATTTACCCATGATGCGAAGAAGGATGTCATTGCCGCCTCCTGCGCTAAAAGGAACGATTGTCAAGAGCGGCTTAGAAGGATAAATATCTGCTGCATAGGCTGAACCGGCGCCAAAGAGGCTTAGAGCGGTAAGAACAGAAAGGGAGGAAAGAAGGTTTCTGCGTTTCATGATTTTGTCCTTGGAATGGAAATAAAGTTTTGGGGATAATTTTGGTCAGAGCGTCGGATGGTCTTTGTCAAAAATTACTTTTCCATCGGCGACGATGGTCGGATGCCACATGATGAGATCGTAGTGACACGGTGCCTTGGTAACGCCGCCGAGGGTAAGGCTTGTGCCGATGCCGATATGACAGGTCCCGAGGACTCCTTCGTCTTCAAGCATGATTCCGCACATACGACACTTCGGATTCAAACCAATCCCGAGTTCTGCAATGTTGTAGCTGTTTTTGTCGGCGTGGCTGGCTAAATCTTTGCGAAGGATTTCTGCAGCCCTTCCGCCTTTGATTTCAGTGATAAAGCCCCCTTCGACTTTGCATATGACGGGTTCATCTACAAGGCCGATACCGAGATATGGAATTGAAGCATCGCATACAATAATCCCTTCTGCAGTCCCCTCTATAGGGGTTGTATTTGCTTCAATAGTGGGGATGGTAGAGAACTGACCTTTTTCAACTACGCAGTAAAGCGCATTTCCGCGTCTTCCTTTCGTATTGAAACGAAGATCAGTTCCTCCCGGAGAGGTGATATGAATTTCTTCGGCAGTTTCCAGGGCTTTGGCGACAGCAATGCAGGTTGGTTTGATTTGATCAAAGTCAGCTTCTATCCCGCCGTGCATCATAACTTCAGGGGTGAAATCTGTCATGACGATGATTCGAGCTCCGGCTGTCGCCGCATTTTTTACTGCATGTGTATGGGTAATAGAGTAACTGACGGGCACGATCACGACGTCCGCATTTTTCATGGCGGCGGCCACGGCTGCAGGCGGTTCTTCTCCGGCCCGTTTGCGAGGCTTCATACACATAATCATTACTTCTGCACCTCGGTCACAGGCAACGGCAGCAACGGCTTGAGCGATGTCTGTTTTAGCATAGTCAGTGACCAAAAGGACAGTTTCCCCGGCTTGCACTTTTGTAGCAACATCGACTAAAGTCTTGGCTCCCTTCATCATTAGAAGTTCTTTCATCACTTTTCCTTTCTTTGCGCCATCATCGAGCAGTCGCACCAATTTAGGGCATCCTTGCACAGCTATGACGCATTTAAGTTGGTTTATTGAGGCTTTGAAAACTAGTCAGGTTAATTATTGGTTGGATGATTCTGCTAGGTTTCAAAATAATCTATGCAAGAACTATGCCAAGTTTGCGCTATCTATTTGAAAATAGTTATACGAATGCACTGTTAAGTTGAAAACAGTTTCTGTCAAGATTTTTAAGCGAAGTGCAAGAAAGGACCTAGCATGGCATGGGATGAAGCGTGCAAGAAAACGATAATAGAAAGGCTATTTTTTGATTCAGTAATCTCCCCTTAGTAACCCCTGTTGGCATAAAAAAGCGGTTTTTTTTTTATAACTTCTGTGGCTCACAGTGTTTCCACGCATTTCCAGAAGCCGGCGAGACTAATGCAGTAGATAGGTCCCTCGGAAGAAATATGAAAACCACTCCAAAAATCAAACAATTGACTTTAGCCTGCTTTTTGGCTGTGACATCAATGATGTTGACATCCTCCTCGTCATAAATGACAAGGATTCCATACCACCTCTGCAGCGGCCGTAGCCTAGTGCTGCAGCAGGTCTCTTTGGGTTCCTGCTGACAGCGGCCTTACTGCACCACTCATACCACAGGCTAACCGGGCCCGTCCGGCCCTTAATATATTTATCGCTCCGACCTCATCTGCGTTGGAGCGGTAACCGCAGCCAATGCATGCA
>ERZ1106915.873-NODE-873-length-34019-cov-5.209752_pt1 | contig 34019 bp, 31 predicted proteins | sample MGYA00403653_ERZ1106915 | MGnify/ENA primary metagenome ERZ1106915 (study PRJEB35170, sample SAMEA104062404) | human gut metagenome | biome: human gut; feature: human-associated habitat; material: faeces | place: Denmark | collected 2012-06-06 ... | reverse complement strand
AGACTTCATTCAGTTTACAAAGGCGATTTATATGGTGGAAATGTAAGTTTTACTGAAAGTATTGTCGAATCTGTAAGAATCAAAAAGAGAACATCCAAAGATTCTAAATTCCAAACCATTTATGAAAAAGATATAAAAACCAATAAGGATTTTGAAATTCATTTTATTGATTATTTAGAACCAACTGGTGAGATTGAATATGCGTATGTTCCTGTTATTTCTGGCGGCGAAAACAAATATATCACAAATGAAGTAAAATCAGATTTTAATAATTTCTTTATGGTAGAACGTGGAGCTTCATATCCTCTTGTTATGGATATGAAATTTGATAGAACATTAAATCAACAAGTAAACGTAGTTGAAACATGGGGAAGGCAACGACCAGTAATTATACGAAATGGAAACCTCAAGTATTATTCTGGAGATATTGAATGTATTTTTGTTGAACTTAAAGATTGTGAATGGGATTGGGAAAATAGTTGGGATTTTAGAAATCAATTAAATGAATTTTTATCAAATGGTATGCCAAAAATATTAAAAGATCCTAACGGTAATATTTATATGATTGGTATCACCTCTTCTATCTCTGAATCCACAGATAATTATAATAACATTACAACTAAGTTCAGTGTAACAGAATGTGGAGATGCTTATTATGTTGGAGATCTCGCAGATAACGGTTTCATTGATTCAGAAGTAGATCGGTAGGTGATTTTATGTCTTATATAGTAACACAAGCCGATCTTAATTTGTTAAAACAGGGTGAACAAAATATTTACATTAAAGTAGAGTTACTTAGTAGTAATTTTAAAGTATTAGATATAATAACAGGTAATGTAATAGATGATACATATTCTGTTGATTCTGAAAGTATGCAAAGGCGCAGTTATAAAGTTACTCTTGTTGTGACAGATAGCACATTCCAAATAGGTAAAGATAAAAAAATATGGTTAGATAAAAGACTTCGTGTAAGTTATGGTATCTATTCTTTACGAGAAAAGAAAATCATTTGGTATCAATTAGGTATTTTTGTCTACTCTTCTGTCAATTATTCTTATAGCGCATCTGATAAAACCTTATCTTTAACCTGTCCTGATTTAATGGCTTTGTATGATGGTACATTAGGTGGAGAACTGAGTGGATATGGTTCATCTCATATGGGTGACGATACACAAAACATTACTGCTCATGGTCTTTTAATTCCTGCTGGTGAAGATATGAGAAAGTCAATTATTGCTACATTGAAAGCTGCTAATATTGAAAATTACGTAGTTGAAGAAATGAATAAAGAAATTCCTTATGATTTGGAATTTGACACAGGTGTTACATATTCTCAAGTGTGGGAAAAGATTCGAGATTTATACGATTCATGGGAGTTCTTTTTTGATATAGATGGAACATTTATTTGGAGAAAAATACCTACATGTTTAGATGATCCAGTTGTATTAGATAATACTATCATGCAGAGCATTGTTTCTGAAAGTGAGACTGTGGATGTAGATTTCACAAATGTATATAATGTTACAGAAGTTTGGGGAAAAGTTCTTGAATTAAGTAATAGTGATAGATATGCAGAAACTTCTACTTATGTAGATAATGTCTATAATATAACGCTGGAAAATCTTGAAAAATGGAGTGACCTTGATAATCTCACTCAAATAGGTATCAAAATTTGTTCTAACAATCTAGCATCTCCTAAATTTGTTATAAATAAAAAAATGGATAGTGGAATTACACCTCTTGGAGATCCTATCCCTATTTATGATGGAGATCAAAAAGAACTAACGGCAGACACTTTAAAAGCAGATACAATTTATGTTTTTAGATATAGAAGACTTAATGCTATTGACGCTGAAACATTAGAGGCTGGCTTATTTTTATTAGGTCAATATCAATGTCATGGATTATATAAAGAAACATCAAAAGAATGTCCATTTAGTATTCCCAATTTAGGATATGAAGTAAAAAAATCTGTAGATTATTCTAATCTTTCAGATGATGCAGCTTGTTTTAATCAGGCTGAATATCTTACTTATACTACTACTGCTATGATGGACACAGTAAATCTTACTACTCTCGTAATTCCGTGGTTAGATGTAAATATGAAAATAGAATATAAACCTCATAATCTAGGAAAAGATGATCCTGCAAATCAATATATCGTAAAATCATTTAGTTGGTCTGTCGGTAATGGAACTATGAGTTTAGTCCTATATAAATTCCTAGAGGATTTTTCATTTGTTTGGAAACGGAAATACAATAATACACGTTAGGAGGAATAATTTAATGAGTTATAATGAAAAAACTCAACAATATGATGAATATCCTCGTAGTCAATTTCCGGGAAAAGTAGATGACTGGGCTAATAAACAAGATGTTCCAGTTACTATACGTCCTATTTTGGCTCAATATCAGACGGCATGGGATAACATGGATGTTAATACGATGGATACATTAAAAAGTAAATATCCATCAATTTTAACATATATATTTGGTGCTGTGGATATTAATCAATTACAAGATGGTGTTAAAGCCACACAGCAATTTTTTAAGGATGATGTTAAGACTTATCTTACAAAAATCGGACAATATCAAGTAGGTCTTAATGATACTCCTAATGAAGAAGAAAAAGCCAACACTGCTTATTCTTCTAAAAAAACAGACGAACTTACAGGTATTACAGTTGGAGAAGATATTTCTATTCCATCTGTTGATTGGAAGCCCATAGAACGTACTGACGGTTTTAAATATCAGTGGACTTATACAAATGAAAAAGTCAAGAACACCGACAGGGTTATGACATGGTTTGACAATCCAAGTATTATTCCTGCATCAAAAGCAACCGTTGCAATTGATGATAATAGCACTGACGGAACAATCTCATTCATTTCTGTAAAAATTCCTAAAAAAGATTTAACAATAAAATTAATTAAAATATATAGAGAACAATAGAAAGGGGTGATAAAATGTTTCAAGTTTTAATTAGAAGTGATAATACTACTATTGTCACTGAAAATCAGAGAATTATGCAAAATTCCAAACTGGTTGACACTTTAGAAATTGTTGTAGGTAAAGAATACAACGGATTAAGTATGGCAGAATGCACAGCTTATTTGGAGTATTTAACTCCTATCAATCACAAAATAGGACAGGTTGTACTGGAAATTGCTGATGAAAATTATGAAAATGATTATCTGTTATACAAAATGAAAATTGATACAAATCTAACAAATGAAGTTGGACAAGTTCAGTTCAGAGTTCATTTTATTCAGGTTGAAATGAATGAAGAAGGAAAAGTAATTACTCCTGTTAGACAGACTGATTCATTCATTATGACTGTTATTCCAATTTCTGATTGGATGACTTTACCTGACAATTTATTAAGTGATCTTGATCAAAGATTGATTGTAATGCAACAAACAAACAAAGCAATGGCTGACTTACAGAATACTCTAGCAGAGGATAAATTGGATGATATTAAACTTGACGTAGAGGCTGGTACTTTGTATGGCACATCTGGCGGTGTAAGAAAAGGAACTGGTGTTAAAATTAGCGATCTCGGTGATGCGATAGCAGATGACACTAAAGATGGTATGGTTGTTATTAATACATACGATGTAAAAGACGAAGAATAATATTGTATAAATAAATTGAAAGGAGAATCAATGGCTTTATCTTTTGGCGAGTCAATTAAAAAGACTCAGATGAAGTCATCTGTCGCTACTGCTCCGACTAATCTGAGCACTTTTAGTACAGATGATGTCCAACCTGTTGTTATGGAACAAGAAGTTGTTTCGTTTGTTCGTAACAATAATTATGTGTGGTACAATAACTACACTGATGAGAAGTTGTCCTACATTGACGAAGGGAAAAATATCTCTGTAGACAGTTCTCAGATTAATATCTCTCAAGAGGAAAATTCACAATTCATTCCTTTTGAGATGAATCGTTTTTATGATGGAATTGACTTAAAAGATATGCTGATTCAAATCCATTATATTAATCAAAATAATGAAGAAGATTTTGATAATGTGGTGAATTGTGAATATAGCAAGGATAAGATTCGTTTTGCTTGGTTGATCGATCGTGGTGTTACATATTTATCAGGTGAAGTCACATTTGAAATTCGTGCCACAGGTACAAATGAAATGGGTGATAATTATTGCTGGATTTCTAAACCAAATGGCAAGTTAAATATTCTTGGTTCTTTATCTGGTAAAGGAGTTATTAAACCTGCTGCAGATTGGTATACAGGATTTGTTAATACCATGAATAGCAAGATTAATGAAGCCGCGTCTTATGCTAATCAAGCTTCCGCATCTGCAACCAGAGCGGAGGAAGCAGCAAAAACAATAGAAGTAAATATTGGTGATGTGACAAATACTGTTAATAGTAATGTAATGGCTACTGTTACAGAAAAGCTTGCTACGTACTATAATAAAACAGAAGTTGACAATTTAATTTCTAATATTGATGTAACAAATCAGTTACAGGATGTATATAATAAGATTAATAATATTGATGGACTTGCTAAATTCAAGGTAGAATATACAGAAGCCACATCTACTCTCTCATTCTATAATGGGGAAGAAAAAATCAAGGATATTGTTCTTAATACAAATCCTACTGTTAAATGGACTACGGCTTATAATCAAACAGTTGATAATAAGATTTCTAATGCAGTAAATCCAATTTCAGAAGCTCTTAACTCTTATAAAGAATCTAATGATTCTGCCGTTTCAGTTCTCAATAAGAAAATTGGTAATATTCCAGAATCTTTACGAACTGATTATTACAAAAAGACAGATGTTGACAACCTTTTGAAAGAGAAAGCATTGGCTGCTGATGTTGCTAATCTTACCTCGTCTGTAAATACAATGGAACAGACAGTAAATACAAATAAAAAGAATATAACCACTCTATCTGATAAGGTTGCTGAGTTTGAAGATAAATTATCTGGATTAAATAAGAATGATACGAATAAAACCTATGATGCTACTTATGAAGACAGCACATATACTCTTTGGGAAATTGAGCATGAGGGTGAAAATGATAAAGAAGTTCGTACTGCTAAATCTCAATTTAAAATTGTAGGTGGTTCAGGTGGCGGAACAACTTCAACTCTAAAGATTGAATATGTTACTAAATCTCCTGTTGTTATGACAACTGAGGGAAAAGCAGTTATCAAATATAATTTCTCAGGTATCGATTCTTCTGGTGATCAAGTAACCGAAGGTTCTTATACTTGGAAAATTGCTAGTAGAACTATCGCAACTGGCACTGCTATTAGTGGAGAAAATACATTCGATGCAACTCAATATATATCATTAGGTACACAGAAATTATTACTTAGTATTGTCGATGATGCTGGTACTCTTGTAACGAAATCATGGACTGTGCAGATGGTTGATATTCGCATTGAATCATCTTTTAATGATAAACTAACTTATAATATTGGAACGGTTGCATTTGATTATACTCCTTACGGAGCTATTCAGAAGACAGTACATTTCTCATTAGATGGCAGAGAAATTTATACAGTAAATACTACTTCTTCTGGTATTCCAATGGCTTACAATATCTCATCTCAAGAACATGGTTCACATCTTGTAGAAGTATATACTACTGCTGAGATTAACGGAGAAACCATTGAATCGAATCATATTAAAAAAGATGTTATTTGGTATGATCCAACTAACAATAAACCTGTTATTGGATGTATTCAGCAAACACTCTCAGTTCAGCAATATGATACAGTAAATATTGAATATACTGTTTATGATTCAACAACTGAAAGTCCAGTTGTAACATTGGGAGTTGACGGCAAAGTAGTATCTACTCTTACTTTAGATTCTCATACACAGATCTGGCAGTATAAACCAACAGAAGTTGGTTCTCATGTATTAACTATTACATGTAGAGATACTGTAAAAACAATTAATGTTACTATCTCTAAATTGGATATTAATGTAGAACCTATTACGACAGGATTACAATTTGATTTTAATCCAATCGGAAGGTCTAATAATGATGCCAATAAATTATGGATTGATGAAACAAATTCAGACGTAAAAATGACTGTTTCTGAGAACTTTGACTGGTCTAATGGTGGTTATCAATTAGATGAAAATGGTGATCAATATTTTGGAATCAAAGCTGGTACAAAAGCAGTTATTTCTTATAATCTTTTTGCTGATGATGCAAGAAGAAATGGCAAGGAATTTAAATTTGTATTCAAGACTACAAATGTAGCAAAAGCCGATGCCACTTTCTTATCGTGTGAATCTAATGGTATTGGGCTACAGATGAATGTTCATGAGGCATATATCAAATCTTCTGCAAAATCCTTATATGTTCCATACAGTGAAGAAGATATTATCGAATGGGAATTTAATATTAACAAGGATACTGATATTCCTATTGTAATGGCTTATGAGGATGGTACACCTGGTAGACCAATGAGTTACACCTCTGATTATTCTTTTACTCAGGAGAACCCAGCATACATTACTATTGGCTCTGATGATTGTGATGTATATATTTATAGAATGAAAGCCTATAATACAAGTTTATCTTCTCAAGCAATTCTTACTAATTTCATTTGTGATGCAAGAAATGCTACAGAGATGATCGATCGTTATAAGAGAAATCAAATCTATGATGAGAACCAAGCTCTTACACCAGAACATCTAGCAGAAGCTTGTCCTGATATGAGAATTATTATGATTGAGTCTCCTATCTTTACAAATGATAAGAAGAATTATATCAAGAATGCTTCGATGGAATGTATTTATAAGAACGGCGATCCTATTTTAGATAACTGGAAAATTGAAAATGGATATGTTGTAGGACAAGGTACTACATCTAATGAATATGGTCAAGCAGGAAGAAACCTAGATTTCATTTTCTGTGCTGATGGTGTTCATCAGATCAATAATAAGATTCCATTAGATACGGATTATAAGTCAAAAATCACATTTGGAGATGGTTCTGTTATAGATGATGGTACTGGTAAAATTAGTCTTACTAGAAATTCAATTCCTATGAATTGGACGAATTTCAAAGTAAACATAGCTTCCTCAGAAATGGTAAATAATGCTTATATCCAAAAGCGGTTTAATGATTATATACCATACACTTCACCAGCTCAAAAAAGAGATTCCAGAATAAAGAATGACATGGAGTTTGTAAACTGTGTTATCTTTATCAAAGAAAGCGATCCAGATTTATCTACTCATAGAGAGTTTCAGGATACTTCTTATCATTTTTACGCACTCGGCAATATGGGAGACAGTAAGAAAACTGATGTTACAAGAGCTTATGATCCAGATGACATGAAAGAATTTTGTATTGAGATTAGTGATAATACTCTTGCCAATTCTACTTTTCAAACAGGTGTTAAAAATTCAGATGGAAGTATGAAATATCCTATTAGTAAGTCTGAGTGGGTATCTGGTAATACTGCTTATGATGCCCTTTATAATGACTGGGATGGCTCATTTGAATTTAGATATGATTGTTGTGGGGATTCTAAGGATGGACAAGCTACCTCTACAAATGAAATCAAGGAACAAATTAGAACAAATAATCGTCAGATTTGGAGAGATTTTTATGAATTTGTAATTACTTCTACTGATGAAGAATTTGTAGCTCATTTGAGCGACTGGTGTATCGTTGATTCAGTGTTGTATCTATATTTATTCACGCTTAGATACACTATGTCCGATAACAGAGCCAAAAACGTGTTCCCACACTGGGCAAAACATTATATTGCAACAGAAGAAGTCACAACTATGGGCGAAAAGGCACAATATTACACTATAGATGATGACGCGGCAAAAATCAATAACGGATATCGTTTTGATTTCTGGGATTATGATAATGATACAGCTTTGGGAATTAATAATAGCGGTGAACTTACCATGCCTTATGGCAAAGAAGATACTGATTATCGTACTGAAGGCGATTCGTCTTCTGGCTATGTATTTAACGCTGCTGAATCCGTGTTGTGGTGTCGAATTCGTGATTTAATGCAAACTCAACTTCGTACTATGTATCAGTCATGTGAATCTAAAAACTGTTGGAGTGCAACATCTCTTATTAATCAGTTTGATGAAAAACAGAATGAATGGTGTGAAGAATTATGGCGGTTAGATTACGAGAGAAAATATGAAAGAACATATCGTGAAGGTAACACTCGTTTCTTAGAGCAGATGATGAATGGTAAGAAGAAGTATCAACGTAGACAATTTGAACGTGATCAAGAGATTTATATGGCAACAAAATTCTTAGGAACTACTGCTACTTCTGATCAGATTATGTTCAGATGTAACACTCCTGTAAGTGTAGTTGTAAAACCTGATTATACTCTTCATCTTACTCCATATTCAGACATGTATTTATCAGTAATGTTTGGTAACTCTTCTGCTAAACAAATCAGAGCTAAAGCAGGTCAAGTATATGATATTACATGCCCATACGAAACTATGGATGATACAGCAGTGTTAGTTTATGCTGCATCTCGTATTCAATCTATAGGTGATGTATCTACATGTTACATTCATGATAATGACTTCTCTAAAGCAGAAAGATTAAAAGAACTGATTATTGGTAATACAACAGAGGGATATTCAAACACATTCTTAACAAATCTTGTTATTGGTAATAATAGACTTCTTGAAAAACTAGATGTCAGAAATACACCAAATCTTTCTACAAGTCTTGATTTTTCCAAGTGCTTAAATCTAAAAGAATTTTATGCAACTGGTTCAGGTCTAACAGGTGTTCTATTTGCCAATGGTGGTAAAATTACTACTGCTCTTTTACCAAATACTCTTACTTCTATTAATATGAAAAATTTGTTATATCTTACCAATTTACAGATTACAGGATATGATAAGATTTCTACATTAATTTTAGAGAATTGTAATGTAGTAGATTGTAAAGGTTTGATTGAAAAATCTAAGAATGCAAACCGTGTTCGTATTACGGGTATTAATTGGCAATTAGATAATACTACTCTTTTAGATAGAATCTATAGTATGAAAGGTATTGACCGCAACGGATATAACACCGATCAATCTATCTTAGCTGGCTCTGTTCATGTACCTGTAATGAGAGAAAAGAAATTAGCTGAATATCAAGAAGCATGGGCTGATTTAGATATTACTTATAACACGTTGGTAGAACAGTTTACAATTGTATTTAAGAATGACGATGGTACAGTTCTTGATATTCAATATGTAGATAAAGGAGAAAAACCTGTTGATCCAATTACGAGACAGAATAATCCTATTTCTATTCCTCAAAAAGAATCTACAGCAAAAGATGATTTTACTTATGCTGGATGGGATAAGAACTTTACAACCGCGTTTACTGATGCTGTTTACACAGCAACCTATACTTCTATCGTGCGAAAATATACTGTACGTTACATCTCCAAGGGAACTGTAAAGGAAACAGTCATTGCTGATTATGGTTCAACTGTATTCTATAGTGGCGACATTCCGACATACACTGCCGAGGAAGCTGCATATAAGTATTATTTATTTGATAAGTGGGATTCAAGTGGTTATGTAACAGGTGACAAAGACATTAATGCCGTATTCGATTCTTGTGAATATGTACAGGATTACTTCACTAACAAAGATTTAAGCACTATGCGACCAGTTGAGATTTATGCAATGTGTAAACTTACTAAAGAGCAGGAAATCGTATCTGAAAAAGATAGTATCTCATTTACTATGGGAACAGACTATTCCTTTGAAGATATAACTGACCAGACGATCATTAGTCAAGAAACTGTATTTACTGGAACAAATTATATAGATACCCAGATTTCCTTATTTGATGAAGATAAGGACTTTGTTATTGCAGTGGACTATATGTTTACAAGTGGGAATGCAAATAATGCTGTTTTAATGCAGTGTTATAAATCTGATGGTTCTCTTGGATTCAAACTTTGGAATAATACTCAACCTCAGTTGACATGGAATACATCTAGTCTCGTTGCATCCAATATTGGAAAACGAGATATTCTTGTACTTCGTCATATTAAAGGTGAAAAACAGATTCATGTTTATCGTGGTGATTTACCAGCGGATACGATTGCATATTCTACATTATCAAGTAACAAATCTGCAATTGCCAACAGTACACTTGTATTTGGTTGTTCCAAAGCAGATGATGGTGCTTACGAGAATTATGCAAAAGGTACTATTTACTGGGCGAAAGTATGGAATGCTGATTTAGGTGATAAAGCATGTCGTAACCTTGCGACATGGACTCACGAAGAAATCAATTTAGAAATGTACGCATTTAAGCGTTACTATTTATCTGATAATTCTGGCAGTCGTACATCTATGTCTTTCATGGCTTCTCATGTACTGGCTAACCAGATGCAGCTAAATTCTACATCTTCTAATACAGGCGGTTGGGCGGCAATGAATCTAAATACTTTTCTGAACGAAAGATTTTATAAGGCTATGCCTGTGCAGTGGAGACAGCTTATCAAACAGGTTAAGATTCACTCTTCTAACGGACAGAAATCTACTGAAACAAGTACATCCAACTGTTACATTGCCATCCCGTCTGCTTATGAAGTGGATGGTAGTATGAATTTTGAGCCATATAGTTATGAGGGTTCACCTATTCCATTCATTACTTCTGATGCGACAAGATTGAGAAAAACTAATGATGACATAGCCGTATCTTATTGGCTGCGTTCACCCAATGTTATGTCCAATACTTATTTGTATGGAGTAAATTCAGATGGTTCTTTGAGTGGTTATAAATATGCTAACGGCGAATCATATGTGGCAATCATTTTAAGTATCTAATAATAATAGGACGTTCTTCAGAGCGTCCTTGTTTTAATGGAGGAAAATTATGTTTTATAAAGTAATCAAAAACAAAAATGTGATTGATGTCCTCTGTTCAATTCAATATGTTAAATTTCAGCTCAAGCATAAAATCCTGTTGCGGTGCGATGAAGAAGACGCACAGGGTATTTTATCATCTACAGGTGACACAGCATATCACATTCCATCATTAAATCCATTCCCCGTAGATTCATTCGCCACTGTGACTTTAGAGGAAATTACGGAACATGAATATAATCAGCTTAAATTGACTCATTGTATGTCACCAGAAGAAATTATTGATCGGTATACGATGAGTCTATTGGAACAGGGGGTAATTTGATGAGTGATTTTATAGAGAGTTTAAAAAGATTATACAGAAATAAAATGCTGAAAAATGAACAGTTAGATCATCTCCTCTCTATTGGTAAAATCTCAAAGGAGGAGTTTGAGTACATAAAACGAAAGGAGGGGTAAAACGTGCATACATTTTTAATTCAGAATGATAATAGCGTAATTGCTACGAAACGACAGAGAATCATACAGTGTTCCAGACTGGCAGATAATACAACAGATGGTATGGTCTATGTCAACGCCTTCGATGATGAGGAGGATGATGGCTAATGGCTACCAAAACTTCCTCAAGCAGAGCAAAATTCTCACTTGTTAAGTTTGATGACATCGAGCATCTTATCAATGATGGTAAACTTGATGCAAATGATATCATCTACACTAAAGATACACATGAAAATATTTTAATTGGTTCTGATTTATCCATTAATCCAGTTCGTTCTAAAATCTATCGTTTCCTCGATGTTGCTACAGCGGAAAGTGCATTAAATAGTGCAACTGATTCTTATGAAGGTCAAATTGTCGCCATTCTTACTGACGGAGCTTATACAGCCTATATTGTCAATAAGAATACAGGTGGCTCTTTTTATGTAAGCAGACTAAGTGAGGATGCAAAGACTTTAAACTATGATACGTTAGGGAATAGACCGATTGATAATCTCGATGGTACTTTAGATCGTCCAATTACCATTTCTAATTTGACAACTGGCGTTTATAAAGTTCGTGGTCAGTATAAGATTTGTCCAAGTGATTTTACAACTTATATTTCTGGTAACGATCATATTTTTCTGGTTAAACATGGAGATGCTGAAGTCTCTATTCGCAAAATCACGGCTACAGATATGTTCAACTATGTCGTAACCGATGATTCTATTACTTCTCAATCTGAAATCCCAACAAAAGACTGGATTGAAAAACAGGGATACGCAACAAAATCCTATGTCGATGAGCAGATTGCTGCCCTAAATTTTGTCACACGAGATGAAATTTCAGACTACGTTAAAAACGTTATTTCAACAACACTTGATCCGATGATCGATGCACGGATTGAAACTAAATTAAATGAAACCCTCAATGAAGTTGAGGATTCAGATATTAATAACTTATTCTAATTTTTCACAAGGAGGAAAATAATATGGCAACTACGTTTACTTATGTATCTTTACAGAACCTTCAGCAGTATGATAGTTTAATCAAACCGTATATTGATGGTAAAGTGACTGCTGGTGTTGCAAGTTCTCTTAAAACTGTATCTCTGGATGGTAACACTCTGAAATTCTATACCGTTGCAGAACCAGTGGGTACTACTGCTCCGGCATTTACTATCGAACTTCCACAGACGGATCTTACTGGCTTCTTAACTAAATTTGAAGCTGCTACCGTTGGTGATGTTGTTATTGTTGGTGACGATGGTAAGGTTATCAAAGACAGTGGTATTAAGTTGACCGATCTTGCAACTCTCGCAAACGTAGATGAGAAGATTGCGGCTGCAAAGAAACTGATTGACGCTGACATCAAAAAGAACACTGATGCGATTGCTAAACTAAATGGTGACGAGACTACAGACGGTTCCGTTGCAAAGGCTGTAAAGACAGCTCAGGACACCTTACAGGGCAAGATTGATGCAAACAAGAAAGAGGTTGATGGTAAGATTGGTACTCTCACTGATTTAACCACCGATGATAAGACCAGTCTTGTGAAGGCTATCAACGAGAATAAGGCTGCTATTGACGCAGCTAAGGCGGCGGATGAAGTAACGCTTGATACTACAACGACTACTGATGGTATGCTCAAATCTTACACTGTAAAACAGGGCACAAAAACTGTTGGCGTTATCGACATTCCAAAGGATATGGTTGTAAAATCCGGTGTTGTTGAGGTAAATCCGAAAGGACAGAAAGCAGGTACTTATATTGTTCTGACTCTGGCAAACGCTACCGAAGACAAGATTTATATTAATGTTGCATCTCTGGTAGATATTTACACTGCCGAGAAGAACGCTGTACAGGTACAGCTTACTATTAATCCAACCACCAGAGAAATTAGTGCAGTCATCGTCGCTGGTTCTATCGGTACTGCTGAGTTAGCAGATGGCGCAATTACTACCGTTAAGATTGCTGATGGCGTTGTAACCAAGGCAAAACTGTCTACCGAAGTACAGGCATCTCTTGACAAGGCAGATAGTGCTTTACAGGAAGCAGACATCGCTGATCTAAAAAAAGATGTTGCAGCTAACAAAGCTTCTCTAGCTGAGGGTGGTGCTACCGACACTGCTATTAAGGCAGCTAAACAGGCGGCAGACGATGCCAAAGCCGCTGCTGATGAAGCAAAAGCAGGAGTTTCAGGTTTAAATACCAGAGTAAAAGCTCTTGAAGATGTAAAATATGTCGCTGCTACTGAAACAGAAATCAAGGCACTGTTCCCGACCGCATAATAAATTGATTTAGTAGGATGAGGGTGTTATTACCCTCTCCTATTTTACTAATTGGAGGAAAATCATGGTAAACACATATATCGGCTTGGATGGACTCCAATGGTACGATTCCGAGATTAAGGATTATATATCCAAGCAAATTGAAGATTCAAAGAAACAAATTGTTATCACCGCCGATTCCTATTTAGAATTTCCGACACTTGGAGATGTTGAATGTATCTACATTGACAAAGGGGAAAACAGAGTGTACAGATGGGACGATGCCAATCTGAAATATTATACGGTTGGTAGTGATTACAACGAAATTGAAATTATAGACGGAACAGGCAAATAGAAACGGAGGAACATCATGGATTTATTTAAATTAGAAAACACTTCCGTTTCTGGTAATCCTGTTGTGTTAGAGGATTGTGGTAAAGCACCGTTACAGGGATTGACGGTGTATGGCAAATCCACGCAGGTGACGACGACAGGGGCGCAGTTGTTCGTATCGAAAAAATCACAAGAATCAAATGTCGGGATGACGCTGACACAAAAAGATGATGGTGGGTGGCACCTGGAAGGAACATGTACAGCTGACAATTCTCGTAATATTAGGTTATTAGAGCCGACTGAATATTTCACCTTGCCATCGGGAGATTATACACTATCTTTTACAGGTGCTATTCCTGATTCTGTCACTCTTAATATTGCTAAAGTAGCAAATGTACACAAACAAAATGAGCATTGGACTTACCTTGGAGGTATAAATAAAAACAAAAGAAACCTTGCCATATCATTAGACGGGACAGAAGAGGCACTGAGTATGTATGTGATTTTTCCGACCCAAGTAGCACTATCCTTTGACTTTTATGTTATGCTCAACGCCGGAGACACCGTGCTCCCCTGGGAACCGTACACCGGCGGAAAGTCGAGTCCAAGTCCGGAATATCCGCAGGAGATTGTGAGTGCGTTGGGTAATCTTACTGTGCGAGGTAAAAATATATACGATTCATCAATTCAATGGGGTGCAAATGGTTGGGGTGGAACTGTAAGAAATACGCAGAGTAAAGTAACGGTTGCAGCGAAGAGTGGATGGGTAAACGCATCATTTCTTAGTCCAGCAAAAGGAGAAACTGTTACATTTTCGTGTACATATAAACAAACTGAAACGACATCTAAAGATACAGATGAAGCATTTTGTATTATTACAACACCTAATGGACAATATCCAAAGTCAAATAATAATATTGTTTATAAAACATTATCTCCAAACACAAATGAAACAACTATTTCTGCAACATTTATATCTGATGCTTACATTGGTATCTTTCTAAGAGTTGATACAGAAGGTATTGGATTAACACGTACAGTTGAATTAACTAATATCCAACTTGAATATGGTTCTAAAGCGACATCTTACGAACCGTACAAAGGTTCGACTTCTTACACTCTCGCACCAAACGGTCTACCGGGCATTCCGGTAAACAGTGGCGGAAATTACATTGATTCATCTGGTCAGCAGTGGATCTGTGATGAATTTGACTTTGAACGGGGAATATATCGTCAATGGATTAAGCATGTAAATGTTGTTTTCAACAAAGTGGCTTCATCTGCTACACATAATGGATATAGATATGTAGCAACCAATATTCAAAATATGTCTAAGGAACATACAGAATGTTTGTGCAATATTGCAACGTATTCCAAAAATGCAGCCAATGGAACAGAAGGTGTTCGTGCAAGTGGTAAGTTTAATACAATAGTTCTATACTATGAGAATTTAACGAACGATAATGTTTCTGCCGATGTTGTTTATATTCTATCTAATCCAATCGAAACACCTCTAACACAATCCCAAATTGAAACTTATAAATCTTTGCGCACTTATGATGGCACAACTATTATTGAATCGCCAGATAGTGTCGGATTAAGTGCCGTATACGGGAGAAAAATTTATATGGCAAATACAACTTTAAAAACACGAATTATTTTAAATAACAAAACCACCGATGAATGGGCGAAGAACAGTACATTTGTCGGTTTAAAAGGTGAATTTCTTGTTGATACTGTCACCAGAAAAATTAAGATTGGTGATGGTGCAACCGTATATGCTGACTTAGCTTATGCTAACTTAACGCCAGAGGAAGTACAGGAATTAATCAAAAACACATCTCACAGCCATAGTAATAAGAGTGTTCTTGATGCAACTACCGCTTCTTTTACTGCTGAATTACTCGAAAAATTAAACGGTGTCGCAACAGGTGCAAATAAGACAACGGTGGATGACAAACTCAGTTCCACTTCTGTAAATCCAGTACAGAATAAAGTAGTAAACTCTGCTCTTGGCGGAAAAGTACCTACTTCCAGAAAGGTCAATGGTAAAGCTTTAACTGGTGATATCACTCTTTCTGCCGATGATGTAAAAGCAATTCCAGCATCTCAGAAAGGCGTAGCTAATGGTGTAGCTTCTCTTGATGCAAATGGACACATTCCTACTTCTATGCTCCCGTCTAGTGTAGATGAGATTCTGGAAGGTTATATCTCAGATGATGCAGTAACATTCTACAAAGATTCTGCAAAATCTAGTGCATATACAGCAGAATCAAGTAAGATTTATGTTGATTTAGCCAGTGAAAAAATCTACCGTTGGTCTGGCTCAAAATATACAGTTATCTCTGAGACTATTGCAATTGGAGAGACTTCTACTACAGCTTATCGTGGTGACAGAGGTAAAGTAGCTTATGATCATTCACAGTCTGCACACGCACCAAGCAATGCAGAGAAAAATATCATTGTTGGCATTCAGAAAAATGGTGCCGATGTAGCACCTGATGAAAACCGCAAGGTAAATATCACCGTACCGACTAAGACCTCTGACATCACCAACGATAGCGGATTTATTACTTCTGGCGCAACCACTGCAAAGGCAAAACAGTTAGAAACCCCTCGCAAGATTGATGGTGTAGGTTTTAACGGCACAACAGATATCACACATTTTGCAACTTGTGCAACCGCTGCTGCTACTCAGGCAAAGACAGTTAGTGTTACAGGTTTTAACCTTGTTACTGGCGCAAGGGTAACAATTAAGTTTACTGTCACAAATACTGCTGCTAACCCGACATTAAATGTGAATGGTACTGGTGCAAAGGCAATCAAATATCGTGGTGCTCCGATTAATGCAGGTTATCTTGCAGCTAACAGAGTATACGAATTTGTATATGATGGCACTGACTACCTATTTATGGGTGATATCAATACCGATAGTAATACTACATATACGGCTGGTGCAGGTTTATCTCTCAGCGGAAATCAGTTTAAGCATAGTAATGCAGTAACAGCAGGAACAGCAAAAGGTGATGATAGTAAAACATTAGGTTTTGGTGGTACATTTACAGTCCCAAGCGTAACATACGATGCACAAGGACATATCACAGGTAAGGGTTCTACTACTATGACCATGCCATCAGCTCCGACAAGTGTATCTGGTAATGCTGGAAGTGCAACTAAGTTAGCAAATGCTAGAAACTTTAGTATCACAGGTGGAGTAACTGCCGCCGCTGTTTCATTCAATGGAACGGCTGATGTTGCATTAAATGTTACTTCTGTAAATGCAGCCAAACTAACTATTGCAGAAAGTGATACATTAATTTTAGATGGTTCAATCTAAAATCATTTATCTCTGGTAAGGTTAAAACCTTATCAGAGAATTTAAAATCTAAAAAGGAGGGAATATGGCAAATAATACTTTAAAAGCACGATTAATACAAGCCTCTAAAACTGAAGCTGAATGGAAGTCTAGCAATCCAGTGTTATTAAAAGGAGAAGTTGCTTATTCTTCAGATAAGAAACAAAGAAAAACGGGTGATGGAAGCTCTAAATGGACGGATATTACTTATGATAAATCTGTACCGACAGAACATACACATAATTACGCTGGATCATCTAGTGCTGGTGGTGTTGCTAATAGTGCGAATAAACTGGCTACACCGAGAAAAATAAATGGTATTGCTTTTGATGGAACAAAAGATATCAATAATGTGATTTATACGACCAAGAAGGATTATGATACCCTTGTTAAAACTGGCACATACGACAAAAGTGCTATGTATGTAACAACGGATGAAATAGATGATATGTCTAAATTTAACACTGATCTGCTAGACAGTTCTACGTCTCTTGCAAAACAAGGTAAATACCTCTCCTATTCCGATCAGAATGGCGGAAAATATCTTTCAATTAAAAATACAACAGATAATTCTACTGTAGCTCACGCAAAACTTATGGATGGTGAGTCTGGAGAAGGAATGGACGTTGACGCAGATAAGGTTAAAACCATAGATTCAAAAGGAATCCTTGTAGATGCTTTGGGTGAAACCACAGCACAAGCTCTTATTGATGAGGTTGCAAAAAGAGTGATAGATCTTACTGGTAGAATGTCTACTACAGAAACAGGACTGCAAAGTGCTAATGAGGCAATTACTTCGTTAAATAGTAATATAGAATCATCTATGGTTATAATACCTTCATCTAATATTCCGAATTATAAAATTGGCTCTTTATGCTATTTGAGAATGGGGAAACTCATTATCATCGTATGTCAAAACTTAGGCTTTACAAATCAAACAAATAGTTTTACAGAACGCAGAATTAGTGGCTTTCCAAAATCAATAAATGATGTACTTATAAATTCTTCATGTATAAGTGGGGATGCTCGATATGGAGAAATTTTCATACAAGGTTCAACATTGTGTGTTAGAACATTTTCAACAGGTTACATTTATGGAACTGTCTGTTATTTAACAGCATAAATAAACATTTAACAAAGTAAACTTCATAGGCTTCCTTTTGGGAGAAGATTGTAATAAGAGGAATTTATTTCTCACTACATACTAGGAGGAGGCTTATGCTAAATAGAATTATAAAAAGTGTTGTTCAGGCTATGAGTGATACATTAACATCAGAACAGTTACAGAAATTACAGGATGTGTTATACATTAATTTTCAAGGAACAAAAGTTACAAAGGATGAAACAGAGATCGTTCCTTTAGATAACAATAGCGACACGCAAAAATTGAGATTATTCAAGATGAGTAAACTTGTTTCTGGTAGACAAGAAAGTACACTTAAACAATATATAAGAGAGATTATCAAGTGCAGAAATGTAATCAATAAAAACTTTGAGGATATTACTTCTAATGATCTGCGATGCTACTTTTCGATTCTGCGTGAGCGTGATAAGATCTCCATGCGAACACTTCAGAGTAGAAGACGTTATTTGAATAGCTTTTGGGAATTTTTGAAAAATGAGGGATTTGTTAAATCTAACCCTATCAAATCAATTGAATCATTTAAGACAGATAGCAAATTAAAGCAATCGTTTTCTGGAAAAGAATTGACTGATCTACGTGCATCTTGCAACGATATTCGCGAAGTCGCATTGTTAGAGTTTTTATATGCGACAGGATTACGCGTATCAGAATTATGCAAGTTGAATATCGGGGATATAGATATGCAGAAACAGGAATTTAAAGTTGTGGGAAAAGGAAACAAGGAGCGTATTGTGTATATTCATGATAATGCGTTAAGATGGATGGAAAAATACTTTATTTGGCGAATGAAAAAGGAAAATCTTACATTTTCGGAATTAGAGAGCAAGCCGTTGTTTGTAGCTTCAAAAAAACCTTATGAGAGACTTACTGTTGCTGGTGTACAGTATCTTCTTAAACAAATTGGGAAGCGGGCATGTGTTGATAATGTTCATCCTCATCGCTTCAGAAGAACCTTTGCAACAGATTTATTAGGTCGTGGCATGAGAATTGAAGAAGTTATGGTTTTGATGGGACATGTAAAAGTGGAGACAACTTTGATTTATTGCAGCATTAAACAAGATAATATTCGAGAATCGTACAGAAAGTATGCTGCTTAATAATCTGACTACCCATATTTTATTTACAACCAGCGATGAGGTGGTCTTTTTATTATGTCTAAAAATATTCATTGAAACATTCTCTCCTATTTTAGAAAGATTCATGTAGAAAATATTTCAATAAATACTTTGTTAAATGTTTATATTACAAAACTTTCTCAGTTTTTGGTGTTAAATAATATTTATAACAATTACCATCAACATCATACTGAAAGATCAATCTATTGGTAGCAGAATGTACACCAATTGTCCAAGTTCCATCATTTGTAGGCATACAAAGGAATGGAAGAAATACATCTCCTGTCTCCTTACTCATTTGAAAATATGCATATTTAGATCCTTGCGCCCAGCCACACCTTATAGGTGTTATATTTTTATTGGCTTTATTACTATTTAAACAATTTTTATCCAATCTTCAAATATATTTTTCTTACATCTTCTATAATAAAAAGATGAATCTGAAATGAAAATTTGTGAGCCATAACCACCATCTTTATTTTTTATTGAGAGACATAATCCCTCGCTTGTTACAGGAGCATTAGTGGCATTTATACTAACCATTTGGAATACAAATGATTGTGTTAATTGTCCAGCATATAATTCGTTAAGGGCTGATGATTGTATGATACTTCTAAGCCCATTTGTAGCAGTCATATCTCTTTGTATTTCAATATTACTATTTTGCCACGAATAAAACTCTTACTTCATATCTTCCCGTTCCACCACCAGAAGCAATCCAAACATCTAATGAAGTAGTTCCAAGAAAAGCATATGCAGATGCAAGAAAACCACATGATTGAAGACCGACCGTTCCAACAATATTATATCCATCTGGGATCTGAATTGGCACGATCACTTTTTGACCAGATGAATAGGTTCCTTCATCAGAATAAAAAGATTGTACAAGAACATTTTTCTTCATATTACTATTTAACCAAAAATGACGGTAAATAAAGAGCTATCATCTGATTAATATCGGTGTGATAACTCTTTATTTTTTATATATTTATCTTCCAATGAAACTTGACTTTCATTGTGAATCGACACCCCAAAATCCCTTATTTTATAAGACTTTTAAAAAGGAGGAAATTCTAAAAATGATAGGATCTACAAATTTAAGCACTGGTGGCGGAGTTGGCTCCGATGAATTAACAGCCACCAGTGCAAATGTACTCGAAGAAACTACATATGTCGGCGCGGATACTGATGACGAGCTGGCAGAAGGTACAATGCAGCATCTCACCAACCGCGCTACGATTACTCATACGGCAGAAAATGCCACGAAAGTAATCGAGGGTGATGCAGCTTTTACATCTATTAACAGCGATGGAACGGCGCGTGCAGAAATTAGATATAATGGCACTGAAGGATTTATTACACCGAACACTTTATTTGCCGTACCACAGGGAGATATGGCTACTGCTGGCGGACTGACTGCTGAGAAATTATTAGAAGGACAAAGTGCATTTGGAATCGCTGGTGCTGCCACTTCTGATGCGACTGCGACAGCAAATCAAATTTCAAGTGGAAAAATTGCTTATGTCAAAGGTTCTAAGATTACAGGTACTCTTGCAGAACGCGGACAATCTCAATATGGTAATTTTGGACAAGGTAATGGATATGTAGCCATTAACGCACTTCCAGAGGGTATTTATCGGTCAAATGGAGCTGCTTGGGCTCCAGAGGCACGTATCGCAACTTCAACATTAGCAAGCGGAATTGGGCTTAATGCCAGTGTTATTAAGAAGGGTGTTTCCATATTGGGTATTACGGGAAGTTATGAGGGTTATTATTCTGGTAATGGAACTATATATAATCGTGGTTCTTGGGGCAGTGGATATAACATTGGATGGTTTACTTCGTATGTTCAGGGTGTTGATGACTCTGGTGGAGTTTCAATTACGCAACAACAAACTTCTATTGCTATTACTACAAAAAATAAATACAGACAATCAACTGAAGCAGTTGATATTGGAAAAAAAAAATTAATCGTGGGAAATCCGTGGAATAACTTAACTGTCATCATGTTCTCGAAGAGAAACGTTAATTGCACATTAGAAGCTAAAATATATAACAGCTCTGGAAGTATAATTGCTCAATCTGGTCAAGTTGCTGATGGCACAGAAAAAACTATCTCAATAAACCTTTCTAATATAAACACAAGTTTTTATATTCGTCTGGAAAATAAATATGTTAGTAGTTCTTCTTACTGGTATAGTGAAGATTTTACAATATTAAAAATACAACTATCTTAATTAGTTGAAAGATATACTTGAAATATAGATACAGATTTTATACTACTTCCAAAAACATTACCAACAGATATATAAATCCAATAATTTCCAGAAAAAGAAGATATATCACAAATACAAACACCATTTCCTGATATAACCTCAGAATTGCCCCAGTATGCTTCGGCTTTATATGATGATATATATACTTCATTATTTTTAGTAGAAACTCCACCGCCGATTCTAGCCCACATTTCGACATTACCATATATTTTTAAGTAATTCCAACCAGAAAGATTTTGAATATTATTAAATCGTATTATAATATCTCCCTTATATAACTTAGAACCTTGTATAGAGGAACCAAAAGAAACAGAACCATAAGCAGTGTGGTTGCTCATTATACTAATCCCCGATTGTCCACCACCATAAGAACCATTATTGAATAGATAAAGTGGGTTGCTTACATATCCTTCAAAACTTCCCATAATACCCATTATCTAAATAGCACATTCAGGAACATATGTTCTGTAAAATTCTTGACAACTTAACTAGCCTGTATTATGATATATTTAAAATCATAACGCAGGAGGATCGAATAATGTATGAGAACATCGCACCAAATAAAGAATTGTTCTAAATGCGGTCAAGTATATATAAATTCTACGGGACAGAACCTTTGTCCAAATTGCAGAATAAAATACTATCAACCAAATTATAATAGACACCCTATCAAACGCACAGAATTAGTCCTAGAACGCGGCAAAATACTCTCATTGAATATTTTTACGTCTAATGAATAAATCCCTCAAATAAGGCATTCTGAGAGCTTACCACGTTACCACCCTGTCTATGATCGCCCTTTGTTCGGTTGATGTCTTTCTGAGATATATTCTGGTTGTATCAATGTTTTCATGTCCCATCAAATCTGCAAGTAAAGCCAGGTCATTATGCTTATCCAAAAAATTTTTAGCATATCTGTGCCGGAATGAATGCGGATATACTACCTCGACTGATACCTTTGATTTTTCAGCATATCTTTTAATCTGCTGTGCCAATCCGCGCGTTGTAATTTGATTCCCAAAACGGTTCAGAAATATAAAGCCGCTCTTTCTCCCTGTTTTTTCAATCCATATCAATACTTCTTTTTGAAGTTTTGCTGGAATAAAGATTCTGCGAAGTTTACCGCCTTTGGTATATAAATCCACATATCCCATCTCGACATTCTCGCCCTTAAATCTGATTAGTTCACTAACACGCGCACCTGTCGCAGCCATGAACCAAATCGCAAAATACCATTGTTTGTTCTTCATTTTCTTAAATTTGCGTTTTAAATAGATATAGTCGGCGTTACTGATTACATTCTCAAGAAATGTCTTGCGCTGGATTCGAACGGTCTTTAATCTGAGCTTTTCTTTTCCAAGATACTGTAAATACTTATTGATTCCCAAAATTCTGACGTTGACAGTGCTGGGCGCATAATGCTCCATTAAATACTCTTTGTATGATAAAAGATTGGTCTTATTCACTTCTGGATAATGTGTTTTAAAATAATTTGCCGTCCAAACATAGTTCTGGATTGTGCTATCGGTTAAATTTTCTCTTCTTAAAAATGTCTCGTATTTCATAAATGATATTCTCCTTTTTCTTCCGTATATCATTTATGTTCTCTTATTCTCATTGCAATGTAGGCGAATCGCGCCAGAAAGGAAAACCACATGAAAATTTATGTTAATGAACGATATGAAATTGTGGATGTAAATACCACAACTGATGAAACCCTGAAAGAATACGAAATTTCCGATGAACAATTTAAAGGAAAATGCATCGGATTTATTCGTGGATATAAATACGAACCAGTTTGGAAAATTGCCATTGATCCTGAGACGAACCTGCCACAGGTCGATGAAGAAGGTAATCAGGTTTATGAACTTGATGAAGATGGAAACAAAATCAACGCTGGATGGAGTTTGTATCCGTACTGGGATTATAACCAGCTCTGTCAGATGCAGCTTGAATACGAAAATAAACAACTTGTGCTGGCTATGGCAAATATGATTGGAGGTGTTGCAAATGATTAATGATATGCAAAAAAAGATTCTGGTAAAAGCAATCGAAATCGGTGTGGAAAGTGGTGAAGATGCACTGGAAATTTTAAAGTCTTATCCAAACTTATCCATCGCAGAGAAACAGGAAATAGGCAAAGAGGTTGGCATTGAATACTCTCCTACTCTCGCGGAGGCTCTGACGGAGAAAATCGCGGAATTATCTAGCGTTTGCAATAAAGCCATTGAGGACGGTGTAACAATTCAAATTAACGGAGTAGATGAGCATTTTTCTTATGGTATCGCATCTGGAGATCAGAGTAACATTGATTCCTTGTTCCAGCTCTCAGCGGCGACAAAGCTTCAACAGCCATATCACTGCGATGGAGGTTCTTGTAAGTTATATACACCAGAACAGATTGCGTCTATCTATATCGCTGAAAAAATGAACGCTACCGTTCAGACTACATACTTCAATCAATTAAAGCATATGATTTCTGATACGTATAAAGAAGAATCTGATGTTGAAACCGTCCTTGATATTACCTACGGTGTTTCTCTGACAGGAAAATATCTGGATGACTACAATCAGATCATGAAACAGAGCAACCTTATCGTAAAGGCGGTGTCTGGTAATGAAACAACAACTGAAGCTACTGCTTAAATATGGATTTTTATACTATGTAGGTGGCAGTATTTATTATAACATTGAGGTTCTATGGCGCGGATACAGCCATTGGTCTATGTTCTGTTTGGCTGGAATGTGTTTTATCTTTGCTGGACTACTCAATGAAATAGAGTCTTGGGAAATACCGTTATGGAGACAAATTCTACAAGCGTTAGTATTTACTCTATGCGGAGAATTTATATGTGGGTGTATTGTGAACCTATGGCTTAAATGGGATGTTTGGGATTACTCAAATGTTCCATTTAATTTGTTAGGTCAGATTTGTCTGCCATATGCTTTATTATGGATTCCACTTATTTTGATTGCTATTGTTTTAGACGATTATTTAAGATATTGGTTTTTTGGTGAAGAGAAACCAAGGTATAAGTTGTTTTAGAAAGGGATGATTTGAAATGAAGATTTATTCTTCTGTTACAAATGCAATTGATGCGGTAATTAATATTGCTCTTGCTGAAGTTGGTTATTTAGAGAAAGCATCAGGTGTTAATTTATATAATAAGACTGCTAATGCTGGTGATAAAAATTATACGAAATACGGATATGAAATGAATAAGATTTATCCTGCTGTAATGGATTATCCGGCATATTGGTGTGATAGTTTTGTTGATTGGTGTTTCTATAAAGCATTTGATGTATGTAATGCTAAAAAGGTTTTATGTGGAGATTTTGATGATTACACTATAGCTTCTGCTCAATTATATAAAAATAAAGGAGCATGGCACACTTCTAAACCACAGCGAGGGGATCAAATTTTCTTCACAAACGGAAAACGTATTTGTCATACCGGATTAGTTTATAAAGTAGATTCAAAATATATTTATACTGTTGAAGGTAACACATCTGATGGAACTGCTGTTGTGCCTAATGGTGGTGCTGTGTGTAAAAAAAAATATATCTTAAATAACAGTCGCATTGCAGGCTATGGAAGACCATTATATAGTCTTGCTGTGTCAGAAGGTAGTCAGTTGGTTACATATGATATTAAAACTGGTTTTAGAGGTGTCTCAGTGTGTGTAGATAGTGGTTTAAATATTCGTTCCTACCCTGTGTCAGGTTCAATAATTGGCACTGTACAAAATACTGTACTGGTTCATCCAACGAAAAAGACATTTGTATCAAATGGAGATGTTTGGTATTATCTTCCAGACAAGGATGGTTGGATCTCTGCAAAGTATATTGATGGTGGTTGGGTATATGAAACGACAATTTCATCGCCTAGAAAATGGTGGTATATCCATAAAGGATACACCTGTACAACCAATGGATTCGAGGTAATTAACGGTTTAACCTATGCTTTCGATAAAGATGGTTATATGTATGAGAACGAAGAGATTCCAGCCGAAGCTGATTCTGAAGGTATAGTAAAGATTAAATAATAAATAGTAGTAAATAAAAATACTTTGTTAAATAATGTTCTTATAGGGATAGTTGAGTTTAAATACTCTTCTATCCCTATTTTTTACGATTTTTTGAAAATTATTTCACTTGACTATGAGAAGATCCTGTGAGATACTAATTTGTGCAATCTGCCATTTCTTGGATTCAAACAGATTGCTTTTGGGGAATGTCAATAAATGGCGTTCCCTCATTTTTTACGATAAAAATATAGTACAAAATATAATTGTTTTTATCATACTCTCTACTATATTTTTTCCGTACATTTGTTCGATTTTCTTCTAATATTCTGCATAAGGCTTCTCTGTTTTCATGTACCACTCATGTACCAATTTTTGTGATCTTATGTGAAATTATAATAATTTACATGAAGATGATATTTCTTAAAAAAGCTAGTAATATCAATGCTTTACGGGCATTTTATTAGTGTTTTGAATATCGGCAATTTTAGGGGCGTTTATTTTATACTATAAAATCTTCTTTTTCAACTACTTTTTTGAAAACGCAGGGCACATCATGTCAATTCCGCCCCTTATTTTTCTAAAATTGCCGATATTTTTTCTGAAAACAACTGATTTTCCACCGTTTCCGGCACTCCTGTCAGCATCCGGTTCTGCCGCCTGGCAAGCTCTTTCAAACCGTTCAAAAACACCCGGCTACAACCTTCCGCTATTTTTTTCCTGTCTTCTCACATAGAACCACAGGACAATTTTCTCCAGATACCGCTTTAACACAATCTGGATCTCTTCCTTCGGATTGATCGGCTTTACAAGAATCGAATAGATGCCTGTCCGCCTCGCCCCGTACACATCCGTAAAGAGCTGATCCCCGACAAACATCGTCGAGCGCTCGCCCGTTCCCATCCGGCGCATCGCCTGTCTGTATCCGCTGCGCTTCGGTTTTCTGCCCTTGTAAATATAATCCGAACCTACCTGTCCGGCAAACGGGGCGACCCGCGCCTCCTTATTATTCGAGAGCAGACAGGTGTGGAACCCTATCGCCCGCAAACGTTCAAACAGCTGTACTGCCCGCTCGTCCGCCGGGGCACCGTGCGGCACCAGCGTATTGTCAATATCAAATATGATACCCCGCATTCCCTTCTGGTAAAACTGCTCATACGGGATATCATACGCAGAATCCAGCCATTCATCCGGATAAAACGCATTTCCCATCATCTGGTCTCTTCCCCGTTCTTTCCAGACTCATACGACGGCACATTCCGCTGCTGTATCTTCTGCAGTTCCTCCATAAATGTATCGACGTCTTTAAACTCCCGGTATACCGATGCAAACCGCACATAGGTAACCACATCCAGATCCTTTAACCGCTCCATCACAAGTTCCCCGATCACCGCGGTCGAGATCTCCCGTTCTTCCCGGTTAAATAAATTGTTTTCCACATCGTCGATCAACGCCGAAATCTGTCCCTGAGAGACTGGGCGCTTGTGGCAGGAATGCAGGATTCCCGCCTCTATCTTCGCCCGGTCGTACATCTCCCGGGTATTATCCTTTTTGACAACCATCAGAGGGATCGTCTCAAGTTTTTCATATGTGGTAAAACGCTTTCCACAAGTCTCGCACTGTCTCCGGCGTCTGATAGAACTGTTGTCATCCGCAGGCCGTGAATCGATTACTTTCGTGTCAGCCGCGTTGCAAAATGGACACTTCAATCGCTCTTCCCCTTTTCTGGTTTTATTGATATGCCCCCGCCAGGTTTTCATAACATATCATACTTATTATAATATCGCAGGAAGTGCGCTTCTGCAAGCAGAAGTTTTCCGCTATTCCTTCTTTATTCCTTCTTTTCTCTCTCTTCTTTCAGCCTCACCAGAATAATGTCATCCCCTATCTGGCAGATGTCGCAGAATGGAATTATGTACTCTTTTTCCCGCCCCAGAAAGCCCCAGACACAGCCCGGTCCCGGCACGATGATCGCAAGCATTTTTCCCGTGCTGATGTCAAAATCGACGTCGCCCACAAAACCAAGGCGCTTGCAATCTTTTACATTTATAACTTCCCGCTGTTTGAGTTCACAGATACGCATAGACATAAACCTCCCGGATCCTTCTGTAATCAAAATATGTACAAAAGGACCGGGAGGTTCTTCCTGGACAGGTATTTCTATCTACTTTTATTTCGTAACTTCTGATAACGTCACGCTGTCAAAATGCAGCGTATAATCTATCAGATGCGGCTGGCTCATCGCCACCGTCAAGGCACTGACCGCCACATCCTCATCCAGCGTTACCGGAATCTGGAACTCGGAATTGCCCTCGGTCTGGATCGGATCATACTGCGCGTCATCCACCAGCATATACTCATAGTTCGGGCTGCTCCAGACAATATCGGCAGTCACCTTTCCATCCTTGACGATAATGATCGCCGGGCTGTCCACCGATGCTCTGCCGGAACCTCCCTGCAGGGTTACCTCACAGGTATAAGTGCCGTCTGCCACATCTGCAGTCTGCCCTGCCGGTTTCTGGGCATCTGCCGCATCATCGCTATTCTCCGTCTCGGATGATGCCGCTTCCGCGTCCTCTGCCTCTCCGGAAACCGGATTTTCTACCCTTACTTTGTGGTCGTACCAGGTGCCCTTCTTACCAATCAGAGCCAGGTCAAATTCTTCTCCGAGCGCCGGAACCGGCACATCGAAGCCGTTGACCTCCTCGCTCAGACCGTCGCTGTAAGTAACCGTGTCTACGGTTGGCTGCAACCAACCGGCTTCATCTTCCTTTGCCTCGTCCGCAGTACCCAGATACAGATTCACGATGTTTTTCGAGGTCAGGCTGATATGAAGTGTCGCCTCGCCATCCTTGACCGTCAGGACACCTTTTCCATTTTTCGATTCATTGACCTTGAACATACTGCTGTCCGTCTTAAAATCGACGGTGTAGACGCCGTCTGCAAGGTCAATGCTGCTTTTCTGTTCGGCATTCTCGGTTTCTGCGCTCTCTGTCTGCGCCACGGTGTCGGCTGCGTCCTGTTTCTGTCCTCCGCACGCTCCGAGAAGAGCGGCAGCAAGCAGAAGCGCCGCTAAATTTAATTTCTTTTTCATATACATTATTCCGAAATAGACTCAATGGCTGTCCGTGTATGAGCAACATAGAATGATTCTACCGCTTTAATTCTGCCCAGACCGGAAATCTGAGTATCTACCTTGTCAAACGCACCTGATGCCTCAAACTGGCTCTTCCAGGAATCATCATCATCGCCTGCCATATCGTTGTTTGCGTGATCACCTGCAACTACCATCAGCGGACGAAGAACGACGTTCTTATAACCAGCTGCCTTCACCGCCTCGATAACAGACTCACAGGAAGTCTCTTCCGGCTCGCCCTCTACGGTACCGATAAATACGTTGCTATATCCAAGATTCTGCATCTGGGTCTGCATCTGGCTGTAGGTTACCTTTGCAACGTGTGCGGTACCATGACCCATCAGAACGAATGCGGTTCCCTGATCGGCTGCGTCAGCTGCATCTTTAAAACCAGCTTCCGAAGCTTCTTCTGCTACAACTGCTTTTGCAACTGCCTCTTTATCTGCATTGATAACGGCTGCATCGTCGCCAACCTCACCTAACAGCGGCTCTGCGACAGCTACCTGCTCGAATTTATCCTGATACTTCTCGATCGCCTCAACCATCTCGTCGTACTCAGCACCGTGCATGAGGTGGGTCGGCTGGACAACCAGCTCTTTAACTCCGTTCTCCACGGCTCGCTCCAGTGCCTGATCCATATTGTCGATGCACTCGCCGTCACGAGCCTCAACGTGGTTTATAATGATCTGTGCGGTAAATGCACGGCGGACTGCCCAATCCGGGAATGCATCCTGGATGGAATCCTCGATACTCTTGATATCTTTCACACGGCTGTCGTTGAAGGAAGTACCAAAGCTGACTACCAGGATCTCCTTGTCGCCAATCTCATCCTGATTGCGCGGATCGTCCAGGCTCGCGTCGCCGGTATCACGACCAAAATAATCTGGATCTGCGTTCTCGCCTTCTACCAGCTCCTTCTGCTCGTCAGTCAGGGCATCCCATGCCTCTTTGGCTGCCTTGCATTGCTCATCCGTGTCATCGGTGCGCTCCTGTACATAGATGTCATCGATCAGCTTTGCCACCTTATCTGCCGCTTCCTGATCGGAATCGGCGCTCTCAGCTGCCTCGGTCTCTGCCTCAGAAGCCGCCTCCGTCGAGGTTGCCTGGCTGGATGTACTGCCGCCGCAGGCTCCAAGCAATACGGACATCGTAACTGCCGCTGCACTTACAACTACTTTTTTGTTTTTTCTCATGTTTTCCTCCTTGTGTGACTCGCACAAAAATAGTTTTAACCGATATGTTCACGACAGCCGGCAGGTTTCCTGGCTTTCGGGTCATCATGCACGCCGCGCCTTCTCACTTTCGCAATGGCATCTGCGGCGCCACTCTCCGGTTCACAGTGACGAGATCGCACAGGTTTTGCACCTGTTTCCCTTTTACCCCCTGTCCACGCCTGCCAATCCGAGCAATCTGACTGATCTGGCACAAACAGCGGCACCCACTGCCCATATCAGCTTGTTTCATTATAGATGGGGTATGTTTAAAAGTCAATTTATCCCGGAAATTATATTGAAAAAGAATGTGCCTTGGCACATTCTCGCGCCGAGCGCGGTCGCTTGCGACATGTTTCTGCTTCGCGCGAGTGCGCATCATTGGCACGTTAGTGCCTTTTTGTGTAACAGGGAGTTCCAAGGAATTTCCTGTTACACAAAAAAGCACCTCTCCTCCGGATAAAAGGTGCTCTCTACCTCTTAATGATTTTATATTTTTTATGGCATAAATTTCCGGTAAATCGAAATAATTTTCTCATTCTTCACCGTCACAGCCGTGTTGTATGGCTTAAACTCCCCGATCAGCCGATCACGGATCGCGAATAATTCTTCCGCGGTATACACCTGCGGCGGTGTATCCGGGTCAGAATCATCTGTCAAGACAAAGTTCTCATCCATCTGCAGCGTAACCTCTCCCAGCTTATGGTAACTTCTCCCGACTGCCATCTCCGAGCCATAAAAGGAATCCTCCTCTACCATTCTCAGCTCTTCTCCCCCCTGTGCCGGACCGCCATTGATCTCGATCCGCCCAGACTCCTGTCGGTCAATCGAAGTAATGAGACATTCTTTCCCATCGATGAGCAGCGTATCTCCCGCCTGCAGTTCATCGATATCTGCCTTATGAAAATGCTCATAGTCATAGACCGTCAATGTGATGATAACATTGCTTTCATCCTGATGGATCTGCTGCGGTTTGAACCCAGCTGCAAAGGTACAGTTGTCAAAATGCGTCATATTGAGGGTTTCCCGGACTGGTTCAACCGTGAGCGGTTCCGTCCGCTCAGTTTCCTGCATTTTATCCCGTTCGGGCTGCTCCTGCGCCTGATCATTTTCAGCCACAGCCTCACGGATCGCCCCCTGGCTCTCCTCATCGACAGCCCCTTCCTGTGTGGCTGTCTCCGATGCCGCGCCCGCACAGGCAGTCATCCATACACTCATCCCAAGTGCTGCGGCGATCCATGTTTGTTTCAATCGTCTCATGTTTGCTGCCGCCCCTTTTCGGCTTCTCCTTTTTCCTGGCATTTTCGTAACTGTTCAGTACCTTCACAGTCACGCACAAAAATCCATCAAAAATTGCCTACGGCAATGGGATTTTTGCCTGCTGGCCCATGTTTTCGTACGGTCAGCGCAGTAAATGCGCAGACCTACTAAACTGTTACACATTTTCAGCAAAGTCTTATGCCTGCTTTTTCTTCGCCGCCTCAACCAACTTCTCCATCTCCCGCATTACCTCTTCAAAATCCAACGCAGAAGTATCCAGTAAAATGGCGTCCTCCGCCTGCTTGAGAGGCGACAATTCCCGGTGCATATCGCGGTAATCGCGCTCGATAATATCCTGCTCGATCGCCTCCAGGGAACAGCTTTCCCCGCGTTCGGTCAGCTCTTTATAACGGCGTCCAGCTCTCACACGGCTGCTCGCGGTCAGATATACTTTCAGGGTCGCATCCGGCAGAACCGCCGTTCCGATATCCCGGCCATCCATCACGACATCCCGGCGTCCGGCTAATTCACGCTGCAGCTCCACCAGTTTTTTGCGGACCGGCGCATAGACAGAGGTATTCGAAGCCATATTTCCAACCGCCTCCGTCCGAAGCTCGCTGCTGACATTCTCCCCATTTAAATAAACCTGCTGGATCCCATTTTCATATTCCAGTGAAATGGAAACCGTCTCACAGGCGCGTCCGATCGCCGCCTCATCATGGCTGTCGATGCCCTGGCGCAGAAAATACAATGCCATCGCCCGGTACATCGCCCCCGTATCAACATAAATATATCCATAATCTTCCGCCAGCTTCTTTGCCACTGTGCTCTTTCCAGCCCCGGCTGGTCCATCAATCGCTATATTAATCGGCATTTCGTTTCCCCTTTTTCATATCGTTATAATTCATGATTTTCCGCTGCGCTCCGTCCCGCCAGCATGCCAGTCGACCACGCAATTTGTAAGTTGTAGCCGCCGGTGACTGCATCGAGATCCAGCACTTCCCCTGCAAAATAAAGCCCTGGAAGCTTCTTCGACTCCATCGTGGATGGATTCACTTCTTTTACCGTCACACCGCCCTGGGTAATGATCGCCTCATTGAAACCTCGCAGCCCGGTCAGCGTCAGGGTAAAATGCTTTGTCACCTCCGCCAGCCGTCTCCGCTCTTCCTTCGTCACGGCGTTGACCTGCTTGTCCGGCTCAATGCCGCTGCGGCGAATTATGACCGGTATCAGTTTTGATGGGTACAGATGGTTCAGCGCATTTTTAAACTGTTTATTCTTCTCCGCCTCAAAATCGCGCAGAATCCGCGCATCGAGCTGTTCCATGGAAAGCGCCGGTTTCAGATCGATCATCAGAGTCAGCGGACCCTTTTTCAGTTTTTTCGCCGCATAACTGCTGGCACTCAAGAGTACCGGACCCGAAACGCCGTAATGGGTAAACAGCATCTCACCAAATTCACGGTAAACCTCTTTCTTTCCATTTAAAACAGCAGCTTCCACGTTCCGCAGGGAGAGCCCCTGCAGCTCTTTCACATCTTCCTTCGTCTCAAACGGAACAAGCGCCGGCGAAAGTTCCGTCACCTTGTGCCCTGCTGCCTCCGCAAACCGGTAACCATCGCCGGTTGAGCCGGTCGTTGGGTAGGACAGACCGCCCGTCGCCACGATCACTGCATCCGCAGCTATGTAGGAGTCCTTTTTCCCACGCTCATTACCGCCCTGCGCCAGAATCACACCTTTTAATACACCATCCTCCAGCCACAGTTCCCGAACTCCCTGATTCAATTCTACTTTCACGCGCAGTTCCCGCAGCCGTCTTGCAAACGCCGATGTCACATCCGATGCCCGGTCAGACACCGGAAAGACACGGTTGCCGCGCTCCACCTTAACATGACAGCCGTTCGCCTCCAGAAAATCCTTCATATCCTGGTTACTAAAACCGTAAAATGCACTGTATAAAAAGCGGCTGTTTGTCACAACACTGTCAAACAGACCTTCCATATCACAGTCATTCGTCACATTGCAGCGCCCTTTTCCCGTGATATAGATCTTTTTTCCCAGTTTCTCATTCTTTTCATAGATCGTTGCCGCGCAGCCATTTTCCGCCGCCGCAATCGCAGCTGCCATGCCGGCTGCCCCGCCGCCGATCACGATTATTTTTTTCATATTGCTATCCTTTTCGTTTTTATATCTCCTGGTGCTATCAATCCTGTACCAGGTGGATCGCAAATCCGCCGACTTCTTCTTTAAAATAGGCGAAAATACAGCGACCCTGCTCATCAAAGCGCTTCGTCTCTTCCCGAAGCGTCATACCGCGGTTCACAAAGTATCGGATCGCCGCCTCGCAATCATTTACGCCAAAGCCAATATGACCGTAGGTTCCGTGGCTCTCCACCTTCATATTTTCCGTCAGGTCACCGCTGAACACCGCTTTCTCCGTCTCGCGCGGCATCAGCCCCATCAGGCGCGCCAGTGTCTCAGCAACCTCCCAGGCAGAAAATGTAATAAAACAGCTTGAGACAATCGGGGTGCTTGGCGGCAGGA
>ERZ1106915.870-NODE-870-length-34127-cov-3.918261_pt1 | contig 34127 bp, 65 predicted proteins | sample MGYA00403653_ERZ1106915 | MGnify/ENA primary metagenome ERZ1106915 (study PRJEB35170, sample SAMEA104062404) | human gut metagenome | biome: human gut; feature: human-associated habitat; material: faeces | place: Denmark | collected 2012-06-06 ... | reverse complement strand
TAAATTTATTTGCGTATTTGGCAGGATTAACAGTACAGGGATATGCAATTTTAAGTGTAACTGAGTTTAATTCAGATGGAAGTAAGCCTAAAGTTGCTTATGCACGTAACAAAGATTTTAAAAAGATTGTTAAGTATTATATGGGAAAGAAAGCATAGGAAACGGAAATTTCAAAAGGAAGGCGATCTTATGATTTTATTATTAGGTAAAAACGATGCGGTTAAAAGATATGCAAAAGAGATACTGAGCATTGATATGGATAATGATATTGTTTATTATCCAGATGAAACAACACATTATACTGAACTTCCACAATGGGTAGAGTTGGCTAGAGAAGAAGAGCCTTATGTGGTGACAACACAGAGACTTGATATGATTGATGCATTTCTTTATTCTGATTTAGATTTTAAAGTAATCACAGCCATTGAAGTTGATGGAAATATAAAAGGAAGAGTTCTTGAAGATAAAGAAAAAGCCCTATATGTAAAAGATGTACTTGGATTAGAACTACGATAAAAAGAACTTTCTAGTCCTTTTAATAGGACACAACACATGGTATAATATAAAGAAAAACGGAGGTAATTATTATGGCAGAGTTGATTGGGTTTGTAGTGGCGATATTGATTTATTTATGGCTTTCAGGTGTGTTTAGCGGAGAAAATCAAAATAATCAGAAATTTGGCGATGGGAAAAACCGTTACGACTTTAAAGATTATGTTGACAATAAGGCAGATAAGTATAATAAATAGGAAGGTGGTTGATTAAATATGTTAGTAGAAATCTTAGCATTGTTAGGATTAAAAGGTGTTGCAAGTGTAGGACGTGCAGTTGACGATGCAAAAACGAAAAGAAATACGACATCCTTAGATTCAAATGGAAATGTAACTTGTATAGGTAGAACAGGTAAGTATTATGTCAATGGAGAAGAAACATATAGATGGACACAAGAAGACAAATATGGGAATCGACATGATCTTACAATAGGTGTAAATTCCGGCAAGGTTTACCGGGATAATTTTGACGATGAAGTAAAACGAATGTCAGCTAATGATGAAAAAAATAAACAATGGAGCTTAAGTCATGGATATCTTGCTTATAATAAGTATGATCCACGATTTCGAAGAGATGTAACAACAGAAATTGCAACGGGAAAGGTAATTGCTGCATTATGTGAGGGATATGACAACAACAGAGCAAATGGGCGTTATTATAAATTTTATTATAAAGAGAAATCGCCACATTATAGGTCTGATTACGATAAATCTACTCCTGGCGATTACGGAATAGAAATCAGTGAGGATGAATATAACAAGTTGAATATCCCATCAAAAACATGTAGTGAAATACCAGATGATCCGAAAGTATTAAATAAAGTATGGGGTGTTGATTGTTTTTAGAGATAAAATAAAAAGAAAGCGAGGAAATAATAGTTTCATAGGGAGATTGGAAAGGAGAATATAGATATGGGTGCATGGAGTTACGAAGTACTATCTAATGATAGAGCTTTAGATACAATGTGGGATTTAGTTGACAGTAAAAACTTAAAAGAAGATATTATAAAATTGATTGAGAACGGGGATGCAGATGAAAAAGTTCTTGCTTGTGAAATAGTTGATATTTCAATAAATGGTATAGATGAAGAAATTCTTGGTGGTTTATATGAACACGAAGAATTTTTAGAAAAAATTCAGAATGATCCAATGACAGACCTGAGATTAAAGGCTTTTGAAACAATCAGATATGTTCAGAAACATGATGGTGGCTGGATTGATAAAGTAAAAAAACAAAGGGTAGATTTATTGAGAAAAATTGAGAATCGGTTAATTAGCGATTAGATTGGATAGTGATACACATGAAATACGGAGATATTGTTGTATATAAAAATCAGATTGGAACAGTAGTAAAAAGCGAAAATGATTTTAAGTTCCATCCATGTAATTATGGAAGTTGTTATTTTAGCGAGTTAGATACAGTTACTGACAGTGATGTAAGAGAAGCAACACACGATGAAAAGTTGGAATTGATAGAAAAAGAATTTACATGGGGTAATGTGATTAAGATTCATTGCATTGGAGAATATCAGATTGTAGAGTATATTGATAAAATAGATAAGAAAACATTTTATCACGGATACATTAACTACAACGACATAAACCGTTCATATTTATCTCTTGATTCTGCATTGATTGGATGTATTGGATATAAACATGAGGGTGGAAATGGTAAAGCTGCAATGTATTTTGAGAAAATGATTGGTTTGGAATAGATTCATTGGAAGATTGGAGATAAATTACATGAAAATTGTGAGTGTTGAATGGATAACAGACGAAATCACGGAACGATTAAATAATGAAAAAACCTGCTATTTGTCAAGTGATAAAGAATATTGGTTATTTACAGATGATAATGTGTTTAATAAAATTGGCAAAGAGTTACATTCGATTTCTGTTGCAGAATGGTTGTATGGAAAGTGTGAAGACAATGATTTATCTACAACATTTATGAATACACAATATGATTGGAGCGATTATAATATGGATGCAGCCGCCGATGTAGATGTGTCTAAATGTTGCAACAATCAATGGGATCAGGTTATGATAAGCTATGTGAGAAATGTAGTTGAAGAATCCATTTCGTATAAATTAGAAGAATCGTTAAGAGAAATGGTGAATTGCAAATTTGAAATGGATTATATAAAAGATGCTGTAAAAAATGTTTTGGACTTAGAAGACAAATAATAGCCAATGAATCCAAGTTTTCATGTGGAAGGAGTGAATAATATGAGTGAAGTATTGGAACAGCGATTAGCTGCTAAAAAGCGAGATTTGGAAAATCAACAAGAATATTTCAGAATTGATATGAAAAATATTGAACAATCAAATTATGAAGACAATGCCATTAATGCATTGTTATATATGAAAAAACTGAAAACGGAAATTGCAGAGTTAGAGTTAGTGATGCAGTTGAAAAAGACAAATGAACTTTAATCTTATATTGTTTACTATGGAAGGAGAATATTATTATGAAATGGTTTGATGAAGTATTCTTACAGTCATTTTCGGATTGTAAGGGAAAACGTATATCTGAAAAACAAGCGGAAATATTTATAAAATACCTTCCAAACAGCTCCGAATTAGATAATGCATTTTATTATGAAGGTAAGATAAATTGTAGAAATATTAAAATGCAAGAATCTTTAGTATATAATGGATGCAGATATACGAATAGGGGCAGGCATACGAGTTATAGAAAAGAGTATTATTTGACTATAACAACAGAAAACCCCTAAGTTTACTTTGGGAAAGGAGTAGTATTATATGACTCAATTAGAAGCATTAAAAGTAGCTTATGACGAATTATCAAGTATGATGCCAGATGGTGAGAATGATGAAATTTTTGAAGCTGCTGAAGTAATTGGGAAAATGATATACACAAAAGAAAAACAGACTCAAAAAAATCAACTTAAACATGCATCTATGAGCAGAGCCGATAGGAAATATAAGCGTGAAATAAACTCCATGTTTAATGACTTATTTGATAGCATGTAATGCCAAAGAAATTTAACTTTCCTTGGATGATTGGAGGTAGAAAAAATGGAAAATAGAAACGTAATTGAAACAGTAGTACATACAGCATTAACGAAAAGAGAGTTGATTGATTTGATTAACAAATCTTTTCCTGATGAAGAGGTTGGTAATCATGGACAGATAGCACAGCTTTCCACAACAACTATGTCAGATGGAACAAAAATGCAGAATGTTTGCTTTGGCAAGATATTAAAAGTTTAGTAATAAGATGAATGAATGATTTACTTGGAAGATTAGAAGAGGTGATATAAAATGACTAATGGCATTAAAGAGAAAGACATTCGTGACATGCAAAAATGCTTTGATAAAATTGAAACGATTTTGAGACGAATCAGAGAATATAATCCAAAAGCAAAACTAATTTGTATAGAAAGTGATACAATCGCATTAGTTAATTTTGGAGATGATTATGTTGATTCCGCTCCAGATATTAAAGATGAATATATTGTTGCAGAAAAATGGATATCAGAACTTGACAATTATTGTTAAGAAATTCGACTTTCATTGGAAGATAGGAGGAAATTAAAAATATGAAGGAATTTGGAATTAATGAGATAGAAGAAGATAGCGAAAGTAAAGTAGGTACTGTAATAGCAGAAGGCATTTACGAAGCTGCAAAATTATTTAAAGGTATTACAGATAAAAATCCAGACAGCAATTATAAAATATATGAAATGAATGATACATCTGGTAATTATTTAATTATTGGAAATTCAAAGAATGATTTAATGTTTTATAACGCATTGAGATGGCAGTTGTTAGATGAAGGAAAATTGGAAATGGAATGAGGTGATAAATATGATCAAGATTACAGGAAAATCTGGTAAATCAGAGATTGCAAATGCAATTCAGAAATATAATGGAGCAGTAATTTATTCATATTACAATACATTACTGCCATTTGAAAATTGTTATCATGTTAATGATAACGAATGCAGCGTTAAAGAGTTTTGTGATTTTGTAGTAGATAGTGTAAAAGAAAAGCTAAGCGAAAATGAAGGATTATCATTAAATATGATTGTGATTTACACAAATGTATCAGATGTGATTGATATTGGCAGCTTAACAGCCTATGCAAGTAGACTTGAAGAAGTTGAAAAACTGGTTGGGACAGTAGTTGTAATGACACAATAAAGAGAGGTAAAGTATATGGTAACTATGACACTTAAAGAGTTAATAGAATATGAAAGTACATTAAATAGTTTGCAGCAAGAATATGAAGGGAAATTGAGTAAATTATATGGAGAATCCGATGCTTCAAGCGAAAAGAAGAGATTGACAATTATTTTGAATCTTATTATAGAAGAGAGACAGAAGGTAAATAGACAAAAATATCAACCAATTAAATGACGATTTCAAGTAAAATTAAAATCAATATATAGTAGTTGTGCGTAGATGGAAATACAATATATAGTAGAAAGTGAGGATAATATTATGGTAACAAAAATAACTGATATGTGGGGAGAGGAACATGAGGCAGAATTGGTTAGTAGTCCAAATGCCCCGTATCTGGAATATGAATACAAGGTAAAACAATATATGTATAATCCTAATTATGGAGACAACAGAATGTGCGTATGTGGACATCCATATATTAGACATTTTGATTCTTATGAAAATATGGAAGCATGTGGATGTAAATATTGTGGTTGTCAAGAGTTTAAAGAAGATACAAAGTCTATTAATGATAAGAAATTACCACACCATTGCAAATTATGTGGCGCTTATATTGAAGAAGATAATTTAAGTGTATGTGATAAATGTGCATCAGAATATAAAATATAACATGAAAGAATTGTTTCAAATTGGAGGTGATATAAAATGTATTTAGATAAGTGCGGCGATAATCAAATAAAAGAACTCGTAAAATGTTATGCTGATTTCACGGAAATAAATATTTTGAGAAATAGTGATTCTGTTGAAGTGGAATGTATTGTGGATGACATTCCTGAACAATATACATTATATGATTTTTCTGTTGATGTGTATGATTGGGACGATAAAAACACAGATTGTTTACAAAATTATAGAAAAAAGATGTTAGAGTTCTTTGGAAATCAATATGCAATAGATTATCTTGTGAATAACTGATAGTAGAAATGCTGGCAGTTATTTTTATTGTAAGAGAGAATATTATAATGTAAAATAAAAGAAAGGTTGTGACATAAATGAGCAAATTAATACAGAAAGTCAAATGGAATTTAGACGGATTAAATACAGAAATGTACATGTATGGCGAGGCTGATTTTGAAGTAAACAAGTCTATGCAAGAGCCATTGGAAAAGTTATATCAATACGAGAATCAGCCTAATATGAGAGAAAAGGTTGTTGAATATATTGGTGAGCTTGGAATGGAAATAAAGAGACTTGAAGATCATTTAGAGGAACATATGAATGATGAAGCTTGTAGAGTAACAGAAATTGAAACAAGAATGGAAACATTACAGGAAGTTATTAATGACTTAAAAGGTAGATTGGAGGAAAGAATATGAAATTTAATAATGGAGATAGAGTTTTTCATAAAGGATTGCATTTATTTGGAGTTTTCATCGAATATGCATGGAATAGTGATGATGAAGCTATTGTAAGATTTGATAATTGTGATAATCCAGACGATTGTAGACATATTAGTGTTAATCAGTTAGAAAAACTTCCAAATGGTAATGAGATTGTTAAGAGAATAATCAAATACAACAATTCTAAAAAAGATTGAAAGAGTTATTTCTTAGGAGGAGAAAATGATATGATATATGTAGAATGTACACGATGTAGAAAGAAACTCCCTTTGGATTCACAAGCGGTAATTCGCAGAGGATTTGTTGGGTATTATTGTTCGTGGAAATGTGCGGCTTTAGAGACGGGATTTTTTGAGACAGTTTCAATAAATAAAAATGACATTGAAGAAAATGAAATAGAAACATATGAGTTATAAGAATTATTAAACCCAAAGAAAAATTGCTTTCAAGTGGAGGTAGATATGTTATATAATATTGGTGATAAATTAAAATGTAAACGTGAAGTTAATTCACAATGTCTTGAGATGAGTAATCCAGATTTTATAATAAATATTGGAGATATTTATATAGTAACCGATAAAGATGATTATCCTGATGATAATCATTGTCATTGGTACGAATTAACTCAAGAAAAAGATAAAACTGTTATCTTAAACGTATGGAACGATGAACCAGATCACATGATTATAGATGATAGATTTGAAAAAATAATAAAATAGAACTACAGCATAATAATATTAGAGGCAGGAATCAACTGCTTCTTTTTTGTTGTAGAAAAATAAAACGAGGTGATTATTATGGCAACGATTAAAGATTTTATAGAAAATAACGAAAATGTACTAATTATAATTGAAACGGCAGAAACAAGAAATACAACAGATCCATTAAGAAAAGAATTGTGGAAAGGTATGTTATATGATGTTCCAAAAGATTTGCAGAATCGGGAAGTAATTCAGGAAGGATATGGGATTGTAGCTCAGTGTAATATTTTAACCATATTAGATGATGGTGATAAAAAATGAGTAGATATAAAAATGGAAATCCAAAACATGCAAGCAGATTTATATGTATGAAATGTATGCAAGAAAATATGTTGGCAAGAGGAATTCAGCGTAAGCAGCAACGTGAGAAATTTCATATTAAAGATCTTACTTGTATATTATGTGGTGGAATCGAAACTAAAAATATGGAAGTAAGATATTGCGATGATTATAAAGAGATTTATGCAAAAGCATTAGAGAAAAGAGAGAATTATTATACAGAAGATATTAGAAAGGTAGGTTGATGATAATGTGTTATAAGATAGAAGTACAAAACAAAAATGCTGAAAAGCTTAATAGAAAGTTGGATGAGTTAAATCTTCCTATATATATGAGAAAATATTTTACTGTTAAAATTGATAGTAAAGCAGGTGCATTGAATTATCTTGGTGTTATTGTAGATTTGCTCAATTGGTTCATAGAAGAGAAACTTATTGATAAAATAAATATTTCAGATATTGAGCCATCGGATTTTGCCGATATTATGGCAGAGGATATTACATTATATTTGAAAACTAAAGAACAGATTGGTACGTCACCAACTACATTGGAAACCAGAAAACATATGATAAGTAGCTTTTGGGATTATATGAGTAGAGTAAAGGGAACTGAAATTAAAGATAAATTCTTCAAAGATGTAACATATAAAGGAATTCCATCTGGAAACAATTTAACTAAAAAACTTCCAACAGAAAAACAGCTTAATGATATGGAAGAAAAAATAATGTGGAAAAGGGATATTCCAGTAAGAAATAGAAATATTGCTATCTTTCGTGTATTAAAAGGAACTGGAATAAGAGAATCTGAACTTGCTGGCTTGGATTTATCTGATTTGCATTTAGATGAAGAAATGCCATATATTACAATTCTTGGAAAAGGTGTGTACAGAGAAATGCAAAATAGAACGGTATATCTTAGCGGATCTGCTTTAAAAGCCATAAAAGAGTGGTTAGAATACAGAAGTACCTTAGATAACATTGCAGATACAGAATCAGTTTTTATTAATAAAAACGGAACTCGTACAACAGAGAGAAATATCAAACAGATATTTGAGAATTATGGAAATGGTATTACTCCACATATGATGCGACATTATTATGCTAGTATAATGAACAGAAATGGGAATCTTGCATTTGTGCAGCAACAGTTGGGGCATAGTAGTGTAAATACAACAGTTAATAATTATGCGAATGGTGCAGTGGGAATGAAAGATGTGTTAAACAATATGTAACATGCTGTATGTAAAGGATGATACAAAGTTATTTTGTATCGCCCTTATTTTCAAAAACAAGTATATCATTAGGGGTACAATTTAAAACATGACATAAATTCTCTAAGGTATCAAAATATATTCGTTCAACATTTCCTGAATATAAATTACAAGCTGCTTGATAACCAATTTTTAATTCTTTTGACAATTGATTTCGATTCATACCCTTTGCATCCACTAAAGGTTTAATGTTTAATTTCATATACTTACCTCCTTAACAATATGTAGTTTAACATATAATCTTAACAAAATAAATATAATTTTAACATTATATGCTTGACAATATATTGTTGATAGTGTATAGTATGAAATATCAAAGGTAAACCACAAGTACATAAATATAAAAGAGAGGAGGAACGTACATATGGATTTACAGAGATATGATGTTATAAAAGCAAAAATCAAATATCAAGGCGAAGGATCAGTCCAGACTAAGGAACGTCCATATGTAATTGTGTCAAATCCAATAGGAACAAAGTATGCTACGATAATTACAGTGATGCCTTTGACAAGTAAAATTAAAAAGACAAATATGCCTGTTCATGGTTGTCTTGAAGCGAACGGAGAAAATGGATTGCAATTATATTCAATGGTAATGGGCGAACAGATAATTACTATTTCTAAAACTGAGGTAACAGAAAAACTTGGAACGGTTATAAGTAAAGAAGATAGGAGAATGGTTGACCAAACATGCTTTAATGGGCTGTTCTTTGGAACAGAATATAAATTAGAGGAGGCGAGAGCATAATGTTTGTAAGTAAAGAAGAAGCTAAAAAAATGATTGATGCTGCACCTGGAAAGATATGGATAGATAGCTTCAATAATATAACATTTGTTCATACAATACCAAGAGAAATAAAGAAGAATGAGGGGAAAAAAATAATTGGCTTGGCATCTAATGTAGATTATCAAGACAATGATTTTTATGGGTTGTTATGTTTAGAGGGGATTCAGGATACAACACATAATATAAAGTTTTGCACTATTACAAACATTTGTTCGAAAAGTTCTTGACAGAACAAATGTTTGGATATATATTAAAGATAAATAAAAATCACAGTCAAGCGATTCAATCGTGGCGGCAACCACTTTCTACTTGGCTGTGAAAGTTATACAATACAGCAGATCAAAACCCACTGTCAATTATTATTTTACATATTTTTCCATTTTAGTCAAGGCAGTGTCTGCTAAATTTCAATATTAAACTACATTAAAAGAGAATATAAAAATGGGTCATTAGCTCAGTTGGTAGAGCACACGACTTTTAATCGTGCTGTCATGAGTTCGAATCTCATATGACCCACTTGGATTTTTATACCCAAAATTAAAAAAAGAAAGGAGACTTTCATTTGGATTATGTGATAAGAAATTCCAAGGGCGTGTTTATCATGCTCAACGAAAATGGAAAGGCTGTTACATGCAAAGAATCGAAGAAAGGAGTATTTGATAAAGCAAAAGCATGTAATGTCTTACAATCACTTCCAAAAACATTGAAGAAACTGAATTTCAAAATTGAATGCATACCCGACATTCCGCTTAAAGTAATTGAAAATAATACATATAAGATTCCGGACGATGTTCAGAGATGGGTTGAGAGGTTCGGCACTTGCGATGACATAATTAAGGAAGCAAAACAAAGACAAGTTGAACTTGAATATTCCTTGGATAATATTGATAAAGACATTTGTAACACGCTACATATTATTGAAATTGAAAATCCTAAAGACTTATATCATGGGTGGCTACTGTATAAGGATATAAGGACATTAAGAATTAAAAGAAGACAAATCAAAGATGAGTTACTGATAATTTCATCAGTGCTAAAAGAGAATAATAAGGAAACAGCATTTGAACGAAAATTTATTCAGAGTTCTATTGATGGTTTGAGTAAAAGAAAATATACCTTTAGGGTTGTGGAGGAGGAAGAAAATGATCCTGTGTAAAATATGCAACAGACCTATGGTTAGGGTGAGGGAGTTTACTAAAGAAAATAAAGGAAGCCATGAAGAGTTTGCAAGGTGTAGAAAATGTAATTTCGAGTCAAAACATAAAATTGTAAGTGATGAGAAACTGTCATTCGATGAATATCTACAAGAAGCTATAAATAAAAAGAGATAGGTGGTGATGACATGGAAGAAATAAAACTTAATGATGAACAACTCGCTGTAATTGAGGAGTATTGTTGCGATAACATGAGAAAGTTAAAAATGCTTTGTAATCCAATTATTATAAAAATTGGTGGAATTAGCGAAAAAGACTATGATGATATTTATAGTCTAGCACAATTTATTCTATATAAAAGCGTAAGAAATTATGACAGGGATAATCCAAATGGTGCTTCTTTTAAAACATTTTTTTACAATATTCTTAGTAGAAGAATTTATTCAACTTATATTAGAGACAAAAATCGCCAATGCCGTAGCAATACAAGGGAAGGAAAAAATGGAGAGAAGATTTTTATCTCGGATATATCACTTGATGCCCCTACACCTGATTGTGTTGCGATGTTAGAAAGAATTTCTTCAACTTTAAATTTCGAGGATGATTATTTTGAGCCAGAAATAAGCGAGAAGATGAAAAAATATTTACATAATTTACCTTCTTGTCAATTAGAGGTAGCCGAATTACTTATGGAAGGATATCAGCAAGAAGAAATAAAAGAAATATTACATATAACTCAAACTGACTTTAATAATTGTATGAATGGATTAAGGTCATATAGAAACATATCAATACTTTTGTAAATTAAAATAGGAGGATGTAAAAATGGCAAGACCAAGAAAACAAGTATATACCATGAAACAATATTTAGAAAATGTAAGTGAAGGATATATTAGTAACAATGCTAGTACTCAGAGGAATCCAAAATGGAAGCCAATCATTGATGGGCTGGTTGTTACGATTGTAACAGATGATTATATTCCTCCTATTATTCTTGCAGAAGAAGAAAATGGAAGGAAGATAATAGTAGACGGTGGAAGCAGAACAGCAGCTTTCAATATGTTTGAAAAAGGGAATTATAAAATAAAAGCATCTGTAGAAGATCCGATTATTCCATATAAAAAAATGGAGAAAGATAAGAATGGCAATGTAATATGGAGTGATGCAGAATTTGATATTCGCAATAAGACTTTCGGGCAGTTTCCTAAAGAGTTACAAAAGAAATTCTATGAGTATCAAGTCGAAACTGTAATACACGAATGTAGCGTAGAACAGGCTGCTAAATATTTGCGTAGATACAATGTTCAGACTGGAATGAATGCAAACGAGCAGTTGTTTATACATATCCCCAAATTTGCTGACACGATTAGAGAAATTATTAAAAATAGATTTTTCCTCGATTGCAATATAATTACGGAAAATGAAAAAGATAAGGGCGTATTAGAACGTGTAATTTCGGAATCCGTGATGTGTATGTTTCATTTTGATAATTGGAATAAAAACGGAAAGAAAATAGCAAAATATCTGAACGATAATGCCAAAGAAGAAGATTTTGATGTTTTAAATAACAATGTTAGTAGATTGGAAAAAATTGTTACAAAAGATACTAAACATTTATTTAATACAAAGAATACATTTGTTTGGATAACCTTATTTAATCATTTCACCAAAACTGGTTTAGAAGATGAAAAATTTGCAGATTTTTTAAATGCTTTTTCAAGCGGACTAGGAGAAAAAGAAATTGATAACAAATGTTTTTATAGTGTAGATGAACATGGAAGTACAAAAGATAAAAATGTTATTGCTGATAAATTACATATATTAGAAACACTCATGAATGAATATTTACATATTGAATCTACTGAAAATGTTGACGATACAATCGAAAGCACCGCTGAAAGTACATCTGAAGAGTTACAGCCTGTTATAGAGTCAACAGAGAATAATATAAATATAGAAGAAACTCCTTTAAACTTTATAAGAGAAAACGTCAAGAGTGATGCTGACGAGGAAGATATTAAAGATTATGACGAATATCTTGATAACATTGTAAGAGTTTCATCACCCATATATCAGAAATGTAAGATAGCACTTCTTGCCTTAACTGCCTATGTCTATACACATGAGCAGGATGAAGAGTTTGCTGAATGGCTTGAAAAATATCAGAATGAAAAGACTGATTTTTCAGACAATCAGACAGAAAACTATATATACATATTAGACGATTTCGAGAATTATATGAGGGTTCATAAGGAAGGACAGGCTAATGGGTAATGCTGGTGACGAAGCAAAAGAGAATAATATAATAAAATCTTATGAAGATACAAAAGAGGAGAATTTAATCTCTAAAATGGAGAATATATTAGTGAGGTACTGAATAGTGAGAAGATTAATCAATGCAGAAGAAGTCATTTTCAGAGCAAATAAGGAGGGTTCCGCAATGTCTGAACCCTTCAAGTCACAACTTGGGTTGCTTGTAGAATGGATAGTTGGTAAGACTTCTACAGCTTACGATGTAGATGAAGTCGTTAGTCAAATAACCGAGATGGCTAATGTCGATGGCAATGCTTATCTTGATTGTGCTGACGTAATAGATATTATAAAAGAAGGTGGAATAAATGAGAAGTGATATTAAAATTACGTGATAAAAGAGAATATAAATGTTATCAAAAGAGCAATGAAACATTTGTCAGTCTTGTCAATTTCATAACTAATAGATAGGAAATCAGAAAATATCTTAAATGTTCTAAATAAATACATATTCTATAATTTCTATGTTCTTAGTGAGTATGGTTTCTATTTATTCTTTGGGCTATCGCCAAGCGGTAAGGCACAGCACTTTGACTGCTGCATTTCGGTGGTTCGAATCCACCTAGCCCAGTTACAACGCAAGTTGTAAATATAATATATTAAAAGGAGGATTAATGTGAAAGTAAATATAAGAAAGGAAAGTGGTGATGATGAATCCTATAATGTTATTAATTGTTCCGCTTATTGCGGTAATAATATGGTTTTTGCTTGCATTTGCGTATAAACCATTAGGAAGGTTTATATTCAAGATATGGAAAGATGCGATGGATGAAATTAAAGATGATAACAAAGAAGAAAAGGAGAACAAGTAAATGAAAGGTAAGATTGGAGCTATATTTTTAGGAGTAGTAATGGTAATTGGACTTATTGTTTTTACTTCATGTATTGAAAAGGTGCCAGCAGGTTATGTAGGAATTGTATATAACAGCATGAATGGTGGTGTTGATGGTGAAGTATTAACACAGGGGTGGCACATTGTTAGTCCAACTAAGAAGGTAACTACATATTCAATAGGTATTGAGCAGTCATATTTAACATCAGAAGATAAGGGAGACAGTCCAAAGAACGAGAGTTTTACAACACCTACAGCGGATGGAAAGTCTTTAACAGTTGATTTGGAATTTTCATATAAGTTTGATGTCGCTAAGATAGCCGATACATTTGTCATGTTTAAGGGACAGAATGGAAAGACGGTTAAAGATACATTTATTAAGCCAAAGATAAAGGCATGGACACAGGAAGTTACAGCTAAGTATCCAGTTACAGATGTATTTGGAGATAAGAGACAGGAACTTAACGAGGAGCTTGATGTCTATTTAAAGGCAAAGTTTGAGCCGTATGGAATTATTATTGATACAGTCAACTTTACAAACATATCAACCGATGACGAGACACAGGCGGCTATTCAGAAGAAGGTCAATGCACAGCAGGAGTTAGAACTTGCAGAAATTGAAGCAAAGACAGCAAATATTGAAGCTGAAAAGAATAAACAGGTTGCAATTGTAGAAGCAAACAAGAACAAGGAAACCGCTGAAATTGAAGCAGAACAGATGAGAATAAAAGCAGAAGGTGAAGCAACTGCTAAGAAGATTGCAGCGGAAGCTGAAGCAGAGGCAAATAGAATGATAGCCGAGAGTCTTACACCTGAGTTAATTGAGAAGTTAAAGTATGAATCATGGAATGGTGTATTACCAACCGTACAGGGAAGTAATTCGTCTATTATAGACATAAGATAATAATTGTAATAATAGGTTGCTCGTTGGTGTAATGGTAACACAACAGAAAAATATATTCTGTTACTCTTGGTTCGATTCCAAGACGAGTAATTATGTGCCATTAGCTCAATGGTAAGGAGTACTTGATTTTTAATCAAGGTGTGAGGAGTTCGAATCTCCGATGGCACATTTTTAAAATTAAAAAAAAGGAGGTTTCGAGTGGAGAAATTCATTGGTTTAAGTTACACATATATAGAAGATGATATATGTAAGTGGAAAGTGTTAAATCGGATAAAAAATAATGAAGAATATTTCTGTTGCGGTTGCAATAAAAAAGAGTTATCTGATTTTCACGAATTTGTTTTTTGTCCTTATTGTGGCAAGAAAATAGTTATTGTGGATGAATAACAGTAAAGTTCGATTTCTTTGGAAGAGAGGTTAAGGAATGGAAAATATAAGAAGATGGTTTGAGAACGACCAGATGAATAATGGTCAGAATTACGAGATTGACGAATACGAAGGTCATTTAGAAGCAAGAACAGGTACAGTTATTTTTATGGTAGTAGAACCTCATAGCGGAACAAAAAATAGATGGATGCTTAGAGTTTCAACGGAAAGTGCTTTTGATAGATGGGCTAATTCCACAGCCATTGAAAAGTTTTTCGATAGTGACATTGAATTATGTAATTATTTATACGAACATCAATTAGATATTTATAAGGATTTAGTTGAATATTTATCAAGAGAATATGATGATGTAGCAGAAGTTTACTAAGAAAACTTCGTTTCTTCGGAATTTTTGGAGGTTAAGACAATGACAATTGAGCAAATTAAGGACAAATTAAAATCAAAAGAGTATGACTTCCTGAGAACAGATAAGAATTTGGGTGACAATATCATTATCTTAACTCTTGGTGGAAGTCATGCATATGGAACTAATAATGAGGGTAGCGACTTAGATATTCGTGGTTGTGCTTTAAATAGCAAGATGCAAATTCTTACAAACGAGAATTTTGAGCAGTTTGTAAATAATGAAACAGACACAACTATTTATGCATTTAATAAGTTAGTTGCTTTATTAAGCAATACAAACCCTAACACAATTGAGATGCTTGGAAATAAGCCAGAACATTATTTCTATGTATCTCCTATTGGTCAGAAACTTATTGACAATGCACATTTATTCTTATCAAAAAGAGCTTGTCATTCATTTGGAGGATATGCGAATCAGCAGCTCTATAGATTGAACCAGAAAGCAGCGCATCAGATGTCTCAGTCAGAATTGGAAAAACACATTTTAAAGACGCTTGAATTTATGCAGACAGATTTTACAAAGAAATACACACCATATTCAGATGATTCAATGAAGTTATATATTGATAAGGCTGTGCAGGAAGGATATGACACAGAGATTTTTATGGATGTGAACCTTACTCATTATCCATTAAGAGATTATTGCTCTATGTGGAATGAACTTCAGAACACAGTTCGTCAGTATGGAAAGATTGGTAAAAGAAATGAGAAAGCTATTGAGCATGGTAAAATTGCAAAACATTCAATGCATCTTATTCGACTTTATATGATGTGTTTAGATATTCTTGAGAAAGAGAGAATAATCACATATAGAGAAGATGAACATGATTTGCTTATGGATATTCGTAATGGTAAATATCTCGACAGCAACGATCAGCCAATTCCTGAGTTCTTTGAAATGGTAAATGACTATGAGAAGAGATTGGATTATGCAAAGAAAAATACTAATCTTCCTGAAAATCCAGACTACAAGAAAATCAATGAGTTTGTTGCAAGTGTAAACGAAAGGGTGGTTAAGGGTGAAATCTAAATTAAAAATTAAAATCCCATCTGGTGCAAATGAGATTATTCATACACTCCAAGATAAAGGATATGAAGCATATTTAGTTGGTGGATGTGTTCGTGATAACATTCTTAAAAGAACAATTCATGATTATGATATTACAACATCTGCCACACCTGATGAGATGCTTGAAATATTCAAGGGCAAAAGAATTATTAAAACTGGCTTACAGCATGGAACAATAACAATTGTCATTGATGGCGAACCATACGAGGTAACAACTTACAGAATTGATGGTAATTATTCTGACAATCGCAGACCAGACAAAGTAACTTTTACAAAAAGTCTTGAAGAGGATTTAAAGCGTAGAGATTTTACAATTAATGCTATGGCATACAATAATGAAGCTGGTCTTATAGATCCGTTTAATGGGATGGAAGATATTAAATACCACAAAATTCAATGTGTAGGTAAACCAGAAGATAGATTTGCTGAAGATGCTTTGAGAATTTTACGTGCTATCAGATTTGCTTCTCAGTTGGATTTTGTTCTTGAACCAAATACAGATTATGTTTTGCATAAGATGTATCAGAATTTGGAAAATATATCAGTTGAAAGGATAAATAGTGAGTTCTGTAAAATCGCTGCATCAAGTGATTTCTGTGTACAGATGGTTTTATATAGTGATGTATTATCATTGTTTATTCCTGAAATAAAAGATATGTTTGATTTTCCACAGAATAATCCATATCACATTTATGATGTGTGGGGGCATACAATTCATGCAATAGAAGCATATTCTTGTGATTGTGAAGAAGACTTAAATCCAATAGATTTAATTACAACGTTAGCAGTGTTCTTCCACGACATAGGAAAGCCACATTGTTATCAGGACGGAGAAGATGGTATCAGACATTTTAAAGGACATGGAAGAGTCAGTGCTGATATGACAGATGAGATAATGAAAAGACTTCGTTTTGATAATGATACAAGAGAAAAGGTTGTACAGCTTGTTTATTATCATGATGCAACTTTTGAAGTTGGTGAAAAGTATATCAAGAGATGGCTCAATAAGATTGGAGAAGAACAATTTAGAAGACTATTGAATGTTCGTAGAGCAGATATTAAAGCACAGGCTCAGATAGAACAGGAGAGTAGGCTTCAGAAAATTGATAATATCGAATATATCTTAGAGGAAGTTTTACAGAAAGATGAATGTTTCTCATTGAAAGATTTAGCTGTTAATGGCAATGATTTGATTGAGATTGGATATAAGCCAGGAAAAGAAATAGGGAATACCCTGAATTGTCTTTTGCAGTTAGTAATTGAAGGTGTATATCTAAACGAGAAAAGTGAGTTACTTAAATATGTTGAAACAACAAAAGAATGGATGAAGTTAGGAGAGAATTATAATGGTAAGATTATTTAGCCACAGTGATTTAGACGGAATCGGTTGTGGTATTTTAGCACAACTTGCATTTGGTAAAGATAATGCAGAAATTTCATATTGTGATTACGACAATATTGATTCAACTGTAAAGGAATATTTGGAAACAGAACAGGACGACACAATCCCAATTTATATTACCGATATTCGTGTCAATGAAGAAACTGCTGAGTTGCTGAATAAAAGAGGCAATGTTCAGTTATTAGATCATCATCCAACAGCTCTTGGATTAAATAAGTATGATTGGTGTGATGTAGTTATCGAAGATTTCAAAGGAATTAAAACATCGGGAACTATGTTGTTTTATCATTGGTTAGGTATGAATGGTTGCCTGAGTGAAGAGTTAGAGAATAATAAAGCGTTAAAGAGATTTGCTGAACTTGTGAGAGATTATGACACTTGGAGATGGTCAGAACTTGGTGATGAAGGTGTTATTTGTAAGCAGGTAAATGACTTACTTTATCTGTATGGTCGAGATGATTTTATTCATTGGTGTATTTCAGAGATACGTGGTGAAATATTCCCATTGTTATCTGCTAAAGATGAGGTTGTTCTGAAGATTAAGCAGGATGAAATTGATAGATATATCGAGGAGAAGAATGAAACCATGTTTACCAGTCCTATGTGTGGTAAGGTTTGTGGTTTTGTATTTGCAGATAGGTTTGTTAGCGAATTAGGTAATAGACTTTGTAAAATGCATCCTGAAATTGATTTTGTGGCAATGATTGATATTGATGGTTGTACGGTATCTTATAGAACCGTTAAAGAAGATATTGATCTTGGTAAAGATGTAGCAAGTATATTTGGTGGCGGTGGTCATCCAAAGGCTGCTGGTTCAGAATTTAGTCAGAGTATTAAGTTGAAAGTTATTGAGGAAATCTTTGAATAGTGAGGGAAGAGAGTGAAAATAACAATTGATATTCCAAGAGAATATGAACGAGATTTTATCGCTGATAAGTTCAAAGATTTCTTTTCAAGAGTGATTGTAGATATTAACTACGATGGAATGTGTGGTAACTATGAAAAAGAAATCGCAGAAATGTTTTTAGAGGCATTTGATAAAGCTATTCTTGGTGATGTTAATCTAAGTGCAAATGTTGTTCCAGTTGCAAATATATCTTTTGACAAAGAAGATATACAGAAGATGATTCAAGATGAATTAAAGAAGTTTCAAGTAGAGAATAATCTAATATAGAAGTATTCTATTCACGGCTGATCAGCCAAATTTTCCCAAAAAGTAACAAGAAATATTTTTTTCATTCGATTAGGCAGACGTGTCTATTTTCGAGTGATTTTACAACAAAATAACATTATGAAGAAAGGAGTAAGAGGTTTGGTATACCGAAAACGCAGCGTTTACTCCTAATACATAAAAGTGATTTATATGGGTAGTAAAAATCGAATATCTAAACAGATAGTACCGATCATACAAAGTTACATAAAAGATGATTGTAATGGATATTTTGAGCCGTTCGTAGGTGGTGGTAATATTATTGATAAAATCGTTTGCGATAACAAAATTGGAAATGATATTGATAAATATGTAATTGCCGTATTAAAAGGATTACAAGATGGAATTGAGCCACCAAAAGAAGTATCAAGAGAATTGTATCTGGATGTTAAAAATAATCCTGATAAATACTCTGATTTTATTACAGGATATATAGGCTATGAATTAAGTTTTGGAGCTAAATGGTTTGGCGGTTATGCAAAAAGAGACGATGCAAAACACAGAGGTGATTTATATTCTTATAAATCTTGTATGAAACAAGCACCAAATTTAAAAGATGTTCAATTTAAATGCGCTTCATTTCTTGATTATTCTGATTTACATAGATATGTAATCTATTGCGATCCTCCATATAAGGATACTACAAAGTATAAGACTCAAGAATTTCCATACGAACAGTTTTATGATTGGTGTAGAAAAATGGCGAAAGATAATATTGTACTTATTAGTGAATATCAGATGCCAGACGATTTTGAATGTATATGGAAAAAGCAGGTAAAGATTACTTTTGATAGTAATAGGGTATCTAATAATAAAAAAGATTTGCGAGTTGAGAAATTATTTATTTGTAAATAGAGAATAACAATATGTAGTAAAAACATTGAAAGCGGAATTTCATGGGGTGGAAAAATATGGAAAAAGTGATAAATGACTATGAAATCAAGGAAATTGCCTTAAATCCAGCATATATGACAAATGATAACCTTGAAAGCCTTAAAAATCAAGGGTTCCGTGTACGTTGGATGAGAGAGGACGAAGAAAACGATAAAAATATATTTACGATAACAGTTGATGAAAACCAATGAAACATAGATTTCTTTTGGAGAATAAAATAATAGGAGGTGTAAAATGTACAGTCCATGCATGGAATGTAAATTAAGATACAATAAAGAATATTCAGCAGAATGTGATAATAAGTGCGACTATGCTAATATATCTCGAAGCTTAGAATCTGCTAACAATAAACTTGAAGATTACTGTAATCAACAGAAAAGTAATGACTATTTTAGTGATAATGGAAAGAGATTGATTTGTAAGGTAATTGAAAATTGTCAAAAGATTGTAAATGATGCTTTTGAGTCAGGAGGAGAATAATATGATAGATAACAAATTATGTCAGCAATATAGACAGGTTGCTGTGATTTGAGATAGTAAGGAGATTAATATATGATATATAAACATAGCAAAATGACAATGCCACGAATGAATTTGTTTCAGAGCAATGCATTTAGTTAAAAAATGGTGCAATTTACAAATCTATTAAATTAGCATATGTTTCAAAAGATGGTCTTGTAGAAAAAGAAATTACTAACTATGAGTATGATACAGAATCAAGATTTGTATATCTTCCAGATTATGAGAAAGAAAATGTATCTGTTAATAGAAGAGTTCTTGTTAAATATGAAGTAGAAGTAGATTGCGTAAGATGTTCAGAGAGTTTTACAGATGGTAATTTTGTATCATTTCAGATTACTAAAGATAGAACACAGTAAACCGAAGTTTCTTGGTGATTTAGGAGGTGACAAATGACAGAAAGTGAAGCTATTGAAGAACTAAAATATGATTGTAATGAACTCGGTAAAGCAATCCCATGTGATACTTCATGGGGATGCTCTTTTGAAAATGCTTATAGAATGGCAATAAAAGCACTCGAAAAGCAGATACCAAAGAAGCCGAGAAAAACCGATTCGTACAAAGGCGTATTAAAAAGAGTATATGCCTATGTATGCCCTGCTTGTGGAAATGTATGTTTAGAAAAATACATGAACGAACGGCAGAATACAATGTTTTGTTGGAATTGCGGTCAGAAATTAGATTGGAGTGATGAAGAATGAGGCTGATAGAAGTAGCAGGCCTTGAAAAATTCATACGCGAGAATGGATGTGTCATAGGAGATGACCATTTATTGTTAGTCGCAGGAGATGACGGCAGGTGGCACGAAGCCTTACCGCTCATAAAAACAGCCTATGATGTAGACAAGGTTGTAAAAGAAATTAACGAATGGACATTTAATGCAAACATAGATGTTGGCGACGGAACAGTAATGAACCACAACCTCATTGTTAGAGACACAGCAATCGAAATAGTAAAGGCAGGTGGCAATATAAATGAGTAACTGTGGCAATAATGATTGCCAATGGCATAAATATTGTGAAAGCGGTTTGATGTGGTATGACGAAAACATTACTGAATGCCGTCATTGGATTAAGCCAAAACCAACTAAGATGAAAAATATCAAAGTAGCTGAAACTGATTATGATAAGGCAGTTAAAGTATTAAAAAGGAACAAGATAGAGTTCAAATAATACATTGAAAGAAATCTTTCTTTGGAAGTTAGTGAGGTGAGAAATAATGGAATTAATTGTATGTTTTTATATATTATTAATTCTTGGAATAGGAGTATCATCCATATTTGGAGATTTTGACGACATGGCAGTTACACCTAAAGAAATATACGACAGTAATAACATAAATATGTTTGGATGTATAATTGTGTTTATGATTTGTTTTATTTTGAATCCATTATTTTATATTGCACATTTTATATATTGGTTATTTCATGTTGGAAGAAAAAATTAATGAATAAGAAAAGAGACAAGCAATGGGATATTATCATTTTCCTTTAGAGAAAAGGAATGCAAGTAATTTTGCGTCAAGTTGTAAATATATTATAATGTCGAAACCAAATAAACCAACACCTAAGAATGGCAAGAAAAAAGTTACGGCAGAACAGAATAAAGAGTATAAAGAAAAAATCGAAAAATATGAGAAATGTATTGCTGTACTTGAATCTGGTCATGTGAATTTATACAACAATAAAATTCGCACCGATTGTACAGATGATTTTGCAGTCAGAATGTTGTTTGACGGTATTTCTGAATGTAATAGAGTATTTTACATAGAACCATTACAAAGTGAACAGGATGAATATTGTAGATATTATGTATCAGAGTTTCGAGTAGAAAAAGAAATTAAGACTACTGATGAATTGCTTGAGAATATTGTAAAATATTATGACTATTTTAGTTTAGAGAACAAGATATTTTACAACGGAACATTAGGTAATCCTGGTTATAAAGAAAAAGCATTTGAGATATTGGATAAGCTCAATAAAATGACTAAGAGTAAACATTACTTATGTGATATGATTCATCCTTTTGATAGTGGATATTCATTTGATCCTGCCAAAGTAACAAGTTTTTATGACTTGAAAAAGGTACATGATTATGCAAAAGAGTTGATTAATACTGGAATTATTCAGTTGTACGATACTCCAAATTCATATTTGGGAAGATTTATTGAAAGATTATTGAGACTGAAATGGTCTGATTTTGCATTAGAAGTAATTAAAAATGTTGCTGATAATGAGGAAGTAATTAATGAGATTAAGAAAAACCAGTTCATCAAGCCTCTTTTATCTGAAATGACAGATGATTCAAATGCTAAAGAAATTCTGAAGCTGCTTGGTATGATATCTAATGTACTCACTCTTATTGTAGAGGAAGATTATGATGATGGATATCGTACAAGAGAAGTAGAAAGAAAAGAGTTTTCTGACATGGGAGAATTAAGATCATATCTGATTACAGAATATAAAATGCCGTTTGAAATGGCAAGCAAGGATATTGATGATTTATATTGGGATGATTACACATTCAATGTAGAGCAGAAGGAGAATAACTAATGGGTAAAATTAGTAAACAAACATTTATTGTAGAAGTTACAACTGATAAAGATTCTTTTGAAGATTGGTTAGCAGAAAAGTGTTCAGAAATTTACAATATGGCGATTGATGATTTCGTAGAAGCTATTGATGAAGAAGATAGAGATGAATATTTAGTTGAAGATATGAGAAGAATCGAAGAATTAGCAGAAAAAGTCAAAGGTAGTAGAGAATAATTAACTGAATAATACGAAAGGAGTGAGTGGCAGCCTTAAAGAAATTTCGCTCTGAGTAGATTAAATGTACAAACCAGTAATTAAATGGAGTGGAAGTAAGAGAAGTCAGGCTGAAAAGATTTTAACATTTTTTCCAAAAGAGATTGATACCTATTATGAACCGTTTTGTGGTGGAGCTTCAGTTTTAAGAAGACTTCTCGACAGTGATATACGAGTTAAACATTATATATGTAGTGATTTGAATAGTGGGTTGATTGACTTATGGAATGAAATCATTAACAATCCGTTAGAAGTTTCTTCTTATTATAAGAAACTTTGGAATGAATTAAATACAGATGACGATAAGCAACGAAAGAAAGAATATTTTGCCAATGTTAGGGACAGATACAACAAAGAGCATAATCCATTAGATTTTATGTTCATTATGAGAACTACTACCAATGGTATGCCAAGATATAATCGTGATGGTGAATTTAATAATTCTTTTCATGTAACAAGAAATGGTATTATTCCTGAAACTTTTGAAAAGATTATTTTTGAGTGGAGTCATTTGCTGAAGAAAAACAATGTAGAGTTTATCAGTTGTTCTTATGAAGATATTAAGCCGACAGATAATGACTTCTTGTATCTTGATCCACCTTATGCCAATACAAAAGGTATGTATTATGGAACAATTGATTACGAGAAGTTTTGGAATTATTTGAGGAGTTTATCTTGCAAGTATGCTTTATCATTCGATGGTAAGAGTGGAGATATAGACAATACATGGAATGTTCCAGAAGATGTATATACACGACACGAATATTTACTTAGTGGCAACAGCAGCTTTAAGCGTACTATTGGTAAATCAAATGACAGTATTGTGTATGAAAGTTTATATGTGAAATAAAAATATTAAATCAGAAAGGAAAAGGTTAGGTAGCTACTAAGGACATGTCACTTTCTGGTAATTAAAATTTGAGATACGTTGGTAGTAAAAATAAACTTAGCAAAGATTTAGCACCAATTATTCAGTCTTATATTACAAATGATACAACTGGATATTTAGAACCATTTGTGGGTGGTGCAAACATGATTGATAAAATCAAGTGTCCAATTCGTATTGGATGTGATATTCATAAACAGTTAATTGAGCTTTTAAAATATGCACAGAAAAACAGTGATAAATTTCCAGAAAGAATTTTGGAGAATGAATATAAGGAAGTACAAAAAAATAAAGAAAATTATCCAGATTGGTATCTTGGTCTTGTTGGATTTTGTGCAAGCTTTGGAGCTAAATATTTTGGTGGTTATGCAAGAGATTCCAAAGATGATAATAGTGGAAAATGGTCTGCTGGTGCAATTAAAAATTTAAAGAAACAGATTCCAAATATAAAAGATGTTAAATTCAAAAACATTTCTTTTTTAGATCTCCCATTAGACAAAATCAAAAATTATGTTATCTATTGTGACATCCCATATAAAGATACAACTAAATATTCAACAGGTGGATTCCCATATGAAGAATTTTATGAGTGGGTGAAGAAAGCTAGTAAGAATAATATTGTTCTGATTAGCGAGTATAACATGCCAGAAGAATTTACTTGTATTTGGAAGAAAGAAACAAAGACACTTTTGGATAGTAATAAAGAGAAAAGCGATGATAAAAATATCAGAATTGAGAAATTATTTACATATAGAAGTGAGAAATAAAATCTAATGAAACTCGCATTTCATCACTTGGAAAGGAGAATAATACTATGAGTTTAACACATAGAGAAGAAGTAAATCTTTACGAAGCAATTCAAAAATCATTTCCTAAAATCCTTATCAAAGACTTAACAGAACACGAAAGAATTTGCCCTATCTGTAATGGTCTTGGAATGAGAATTGAAAATAATATTTATGGTATCAATGGTGATGATTCTGAAGCTGGTAGACGAGAATATTTCCCATATAAGCATCAAGCACTTTCGTTCTGCCGAAGTTGTTTCAATGGTGTACAGAGATTATGTCCTTATTGTGGACAACCATATAAGAATCAAGGATATACGCATTGTGACTGTGAAGGACAGAAGAAAGCTGATAAAGAAGATAGAATAAAGAAGCGGAACGAAAAGGTTTCTAAGGCAGTTCAAATTGATGAAAAAGACGTAGACACAATGCTTTATTGCGAGGAATTTGATGAGTATTACGATACTGTTAATGATTTCTTTGATGATTATTTTGGGCGTTATACAGATGAAGAATTTAATAATGATGGCAGACCTGAGAGATTATGGGTGTGCAGCGTGGAGAAGATTCATATTGATGCTGATAATGTAGTTGACAATGCTTGCGAAGAGTTACATGAAGATGCTTATGAACAGTGTGATATTGGTGGTCTGCAAAATTTGTTAGATACCTGGTGTAAAGATCAGACAGGAACTACTACATATTATCCATGTTATAAGCAGTATGTCTTGATTGATTGGGATGAATTTGAAGGAGAATAATACTATGATTTGTGAAAAATGTAATTGCAAAGATGATTGTGGTTGGTATGCTTCTTACAAGAGAATTGTAAACGAGATTTATCTTGGTATTGGAACTGATAATACCCTTGGAAGAGCATTATTGGCAACTGTAAATGATAATAGCTTGGAAGATTGTGAATATTTTGAAGGAGAATGATTATATGAGCATTTATAAAAGCCGTGACACATTAGGTAATATACAAAAATCATTATCAGAATTATCGGATAATCTGAAAGATGTATATTACAAAATCAGAAAAGAATGCATGGAAGAGTTAATAGAAGATAAGCGTAAACATATTACTCAGAAAAATGAAATGTATGACTTATATCAAAAATTAGAAAATGATATGACAATGAGATTGACATGGATTAAGAATAAACTTCCTTGGTATATTACAAAATTCCATAAAATTACAAGTACAGAAATATCATTGAGAGGTACAAATATTTTTATTGGTGTTAATTTTGGTAAATCTTATATACCAAGTTGTTATGTTCAAATTACACCGTTGGATATTGGATGGAAAGCACTTTAAAGAAACAGAGTAAACCTGTCTTTCATTGGCTTAGAAAGAAGAATAATTAAACAGAAGGAGGATGATACATACGGATTTTGTACAAGCAGTAGAGGAACAGATTAATTTATGTGAAGAACATTCAAATTATAAATGTGGAATATTTGTTAGTGATAAAGAGCAGTACGAAATTGCATTAAAAGTTATTTCAAATTTGTTATCTGGATATGAAAATGTTTATTGTAGTAAAAGTAAATATGAAGCATTTTCAAAATGGATGAACAACGGTAGTATTATCAAAATCATATATCCGAATGAGTATGCAAGAGGAAACCGTTATAGCGGCGCAATTATTAGTAATAGTCTTGATAGAGGAATTGTAAATACATTAGTGATGCCACATCTGATTGATTATCGAGACTTTAGAACTGGTATTGAGGAATTTCTTGGTATCGAAGATGACCTTGGTGATATAAAAGAGAGAATATTTACAGTAGATATTACACCTGAAGATGCTGATAAATCTGAACATAATATTTACAATGTTTTGGGAGTATCACTTAAAGATGTGAATCTCATTGTGAAACAATGGAACAAGTTAGCAAAAGAATTAAGCAATGAAAAAATGGAGGTAAAAACTATGTGTGATGGATATACAACACCTTATAGAGCAAAACAGATTAAAACTGACAAGATATATATTTACAAAGCTGAAGGTATTCCAAAGGAGAATATTATATATGAAACAGAGTTCGTTAATAGGACTAAGGAAACATATCTAAATATCAAGGGTGAGTATGAAAATGACGAATTTGAATTATACAATAAAATTAATGTTCATCTATTAATTGATACAGATATTTATGAAGGATATGAAGTACATATTATTGATGGACTTGTACATGTTATTCTTCATGAAATTATTAATGAGCAGCCTGTATTAAAGGATATGAGCGTTGAGAAATAGTAGAATAAGAAACCGACATTTCATGGTAAGTTTATAGCTACATATAGTAACTAAAGAAATTACAAACCACAATATATAGTATAGAAAGGAAGAGATATTATGAGTAGAATACTAATTGTAGTAGATATGCAGAATGATTTTATTGATGGCTCACTTGGTACAAAGGAAGCACAGAATATCGTACCTAATGTGGCAAAGAAAATCAAGGAGTATCAGGATCGTGGAGATAAAATCATCTTTACTAGAGACACACATGATACAAATTATCTCAATACACCAGAAGGAAAGAAGCTTCCGGTAGAACATTGTATTTATGGTACTCATGGTTGGGAAATTGCAGACGGATTAGAAGTAGAGAATTGTTACTATGTTGATAAGCCTACATTTGGATGGACACATTGGAGTGATTTAATCTTTGAAGACGAGATAGAACTTGTTGGACTCTGTACAGACATCTGTGTAGTGTCAAATGCTTTAATTCTTAAAGCAACATTCCCTGATGCAGATATTACAGTAGATGCAAGTTGCTGTGCAGGTGTTACACCTGATACCCATAGTGCTGCATTGGCAACTATGAAGATGTGTCAGATTGAAGTGATTGGAGAGTAGAATATGATTAAAATTAATGGTGATGAAGTAAAAATTGAGCATTTCCCAGACGGAACACAAAGGTTAAATATAAAAAATATATATGAATCAGATTATGCTGATAATAATATTGAATGGTTTTATGAAAAAGAGGAAGAGTTGTCAACATTAATATACATCACAAGACATATTAAAAATCTTCCTTATGTTGGATTATTAAATCTTTATATGTATTATTTGCCAAATGCTAGAATGGATAGAATTCATGAAGATTCTGAGGTATTTACATTAAAAAGTTTTGCTGATGTTATTAATTGGTTAGATTTTGATTACATTGAAATTTTAGATGTCCATAGTAATGTTGGAAAGGCACTTATAAATAATGCAAATTTTGTAAATCCAAAACAATACATTGAAAAGGCAATTGAATGGGCTGAAGATGAAATTGTTGAAGAGGATGAAAATGCGTCACCAGAAACCGTTCTTTATTTTCCAGATGCAGGTGCAGCTAAGAGATATTCAGATCTATTTTCAGAACTTCCATATTGTTATGGTGAGAAGAAAAGAGACTGGAAAACTGGAAAGATTCTTGGGCTAGATATTAAAACAAATGGCATTGATTTAACTGATAAATTAGTGTTAATGATTGATGATATTATCGCATATGGCGGTTCACTTTATTATAGCGCAGAAGAATTAAAGAAACATGGTGTAAGTAAGATTTATGCGTATGCGACACATACAGAGAATTCAATTCTTGATAAAGAAAAAGGAACATTGATCAAGTCTTTGGAGAATAATACAGTAAACAGATTATTTACTACAAACAGTTTGTTTAATGGTAGTCATGAAAAAATTACAGTTATGGAGGTTTAAAATTATGGATAACACAATGGCTTTATTATTATCAGATACTTATAAACAGTGTCATGATCGTATGTACCCAAATGGTTTGACTAAATTGGTGTCGTATTGGGTGCCTCGAAAATCAATGTTAGAGAATCAGAATGAAATGGTTTTCTTTGGATTACAGGCATTTATCAAAGAATATTTAATGGGATATTTTCAGAAAAATTTCTTCGATTTATCGGAAGATGAGATGCTAACTCTTTATACAGATTCGATGGATGTACAGATTGGTAGAGACAACTATGATTTAGATAAAATTGTAAAGCTTCATAGATTAGGATATTTACCACTTGAGATTAGAGCATTGCCAGAAGGCACACTTGTTCCTATGGGTGTTCCTTGTATTGAGATTACAAATACGGATGATAAATTTGCTTGGCTTGTTCAGTGGATTGAATGTATTCTTCAGGTAGAATTGTGGAAACCTTGTTGTCATGCAACTATTGGTCATATGTATCGTGAGATTGCAGATTATTGGTATAACAAAACAACAGACGATTTACCTGGCAATATGGCTTGTGCTGATTTTGGCATGAGAGGAATGTCTTGTATGGATGAAGCTACAAGATGTTCAGCATCATGGTTGCTTTCATTTAATAAGACATCTACAATTCCAGCAATTAATTATATTGATAGATATTACAATGCCGATTGTAAGAATAATGGTATTGGAATCGGTGCTGTCTCAACTGAGCATTCTGTAATGGGTGCTAATTTCTCAATTGATGGAGATGAGATTACGTTCGTTAAGAGATTGCTTACAGAATTATATCCAAATACTTCATTCAGTATGGTTTCAGATACTTATGATTATTGGAATATGGTAAACAATATTCTTCCACAGTGCAAGGAAGAAATTATGAATCATAATGGCAAGCTACTTGTTCGTCCTGACAGTGGTGATATTGTGGAGATTTCAATTAAGACAGTGGAAAGATTATGGGATATCTTTGGTGGTTCTATCAATGGTAAGGGTTACAAGGTGTTAGATCCACATATCGGCATTATCTATGGAGATGGATGTACTCTTTCTAATGTAGAGACTATTTGGAGAGAGTTAGAAAAGCGTGGATTTGCAGCTAATAACATTGCTTATGGTGTAGGTGCATTTTGTTTCACAGCTATTGTCGAGAATGGAAAGATGATTGTTGTTACAAGAGATACTTTTGGAATTGCAATGAAGGCTACTTATGGAGTTATTGATGGTAAGAAGCTTATGATTTTCAAAGATCCGAAGACTGATACAAGTCATTTAAAGAAATCTCATAAGGGATGTTGTAAGGTATATGAGGAAGATGGTGAACTGAAGTGTCAGGATCAGTTACTCGATATGAACGAAGATAGTTTGCTTACAACTGTATTCAAGAATGGAGAATTAGTAAGAGAGGATACATTTGAGGATATTAGAAACAGAATGTACGGAGGTAAGTAATGATTAAAATTATTGATGGAGACTTGCTCACTTCGAACATTGATATTATTGCACACCAGGTTAATTGCAAAGGTGCTTTTAATTCTGGTGTTGCAAAAGCAATCCGTGATTATGATGTGCAAGTATATAAAGATTATCATAGTTTTTGTTTGATTAATACACCTGAACAATTATTGGGTTCTGTTAGATATTTTCAGTCTAATATTGACGCAAGAATATATGCAAATTTATTTGCACAAAAATCATATGGCTATGACGGAAAACAGTATACAGATATTGATGCACTAAGAAAGTGTTTTGAGAATTTAAGGATGTATTGTTCATTTGAAAATCTAAGTATTGCAATGCCATACAAAATCGGATGTGTTCGTGGTGGCGCAAATTGGGATAAAGTATATGAAATCATTCAAGATGTATTTAAAGATTGTAATGTTGAATTATGGAGGCTGGATAAAGGATGATAAATGAATTTAGAGGAAAATATTATTTTCTCAGTAACTTCTACGAAACTCCTGTAACATGGAATGGATTAACGTATCTTAATAATGAAGCTGCGTTTCAGTCTGCAAAAACATTTTCAGATAGAGAATGTTTTACTAATTTAGATCCGTCATCTGCCAAAAAGTTAGGTAGAAAAGTTCAATTAAGAAGTGATTGGGAGAATGTAAAAGATGATGTAATGTATGAAATTTGTAAAGCAAAGTTTTCTCAAAACACCGAGTTAAAGAAAAGACTATTATCAACAGGTAATGAACATTTGGAAGAAGGCAATACATGGGGCGATAAAATTTGGGGAACTGTAAATGGAATTGGAGAAAATAGACTTGGAAAAATTCTTATGAGAATTAGAGAGGAGCTAAGAAATGAGTAATTTTGATGCAAAGACATTAAAGAATGAAATAGTGCAGTGGATCAGAGATTGGTTTGAGAAGAATGGCAAGGATTGTAATGCAGTAGTTGGGATTTCAGGCGGTAAGGACTCAAGTGTTGTAGCTGCTCTGTGCGTAGAAGCTCTTGGAAAGGATAGAGTGTTTGGTGTACTTATGCCACAGGAAGAACAGTCAGACATTAGTTATTCTCATATGCTTGTTGAACATCTTGGAATTAATAGTTGTGTTGTTAATATTGGTAACACAGTTCGTACATTAAAGCATGAGATTAAGCCACAGTTAGGAGATCATTGGTCAAAACAGACATCTACAAATCTTCCAGCTCGTATCAGAATGGCTACACTTTATGCAGTATCTCAGACAATCAATGGTCGTGTTGCTAATACGTGCAATCTTTCCGAAACATTACTATCTTGGGAAACCAGATGGGGTGATGCAGTTGGAGATTTTGCACCAATTAGCGACTTAACAGTAGAAGAAGTGAAAGCTATTGGATATGAACTTGGATTGCCAAATGAATTAATCGAAAAAATTCCGTCTGATGGACTGTGTGGAAGTACAGATGAAGATGCATTGGGATTTAAATACTCTGTTATGGATAGATATATTAGAACAGGCGAGATTGACGACAAAGATATTAAAAAGAAAATTGATAATCGAGTAGAAAAATATCGGTTTAAGAGAATGCCTATTCCTTATTATAAAACAGGTATGGAAAGATATGTAGACTAAAATGGCAGAAGACTTAACTAATTTACAATTTGGAAAATTAACAGTCATCAAACGTGGAGACAACGATAAAAGCGGACATGTGAGATGGTGGTGTAAATGTGGCTGTGGCAACCCTAAATTGATTTTAGTTGCCGCAGGACATTTAAAGTCAGGACATACTCAATCATGTGGATGTATAAGAAGAGATAATATTAAACCACAAAAGAATTTAGAAGGAAAAAGATTTGGGAAATTAATTGTAAAAGAATTTCTTGGTATAAAAAATCATAGATCATTATGGAGTTGTGATTGTGATTGTGGTAAGAAAATTAACGCTTTATCATCGTCTTTAACTTCTGGAAAACTTAAGTCATGTGGATGTTTATCTTCTGTAGCTGAGTTCGAATTAAGCCAGTTCTTGACAGATGAACAAATTATATTTGATACGCAATATAAGTTTGATGATTGTAAATATAAAAGAAGATTGCCATTCGATTTTGCAATTTTTCATCCACAAAATAAGAAACTCTTATTTTTAATTGAACTACATGGAGAACAGCATTATTTTCCGTTTACATTCAATAGCGAGTCTGACACGCAAAAGAAGGAAAATTTTTTGCATAGAAAACATTTGGATAAATTAAAAGAAGATTATTGTAGTAGAAATAATATTCCATTGTTAATTATTAGATATACAAATTTCCAAACAAAAGAAAAAATTGTAAAAGGGTTTTATGAAAAGCTCTTACAAAAGAATATTACATTTGATAATTATATATTTTCATCAAAACAAATAAAGGATGATTTACAAGTAAGGCATAAACGTGTCTATAAAAGAAAAGTAGTTCAAATAGACATACCCAACAAGAATATTATAAGAGAATATAATAGTATGGAAGAGGCATATAAGATAACTGGAATATCATCTGGACAGATTTCGGATTGTTGTAAGGGTAATTGTAAAACAGCAGGTGGATATGCTTGGGCATATAATAACGGAAACGTTAATATTGAAGAAGTAATTAAACGTGCAACAATTCCAAATAGAACAAATGCAGTTGTGATTTTTCAAAAAGATAAAAATGGAAATATTATAAAAGAGTGGCAAAGTATAACAGAAGCAGCACATTCTTTGGGAGCAAGTCATCAAGGTATTCAAGCGTGTTGTTCAGGAAAGCAGAAAACTTGTAAAGGATTTGTTTGGAATTATAAGAAAGATTAATTCAATGCATGAGAAGAATTTATTCAAGCTTCAGCTTATGTCATCATTTCATCCAAATTTCTAAAATATATATACTATATATAGTGATGTATAAAGAAAGGCAGCTACTATATATAGTATTAAATTGAAAGCGATATTTCATTAGGAAGGAAGTATTATGGAAGTAAGAAAACATAAGGTAGAAAATAGATGGGTATATGGTGAATATGATTTCTATATTGGAGAAGAATTGGTAGCTCAATTAACTACACAGCTTGTAGGTGTTGATTATGCTTATCTGTACTTCCTCCCTAAGCTATATAGAGATAATGACAGAACCAGAATTGATTTAAGATACATAACATACGATGAAGCACTAGAAAAAGCTATTAAAATTGTAACAAAGAAGTTGTATTTGCAATCAATGAACATTCTTGACAGCTTAAAAAGTATTGATATTGAGAAGTAAACAGAGAATAAATATAAGGAAAGGATAAGAGTATGAACAGAATTACGATTAATGGCAAAACTATTACTTGCTCAGGAAGTAATGTAGTCATCAATAATGGAAAAGTAATTGTGGATGGTAAAACTATTCAGGAATGTAGTAGTGGTGATATTAAGGTAGTCATCGAAGGAGATGTAAATAAAATTGATTGCGGTGGTTCAGTAGAAGTTCACGGCAATTCAGGAAATATTGATTGTGGTGGCAGTTGTGAAGTTAGTGGAGATGTTAAAGGAGGTATAGATGCAGGTGGCTCAGTAACTTGTGGAAATGTATCTGGAGATATTGATGCTGGCGGTAGCGTTAAGTGCAGAAGATAAGGAGAATATTACAATATGAAGATTTTAGCATTAACAATTTTATTCATTTTGGCATTTTCGAGAGTAAGGAATACTCCATGTGCATTAAGTAAAACGCTGTGGAAGAATAAGATGATTAAGCGGTTAAAGAATAATGAAGAACAGAATGGTGGTAAACCTTCTAGTGATGAAATGCAAGGTGCAGCAATTCTTTTCATATTTTTAATTGAACTGTTTTTAATTATTTTCTACATAGTGTTAGGCAATAAGATTGGAACAACTGAATTTATTATTATGTCTACATTACAGGTATTTACTTGCTTATGGAATTTATGGGTAAGTATTGGTGAGTTCAAGAGGGCATTTTCTTATAGCATTGAAGATCATAAGTTTCATAGATTCCAGTTATTATTTAACTTGATTCTGGATTACATTTACTATCCATATGCAATTTATATGTTATTAAAGTAGGAAGAAATTTTGGTTTCCTATGGAGGGATTAAATTGAGATATGGAAATGAATCAGATACAAATGAAACATATTGTTATGTAAGGATAGA
>ERZ1106915.861-NODE-861-length-34655-cov-9.677861_pt1 | contig 34655 bp, 28 predicted proteins | sample MGYA00403653_ERZ1106915 | MGnify/ENA primary metagenome ERZ1106915 (study PRJEB35170, sample SAMEA104062404) | human gut metagenome | biome: human gut; feature: human-associated habitat; material: faeces | place: Denmark | collected 2012-06-06 ... | reverse complement strand
GCTACTCACTTTTCGTCAGAAAATTCCCACCGGGAGACCTTACATCGAGGAAGGACATTCCATCCGCCATGGGCGTTCGTGGATTTGTTTCACTAACTCTCAATTTATCATACTTTTAGTACACACGGATAATGCCGGAAATTTCCCTCACGACGGACATTCCCTCCATGATGCGGATAGCGTCATTAAAATGTCTCTCCTTTACGAGATCGGTGATGACCACGATTTCGGCAATGCCGTCGTGGCTACGCTTCTGTACCATCTGTGCGATGCTGACATCGTTGTTGCCCAGGACACCTGCAATATTGGCCAGTGCTCCGGCGCGGTTCTCCACCTGAAGCCGCAGGAAGAATCTGCTCTTCGTCTCCTCCACATCCAGTACGGGAAGTTTCTTGTGGCTGTCACTGCCAATCTTGCCGCAACTTCCATGGATAATATTACGCATCACATCGATGACATCTCCCAATACCGCACTGGCAGTGGGCATCTGTCCGGCGCCCCGTCCCATGAACATGGCATCATCACAAGCCTGACCATGAACAAATACGGCATTGAAGGAATCTCTGACCGTGGCAAGAGGATGGCTGTCCGGGATCAATGTGGGATGTACTTTTACTTCAATTCCTTTACCTGTAAGCTTTGTAATACCCAACAGTTTAATCACATAGCCGAATTCTTTCGCATACCGGATATCCTCTGCTGTAATCTTCGTGATGCCTTCCGTATAAACCTGAGGGAACGTCACGCGGGAGCTGAAAGCGATGGATGCCATAATGGCGATCTTGCGTCCCGCATCATAGCCTTCCACGTCTGCTGTGGGATCTGCTTCCGCATAGCCCAGTCTCGTAGCCATATCCAGAGCTTCTTGATACCCCATACCTTCCTCGGACATTTTGGTCAAAATATAGTTTGTCGTACCGTTGACGATTCCCATGATCTCCGTCAATTGGCTTCCCGCCAGGCTCTGCCGCAAAGGGCGGATGATGGGAATGGCGCCTGCTACTGCCGCCTCGAATTGTAAGTCGCATTTATTCTCCGTGGCGATCTCAAACAACGGATCCCCATATTCCGCCAGCAGATCCTTGTTGGCGGTGACCACCTGCTTTCCGGCCTTCATGGCTTCTTCCACATAAGTTCTGGCCGGTTCTATACCACCCATGACTTCAATAACGATCTGGATTTTGGGGTCTTCCAGAATTTCCTGCCAGCTATCTGTGAACAACTCCTGGGGGATTCCTTCTCTTACCTTTCCGGGATTGCGCACCAGAATCTTTTTAATCTCCAGATGTGCTCCTGTCTTCAGGCAGATATCCTCTTCCTGCATCCCTGCCAGCTTGTACACACCGCTTCCCACGGTTCCTGCTCCCAATAATGCTGCATATATCTTACGGTTCTCGCCCATGATTTCTCCTCTCGTTCTGTAAATACTATCTGGGAAATACAACTATGTATCATTATAACAGACCTGTCTGCCAACACAAGATTTTGCTTACATTGTTTTCAATTTATTTGTTAAATAGTGTATCTTCTGGTAAACATCCTGTCGGATCTGTTCTTTTTCTTCTTCCTCTGTTATTCCCATGAATGTCACTACATCTGTTGGTCCGGCATGCTGTGGCGAAGCAAATTTTTCATCCAGCTTCTGACACATTTCTCTGATCAACTCTCTGTCTGTATAAGGCATAAATTCTTTAACAAGTGTTCTTACGCCTCCCTCATATTTGTCAACCATGTAATATATATCATACGCATCCTTCGGTTTTCCCCTCCCCAGTGCTGCTGTCTTCATGACCAGATAAGGCACCACAGAAATCACTTTCACATGTCCACTGTCCTTTGCTCCATCCTCCCGCATATATTCTATTTTCACATCCGTTGGCGGAAAATCAAATGCAAAATTTCCTCCCGTAGCCGGTAAGGTTTTAATACCATCCACATGTTTACTTACATTTCCGCCATCGCCGCCATATTTTCCGGACAGGAAATCCACGTCTACGTCATAGGAAACTCCATCTAAAACTATTGTTTTTATAAATGTAAAATATTTTTCTTCATGTCTTCTATACCCATTTTGTGTCAGTATCCGTTTAATCGTCCGATAGCTTTCTGCCTTTTTGATCTCCAGTTGATTCAGCAGAACATCTACATCAATAGAACCTATATGGTCACCGTCCGGGTATAAAAGTGTCGGAACCCATCCTCCTATGATTCTAATATTATCTGAAAACTCATTCAAAAGATTTACGATCTCTCCGAGTACCATGTATGCGGCTGTCTTTTGTCCCTCTGAATAGTCAGTTGCCTTTTTCAGTTCTTCTTTCATCCTCTGTCCTCTCCGGGTATTCTCTGCGCAGGATTGCCTCCGCAGCCTCTTCCCCTCTTCCGGCATCCCCCAGCAGATCAATTACCGTTTGTGCCGGAGAAGTTACTAATGTATCATGAACAGGCTTTGCGTACATACAGGGGGTTTCGTCATGCGGTATCGTTATCACAACATTTCCTCCGGTGTTGACCGGCTGCAATTCCAGATCTTTTACAAATTCCTGAACAAATTGAGGTTCTACATATATTTCGGCTTTTTGATAACGTACTGTCGGCGCATATCGTGCCGCAGCCGAAAAGCCACCTAATATAGCTCCATTATCATGTGTTTTACTCCATTCAGCGGCTGATTGTTCTATCTCCGGAACCGTATCCAAAGAATAAAACTGTAATTTTCTCGCTTCTTTTTGATGATAATCCTTTGCCCATGTATAAAACAGTTCCCTAATGTTCTGCAAACGGAATTCCGTAGTACTCTTATCTATCCAGTCTCTGGCAAGCAAAAAACTTTTCACATTAGATACTGTTCCCAATGCCGTATTGCTCTCCTGAGCCAGCGTTTTCACCTGCCATTTTCGCTCCGGTTCATTCAGCATGGTACGAATAATTGCTGATGCAGCACTTGACGATTTGGATAAGTAATTTTTCTTTTCCCTGTGGGTTATGAACTTGTTATCCTGTCCACTGACATAGAGCAGAAATCTTTTCGTTAAGATATAACAATTTCCGGACAGATCCATATAACTGCATTTTTCCTCTTTCATTGCTCTGGCTGACTGCTCCGAAATATATGGTGCCATAAAAATATAATGCGTTTTATCATCCTGCCGCATCACGATTTCCATAAAATGATTAACGAATCTCTTTTCTCCGTTAGACCTGACTTCAATCACAAATAAAAGAGGCTCATCGCTGTCCTCCAAATACACCTTTGCCTTGAAATCCCCCAGCGGTGCATTCTTCTTTTCCAAAAACACCTCGATATCCGAAACAAACGGAATTTCTTTCAGCCGGTTGCAAAATTGTTCTCTGGCCAGTTGCTCATATTGTATTTGTGATAAATTTTGTTTCATCAATTCACCCCTTTTCACCGTTTCGATGAAATAATTATATTTTATGAATCCTACATTGTCAACGCTTTCATCACATATAGAAACACCGCCTTTTTACAAGACGGTGTTTACGTTCTCTACTTTCTTTTCCTATCCCAGAGCCTTTTCCAGTTCGGCAATGACAATCTTCAATGCTTTGATCCGGGCATATTTTTTGTCTACGGATTCCAGAATATGCCAGGGTGCATACTCCGTGCTGGTCTTCTGGAGCATTTCGTTTACGGCATCTTCATACTGATCCCATTTATCCCGGTTGCGCCAGTCTTCGTCCGTGATCTTCCACTGCTTCTCCGGGGTGTTCTGCCGTTCCGTAAAACGTTCCAGCTGGGTGTCCTTGTCGATCTGCACCCAGAATTTGATGATCACCGCACCCCACTGGGACAATTCCTTCTCGAACTCATTGATCTCATTGTAAGCCCGCTGCCAGTCGTTGGTGCTGCAGAAGCCTTCCAGGCGCTCCACCATAACGCGCCCGTACCAGGTACGGTCGAAAATGGCAATATGTCCGGTCTTGGGCAGTCTCGTCCAGAATCGCCAGAGATAATGTCTCGCTTTCTCGTGTGGTTCCGGGCTGGCGATTGGGTGTACCTCGTAGCCTCTGGGATCCAGTGCTCCCGCGATCCGCTTGATATTTCCGCCCTTGCCTGCGGCGTCCCAGCCTTCGTAGGCGATGACTACCGGAATCTTTTTCCGATAAAGGCGGTAATGCAGGGCATTCAGCTTCTTCTGCAGATGACGCAGTTCCCGCTTGTATTCTTCCTCGGAAATCTCCTTGTCCAGTTCCACCTCGGACAGCTTCGGCATCTTCACCAGAGGGAATACGTTCTGTAAAATAGGCACTGCCAGGCTTTCGTTCTGTAAAGCCACATGGATACCGCTGCACAGCGTCTCCAACACCTGTAACTCCGCCCACTTTTTGTCCCCGGAATCTATGATGTACCAGGGTGCTACGGAAGCATTGGTGTCGGTGAGATATTTATCGAAGACTTCCTCGCATTTGTCATAATGCTTGTTCTGCCACCAGTCGTTCTCACCCACACGCCATGCAGTGTCCTTGTTGCCTTCCAGTTCTTCCAGCCGCTTCTTCTGTTCCTTTTTTCCAATCTGGAAAAAGAGCTTCAACACCAGATAACCGTTGTCCGTCAACTGTCGTTCAAAACGTTTAATGCTCTCGATACGCTCCGCGTACTGCTTATCCGACAATTCACCCCGAAGTCTTCCCTTCGTCACCTCATCCATCCAGCCGGAATCCAGAAATTCGAACTTCCCGGCTTCCGGAATTTTTACAAAATAACGATACAGGAAAGGTTTCCGCTTCTCTTCCTCTGTCGGTGCAGACATGGAAGCCACCTTGAAAAATCGCGGATCGATATTTTTAATAATTCCGCCGATGGTACTGCCCTTGCCGGCCGCACCCCAGCCCTCGATCAGCACCAGCACCGGGAGCTTATGCTCCTTGATCTGCATCTGGAGTCTACCAAGCTCCTCCTGCGCCGCATTCAGTCGTTTTTCCAGTTCCTCTTTTTCCGGCTTCACCGCCGGAATCCACTGTTTCAGCATACTGTAACCACCCTTTCCCGAAATCCTCGTTTACTAACTTACATAAGTTTAGTGTATACCATTTTTAAAAAATATAAAAGCAATTGGGAAATATATTTACAAATATTATTTTTCCATCCGTTCTCTGATATTATTGTAGATTTCCCATGTCTGCGCATCATCTGCACCGTTTAGAATAACGGTGCTCCCCTCTACTTCCATGACTACATAAGTGTCACAGTCGTTATGAGTATAGCGGATGTAATCTGCGTGGATTTCATCGCGAAAATGTCCCATGGAGTATTTCAAGTTGCCAAAACCGTTCGTCCGGATTGTATTCGTATCCCGGAACATATTCTCCTCGCAAGCAATGCTGTCGATAGCGTCATATTTCACTGTATAATCCTGCCAGCCCTCCGCCTGAACAGTAAATTCATTTTCTCCGTAACAGATCTCGATTTTTCCCGTATATAACGTCCATACCGTAAATAGCACACATGCGAGCATTATAAACACATAGACTGCAACTACTTTATGGTTGCAGTGTACTGCCAGCCCTTTTCCGGTGCGCAGCTTCTTTCTATAATAGAGATAAGAATACAGGATGCTGCCAAAAGCTGCTGCCGTGATAGCGACAATAAACAGAAATAATGCAGCCATGCTGTCACTGAACAGTCCACAGCTCATGCTCAATAGTCCTGCTGCCACCCATATTTTTCCACTGAAGCGGTGCGTGGCATTCCAGTTCTCCTCATCCTGCAATGTCCATACGACGCGGATGCCGATGGTGCGGTTCGGTTTCACCTTGGGCAGATAATTGCCCACAATAACAAATAGCAATCCCATTCCGACATACAAAATTACCATGAGCAGATTCTCTTTCCTTACACCCATATCAATCCATCTGGCGATACCGTTATAGAGCAATGTCATTCCCGGCACGATCCACGTAACCATTCTTATGACCTTATCACTCTGCTGCCTGTTTCTGTTGTCGTAAAAAGTTACTGCCATTACTACCACATAAGTCACTGCAAAAGTGCCGTTTACCCACAGACTGTTCTCACAGGTATATCCCAATATCATTCCCATGCACATAACAAATGCCGAGCAGATCAGCCTGCCTTTATTTTTCTGTATCATTTCCTTCATTATCCGATGCTCCTTTCAAATCTGTGATCCATAACATGATTTCTTCCAGCACGGAAGCATTCAGTTCATAATAAATAAACTTTCCTTCCCGCTTGTCCCGGATCAGATCTGCCTCCTTTAGCACCGACAAATGCCTCGATATGGAAGCCCCCGTCACCGGAAAATGTTCGCAGATCTCTCCTGCCGACAATCGACCGTTTTTCAGAAGATTTAGTATTTCACGCCTTATAGGATCTGCCAGCGCTTTCAATGTATCCTGTATTCCCAAAAATGAATCACATCCTTTCATCCAAGCGTTTAACATTTAACCTAATTGTTAAATATATTGTATCATGTGGATTATTTAATGTCAACAGCTTCACAGATCAAGGCAGATACTTATTCCTGCGTATGGATACATCTGTACATAAAAATCCCTCCGTCTTATGACGAAGGGATCTCATTCTTCTCTATACTTCCGTACCATCTTCCGGCAGTTCCCTTAAGAACACCACTGCCACCGGCAATGACAAAACCGCAGATAAAATATCGGACACCGGCTGTGACCACTGGATGCCCCGAATTCCCCAGAACGCCGTCAGGATCAGTAGCGCCGGAATGTAGATAGTGCCACTTCGGAAGGAGGCTAAGATCGTCGCCCTGCCTCCCTTTCCGATGGACTGAAACAGCATGTTGCCGCAGATACATACCGGAATAAACGGCAGCGTCAGACATTGGATCTGCAACGCATAAAATGCAATCTCATAGGCATCCATATCCGTAAGGAATTCCAGCAACAGCTCTCTGCGGAACACATACACCACCCCTGCAAACACTGCCATGGTCACCAGGCTGGCGCACAGGGTGAACCAGAACGCTTTCCTTACACGGGAATACTTCTTTGCCCCATAATTGAAGGAGGATACCGGCTGGAAGCCCTGACCGATACCCAGGGCCACACTGAATACGAAATTGAAAATACGGGATACCACGCTCATGGCAGCGATGGCAATATCTCCGTAGACAGCTGCCTGTGCATTCAACACCATGGTGGACACGCTGTTCAGTCCCTGCCGCATCATACTGGGGAAGCCTGCTGTAAGAATATTCTTATGCACGGCAAATTCCCAGGTAAAATATTTCGGTGCCAGGCTGCTCTGTGTCTTTCCACGCAGGAAAAAGAATAACAGGATTCCGAAGGATATGTACTGAGAGATCATAGTGGAAAGTGCCGCTCCCCGGATACCAAGATTTAAGCCCCACATAAAGATGGCATCTCCCACCATATTTAAGATACCGCCGGAGACCAGTCCTACCATCGCCAGATTGGCATAGCCTTCATACCGGAGTACATTGTTCATCACACAGCTGGATGCCATTGCCGGTGCCGACACCAGAATATAGAAAGCGTAGATTCTCGCATAGGGAAGGATGGTCTCCGTACTTCCAAGCAATCTGCACAATCCGTTCAGATCCAAAATACCGATAATTGCGATCAACACTCCGGCTCCCACCGCCAGATAAAATCCCGTTGCGGAAAAAGCTTTCGCTCGCTCCTTTTCATGAGCTCCTAACAACCGGCTGATATTGCTTCCGGCGCCATGACCGAACATAAATCCGAACGCCTGAATAATTGCCATCAAGCCAAACACCACGCCTACCGCTCCGGTAGCACTGGTGCCTAACTGGCTTACGAACCAGGTATCCACCATATTATACAGATTCGTGATCAGCATACTGATGGTAGTGGGCAGTCCCAGCTCCAGGATCAGCCGCGCCACCGGTTCCTCAGTCAGCCGTTTATACTGTTTCTCCTCTTTTGTCAAAGTTGTATCGTTCATGTTCCCTGACTCCTATAAGTGTCATCGCACATTTTTCCATGCGATTCTCTATCTGCTTATTTTTACTATTATATGTTTCTTTCTCTCAATCCAACTACCGTATCTCCATGCATGATTCGGTGTAGCTACTGAGTTTTGACCTAAGCAGCTGTCTTACCCTCATGCATAGCCTGATATGCGATTACTACATCGGAACAGAGATTTGCCGGGCGGATTCCGGACTTGCACCGGTTAGAAACGTGCGCTGCGGGTGCACCACAGTGAAAAATAGCGTCTGCCCTTCCGGTGCGACGCTATTATAGATGATTCTCTTTGAAAATGTAAGCCCTTTCAGCTGTTTTTTTACTTCAATTTTATGTTCAGCATCACAGTTTCTCACTAAAATAGCTCTTATAGCCCTCCCCGAAGATCTCCGTGGCACTGGTGACGATCATAAATGCCAGGGGATCCTCTTCCTTTACGATCTCTTCCGCCTTGGGAGAAATGTTTTTCTTCATGGCACACATGATGACGCTCTTCTCCTTGCCGCTGTAGGCACCACTGCCCTGTACATAAGTTACACCAATGTCCAGCTCCTCCAAAAGTCTCCCTGCGATTTTTTCCGCATGGTCGCTGATAATATAGATCAGCTTTGCCTCATCTCTTCCGTATAGTACCACATCTAGCACTACAGAGGTAACAATGACCACGATACCGGCATACAGTGCCTTGTCAATATTCTGGAAGACAAATGCTGAAGCGATAACAATGACAGCATCCGTCAGGAAAAACAGCGCTCCGGTCTTGAGAAACGGAAACTTTATCCGTAGCAGCTTGATAATGATATCCGTGCCGCCGGTGGTGGAGCCTGCCTTGAACACCCATCCCATGGATACGGCCATCAGGGCACTGCCACACAGGGAGGCCAGAAGTGGATCCACCGTCACTGCTCCCACCGGTGTCAGCAGGTTCGTAAACAAAGAGGTCATTGCCGTACAATAGATTGTAGACAGAATAAACCGCAGTCCGAATTTCCAGATACCGATCAGCAGGATCGGTATATTGATGAGCAGCATCCAGGTACCGGTCTCAATGCCGAACAGACGATTTAAGATAATAGCGATACCGGTGATTCCACCGGGTGCCAGGGAGTTCGGATCCAAAAATAAACTGACGGATACCGCATAGACAAAGGATGCCACCGTGATCATCACATAATCCCAGAGCATCTGTAAGGGTGTCTTTTTGTCCAGTCTCTGTATTTCCAGTTCTTTTTCTGTCTTCTTTGCCATAACTTTTTTCTCCATTCCATACAAAAGCCGCATATCTATAATATGCGGCTTTTATCGGTGATACATTCACTTCTTTTCAAATCTTAAAACTTAGATATTGGCTCTTACCACTTTGGGCTGATAGCCTTCTTTTTCCAGAGCGGCAATGATCTCATTCTTATGCTCGGTGCCGAATGCTTCCAGTGTGATACGCAGCTCCACAGCAGCACTGCGGTTGATGGATACAAACTGGTTGTGCTCCAGCTTGATGACATTACCGTTGACTCCGGCAATAATACCGGATACTCTGCACAGCTCACCGGGCTTGTCGGGAAGCAGTACGGATACGGTGAAGATACGGTCTCTTAAGATCAGACCCTGCTGTACTACGGAAGACATGGTGATGACATCCATGTTACCGCCACTCAGGATAGATACAATACGCTTATCCTTCACATTTAACTGCTTTAAGGCGGCTACCGTCAGCAGACCGGAATTCTCCACGATCATCTTGTGGTTCTCCACCATATCCAGGAAGGCTACTACCAGATCCTCATCCTCCACGGTGATCACGTCGTCCAGATTCTTCTGTAAGTACGGGAAGATCTTGCTGCCAGGAGTCTTAACCGCAGTACCGTCTGCAATGGTGTTGACCTTTGGCAGGGTGGTTACCTTGCCGTTCTTTAAGGATACCTGCATGCAGTTAGCTCCTGCGGGCTCTACGCCGATGACCTTGATCTTCGGATTCAGCAGTTTTGCCAGTGTGGAAACACCGGTTGCCAGTCCGCCGCCACCGATAGGAACCAGAATATAATCTACCAGTGGAAGCTCTTTGAAGATCTCCATGGCAATGGTACCCTGACCGGTAGCTACGGTCAGATCATCAAAAGGATGGATGAAAGTATATCCGTGCTCTTCTGCCAGCTCATATGCCTTTGCGCAGGCCTCATCATAGACATCGCCATGCAGTACTACCTCTGCTCCATAGCCTCTGGTACGGTTTACCTTGATCAGAGGTGTCGTGGTGGGCATTACGATGGTTGCCTTGCTTCCATAGCATTTTGCCGCATAAGCCACGCCCTGGGCATGGTTGCCTGCAGAGGCGGTGATCAGTCCCTTGGCGCGCTCTTCATCGGTCAGAGTGCTCATTTTGTAATAAGCGCCTCTTAACTTGTAAGCTCCGGTAAACTGTAAGTTCTCGGGCTTTAAGTATACGCGGTTGCCGGTCTGGGCACTGAAATAATCACTGTATACCAGTTTGGTCTCTAAAGTAACTTTTTTAACGATCTCACTTGCTTCTTCAAATTTCTCTAAAGTCAACATTTCTTCCTGCATTTTTCTTCCCATGCCTTTCTGTCACACTTTCTTTGGTCTGCCTGTTTATTATTCTTCCGCGTCTGTCTCTCCAGCTTCTTCCTCCGGCAGATGCAGTTCTCCGATGTCATCCATATTCACATCAAACAACGCATTTACAAATTCATCGGAATTGAATTTCTGGAGATCCTCGATGGTCTCTCCCACACCGATATATTTTACCGGAACCTTCAGTTCGGACTGGATGGCCACAGCGATACCGCCCTTGGCCGTTCCGTCCATCTTGGTCAGGATGATACCCGTAAGATCCGCCACCTCACCGAATTCTCTTGCCTGCACCAGAGCATTCTGTCCCGTGGTGCCGTCCAGAACGATCAGATTCTCTCTGTGGGCATTGGGGAATTCCTTGTCTATGATACGGTTCATCTTACGAAGTTCTTCCATCAGGTTCTTTTTATTGTGCAGTCTGCCGGCGGTATCTACAAGAAGCACATCCACGCCTCGTGCCTTCGCCGCATTCACGGCATCAAACACCACGCTGGCGGGATCCGCACCTTCTTTTCCGCCGATCATGGGAACATCCGCCCGGGATGCCCACTCTGCCAGCTGGTCTCCCGCTGCGGCACGGAAAGTATCCGCTGCGGCAATAAGGACTTTCCTGCCCTCATCCTTTAATTTACCGGCCAGCTTGCCGACGGAAGTGGTCTTCCCCACACCGTTGACACCGATGACCATGATCACGGACTGTTCCTTCTCAAAATCATAGGCAGTCTCATCCACCTGCATCTGATCCTTGATACTTTCAATCAGAAGCTGTTTGCATTCGGAAGGTTCCTTGATATGTTTTTCCTTCACCTGCTGTTTCAGTCTCTCCACGATAGCGGTGGTGGCATTCACACCGATATCTCCCATAATGAGGATTTCTTCCAGTTCTTCATAGAAATCATCATCAATAGCGGAGAAGCCGCTGAAGACCAAATCAATTCCCCGTACAATGTTGTCACGGGTCTTGGTCAGTCCTTCTTTTAACCGGGCAAAAAAGCCTTTCTTTTCCTCACTCATCCGATTTCCTCCAATCAGCATTCTATCCAGAAAAACGCTTGCGTTTTTCTTGTATGAAACTTAGAACTTCTTCACGAAAGAGCCTTTGCTCTGAGTGATTAGAAGTTCTTTTCATACTCTAATCATCCAGATCTTTATCAATGAGGTTAACACTGACTAAAGTAGATACACCCTTCTCCTGCATGGTGATACCATACAGTCTGTCCACCTGTTCCATCGTACCGCGTCTGTGGGTAATGACAATGAACTGAGTGTTCTTGGTCAGCTTATGTAAATACTTAGCGAAACGGCCTACGTTGGAGTCATCCAACGCTGCCTCGATCTCGTCCAACAGACAGAACGGAGAGGGCTTTAAGTTCTGGATGGCAAACAACAGGGAAATAGCGGACAATGCCTTTTCTCCACCGGAGAGCTGCATCATGTTCTGAAGCTTCTTTCCGGGGGGCTGTGCGATGATGCGGATGCCTGCTTCCAGAATATCCTCATCCTCCATCAGTTCCAGGGTTCCCTTACCACCACCAAAGAGTTCTTTGAATACTTTATCGAACTCTCTGCTGATCTCCGCAAATTTCTCTGTGAACTGTTTGCGCATGGCGGTATCCAGTTCCTCGATAATGCCTTCCAGGGTCTTCTCCGCCTCTACCAGATCATCATGCTGGGTCTTCATGAAGGTATAACGCTCCATCAGATTCCTGTAATCCTCAATGGCGTTGACATTGACATTACCTAACTTCCGGATCTCATCTTTCAGACCGCTGATCTCACGCTTCATGGCGGGCAGATCATTCATCTCTTCATTGCGAAGGCCTGCCGCATCACTCAGGGTAATCTCATACTCATCCCACATGTAATTGATCTGGCCTTCGATATTGTCTTCCAGCTTTTTCTTCTGTTCACTCAGACGATAGACTTCTTTGTCCAGAGCATTCATGCGCTCTGACATTTCTTCTCTGCTCTGGAAGAAGCCTTTCTGCTTTGCAGACAGTTCTTCTTTCTTTGCAATATCCTCGTCCAGCTTTTTCTTGGAAGCATCCTGATTCTCATGGGAAGCCGCGATGGTCTTCTCAATCTCCAGAATGTTGTTTTTCTTGCGTTCCACTTCCTGTGCGTTTTCAGTCAGTGCCTGTAAGATCTCATTCAGTTCTGCCTGTGCACGCTCCAGTTCGCCGCCTATACGGTCTACATTGGCCTGTTTGTAATCCAGAGCCTGACGCATCTTCTCGACTTTTACTTCCCATTCTCCGGCATGGGCGGAAGCTTCACTCTCTTCCAGTCTGCAGCCTTCCAGTTCCTTCTGGAAGACAAGAATCTGTTCCTGAGTGGTTTTCTCCAGTTCTTCACTTGCAGCCAGTTCCTGTACGATTGTTTCCTTGCTGGAACGGATCTCGAAGATCTTGGTCTCGATCTCCTGTTCCTCCAGCTTCAGGGACTGTGCACTCTCTGCCTCTTCTTCCATACGTTCTCTGGCCTGGGAAATATTTAATCTTGCGGTATTCTGCTCAATGGACTTGCGCTGCATCTCGGTCTTCAATGCTTCCAGATCCATACGCAGCTTATTTCGTTTGCTCTTGGCGCCTTCAATCTTCTGGTTATAGGTCTTGATGTCATCGGAGAGTTTTTTCACCTTTTTCTCCAGTTCATCCATCTCACGACGTCTTCCCAGAAGATTACTGTTATTCTTAAATGCACCACCGCTGATGGCACCGCCGGGAACTAAGAGTTCGCCTTCCAATGTGACCATACGGATGCCGTAATCGAATTTTCTTGCGATCTTCACGGCATTGTCCACGTTGTCTACGACCACGATACGTCCCAGCATGGCCTTGGCCACATTGCGGTATTCTTTTTCCGTATTTACCAGTTCATCCGCCATACCGATGACACCTTTTTCCTTCAGGGCCTCGGGATTTTTGAATTCCTGAGGTTTGGTAATACTGGTCAGGGGAAGGAATGTGGCTCTTCCGAGGCGGTTCTGCTTTAAGAATCCGATCATATGCTTGGCGGTCTCTTCGTTATCCGTTACGATATTCTGAATATTACCACCCAGAGCGGTCTCGATAGCGGTCTCATATTTGGCTTCTACCTGAATAATATCCGCTACAACACCGATGATACCTTTTTCTTTTTCCTTCTGCTCCATGACCTTCTTGACGCTGCCACCGTAGCCGTCATACCGCTCGGTGATATTGGTCAGGGCTTCCAGTTTGGACTGCTCCTGATGGAAACGGTTCTGTGTCTCCCGCAGCTTCGCATCTAAGCCTGTGAGATTCTCACGGATATTGCCCAGCTCCAGTTCGGATGCTGCTTCCTGTTCTGTCATCTGCCGCAGTTCTTCGGTCACAGTCTCGAAGGTCTCTTCCAGCTTCTTGATTGTCTCTTCTCTGGCAGCCTCATCGGATTTGGCACGAAGCAGTCTGGAATTCAACTCTGCCTTGCGGATATTGATCTGCTCCATCATAGTATCGAAACGTCCCATCTTGGACTTGATGGTAGCCCGCTGGTTCAGCTCGCCGATGATGGTATTTTTCCCGGCCTCAATATTATTATTGAGTTCGGTGATCTTGTTCTGGATAGCTTCCAGGTCGGCCTTTGCCATGGCTGCCGCCTCTGCGATCTCCTGTACCTGAGTATCCGTATCCTTTTTATCGGTTAAAATATCCTGTTTTTCTTTTTCTTTGCCGGCGATTTCTTCTTCCAGGGCTGCCTTACGATTGTTCAGATGGTTCTCACTGCCGTGAGCGGAATTGATCTGCTCTTTTAAGACATTGATCTCACCTTCCAGTTTGCCCCGCATCAGGCCGGTATCCGTCAGTTGCTCTCTGGCGGCTTCAATGGCTGCATCCAGGCTTTCGATCTCCTGCTGGATCCGCTCGTATTCTTCCTTGATACCTTCGTACTTTTCACTGGTCTCGTTCAGTTCATTGCTGGCCAGATTATATTTTTCTTCCATGGAAGACAGCTGTTCTCTGAGTTTCTTATTTTCCAATAAGAAGACATTGATATCCAGAGTCTTTAATTCTTCCTTTTTCCTCAGATAGACCTTAGCCACCTCGGATTGCTTCTCCAGAGGGCCTACCTGCTTTTCCAGTTCGGACAGAATATCATTCACACGCACCAGATTCTGTTTTTCGTTCTCCAGCTTTGTCTGGGCTGCTGCTTTTCTGCGCTTGAATTTCACGATTCCAGCAGCCTCGTCGAACAGTTCACGCCGTTCCTCGGGTTTACCGCTTAAGATCTTGTCAATCTGGCCCTGTCCGATAATGGAATAGCCCTCCTTACCGATACCGGTATCATAGAACAGCTCATTGACATCCTTTAATCTGCAGGGAGTACCATTGATCAGATATTCACTTTCTCCGGAACGGTAGATCCGTCTCGCCACTGTAACTTCGTCATAGTCGATCGCCAGCTGGTGATCGCTGTTGTCCAGAGTAATGGCAACATAGGCGTAGCTCAACGGTTTTCTGGTCTCTGTTCCCGAGAAAATAACATCCTGCATGCTGGCACCACGCAACTGCTTGATGCGTTGTTCTCCCAGCACCCATCTTACCGCGTCCGCAACGTTACTCTTACCGCTGCCGTTAGGTCCTACGATACCGGTGATTCCGTTGTGGAACTGAAATACGATCTTATTGGCAAATGATTTGAACCCGTGGATCTCAATACTTTTTAAATACATATCCTCTATCCCTCAATAGCAGAAGCGCCTCATAAGCTGCCTGCTGTTCTGCCGCTTTTTTTGTTCTTCCCTGCCCACGGCCAAGGCATTCTCCCTCCATGTCGATCTCTACCACGAAAGTCTTGTCGTGTTCCGGTCCGCTCTCCTCTAACAGCCGGTACTCGAACTCTTTTTTGAGTTTCCCCTGAATCAGTTCCTGGAGATTACTCTTGCTGTCGTAGAAGAGACGCTTGTCCTCTAAATCCGACAGAATGAAGCGGTCAATAAAAGCCTTGGCAGGCTGCATGCCACCGTCCAGATAAATGGCACCAATCATGGCTTCCATACCGTCAGAGGTGATGCTGTCTCTGCGTCTGCCGCCGGTATTCTCTTCGCCCTTTCCCAAAAGCATAAACTGTCCCAGTTCCAGGTCTCTGGCACAGAATGCCAGGGAAGGCTCGCACACCATGGAGGCACGCATCTTGGTCAGCTCGCCCTCGGGAACATCCGGGTGTTCCCGAAACAGGAAGTCGCTGGATACCAGCTCCAGTACGGCATCTCCCAGGAATTCGATGCGCTCATAGTTCTCTGTCTTGTTGATCTTTTGTTCATTGGTATAGGAGCTGTGGGTCAGAGCCTGCTTCAGCAATGCTTTGTTGTGAAAGCAATAGCCGATGCGCTGCTCCAGCACGTCCATTGTATAACCATCCAACATTTTCTTGTCCTCACTATATTCCGTAGTCCCGGCTATGGTAAGAAACGCGGCACGCTCGTACTTTAGTACGATGCACTCATGTCGCAGAGCGTAACGGTACATAGGCGTGGAAAATACCCACGCAATGCGTCCCTTGGGACGCTATGGTACCGACGTCTGCTTACGGCGCGCTTATTCTTAACCATAGCCGTGCCTACTGGACTACATAATTACCCTCACCATGCCTATTCATAAATGGCTGTCAAGTGTGTCCCGTTTTACGGAACACATCGTATAAAAACAGAGGGGAATGACCTCTTGTGCGAGCAAGCTCTCACCGGAGTCATTCCCTCTATTTTTGCATGGCTCGTAGCTTTACTAGTTCACTGCGTTCTTGATCATCTCTACTGCTTCTTCTACAGTAGTAACCTGCTCTGCAGACTCTGCAGGGATCTCGATATCGAACTCTTCCTCGATACCCATGATGATCTGGTATACATCCAGGGAATCAGCACCCAGGTCATCCTGGAAGGTGGTCTCCATGGTGATCTCATCGGGATCTACATTTAATACCTCAGCAATAATTTTCTTTAACTTTTCGAATTCCATAACAGTTCCTTCTTTCCAAATATTTTGTAATTTTAATTATTTTCTGCAGCCTTATCTTCCAGACCGATCTGCTCTTTGATCTTTTCGTTGATCTTCTCTTCCTTAAATGCGATGCATTGCAGGATGGAGTTCTTCACTTCCACAGCCTTGCTGCTTCCGTGGGTCTTCACTACCAGACCGTTTAAGCCAAGCAGCGGAGCTCCTCCGTACTGGGAGGTATCGAAGCTCTTCAAGGTCTTCTTCAGCGCGGGCTTTACTAACAGTGCGCCGATCTTACTGCGCAGTGTGGACATCATTCCCTGCTTTACCTGATGCAGCAGTGCGGAGCTGACGCCCTCGTACATTTTCAGTACCACATTGCCGACAAACGCTTCACAGACGATGACATCTGCCACACCTGCCGGAATATCTCTGGCTTCTACGCTTCCAATAAAGTTGATCTCGGGACAATTCTTCAACAGAGGGAAAGTCTCCTTGACCAGCGCATTACCCTTCTCTTCCTCAGCACCGATATTCACAATACCGACTTTGGGATTCTTAACGCCCATAACGCTTTCCATATAGACACTGCCCATCTTGGCAAACTGTACTAACATGGAAGGTCTTGCGTCCACATTGGCACCACAGTCCAGCAAAAGGCTGACACCGTTCTCCGTAGGGATCAGGGGAGCCAAAGGAGGTCTCTCCACGCCACGGATACGGCCTACGATCACCTGTCCGCCTACCAGTACTGCACCGGTACTTCCTGCGGATACGAAAGCATCGCATTCACCGTTCTTCACCATATACATGGCTTTGACAATGGAAGAATCCTTCTTACGGCGGATCGCCATAACCGGAGGTTCTGCAGTCTCGATGACTTCTTCGGCATGTACGACTTCCAGCTGTTCTGCATCGTAGGTATATGCCTTTAATTCTTCCCGGATCACCGGCTCCTTACCTACCAGAAATACTTTGACACGTTTGTCCGCATTGACAGCCTCTACAGCGCCCTTTACGATCTCGGTGGGAGCATTATCTCCTCCCATCGCATCTACAGCAACATTTACACATTCTGCCATTTCGTCGTTCCTTTACCTGTTTGTGTTTATCCGCTTATCATCAAACCGCTCCGTGGATCGCACCAAACAGTTTGATGATGGCAGATTCATTCTTACTATACTAAAGGCGTATATAAAAAGCAAGTGATTTTTTTGTGAAAGCAAAAGGAGACTCCTTTCGGAATCTCCTCTTTTCTTTTCACTTAATTTCGCTTCATTGATTTATAAATTAATCAACGCTTACGACCTGCTTCTTATTGTAAGAACCGCAAGCCTTGCAAACTCTGTGAGGCATCATCAGTGCACCACATTTGCTGCACTTTACCAATGTAGGAGCGCTCATTTTCCAGTTTGCTCTTCTCTTATCTCTTCTACCTTTGGAAGATTTATTCTTAGGACAAATAGACATCGTTACACCTCCTTATTCGCGTTGAAGATATCTTGGATTGCTGCCATACGAGGATCCGGTACGAAAGTATCGCAACCACATTCCTTCAGATTCCTGTTCTGACCACATACAGGGCAAATACCCTTGCAGTCTTCCTTACACAGGATCTTTGCCGGCCAATTCACCAGAATTTCATCGTACACAAAAGCCTCTACATCCAGCTGCCATCCATCCATAAAGCTCTGCTCGGTATCTTCTTCCTCACTTACTTCCGCTTCCGGAGAATAAACGATTCTGTCAAACTTAAGCTTCATTGCTGTAGGTACTTCAGTAAGGCACCTGTCACATTTCGTGTCAAAGGTAAGCTCTGCAGTGCCGGTTACTTTTGCCTTGTTCACACCGATGTTGGTAAAAGTAAGATTAATGGGTGTCTTCTCCGTAATGGGGAATTCTCCCTGGCGGCTCTTAAAGCTTGTCATCTCAAGCGGAATGGCAACAGTCTCTACCTTGCCTTCGGATGTTAATACATCAGATAAACTTACTAACATAGCGACTCCTATGCAATATGTTGCGTAGAAAACACAAGTCTCCTACGATGTGTTGATTCACACACTGACTTATTATACATAGGCAATACTGTTTTGTCAACAAAATTTTGTAGGATTTTCATACAATTTTTGTATCCTATGTCCGCCTACTTTTCCAGTCCGTAACTGCGGATCGTCCATCCCATCTCATCATATCCAAATGTCATAAACAGATAAGATAATGAGTCCTCCTGTGCCGGCCGGAACTCTACTTCCACCGTACAGTTACCCTTGCTGTCCGTATCCACCCCGGAGAGTCCCTTGATGCCCATGATCTCAACTTCGCCTGTGTATTCCTCCTGAAAATATGTATTTGTGAAATCCTTTGCGATCCGGTACACAGCCATTCTGTCTGCTGTTCTCTCCACTTCATCCAATATTTTCAGTTCATCATCACCGCTCATAAGACCGTATCTCAGGTTTAAGAAATAATATATTTCTATGTCATCAGGCCGTTTTCCCTCTTCCGACCATTTCACATACTGCTCCGCCTGTTCGTCGGATACATTTTCCTGATTGGTAAATACGATCATGATGAGTGCCATGTCCGGTTCTATATCTTTCTTTTCGATAATATTCAGGGAACGAAAATACATTTCCGTATAGTCTTCCTCTGCAGTCCCGGCATCCACATCACCCCTAAGCATATAATATGTACTTCCGTCAAATTCAATATAAGAAAGGATCCATTTTTCATTATAGAGGTAATTTGCCATCAACAATTGTGCCGGATTCCCCTGTGTGGACTGCTCATAGAATTCATCCAGCAGTTCTACCCCACTACACTCCTCGAATTGAGTACTTAACACATATACCGGATAAGCCCTCAGCTCTTCTATACTTAATGGAAGTTCAGACAGTTCCTGCAAAATCGTCTGTGGTTCTCTATTCCCCTTCAAATTTTCCAGGATAGTATCTGTCTGCACAAACTCTTCCGCTTCCTGCGTTGTCTCCTGCGACTGTTCGGCTGTTTGTTCAATGGTAGTGATACTTACCGTTTCATTTTCCTGCACATTGCTTTTCCTCTCAGCTTCCTGCGTTTCTCCGCCGCAGGCTGTAAGAAATATACATACTAAAATCACTCCGGTCAGACTTTTCATCTGCCAATATTTTTTGCTTGTCTTCATATTACAATCCCCCAACCTGTAATGATCATACTGCTGCATAAAATTTCCATGAACAAATGCACATGGGAATCAATTAAAATTTTCTTATTTCTTTTGCCAGACTAAACAGAATGATTTCTCCCGGTCTTGTCTCAGTATATGCCTTTTCCTTATGCATATACTCTACAATATCTTTTGCTCTGTAAGCACTAAACTTCGTAATCACCTTGTCAAGAATGCTCTTTTCTCTGTCAGTCAATACGGAATAGTCCATATTGGCAGTCGGATAGATATGAAGCATGGTATCACAGCTATAGTTCATTTCTTCCTGAATATTCAGTTTCTCCAGATTCATCAAACTATAGTTTTCACTTTTCATTATATTTTTCTATCATTTCTTTTTTTAGGCCAACTAACGCATCCATTCCTTTCTGGGTTGTAGCAAAAAATTCATTTTCACAAACTTGATTATATTTTACATATGTGGATTCACCACCTGTTTCACAAATATTATTTTCATGCTCTTGATATGAAAATATTGGTGTGAATGCATTTTCCACATACACCTGATATACAGGAATCTTCTCTCCAAGACCATCTGCCTGATTTTCGATAAAAACTAAATATTCCCCTCCCACTTCCATTATATTAACAAATCCTCTTTCGATGGAATATGGCTCTGAATATAAACTAAGTGACCAACGGCTGCAAGTAAGATATATATCTTGTCCCACCGCAGGCTCTGTTCCCTTATAAACATCTTCCACTTTGACCAGTTGCCTGCTTGTTCCTCCTATATGCTCCACATCTCCCAGTACAGATACCCGTATAATAACTGGGACCTGCGGTAAATTTACCGATAAATTCTCTGTCTCTTCAAGACATATATTTTCTGGAAGCTGTGCTACGTAAAGCTCATCTAAATATGACTTATCTTCTGCTATATTAGTATACGTTCTTTTTTCAAATATACCAAATACAGTTATCACTATAACAATTAATAAGATAAAGCATGAACCCCATTTGCATTTCACAGTTCTGTCCCCTTTCTTTCAATGCGGCCATCTGCAATTTTATATACCTGGTCTGCCAATATCTTCATATCCTCCTGATTATGACTGGCTAAAAGAATTAAGGCTCCTCTTTCTTTTTCCTGTTCAATTAATTGTCTTATTTCCTTTATTCCTGCTTCATCCAGTCCGTTTGTAGGCTCATCCAGCATGATAACATCTGGCTTCTCCATGATGGCCTGTGCAATCACCAGTCTCTGCTTCATTCCCATTGAGTATTTACCAAATACCCTTTTGTCAGCCGGGTCAAGTCCAACCCGTTGTATTGCTTCTTCTACTTCCCGCTTACCAATCACTCCCTTTAACTGCGCAAGATATAATAAATTTTCCACTCCTGTCTTATTGGGATACAAGCCGGCATGCTCCAAAACAATCCCCTGACTTGGTAAAACAGCAAAGTCTTTGTGCAGTTCTTTATCATTCCAATAAATATTACCTGAATCAATCTTCATCAGACCCGATAATGCCCGAAACAACATGGTTTTTCCAGATCCATTTCTACCCCAAAATCCATATATATTTCCTGTTTCCATTTCCAGACTGATGTCATTGAGTATTGTCTTACCCTTTATTTTTTTATGAATATTGTTTGCAATTAATTTCATATCAAATTGTCTCCATTTCCATGTCCTCTGCCAGTAAATCCTTCTTCTGTATCAATTGTCCTCCCATCAATACAGTAACTATACAGAATAGAGCCGGAATCAATATCGAAGTAACTAAATTCAAAGAATATCGGCTGTTGGCTAACTCAACTTCTAACAATGTGCTGCGATGCCATCCTAAAACGGTATGTGCTACTGGATTCAACCACAAAAAAACATATATGATGTCTTGTTTGATTTGCATTTTCGTCAATATATTTATGATACTGAGTGCTGCGGTACAAGTCATTTGCACAACCATAACCAATGTGAATGCAGCACTGCTTCCAATATTGATCGCAAGTAAATTAACTAACAGCACCAGGGTAAAATTCCATAACATAAAAATCAGAGCATGGCATCCCAATAAAATAAATCCACCTACGCTAAAAATCACCTGATATCGCAATACAGAAGCAATAGCGGTTGTGCTTAGAAATACCAGTTCAAATATGCATATGAAATTAATTAACTGTAACATTTCCTTTCCATACCATTTCATTCGATTTGGGCACCGACTAAACACATAGATACTGGCTGTGCAGAAATGACCATACAGCTTATTCCCAAAAACCAATATCATAATATAGTTTGGCATCATACGAAGCATAAATCCAATTAACTCCACTAAATTGCAACTCATGCTGAGTTCACCTCTGGATCCACTTAATTGTAATACCAGTTCTGATAGCGTTATTACTCCGTCAAACGGTCTGATAAAACCAAGCGATATGCAAATTCCGGAAAGTATTCCAATTAAAATTACTACTCTTTTTTCATGATGCATATTACCATTTATCCTTATTCCTTCCATAAAGGTAAAAACCGAATATTGTTATTATTATAATTCCTACCCCCATCAGTGGAACGATAATATTTTTAGGGGTATCATCAAAAAGAAGCAAATACTTATACCAGCTTAATGAACTCTTATTTCTATCCAGAATATTAAGATATGTAGTCGCATTCAATAGAACAAAAGTCGGTAAGATCAGCAACGTGCGATATTTAACCGTCAAAGCAAATGAGATTGCTACGGGAAGCGTACCAAGGATTCCTGATACGACACCAAAAAATAGTGTTGTAAGAATTGCATACAAACCAGGAGATGCTATATAGATTGCGCTGCCTATGTAATTATGAACCATTGTGGCATAATCTGTATTGTAAATGCTTAAATTTGATAAATCTCTTATTGCATTCATGGGAAAAGATAGCATATTCATTAGTATTTCCAGCATAAATGGAACCGTAAAAACTATTGTTGTTGTAAAAAAAGATGCCCACAATTTACTTTGTAAATAACGATTTTTCCCTAAACGATAAATCATGTATACTTCTTCTTTTGTCTGCTGTTCTTTAGTATAAGAAAAACCAGCAGGTACAGCAACCAGGATAGGGTAAATCATCACAATTAATAATTGAATGTTTGCACTAAAATATACTTTATTCAGGCTGAGCGCTAATAACTTCATTGGCTGATACATTTGTGAAATATCAGTACCTCTAAATGTGAGAACATTCGTTATATAATTCCCCAGCACTACCGCTAGAAGTAATATAAATGTCAGACTTGCTTCTTTTTGTTTTAATAAAAAAATGGTTTGCTTCTTAATCACTTTTATTAACATACAATTTCCCTCATATAACTTGGGATTAAATGCTTTATTATGCACTTAATCCCCAATTTTTACAGCTTATCTTCCATCGTAAGAAACAGTTGCATATGCAGCTGCACTTGAGTTACCTCTAAATTCAAAACCCACAAATATGTTTGATGCCTTAACATATAACAGATTTTCTTTAGAAATACAATTGAGCATTTGGAAACTTCCCATTAATCGTATTAATTTCCTTTTGCTCAAGTAGTTACAGCAATAACCGTTTCCATTTTCTCCATGTCTTTCGTTGTCACCAATCTTATCTGGATGCGCTGTACCTGACAGAAAAAGAGATTGAAAATATCTTTGAGTTTACCATGCTGACTGACCGCTGAGTACTAGATTTTCATACAATTTTTATTATCGCAGCATCATTCCATTTTCTGGCAGTTTTAAGACAAGTCTGTCTGCTATTGAATTTTAGAACTTCTCCTTAAAGGAAATGTATCAGTTGTTTTACAACTACCGTAGATCATTCTCTATCTATCCAATATAAATATACATCTTCCAAGCAGGGATAAACTTCTTCCACATTACCTGTTTTCAAGGCATCGGCACTGATGATCCTCAGTCGATGTCCTTTTTCTGTTAATGTAACACTTATGATCCTGGCTCCACTGTTCTGGTATTCTTCCCCTTCCCTCTCTGTAACCAACACATTATAAACTTTATGTTCCAATTCAGCCAAAAATTTCTGCGGAGTATCCCTCCGGACAATCTTCCCATTCTTTATCAGCAGTATCTCTCTGGCCATGTTTTCCACATCCGCTACTACATGTGTGGCTAAAAGGACAATCTTATCCTTTGCACAGCCACTGATAAAATTTCGTATCCGGATTCTTTCCTCCGGATCCATCCCAGCCGTTGGTTCATCCAGAATCAATATCTCCGGATCATTTAATAGCGCCTGTGCCAGCAGGATTCTCTGTTTCATACCACCTGAAAAGTATTTCAGCTTTTTATACCGTTCCTCTTTCAGATTGACGACCTCTAACAAATTTTCAATCTGTTCTCTGGCATCTTTTCTGTTCATTCCTTTTAAAGCAGCCATATACCAAAGGAACTTTTCTGCAGTAAATGCTTCATAAAGACTCTGCTGCTGTGGCATATACCCGATCTTCGCCCGGTAATCCGCTCCCATCTTATAAATATCTTCTCCGTCTGCCGTTATGCTTCCCTTATCCGGGCGCAAATTATCCGTCAGCATACCAAACATTGTACTTTTCCCTGCGCCGTTGGGACCCAGAATCCCATATATCCCCGGTGTAAAATCTGCAGATACGTCATTTATTGCATACGTTTTCCCATGATCATAGCTTTTGTATAGATCTTTTATTTTTAATTCCATAATGTACCCTTTATATCATATTCAACAGAATCATGTGGCTGCTTCGTTTAAAATACAAAAGCAGCAATACAACAATAATCAATATGCCGCTTCCCATCAGCAGTGCCGGAATTCTCTGTTTCAACTTTTTGTACAATGTCCGCCCCAGGATTCCTACTGCCAGAAAGCTTCCGAATTTCAGGACAAATACGAAAGTCTCATACCATCCCAGTGTTATGCTGCTTTCGCAGTTCCAATTTACCAGATTACACATTTTCTGCCCTGCTGTGGCAAATCCATCAATATTCTGCAGCTTTAAAAACAATGGTGCAGCCATTACCAGATAGACAAATACTACGCATATGATCGCTGCCAGATCCTTACTTCTCTCCAGAACTTCTCTTCCTCTCCGGGTAGAACGGATCAGCGGTATCAGGTTGCTCTCCTCTCCTGCTCCGTAAATCCCTCCCAGTAAAAACAGCAACAGAACCGCACCTACGTACCAGGTAAGCACTTCATGGGTAACATTTCCCCATATATCCAGGTAAGCTTTTTCATCCAGTAAATATTTTTCCGAAAGTTTACCCTCTTTTTCTGATAGTCCCCGGATCTGATCTGTCAGCTCCTGAAAGCCCTCATGCAAACGCTGCCATTCCAACTGCATCAGTAACCGATCTATTTCATCCGTCCCTGACATTTCAGCTGATTCCCGACTGGGCTCCTGTAACTGCTCCAACCGCCTTTTTTCGTTTTCCACCTGCTCCAGGGTCTCCTCCGTCAGCTGTCCGGAAAGATTTTTCAGGTACATATGGTAGGCGGCATCTTTCGCCGTCGCATAGTATTGTGGCGCATATACAGCAAAAACATTCTGCATCATAAGCCACAGGGCAATTATGATCACAATTCCTTTTTTCTGCTGGATCAATAGTTTATAAAATTCATAATATACAAGATTCCTTCTATGCCCTAGTACGCTCCATTTTTTTCGTAACCTGATAATCAGCGTTTCCAGCCGGTCACTGTCACTGATCTGGCAGGTTCTATGGAAAAGGTTTATTCCGCTGGCACAGCATACCACATAAATAATCAGGAAGACACTGACCGCAACTTCATTTTTTCCTATGGCATGTCCCCCAAAATTGAAATTAACATAGCTTCCCAGCGCCTGTCTCATATCCCAATAGAAAAAAGGATTTATAATCTTACATACCCGCAGGGTTCCCGTGACAGCAATGAAATGGTACGCTGCATATTCGCATATCATAGGAAGCATCATGACAATGAAAGCTCCCGTTTCCGATTTCACCAGCATGCCCGCCATAAAAAGAACAGACCCTGTCAGCAGGGACAGTCCCACACGAAGAAAAATAAGCAGTCCTATGGCCTGCCCTACGCTTAATACATACGGGCAGTTGCGGAAAAGAGAAACCGACTGTACGTGTCTGTTCATATTGCCATATCCATACATCCATTTCAGGAACAAAACAACACTGGTTTCCTGTAACAAGGTATACAGTACTCCCCCCGATAATAGCAGAAACAACTTGGAATACGCCGTTACATGATGTCCGTTTTTACATCCTTTAATAAGAATAAAAAGCTTTCTATTTCTCTCATAAAATAATAAATACCACGTCAATACTCCCTGAAAAGAAATAGCAAAGAAAATACCGTACTGATACTCCGCCAATGCCTTTATTCCAAAACAGTTGTCCACTGTCACAGAAGCTTTCGCAACTGTCGAAAAATCGTGACAAGTCTTGCGGATATTATCCGTCAGATAATGATTTCCTTCGGAGATCACATTTTCCATGGCCTTTGACCTGTCCTGCATCTGTGAAATAAATTCCCGATAAGAGTCCAGATACCGTTTCTGTTCCTCCAGATCAGCCTCATAGAAGCCTAACTCGTCCGCCTGTTCATTTCCTTCACAAAACGCAATATATTGATCTTTTTGCTGATATACATAGACATAGGCCGCTTCTTTTTTCTGAATCATAAAAAGCAGGAATAGATTCCCCACAAAAAGTCCAATAAATGCAATCCATAGCGGAATCTGCGTCATCAGCTTTTTTATTTCATATCCTGTCAACCTCATGCAAATTGCCCCTTTAACGATCCATGATCTCCGTCAGTGTAATCGTTTTCCCCCGGTACTCTCCAATTTTTTTCTCCCAGCACTTTACTCCCCATGTACCGTCTTCTTTCTCATAAGTAAAGTACATCCTGTTTCTGTCACCTACCGGAAATCTCTGTGCTCTCCCGTTTTCATTTAATGGTGTCATAAAGGTATCTACGATCTGCATGTCCTTGTCATACACAACATATTTTCCCGGATTCCGAAGCCAATCATCAATGTCCTCCATCCAGTCATCAAAAAAATATAAATATTCGCCATCACTCAAAAAATAACCTGCCTGAGGTACATCTTCCAATAACACCTTCAGATTGGATCCATCCAGATCAGCAATATATACCGGCATCGGTTCATCACCTCTTTTTTCATCATCATAGGGATCCAGAATGATCTGATCCTGCCAGAATTGTACCCCTAAAATATGCACCGATTTCGGCATATCCGGAATCTGTAATTCCTCAATTTTGTCCGCCTGTATATCATATACAAAGGTTTTATTATATAACCTGTCGTAATCGTAACCATTATTTTCTTCCTTCTGGGAATCTCCCTCTTTGGGCAGCATAGAAATAATTTCAAAATACACATAATTTCCATAAGCCTGAAGATTTCCCCAAGTAAGCACTCTCAGATTCTCCTCCGCAGTATAGACGGTCTCCGGTCTATGAAAAAAGGTATTTAATGATAACCGTTTTATCGTACATTCAACCTTTATCTCTTCATCTTCCTCATAATACCTTTTTTCCGCATAATATAAGTTGTTCCTATGTATGATCCAGTTCACAATAATGCTGGATTTTCCATCCCATTTGTACACAACATCTTTCGCTGTTCCGTCCAGAGCATAGCGGTATAATATCCTTTCATCCGTTTCGTAACAGCTCAACGGAATACAATAAAGATAATCTCCGCATTTTGCAATTGCGATATCTTTATCCGGATTAATATTTGCCAGTTCCTCCAAATCGACAGAGGCATTACACTCTTTTATTTTCTGCTGATCCGTCTCTCTGTCATGTAAGCAGTCCACCTTATTACACAGCGGAACTAAAACATCATTACCTTCTTCCATGTAATAGATAAAACCATTCTTGTATATATATACGATGTTATCGCTTCCCTGCTGGACTTTAGGAAATGCTATGCTATCCGACCATTGTCTGTATTGATAGTCATAGTTTTCTACATAAGTGTCCGGCATTGCCTTGTTGGCACAGCCTGTCAGAAAGATCAAGTTTACTATTATAAGATAGGTTTTTATTCTCCGCATAGCATCTCCTGTTTTGTCCATTCCGTTGGTCATCAATTGATTATCTGGTCCATCTTGTAATATCCATCCAGTATCCAGAAGGGAATTGTGTCACAGAAACCTCGTGTACACCTCTTACATCCAAAAATGCCGCCGTTGGCTGTTCGATTACAGAGATGTCTACCCTTGCAGTTGCTCCGCCTCCTAATTTGCTAAATGTGTATTATAAACCATATTCTTAATATCTGCACATCCGTCTGCTCTATTGTACTTGTTTTTTCTTACCTTCCTCCATTTTCTAAAATATTTCTTTTACTTGTCAATCAAACATGCTTGATAATTCATATTTACCACAAATTATCTCTCTAACTCAATTGAGCAGATGGAAACTTCCCATTAATCGTATTAATTTCCTTTTGCTCAAGTCCCTTAATAAAAGATTTCATAGCAAAAAGAGTAGGTTGCATCCGTAATTTTTCTATAGATGCAACCTACTCTTTAACTTAAACTATTCTTTATAAAGTACACCAGTATACGTAGCTACTGTTTGACTTGTAGTATATGAATATTTACTTATTGTAAGAACCCCTGAGTAATAGCTTCCATTAATTTTTTCTCTCCATGAAATTTCTTTCTGTGGTTTTACAACCCCTGAATATATCACTTCCATCGTCACACTAACACTTGCTCCGCAAAGGACAATGTCGTTTTCCGCCAAATCTTCTGCAACATATACTTCATAATATATACCTTCTGATGTATATCCCCCTCCTACCCGCTGTGCAGTTTTCTGCGCATTAACCGGGAATGAAATACTTAAAACAGCTACTACAAAAAATATGGCAAATATACCTTTGTTCATATCCTATCCTCAACTTTCATTCTCCACTCAGAAATACATATCCTCCTACATCTGTTTCCTTCCATGCTGTAGCGTCTTCCTTATTATCATAATAAGTTGTCTTTACAATATTGGTATCTATTACTTCTTGATTCAATGTAGCTCTCACTTCATCCAAATGCACATTAATACTATCATTCGTCATTTCACCATCTACTACATACGCAATTTCATATACCCTTCCCCATAACGGATCATCAATATACCTTGTTCCTATCTGCTGAAAAGCAGGTTTTCTATGTCCTGCCATATATATCAGAAACATTCCTGCAGCTATCGCCAATATTCCAATCAAAAAGGACATTCTTACAATTCGTCCATAGTTTTTCTTTTGGGGTTCAGGTTCTGATTCCTCATTTTCCCCTGTGTTATCCGTATTCTCCTTATCTCCCTCCTCCACATTCCTTTTTTGAAATTCAGGATTGTCCAGCTTCTCCAATGTCTTTTCCGGATTATGTAATTCGTCACACGATACCTGAAGTATATCTGCTATACGACTAAGCATCATCATATCCGGAAGGTTCTTTCCTGCTCGTGTCAACCCCAGACCAAAAAAAAATTGATTTTTTTGTACCCTCAAATATCACTTTCCATTATACCTGCTATTGCAGTATATTGAAAGCAATATTTATGCTTGCAGAAGAAAGGAGTGCCACATTCTCTCGGCACTCCAAACTCTGTAACCATCCATCTTACTTGAAAAATGGATCATCTGTATTCCATACAATCTCTATATTGTCCTCTCCATTGATGATCACTTTTTTGATTACCTTCTGGATTTTCTCTCTGTCAAAAGATTCCATATTGATGATACTTTCTAACTGTGTCTCAAACTTACTAGAAGAATTATCTTCTGGCGGTATTTCTGTTTTAAGCTGTTCGATTTCCTGATGCAATTCATCAATCTGCTCCACCATCGCCTTTGAACGCTTGACATACTCTTCTCTTGTGAGCTTGTCATCCTTATAATCAGAATACAACATCATCTTTTTACTGCTGAGGCTCTTCACCTTCTTTTCAAGTGTTGCAATCTTTTCTTCCGAAGATACTTCTTTCGATTTACCAGCTTTCTTTATTCCTTTCTCATCCAGATAAGCTGTTGCATACATATTTACAATTTTCATGATTGTATCTTCAACCTTGGTAATTTCCACCCTGTTGCTTTTGCATGGAGAATTTTCCTCAATTCTGGACGAGGAACAAAGAAGAATGTCACCTTTTACCCTTTTGCTGGATACCAAGGCTCTGCCACATACCCCGCAATAATAAAACGGATTATAGTTTCTCTTACCACGCTTTGGACGAATATATTTTTTTGAATTAGCATGTGCCGTATCAAATAATTTCTGAGTAATAATAGGTTCATGACAATTCTCTATCACAATCCATTCGTCTTTAGGCACATAGGTTGAAGTGTTATTGCTGCCTACCCTCTTCTTTGTTTTATTCCATATCAGTTTTCCAAGATAAACTTCATCGTTTAATATATCGTGGATAGAAGAAGTACTCCACAAGCTTTTCACTTCAACTGCATGGAAAAAGTTTTTGCTTCCTTTTTTCTTCTTATATGCGGATGGTGTATCAATACCGTGAGCATTTAAGTAATTTGCCACTTCCGTTTTTCTTTTGCCCTGTGCGGTCAGTTCAAATATCAGCTTGACCACTTCTGCTGCTTCCGGATCTACAATAATCTTATGCTTATCACTTGGGTCTTTGACATATCCATACCTTAACTGACCACTAATGTTCTCCCCATTCAGTATCCTTGTGTGCTTTGCAGAACATATTTTATTGGATAAGTCCCTGCTATAAAGCATATAAATTAAATTCTTAAACGCAACATTCATACCACCGGTGGAACCATCATAGTTATTGCTGTCATAATTATCATTAACTGCAATAACCCGTACCTGATAAAGTGGAAGTATCTGCTCCAAAAGACTTCCAACTTCAATATAATCCCTTCCGAGTCTGGATAAATCCTTTACAACAATGCATGATATTTTTTCAGCCCGGATATCCTCCATAAGCTTCATATAGCCTGGTCTTTCAAATTTTGTTCCAGTAAATCCATCATCACAGTATTCCTGTACCTTCGTATCCTTAAGCTCCGAATGATTTTCAATATATGCTTTTAACAATTCCCGCTGGCTGGATATACTGTTACTCTCCTCTTTCCGATTTAATGATACATCTTCATCTTCCATAGAAAGGCGAATATACATAGCAGTTATCTTACTCATTCAAATCACCTTCTCTCTTATTTTTTACCTGTAACAGTTCTTCCAGACAATCATCATAAACCAGATTTACGGAAATTCTGCCACCTTCAAACACCTGTACCTTGTCAACAAATGCATCTGCCAGCTCTTTGTTGAGTTTTCTGCATTTCAGATATTTATTGATAAGATTTTCCCAGTCCGCATCAATCTTATAATTCTTTGAATACAAGTTCTGAGATATTAAAAGATTATCTATCTCCTTCTTCAAAGCTTCGCTTTTTAAAAGATACTGCTGCTTTAATGTCAGATATTCACTCTCATTAATCAAATGTTCTGAATAATCTCCATATAACTCAGAGAACTTGCGGTTTACCTTCTCCAGTTCCCTGCGCTGTCTGGTAATGGCTTTTTCATACACATCGTATTTTTTCAGTCCGCTGCTTCTTGCATTTAATTCCCTTATTACTCTTAATGCGTCAATACAGCAACGCATATGATTTGAAATCTGAGCAAAGACAGCGTTGTTGACATCCTCCTGATTAATTTTGTGTCTTGAACATGCCGGATTAATACCATCTGAAAAAGTTCCACAAAAATATACATACGATTTTGTTGTTCTTGGAGAAAGTCTCATACCCTTGCCACAGTCTCCGCATACAATTTTTCCCTTTAGTAAATTCTTTTCATTAGGTGGGTGTTTTGTAAACTCTTTTGCAAAATAAGCATCCGAGATTTCCTTTACTCTTTCCTGTGCCTTTTCAAATGTCTCTTTGTCAACAAGTGGCTCATGCGTATTTTCAACAATGACCCATTCACTTGGATCTGTTGCATGGAGTGGAATATTATTGTATTTCTCAATTACTACTTTCCCATGCACCGCCGAACCAATGTATGCCTGATTTGTCAGTATTGACTTAACTGTTGTTTTGGTCCATACACCATTGGTTTTTACATTCTGCTGGTAACCAAGAGATTTTAAATACATCAATGGTGACATTATTCCTTGCTCATTCAGATATTTTGCAATTGGTGTGTAACCTTTGCCATCTAAAAACAATTTATAAATAAGCCTGACATTTCCAGCAGTTGCTTCATCCACAACAATTCTGTTCTTCTCCGTCTTGGATTTCAGATATCCATATGGAGCAAAACCGCACATATATTCATCCGTAGTCCATTTTCTACGATGTGCAGTTGAAACTTTCTTGGAAATATCCTTTGCATAAAACTCATTTACGATATTTTTCAAAGGCATCATAAGGTCTGTGCCCGGTCTGAACGAGTCAAAATCATCCGTAACAGCAATGAATCTTACATTGAGAAAAGGAAACACTCTTTCAATGTAGTTCCCCATCTCCACATAATTTCTTCCAAGTCTCGATAAATCCTTAACAATAATACAGTTAATTCTTCCTGTTTTTGCATCCTCAAGCATTCGCTTAAAATCCGGTCTTTCAAAATTAGTACCGGTAAAGGAGGCATCATAATATTCCTCTTCAATTACAATATCTTCGTGATCTTTGACATAATTCTTCATAAGTTCCATCTGTGTTTCGATTGTCCCTCTCTCAATGTTCTCTTCCTTTTCATGGGACAGTCTTGCATATAATCCAGCCTTAAAAAGAACCTTCTTCTCTTTATCCGGTAAGGCTGTGTTTTCCTGTAGCATCATATTTTTTCTGCTTTTTCTTGCCATATTACACAGCCTCCCTTCTGCTGATATTTAATTGTCCACCCGGTTCTTTATCTACTTGATAACCCAGTTTTTCGACCGATTCTAATAACTGCTTATAACAATCATCAAAATCAAATACGATCTCAACCTCTTTATTCTCTGAAACTCTTACTTCACAAATCAGTTTTACAACCACGTCCCTGGTCAGTTCCTTAATATCCTTGTATTCGGTAAAATAATTCATCCAGAGATGCTTATCATCCTTCTCCTCAAGAATTAAAGCAATGTCTCTCTCAATCTGGCGAATTATTTCTTCTCCCTCTTTTGCTTTTTTCAGATATGCCTCATGAAGTTCAAGATATTCTTCTTTAGTAAGAATTCCGTCCTTCATATCTTCATACAGTGAAGTTTTCAGTCTTTTACACTTCTCAACTTCCTCAAGTTTTTTCTGTTTTCTTGCTTCAAGACTTTTTACATCAAGCTGCTGGAAAGGAATTGTTCCAATATAATCAAGTATTTCTTCCAGATTCATTACGTTTTTGATATGAAGCTTTAACATTTCAAGCACCGTATCCTCTAATAACGATACTGATATTGAGTGCTGTGAACACTGCTTTGTCAATTTATGATTAGAGCAGATATAGTAAGCGTATTTCTTATCACCTGCTGTTGTAATTTTTCTTGTCATTGGTGAACCACAGTCTGCACATACTGCAATACCTGAAAGATTATAGACCATATCTGAATCCGGAGATATTCTCGTATCCATTCCCAACAACCTTTGAACAATCTCAAAATCCCTGTCACTAATAATCGGCTCATGATTTTTTTCGATTCTTATCCAGTCAGATTCCGGCTTAACAACCTCCTGCTTCACTTTATGATTTGGTGTCGTTCTTTTGCCTTGAACAAGATTTCCAATGTAAATCTCATTTTCAAGAATCCTGCGGACCGTGACTGAACTCCATACCGATTTTTCATTCTGTAAAAATCCGGTCTGATAACCGCTCCCTGTGCTCTGCTTATATTCCATAGGTGCAAGCACACCCTCATTATTCAACTGTGTTGCTATTGCATCCTGACTCATTCCGTGAAGCTTTAGCCGAAAAATTTCCTTCACAATACCGGCTGCATAAATATCAATAACCAGCTTATGTTTATCATCATCCGATTTTTCATACCCATAGGGAACAAATGCACCGATATACTCACCATTTTTTCTCTTTACATCCAAATGGCTTCGTATCTTTATACTGATATCCCTGCAATATGCATCATTGATCAGGTTTTTAAACGGAATAATAATCTCATCCCCCTGTGACTTTCCAGTCACACTGTCATAGTTATCATTGATTGCAATAAACCTTACACCAAGAGCCGGAAATAATCTTTCGATGTATCGACCTGAATCAATATACTCGCGTCCAAAACGTGAAAGATCCTTTACCACCACACAATCAATTACTCCTCGCTTAATATCTTCCATCATCGTCTGAAAAGACGGACGGTCAAAATTAGAGCCGGAATAACCATCATCCACATATTCTTTAACTATTCTAATGTCCTTTTTGTCTGCAAGGAAATTTCGGATGAAATCCTTTTGATTTGAAATACTATTACTCTCAGCTTTTGCGCTGGTAGAAACATCGCCATCCTCCTTAGATAATCTAACGTAGATGGCTGCATGATAGATTTTTGAGATTTGTTTACTCATATCGCAACACTCCTTTAAATATTCTACGTCAGATGTACCCAACTAAAATATCAAAGGAAGTTATGCCATATTCATTTAGTCCTTGAACATATCATAGCACAACTCCCTATCATTTTCCATATGATTCTGAAAAAAGATTCTAAACTGTAAGCAGCATATTCTTGAAAGCTTCTTCTATGGAAACTCCATTATTGGCAAAGCTTACTTTAACTTTCATCTTCCCCACTCTCATCATATAGGGATTCCCAACTTTTCTTATAAACTTCTGCTGTCTCTTTTCAATCGTATCATTCAGATCAGCATGATAAGATGCCATATCGGGCATTTCATTAATCTTGACATCACTAAAATCAGTATCAAGCAATGCTCTGTATTCTTCTGCTGTCATAAAATCTATCCCCC
>ERZ1106915.840-NODE-840-length-35356-cov-14.895272_pt1 | contig 35356 bp, 34 predicted proteins | sample MGYA00403653_ERZ1106915 | MGnify/ENA primary metagenome ERZ1106915 (study PRJEB35170, sample SAMEA104062404) | human gut metagenome | biome: human gut; feature: human-associated habitat; material: faeces | place: Denmark | collected 2012-06-06 ... | reverse complement strand
TCGTTCCATCGAACGAAGTGAGATGGAACTTCCGATTTATTCGCAAGGTTGAGAATGATTCAAAAGATTCCAAACGAGGATACAGCATGTATGTAGTTTTGAAGGTACAGTAAGCAAACGGTAGCCGATTGGTTATCGTTTTTTTATTGCCATAAAACCCTAATATCCTTAAGAAATTCTGAAGAAACCGAAATAAGGTTGCCTGCCAAATGGTTTTGTACTATAATGGGAACGTTGAAAAATGAAAGACTAGAGGACAAAAAAATGAGCAGATTATCAGTAGTTTTGCCCGCTTACAACGAAGAACTGATGGTAGGAAAAACCTGCCGGGTCCTTCATGAGGTTTTAACAGAAGCAGGCATTTCTTATGAATTGGTACTTGTAGACGATGGCTCAAACGACAGAACATGGGAAGAAATCACCAAAGCAGGTGAGAAAGACGCAAATATCTTAGGCGTTCATTTTTCCAGAAACTTCGGGAAGGAAGCGGCAGTTTATGCAGGCCTTGCCCAGGCCACAGGAGATGTGGTCGCTGTGATGGACTGCGATCTGCAGCACCCGCCGGAAACCCTGATCCCAATGTATCACCTTTGGGAAGAAGGCTGGGAAGTGATTGAGGGCGTGAAGAAAAGCAGAGGAACTGAAAGTCTTCTGCACAAAGAAAGCGCAGGCTTTTTCTATGGGATCATGTCCAAGGCAACAGGGGTAAACATGCAGAATGCCTCCGATTTTAAGATGATGGACCGGAAAGCTGTGAACAGCATTCTCTCCATGCCGGAGCGGAATATGTTTTTCCGTGCCACCTCCTCATGGGTAGGCTTCAAAACCACACATGTGGAATTCGAGGTTCATGACAGGGAGGCAGGACAATCCAAGTGGTCCACCTGGTCCCTTGTGAAATATGCCTTTACCAATATTGTGGCATTTACTACAGTCCCCCTGCAGTTTGTAACCATTATAGGAGGAGCCTGTTTTGGATGTTCTCTGATTCTGATCATCTACTCTCTGGTGCAGTTTTTTGCCGGAAGAGCAGTGGAAGGCTACACCACCACGCTGATCGTACTGCTTCTTATTGGAAGTGCGATTATGCTAAGCCTTGGAATCATTGGATACTACATTGCAAAAATATACGAAGAAGTAAAAAGGCGTCCCCGCTACATTATTTCCCAGATCGTTCGCGGGAAAAAGGACGTTTATCAGGAGGTAAATCATGATCGCTCTCATTAAGAAGCTTTATGCCAATGACGTAATACGCTACATATTTTTCGGCGGCTGCACCACAGTTGTAAATTTAGCCAGCTTTTTCTTTCTGCGCCAGGCAGGCCTGCAAAGAGAAATTGCCAATGTGATTTCCGTTATTCTGGCAATTGTGTTTGCCTATGTGGTAAACTCCAAATTTGTTTTTCTGGACAAATGCGAAACCTTGAAGGACCACATCCGGCCTTTCTGCAAGTTCGTAGGAGCCAGACTGAGCACCATGGTCATCGAGGTTGGCGGAGTATGGTTTTTCGCCGAGATCGTACATTTAAATGACATGGTTGGAAAACTGATCATCCAGTTTGTAGTTATGGCTTTAAATTATGTATTCAGCAAATTCCTGGTATTTACCAGTGGGAGGAAATGATGACATTAGAAGAAGCACGGAAGAAGATAAAGCCTCTTGATGAGGAAAAGATGGAGACTGCAAGGAAGCGCTGGGACAGCATTGCCAAGCCTCTTCATTCCCTTGGAAAAATGGAGGACCTGATCACCCAGATCGTGGGAATTACAGGTGAGGTGAAGGTTGACATTGGCAAAAAAGCACTGGTTGCCATGTGCGCAGACAACGGAGTTGTGGAAGAGGGAGTTACCCAGACTGGACAGGAAGTAACCGGAATTGTGGCGGACAACTTTGTGAAAGAAACCACCACTGCATGTGTGATGTGCCATCAGTGCGGCGTTGCTGTGAAGCCTGTAGATGTGGGAATGGTGAAAGACACTACTGCCCGCACTGATCTGAAGGTTATGTACGGAACACGCAATATGACAAAGGGCCCGGCTATGACAAGAGAAGAAGCTGTGAAAGGAATCGAAGCCGGAATCGCCATGGCAGAGGAGCTGAAAGCACAGGGCTATCGCCTTCTTGCTACCGGAGAAATGGGCATTGGAAATACCACAACCAGCAGTGCAGTTGCTTCTGTACTTCTGGATCAGCCTGTGGAAACGATGACCGGAAGAGGCGCAGGCCTTTCCAGCGACGGACTGACCCGCAAGATCAATGCCATCAAAAAGGCAATCGCCCTCAATGAGCCAGATCCGTCAGACCCCATTGATGTGCTTGCCAAGGTTGGCGGACTGGATATCGCAGGTATGGCCGGGGTTTATCTTGGCGGAGCCGCTTTGCAGATTCCGGTGCTGATCGATGGCTTTATCTCCGGAGTAGCAGCCCTTGTGGCTGCAGGAATCTGTCCGCAGGCAAAAGATTATATGATCGCAAGCCATGTCTCCAAAGAGCCGGCAGCGCATCTGGTTCTGGAAAAGCTTGGTAAGGAAGCGGTGCTTCATGCAGATATGTGTCTTGGAGAGGGAACCGGGGCCATTGCCCTCTGCCCGTTTTTGGACATGGGAGCCACTCTTTACAATACCTTAAGTACGTTTGATGATATTCACGTAGACCAGTACGAGGAGCTGAAATAACATGATGGCTGTAGTGACAGGCGGAAGCGGAAGCGGGAAATCTGCTTTTGCCGAGGACAAGATCCTGTCTCTGGGACAGGGAAAACGATTCTACATCGCGACCATGCACCCTTATGATGAGGAAAGCTATAAGCGCGTAGAGCGCCATCGCAAAATGCGTGCGGGAAAAGGCTTCGAGACAGTAGAGTGCTATACAGGACTTGAAAATCTGGAATTTCCACAAGACGCCATTGTTCTTCTGGAATGCATGTCCAATCTTGCGGCAAATGAAATGTTCGAAGAAAGTGGGGCAGGAGCGGATACTGTGGAGGCTGTCCTAAGAGGTGTCCGAAAGCTGAAAAGCCAGGTCCGTCACCTTGTGATTGTTACCAATGAGATTTTTTCCGAGGCAGCTTCCTATGAGGGAGATACCGTCCGCTATCAGGAGTATCTTGGGAAAATCAACCAGAAGCTTGGAGAAATGGCAGATCAGGTGGTAGAAGTAGTATATGGAATCCCGATTTGGCACAAAGGAGGAAAAACAGGTGAAAATGCTGTGGAATAATTTTAAGGTGGCATTTGCCATGTATTCGAAAATCCCCATGCCAAGAGCTGACTGGAGCAAGGAGAATATGAAATATACCTTCTGCTTCTTTCCCTTTATCGGTCTTGTGATCGGGGCTTTGTCCCTGGCTGTGGGCTGGGCGGGAAGCAGATTTGGGTTTCAGGCGGCATTTGTGGCAGCTGTGCTGGTACTGGTCCCGGTATGGGTCACAGGAGGAATCCATGTGGACGGGCTTCTGGACACTTCCGATGCCTTAAGCTCCTGGCAGGAAAAGGAGCGCCGCCTTGAGATCTTGAAGGATTCCCATGCTGGGGCATTTGCTGTGATCACGGCCTGTGTTTACTTTCTTGCCTGGTATGGTGCTTACAGCCAGCTGTGGCTTTGCAAACCTGCACTTGAGATCATGGCGCTTGGCTTTATGGTTTCCAGATGCTTTTCCGGAATCAGCGTCATGACTTTTCCAAAGGCTAGAAAGGATGGCACTGTGGCGGAGTTTTCAAGAAAAGCAGAGGATCTGGCGGTGCGGAATGTGCTGATCGTTTATCTTGTGATCCTTCTGGCTGTGATGGTCTGGATCCAGCCTGTGCTTGGGATTCTGGCATTTGCGGCAGCTGGGGCAATCTTCCTTTTTTATCATCACAAGGCCATGAAGTATTTCGGCGGAATTACAGGAGACTTGGCCGGCTATTTCCTTTGCCTCTGCGAGGTGGGAATGGCAGTAGTGCTGGCGGTGGCTTCTGTGCTGATTTAGAAGAAATAATATACAAAAGCGTGAGTGTAGAAGGAGAGATACCAGAATGGAAATGATTATCGGCGGCGCTTTTCAGGGAAAAAGCGATTATGCAAAGGAAAAACACCCGGAAATCTGCTGGAAAAATGGCGGCAAGTTAGAGGAATACCAGCTTATGAAGGCAGAGGGGGTTCTGGATTTCCAGGAATTTATCCGTAAGGAATTAAAGGCTGGTCATGATGTTGCCGGGCTTGCAGAGAAGCTTGCAGAAGGGAATCCGGACATTGTGGTCGTAAGCCAGGAGGTAGGCTACGGCGTCGTTCCCATGGACGCTTTTGACCGGAAATACCGGGAAGCAGTGGGCAGAGTCTGTACGGGACTTGCTTCCAAAAGCAAAAAAGTGACCCGTGTGGTCTGCGGAATTGGGACGGTGATCAAGGATGCTTAAGCTGATGCTTATTCGTCACGGAGAAACCGCTGGCAATCAAAAACAAAGATATATAGGAAGAAGAACCGATGAGCCTCTTTTACCTCAGTCTCAGGAAGTGCTGAAGCAGCTGGACTATGGAGAACCCCAGGCAGTATATGCAAGTCCCATGCTGCGCTGCACCCAGACTGCGTCTATTCTTTTTCCGGGAAAACCACTGAACATAATCGATGAGCTTGCAGAGTGCGATTTCGGGGAATTTGAGAACAAAAATTATCTGGAGTTGGACGGCAATGCAAATTACCAGGCATGGATCGATTCCGGCGGACTTCTTCCATTCCCGGGAGGGGAGAGCCGGGAAGAATTTAAGCGAAGAAACATCACCGGATTTCAGATGGCAGTTGGCAGCTGCATCCGCAAAAATATTTCCAGCGCCGCACTGGTGGTACATGGCGGCACCATTATGAATATTATGGAAGAATATGCAGATGAGGAACGGTCCTTTTATGACTGGCATGTGAAGAATGGAAAAGGCTACGAAGTGGAAATCGACACAGAACTCTGGAAAAAGGAGCGCAGAAGCCTGCATGTGGTCAGAGAACTGTAGGGAAATGTACTCGGAACAACTTAAATCAGAAAAATAGAATAAGCAAGTGGCAGAAAGAGCAGTTCGCATAAAAACGGGCTGCTTTTTTTGCGCCCTTTTTCCTGTAAATACCAGGTTTGCCCCCAGGCAACAAAAGTTAGACTACAAAAATTTTAAGAAAGCCAAAAATATTTTTTGAAATACTATTGAAATTCGGATGAGAATATGTTACATTATCTGTATAAAATATCCTAAAAAATGTTGAATTGTGCATTTTGATTCAACAATTTTAACAAGTAAAGGAGGACTCCATATGCTTATTATTGGTAACGGAAGAATGATCACACGGGACGCATCCAATGCATTTATAGAGAACGGCGCAGTTGCAATGGATGGTAACACCATAGTAATGGTGGGGACTACAGATGAGGTGAAGAGAGCATATCCGGATGGAGAATTTGTGGATGCCAGAGGCGGAGTAATCATGCCTGCATTTATCAATACTCATGAGCATATCTACAGCTCTTTTGCCAGAGGCTTAAGTATTAAGGGATACAATCCCAAGGGATTCCTTGATATTCTGGATGGACAGTGGTGGACCATCGACCGCCATCTGACTCTGGAGCAGACCAGACTTTCTGCAATGGCTACCTATATTGACAGTATTAAGAACGGTGTTACTACTGTATTTGACCATCATGCAAGCTTTGGACATATTACAGGCTCCCTTAGCGCTATTGAATCCGCTGCTAAGGAACTGGGCGTAAGAACCTGTCTTTGTTATGAGATTTCTGACCGTGACGGCATGGACAAGTCCAGAGAGTCCGTAATGGAGAATGTGAATTTTATTAAACATGCACTGGATGATGACAGTGATATGCTGGCAGCTATGATGGGTATGCATGCATCCTTCACAATTTCTGATAAGACCATGGAGCTGTGCAATGAACTGAAGCCAGAGGGCGTAGGTTATCATATTCATGTAGCTGAGGGAATCTATGACCTTCATCAGTGCCTGAAGGAGCATAGCAAACGAATTGTAGACAGGCTTTATGATTGGAACATTCTTGGACCGAAGACTCTTTTGGGACACTGTATTTATATCAATGAGCATGAGATGGATCTGATTAAGGAAACAGATACAATGGTTGTCCATAATCCGGAATCCAATATGGGAAATGCCTGCGGATGTCCTCCTACTATGGAGCTGGTTCATAAGGGAATCGTGACCGGACTTGGAACAGATGGTTATACCCATGATATGCTGGAATCCTGGAAGGTTGCCAATATTCTTCATAAGCATCATCTGTGCGATCCTAATGCTGCATGGGGAGAAGTTCCGAAGATGCTCTTTGAGAATAATGCTGTTATTGCAAACCGTTACTTTAAGAAACCTCTTGGCGTATTAAGAGAGGGTGCTGCAGCTGATGTGATCGTAATGGATTACAACCCGCTGACACCTATGAGAGCTGATAACGTAAACGGACATCTGCTGTTCGGTACTACAGGACATGATGTAGTAACGACTGTCTGCAATGGAAAGATTCTTATGAAGGACAGAGAAGTACTGGTATGTGATGTAGATAAGGTTATGGCTGACTGCAGACAGTCTGCCAAGGAACTGGCTGATGATATTAACGGAGGAAAATAAATATGAGCGATATTATGACATGTATGCCTTTCGGGCAACTGATGGAATGGGTCCTTCAGGAAAAAAGCGGGAAAGATACAGTATTTGGGGTACATCGCCCATATACAATAAATGCAGATCATAATCTGACAATCTTTGAAAGAAATCTGGAGACACCTGTGGGACCTGCAGCAGGTCCACACACACAGCTTGCCCAGAATATTATTGCTTCCTATTATGCAGGAGCACGTTTCTTTGAGCTGAAGACCGTTCAGAAAATGGATGGTGCAGAGCTTTCCGCATGTGTAAATAAACCATGTATTCTTGCTGATGACGAAGGCTATAACTGTGAATGGTCTACAGAGCTTACCGTTCCGGATGCAATGAGCGAATATATCAAGGCATGGTTTATCCTTCATGTTATGGCGAAGGAATTTAATCTTGGAGCACAGGATGGCTTCCAGTTTAATATTTCCGTAGGCTATGATCTGGAGGGAATCAAAGGTGACAAGGTGAACACCTTTATTGATGGAATGATGGAAGCCAAGGATACTGCTGTTTTCCAGGAATGTAAGAAATGGCTTCTGGACAATGCAGACAGATTCCACAATTTCACCAGAGAAGATATTGAGGCGATTCCATCTAATGTCTGTAATTCTGCAACGATTTCCACTTTACATGGATGTCCGCCACAGGAAATCGAGAGCATTGCAAACTACCTTCTTACCGAGAAGCATCTGAATACCTTTGTAAAATGCAATCCTACTCTTCTGGGCTATGATTTTGCAAGAAAGACTATGGATGAAATGGGATACGACTATATGGTATTCGGTGATTTCCATTTCAGAGATGACCTGCAGTATGAGGATGCAGTTCCTATGCTTACCCGTCTGATGAAATTATCAGAGGAGCTGGGACTGGAATTCGGTGTGAAGATCACCAATACCTTCCCTGTTGACGTTACAAGAAATGAGCTTCCAAGCGAAGAAATGTATATGTCAGGTAAATCCTTATTCCCTCTGTCCATTTCTCTTGCAGCCAAGCTTTCTGAAGAATTTGCAGGAAAGCTGAGAATTTCCTATTCCGGTGGTGCTGATTATTACAACATCGATCGGATCGTAGGCTGCGGAATCTGGCCTGTAACCATGGCAACTACTCTTCTGAAGGCCGGCGGTTATCAGAGATTTTCTCAGGTTGCAGCTAAGACTGACGGAATTGCTCCGAAGAAATGGGATGGAATTGATGTGGATGCACTGAAAAAGCTGGCTGCGGATGCCATCACAGATGCACATCATGTAAAGAATATCAAACCGATTCCAAACAGAAAGAGCACAAAAGAGGTTCCGCTTCTGGACTGCTTCTATGCTCCATGTGCAGAGGGATGTCCTATTCATCAGGATATTCCGCAGTATGTGGCTCTTACAGGTGAGGGCAAATACAAAGAAGCTCTGGAAGTGATCCTTGAGAAAAATGCACTGCCATTTATTACAGGAACCTTATGTGCGCATAACTGTATGAATAAATGTACCCGTAATTTCTATGAGGAATCTGTAAATATCCGCGGAACTAAGCTGATTGCAGCACAGAAGGGCTATGAGGAGCTGATCGGTCAGATCAAAGCCGGAGAACCAAACGGTAAGAAGGTTGCTGTTGTAGGCGGCGGTCCTGCCGGTATTGCTGCAGCTTATTTCCTTGCAAGAGAGGGCGCAGCTGTAACTGTTTTTGAAAAAGAGAAAAAAGCAGGCGGTGTGATCCGCTACGTGATCCCGGGCTTCCGTATTGGAGATGATGCCATTGACAAAGATATTTCCTTTATTGAAAAGATGGGAGTAAAGATCTGCACCAATACAGAAATTACATCTGTAGCAGAGCTGAAAGCACAGGGCTATGATGCAGTGATTCTTGCGATCGGAGCCGGCAAGCCAGGTACCTTGAAGCTTAAGAAGGGTGAGACTGTAAACGCATTGAAATTCCTTCGTGATTTCAAGGCAAATGATGGCAGTCTGGATATCGGAAAGAATGTGGTAGTTATCGGCGGCGGTAACACAGCCATGGATACTGCAAGAGCAGCAAAGCGCACAAAAGGCGTAGAGCATGTATATCTTGTATACAGAAGAACCAAACGCTACATGCCTGCAGCAGAGGATGAGCTTCTGGAGGTTCTGGAAGAGGGCGTTGAGTTTAAAGAGCTTCTTTCTCCGGTAAGTCTTGAGAACGGAAGACTGATCTGCCAAAAGATGGAGCTTGGACAGATGGATGCATCCGGACGTGCCGGTGTTACTGAGACAGCAGACGTAGAAGAGGTTCCTGCTGATACTGTAATTGTGGCAGTTGGTGAGAAGCTTGATACAGACTTCTATACTGCAAACCAGATTGCAGTGGACGAAAGAGGAAGAGCAAAGGTCAACGACAAGACTCTTGAAACCAGTGTAAGCGGCGTTTATGTTGCCGGGGACGGAGCAAAGGGTGCTGCTACGATTGTAGAGGGAATCCGCGATGCGCAGCTTGCAGTTAAGGATATCCTTGGCAAAGAGATCACAAGGGATGCAGCTGTAACCGGCAAGGAAGCAGACTGCTATGCAAAGAAGGGAATCTTAAAGCACAGCGAAGAAGTGAAGACAGAGGAAGAAAGATGTCTTACCTGTAATAAGGTCTGCGAGAACTGTGTGGATGTTTGTCCGAACCGTGCAAATATTTCCGTAAAGGTTCCGGGAATGGCAATGAATCAGGTGATCCATGTAGATTACATGTGTAATGAGTGCGGTAACTGCAAGAGCTTCTGTCCATACGCAAGTGCACCATACAAAGACAAATTCACTCTGTTTGCAAATGAAAAAGATATGGCAGACAGCACAAACGATGGATTTGTTGTGCTTGATAAAAAAGCAAAGACCTGCAAGGTAAGATTTGTAGGCCAGATTACAGATTGCAAGGCAGATGATCCTGCTGATAAGCTGTATGATGGTCTGAAGAAGCTGATCTGTGCAGTGATCGATGATTATGGATATATGATCTGATCTGTGATTTAACCGAATCAAGCTGCGAAGCAGCATTCGGTTATGAGCAAGCAGCGAAGCGAATTGCGAATATCCGCTTGACAAACAAGGCAAATGCTGTCCACAGCTTTATCCGGGCTGTGGACAGTATCTATATAATGTAAAAGCTTCCGGAAAAATGGCAAAGCGTATGCCTGACCGGGAGAACCCGCAAGAAAGGAGAGTCCAATATGGCAGCATTTATAGTCAATGGACAGACCGTAGAGTCCGGAAAAAACCAGAAGCTGCTTCGCTTTCTGCGTGATGAATTGCATCTGACCTCTGTAAAGGACGGCTGCAGTGAGGGTGCCTGCGGAGCCTGCACCGTGATCATTGATGGCAGAACCTGCAAAGCCTGTGTGCCAGACACGGATTCCCTGGAAGGGAAAAACGTGATCACAGTAGAAGGCCTGACCGATTGGGAAGAAAAAGTATATACCTATGCGTATGGCAAAGCCGGAGCTGTACAGTGCGGTTTTTGTATTCCGGGTATGGTTATGTGTACCAAAGCTCTTCTGGATGTAAATAAAGAACCAACTGATGAGGAAATCAAGTATGCCCTGCGCAACAATTACTGTCGCTGTACAGGGTATGTGAAAATAATAGATGCAGTGCGGATCGCTGCTGGAATTATGAGGGAGGGCGTAATTCCACAGGAGGATGAAAACTGGGAGATTGGATCCCGTGTGGCGAGAATTGATGTGGGGGAAAAGGTTCTTGGCACCGGAAAATATCCTGATGATTTCTATCCGGAAGGCATGCTTTACGGAGTGGCTCTCCGAAGCAAATATCCGCGGGCACGTGTTCTTTCTATTGACACAACAAAAGCAGAACAGCTTCCGGGGGTGGAGGCTGTTGTTACAGCTAAGGATATTCCGGGTGAGAATAAGATCGGCCATTTGAAGCACGATCAGTATACCCTGATTCCAGTTGGCGGCCTGACTCATTATCTGGGGGACGCTATTGCACTTGTCGCAGCAAAAGACAGAGAAACTGCAGAGAAGGCGAAGAAGCTGATCAAGGTAGAATATGAGGTGCTGCCTCACATCCATACCATTGAGGAAGCTGCTGCACCGGACGCACCAAGGGTATTTGATGAGGAAGAGAATAATATCTGTGCATATAAGCACATTAGCCGCGGCAATGCCACAGAAGCTATTGAAGGCTCTAAATATGTGATTTCCCAGCATTTTGAAACACCATGGACCGAGCATGCATTTCTGGAGCCGGAGTGTGCAGTGTCATTTTACGATGAGGATGGAGATATTTTCATATATTCCACAGACCAGTCTGCACATCAGACATTGCATGAATGCAGTCTGCTTCTTGGAACAGATAAGGTGAAGGTACAGAATGCCCTGGTAGGCGGCGGCTTTGGGGGCAAAGAGGATATGACCGTGCAGCACCTTGCAGCGCTTCTTACTTATGTGACTAAGAAGCCTGTTAAAATGAAGCTTTCAAGGGCAGAATCTTTGCTGGTTCATCCAAAACGTCATCCATTTTATATGGATATGACAATGGGCTGTGACGAGAACGGAAATATTATGGGTGTTAAGGCAAAGGTTAAGGCTGATACCGGCGCGTTTGCATCTCTTGGAGGTCCGGTTCTGGAGCGTGCCTGCACTCATGCAGCCGGTCCCTATCATTATCAGAACTTTGAGATTGAAGGAACTGCTTATTATACTAATAATCCGCCGGCAGGAGCTTTTCGGGGCTTTGGAGTTACGCAGACCTGCTTTGCAACAGAGACGCTGCTGAACATGATGGCAGATAAAGTGGGAATTACACCATGGGAGATTCGCTATCGAAATGCTATCCGTCCGGGAGAAGTTCTCCCTAATGGACAGATCGTAGATGATTCCACCGGTCTTGTGGAAACCCTGGAGGCAGTGAAAGAGAAATATGACGCAGCATTAGAGGCTGGCAAAGCGGTGGGCCTTGGATGTGCCATGAAAAATGCCGGAGTCGGTGTAGGAATTCCGGATACCGGCCGTGTGAAGCTGATTTTCGAGGAAGACAGGAAGCTTCATATTTATTCCGGTGCATCCTGTATTGGCCAGGGACTTGGCACTGTGCTGACTCAGATGATCGTTACCAACACAGATATTAAAAGAGAGGATATTGTTTATGAGCGGAGCAATACCTGGATTTCACCTGATTCCGGAACAACCTCCGGCTCCAGACAGACTCTGGTAACCGGAGAAGCATGCAGAAGAGCCTGTGAGAAGCTGATGGAAGATAAGCGTGCCGGAAAAACAGTAGAGGAAATGATCGGCAAGGTTTATTACGCAGAATATCTTGCAAAAACAGACCCTCTTGGAGCAGATGTGCCAAATCCGGTATCTCATGTGGCATATGGCTATGCTACCCAGGTCTGTATCCTGGATTCCAAAACCGGCAAGCTGGAGGAAATCGTTGCGGCTCATGATGTTGGCAAAGCAGTGAATCCTTTATCCTGTGAAGGCCAGATTGAAGGCGGCGTAGTAATGTCCATGGGATTTGCTTTAAGAGAAAAATATCCGATTGATGAAAATTGTAAGCCAATTGAGAAATATGGTTCTCTTGGTTTATTCCGTTCCCACGAAATTCCAAAGATCGATGCCATTGTAGTCGATAAGCCGGGACTTAAGGTTGCCTGCGGCGCGATTGGTATCGGTGAGATCACATCAATTCCGACAGCACCTGCAATTGCAGATGCATATTTCCGAAGAGATGGTGTAAGGCGGTACAGCCTTCCTCTTAGCGGGACACCATATGAAAGGAAGGGATGATATGGCTGTAAAAAAGAAATTCCCATGTAAAGCAGCTTTTGTGGCATGTAATGGAGGGTGCAGAGCCACATCAGGTGAGCAAGGCTGTAAGGACGGATGCATCGGCTGTAAAGCCTGCGTAAGCAAGTGCAAGTTTGGTGCCATTTCTCTTAATGAATATGGCGTGGCAGAAGTAGATGAAGAGAAATGTATTGGCTGTGGAGCGTGTGTAAAGGTATGTCCCCAGAAGGTAATTCATATTCACGAATGTGCCAATTGGATGGTTGTGAAATGCTCTAACAAAAGTAAGGGCCAGGAGGCAAAAAAACAGTGTCAGGTCAGCTGTATCGGCTGCGGCATCTGCCAGAAGACATGTACGGCAGAAGCCATTAAGGTTACAGACAATTGTGCTGTGATCAACGAGGACTTGTGCTTAAGCTGCGGTATGTGTGTGGTAAAATGTCCAAGACATGCTATCTATGACCTGAGAGGTATTATCAATTAATCAGATATTAAAAGAAAAATATGTGAAAGTTTCAAAAGTAACTATACAAAATTCTTGCATTATGCATAAAAATATTGCAAAACATCTGAGAAATGTGGTACAATTGCTTTATGCAGAAGAGATATTTTAGACAATATTTTTGAGACACAAGGCAATGAGCCCATAGCCGACAGCCAGTTCAAAGAAGAACCGTGATATTGTTTTTTTGAACGGCGTCGGCTTTTTTAAACAAACTAAGTAAATGTAAAGAAGGTGAAGCATATGATTGGAAAGAGTGTTCCAAGAGTAGACGCTTATGAAAAAGTAACAGGAAGAGCGAAGTTTACAGATGATATGATCCTGGACAAGTGTCTGGTGGCAAAGGTCTGTCATGCCACAATCGGTAATGGTATTGTGAAGTCCATTGATACCAGTGAGGCCGAAGCTTTGGACGGCGTGGTAAAAGTAGTGACTTTTAAGGACGTACCGAATCATTGCTATCCTACACCGGGGCATCCCTGGTCTGTGGAACTGGCACATCAGGATGTGGCTGACCGTAATCTTCTGACCGGAAGAGTACGTTATTATGGAGATGATATTGCAGCAGTTGTAGCAGAGGATGAAGTGACTGCATCACGGGCATTGAAGCTGATCAAGGTAGAATATGAAGAATATCCGGTTGTGCTAAGCCCCAGGCTTTCTATGCGGGGAAGTGAGCATCCCATTCATCTTGATAAGAAGGATAATATTCTTGCGCGTTCCAGCTTTGCTATCGGTGATGTGGATAAGGGATTGGAGGATGCTGCTGTACAGATCCACAGAAGCTATAAGACCCCTATTGTTCAGCACTGTCACATTGAGAATAATATTTCTTATGCATATATGGAAAAGGGAAGAATTGTTGTGGTTTCTTCCACGCAGATACCTCACATTGTCCGCCGTGTAGTTGGTCAGGCACTGGGAATCCCATGGGGACAGGTGCGTGTCATTAAGCCATATGTAGGCGGCGGCTTTGGAAATAAGCAGGAAGTGCTTTACGAGCCTTTGAATGCCTTTCTTACCATGCAGGTTGGCGGACGCCCGGTGAAGATCGAGCTTACCCGTGAGGAGACCTTTACCAATACCAGAACCCGTCATTCCATTGAATACGAAATGACAGCAGGAGTAGATCAGGAGGGGCATCTTCTGGCAAAAGAGATGATTACTTATTCCAATCAGGGAGCTTACGCTTCCCACGGACATGCCATTGCAGCTAACGGTCTGACTGCAAGCCGTCTTCAGTATGCCTGCCCGAATATCCGAGGTGAGGCATATACGGTTTATACCAATTGTCCTACTGCAGGAGCCATGAGAGGCTATGGCATTCCTCAGGTCTGCTATGCAACAGAGAGCTTTATGGATGATATTGCTTATGAGATTGGAATGGATCCTCTGGAATTCCGAAGAAAGAATCTGATTCATGGATATTATGAGGATGCTTATCTGAAACCGATTGCAGCGAATTCAAATGGTATTTTTGAGTGCCTGGATAAGGGCGCTGCTTATATACATTGGGATGAAAAGAGAAAGGCATATGCAGACCAGACAGGAGATATCCGCCGCGGCGTAGGTATGGCACTTTTCTCCTATAAGACAGGTGTATGGCCTATTTCTCTGGAAATTGCAGGTGCCAGATTGTCACTGAACCAGGATGGAAGCGTACAGCTTCAGGTGGGAGCAACTGAAATCGGGCAGGGTGCAGATACTGTTTTCTCTCAGATGGCAGCAGAAACTTTACATATGGATATTTCCAGAGTACATATTGTGACGATGCAGGATACAGATGTGACACCTTTTGATACAGGTGCTTATGCATCCAGACAGGCCTTTGTTACAGGAACTGCAGTGAAGGAATGTGCCCAGCTTTTGAAGCAGAAGATTCTGGATTATGCAAGAACTCTTGTTCCTGGCAATGTGGATCGTCTGGAGCTGGAGGACGGATATATTCTGGCAGACGGCAGACAGGCCATTTCTCTGGAAGAGCTTGCAATGGAGAGCTATTACAGTCTGGGCAATTCTTCCGTTCTTACAGCTGAGGTTTCCAGACAAGTGAAAAAGAATACGGTTGCAACCGGATGCTGCTTCGCAGAGGTGGAAGTAGATATGAAGCTTGGTAAAATCAAGGTTCTGGATATTGTCAATGTACATGACAGCGGAATTCTTTTGAACCCACAGCTTGCAGCTATGCAGGTTCACGGCGGTATGTCCATGGGTATGGGCTGTGGACTTTCCGAGCAGCTTCTTCTGGATGAGAAAACAGGAAGACCGTTAAACGGTACTTTGCTTGACTATAAGCTGATGACAACTATGGATACACCGGATCTTACAGCAGAATTTGTAGAATTGAATGATCCTATGGGACCTTATGGAAACAAGGCTCTTGGAGAGCCGCCGGCAATTCCGGGGGCGCCGGCAATTCGTAATGCAGTTTTACATGCAACAGGAATTGGGTTTGCTGAAATTCCTCTGACACCGCAAAGGCTGATAGACGGCTTTACAAAAGCCGGACTGATCTGAGAAAGGGGGCATGAGGAATGTACGATATCGAAAATTATTATAACGCAGAAACCATAAAAGAGGCAGTTTTGCTTTTGAAGGAGCATCCTGATGCAAGGATCATTTCCGGCGGAAGTGATGTTTTGATCAAAATACGTGAAGGGAAAATGGCAGGAACATCTTTGGTAAGTATCCGGGATATTAAGGAAATCCGGGGGATCCGGCTGATGGATTCCGGTGACATTTTCATCGGAGCAGCTACCACCTTTTCCCATGTTACCAAAGACCCGGTGATTCAGAAGCTGATACCGGTCCTGGGTGAGGCTGTGGATCAGGTTGGAGGTCCTCAGGTCCGCAATATCGGGACTATCGGCGGAAATGTATGCAACGGTGCAGTCAGCGCAGACAGTGCACCTACCTTGTTTTCCCTGAATGCAATGCTTCGGATCGCGGATGGAACCGGCGGACGAATGGTTCCGATCCAGGATTTTTATCTGGGACCTGGAAGGGTAGATCTTCACCAGGGAGATGTACTTACCCATATTGTGATTCCGGGAAAGGATTATCAGGGATATCATGGCTTTTATATTAAATATTCCATGCGAAATGCCATGGATATTGCAACCTTAAGCTGCAGTGTGGTAAGCAGGATCGATCCGCAGAAGAAGGTACTGGAGGATGTGCGGATTACCTTTGGTGTAGCGGCACCTGTGCCCTATCGCTGCCATAAAACAGAAGAAGCATTGAAGGGCATGGAAATCGATGATGAGCTGTTTGCAAAAGTGGAGGCGCTTGTACGGGAGGAAATCAATCCAAGAGATTCCTGGAGAGCATCGAAGGCCTTCAGGCTTCAGATTGGCGGCGAGATTGCAAAAAGAGCATTAAAAGAAAGTATTCGCCGCGGCATGGTCGATGATGAAAATGCAGCAGGAGGTGAGCAGTCATGAAAAAGGATATGCGGCTGGTACAGTGTACTGTAAACGGAAGACAGGTTGCTGAGTATGTGGATGTAAGAGAATCCCTTCTCGATATGCTGCGCAACCGTCTCGGGCTTACCTCTGTAAAAAAAGGCTGTGAGGTAGGCGAATGTGGTGCCTGTACGGTAATCATTGACGGTGAGACTATTGATTCCTGCATTTATCTGGCTGTCTGGGCAGAGGGCAAGAATATCCGCACCCTGGAAGGCCTTGAGAAAGACGGAGAGCTGACTCGTATTCAGGAGGCTTTTATTGAAGAGGGAGCCATTCAGTGCGGATTTTGCACACCTGGCTTTGTTATGTCTGCCACAGTACTTTTGGAGCGCGGTGAGAAGCTGACAAGGGATGCAATCCGCAAGCACATGGCAGGAAATCTTTGCCGCTGCACAGGCTATGAGAATATTGTGAATGCAGTGGAGAAGGTAAATAAAGAAAATATGGCTGCACAGGATAAATGACAGCGGCTGTAAGAAGGCGGGGACATCCCCGCCTTTGCAGCTTTTTCAAATATGCTTTATCATTACAAAATAAAAAAACGGGCAGGACAAAATCATGAATAACAACTGTGTGATCGTCCGCGGCGGGGGAGATCTGGCAAGTGGTGTAATCCACAGGCTGCATCGCTGCGGTTATCGTGTACTGATCTTAGAATGTGAGAAGCCAAGCGCAATTCGCAGGAAAGTAGCCTTTTGTGAGGCTGTATATGACAAAACAGCAGAAGTAGAGGGTGTTTTGTGCAGGCGGGCAAATGCTCTGGAAGAATGTGACAAAATATGGCAGGCAGGTGAGCTTCCTCTTATAGTAGACCCAGCCGGAACGTGTATCGGGGCACTTCATGAACAGGGAAAAGTGGCTGCCCTTATAGATGCTATCCTTGCAAAAAAAAATCTGGGAACTACCAAAGAGATGGCACCTCTTACCATTGGGTTAGGACCTGGCTTTACAGCAGGGCTGGATGTGGATTATGTGGTGGAGACTATGCGCGGACATGATCTGGCAAGAATTATCACAGAGGGCTGTGCAATTCCAAATACCGGTATTCCGGGCATGGTAGGCGGCGTAAGCAAAGAAAGGGTTATTCACTCTCCTGGCACCGGTATGATCCGTGGGATTGCCCATATTGCTGATATTGTGGAGAAGGGGCAGATACTTGCCTATGTGGGAGATGTGCCTGTAGAAGCCTCTATAACGGGTGTTCTGCGCGGAATTATAAAGGATGGCTATTATGTTCCGGCTGGAATGAAAATTGCCGATATAGACCCCAGAAAAGAGGAAAAAAAGAACTGCTTTACCATTTCAGATAAGGCAAGATGTATTGCAGGAAGTGTTGTGGAAATTTTACTTAGCAACGGTATTTTGCCGAAGTAGGAGGCCGGATGAAAGAAAGTGGATATTTTCTGGATTTATTAAAGCTGGATATCGAGAAATACCCGGTGATCGCTGTTGTTGGCGGAGGCGGGAAAACCAGTCTGATCTATCGTCTGAACGAAGAGCTGCAGGCCTTAGGTAAGAAGGTGATCATTTCGACTACCACCCACATGGCCTTCGATCCGATGCTGCCAAGAATTGGCAGTGATGAGCTTGATAAGCTTCCCAAAATGCTGGAGAATCACGGATTTGCAGCGGTGGCTGATATAGAGGAAGCCTCCGGGAAAATGTGCTCCATAGAAGCGGGGAAACTGCAGAAACTGGCTTCCCTTTGTGATGTGATGCTGATCGAAGCGGACGGTGCGAAGCACAAACCTTTGAAGGTTCCGGCAGACTGGGAGCCGGTGATACCGGAATTTGCGGATATTGTAGTAAGCGTGATCGGTCTGGACTGCCTTGGCAAGCCTATCTGTGAGACCTCCCACCGTGCAGAATACACCAGTGCTTTCCTCAAAAAAAATCTGGATGCACCGGTAACGGCAGAAGATATTGAGAAAATCGCCACTTCCGTCCACGGATTATATAAGAACGTGGACCACAAAATCTATCGGGTTTATTTAAACAAAGCAGATGTATTATCGGATCCGGCTCCGGCAGAGCACATTGTGGAAGATCTGGCAAAACAGGGAACTGTCGCTGCTTACGGCAGTTTAAGAGAGGCAGAGAAATTATGAGGATTGCATTGATCATGCTGGCCGCCGGAAACAGCCGCCGTTTTGGAGGCAACAAGCTGCTGTACGAAATTGACGGAAATCCTATGTACCGATATATTCTGGAGAGGCTGATAGCGGTGGCTGGGACCGGGGGACAGGGAAAAGAGGTTTCCAGCTGTGTTTTGGAAACAGGCAGTTTAAAAAACATAAAGCAGGAGATGACGGTAACGGTGGTAACTCAGTATGAGGAAATTGAGGAGGAAGCGAGAGCATTAGGAGTTCCGGTATATATAAATCCCCATCCGGATGAGGGAATCTCTTCCTCCTTGAAAATTGGCCTGAAAGCCAACCTGGATGCGGACGCCTGTCTTTTTACTGTATCCGATCAGCCCTGGCTTACAGCCGGGACGATCCGCCAGCTTATCACGCTTTTGGAAACCACAGGAAAAGGAATTGCCTGCGTTTCCAGCGAGGGCAGGCTTGGCAATCCCTGTATTTTTACAAAGAAATATTATGACCAGCTTCTCTCCATCACCGGAGACCGTGGCGGAAAATCCGTCATAACCGCGCACAGAGACGATACAGCTGTTCTGAAGGTAGAGGATGGGAAGGAACTTACGGATATAGATGTTAAGACGGAAGCTGGCAGAGGGCAGATGTAATTATCGCGACATTTGTAGAATGGGGATTAGATTGTGAAAAAAATGTGGGATTGTGTTGTATTTTGTGAATTTGTGTGAGATTACAGGCAGAAATTACTTGTAATTACAGGAAAAACAAGGTATACTGGTAAAAAAGAAAGCAGTCGGGAGATCCTTTTTTTGCTGTCGTGAAAGGGCAGCCCCTTTTCCCGTCTCGTAAGGAGGATAAAATGGCAGAAAACTATAACGGCATGGCAGTTGGGGTATTTGAGCTGGATAACCTGGTAGCCTGCTTTGTAGCTCTGGACGCAGCATCCAAGGCTGCGAACGTGAAGATCCAGAGTGTAGAGCGAAACCGACTGAAAAGCGGAGCCTGTGTGAAAATGCGAGGCAGCATAGCAGATGTAAATGCAGCAATGGAAGTGGCACTGGAGACAGCGAAGCCCCTGGGCAAGGTGGTATCCCACACGGTGATCGCATCCCCTACTGCAGACACAGAAGTTGCACTGAAGATGACCATCAACAAATAGAATATGTCAGGAGGAAATAAGAGGATGTCATATGGAGCATTAGGATTAGTAGAGGTTCTGGGAAGCTGCAATGCAGTAGTTGTCCTTGACCAGATGCTGAAAACATCAAATGTGGAATTTCGTACCTGGCATACCAAGTGCGGAGGCCATGCGACCGTATTTCTCAGCGGTGATGTGGCAGCTGTGAAGGCAGCAGTTGATAGTGTAAAGGAGAATCCGCCCTGCGAGATCATTGCAGCAGCTGTAATCTCCGCTCCCTCTGGTGAAACCGCAAGACTGGTGGAAGAAGAGGAAGAGAAACATCACAAATGATAAAAAAAGGACTTTCTGCAGCTCAGTGAGTGAAATGCGGAAGGTCTTTTTTATAAAACAAGGGCAGTCTCCATGGACTGCCTCGTGCTTTTTTCGTTATAAAAGATTTTCTTACAGATGAATCTGTGTTCCTGTTTTTCCCATAATGCCGTCTTTGGCTTTTTCCAGGAGGGTGATCATGGCGGTTCGGCCGACACCGGAGCTGGCGAAGTCTACACAGGCCTGGACTTTTGGCAGCATGGAGCCAGCGGCGAACTGTCCTTCTTCGATGTATTTCTTTGCCTGGGAGACGGTAAGGTCATCCAGCCATTTCTCATTTTCTTTGCCGAAATTGACAGCAACCTTTTCTACTGCAGTAAGAATGATCAGCATGTCCGCATCCAGCTGTTTCGCCAGAAGGCAGCTTGCGAAATCCTTGTCGATAACCGCGGAAGCGCCTTTGAGATGATGGCCTTCTAAGGTAACCGGAATACCGCCGCCGCCGCAGCAGATCACGATCTTATTGGCATCTACCAGACTGTTGATGGCATCCTGCTCCACGATCTCAACAGGCTTCGGGGAAGCAACCACACGGCGGTAGCCGCGGCCTGCATCCTCTTTCATAACATGTCCGTAAGCTTTTGCCTGATACTCTGCCTCTTCCTTGGTAAGAAACTTGCCGATCGGCTTGCTTGGATTCTCAAAAGCCGGATCATCAGGATCTACACGTACCTGTGTCACAACGGTAACAACCGGAGTTCTCATAAAGCCGCGTTTGCGAAGCTCCTCACGAAGAGCATTCTGAAGATCGTATCCAATATAAGCCTGGCTCATTGCAACACAAACAGAGAGAGGGGTATTTGGCTGTGTCTCATCTTCGTGGGTAAGAGCCGTCATGGCATTGTTGATCATGCCAACCTGAGGTCCGTTTCCATGGACTACAACCACCTGATGCCCTTCTTCAATAAGATCACAGAGTGCTTTTGCTGTGGATTTTACAGCAATCATCTGTTCCGGAAGTGTATTTCCAAGAGCATTTCCGCCAAGGGCAACTACGATTCGTTTTCTTTTATACATTGTAAAAACCTCCATTCAATATAGTCAGAAAGCTGTTTATCCCGAAAAATGAGAACAAAAAAGGGCTGTATTCCTACAGCCCCAAAAAAAGCATTATTCCATAATTCTCGGAGCAGCTTTTACTTCCAGTTTTTTCAGGATATCCTGTGGGTTCTCAAATTTGGAGAGCATGATCATTGCTGCAATTACATATGGTTTGAAGCTAGCTTCTTTGTAAAGCGGGATACGGTAGCGGTCAAATACGCTTGCATCAACCTCACCTGTCTCACAGCTTACGCCTGTGATATCTGCCGGCAGGCAGTGCAGGTAAAGTGCTTTTCCGTCCTTAGTTGTCTTCATAAGCTCTTCTGTGCAAGCCCAATCCTTATGCTGTGCATTCTGAGCAAGAAGCTCCTTCTCAAGCTTGTCGATTCCGTCGAAATCGCCCTCGCCGTAAAGGTTGGTACGTTTTTCCATTGCTGCAAATGGAGCCCAGCTCTTTGGATAAACGATATCAGCATCCTTGAAAGCTTCTTCCATGCTGTTTGTCTTTGTAAAGGAACCGCCGGAGTTTTCGGCGTTCTTCTTAGCAATTTCCTCAACCTCAGGCATTACATCATATCCTTCCGGATGAGCAAGAACAACATTCATACCGAAACGTGTCATAAGTCCGATCACACCCTGTGGAACAGAAAGCGGTTTACCATAGGATGGGGAGTAAGCCCATGTCATAGCAAGCTTCTTGCCCTTCAGATTCTCAACACCGCCGAACTCATGGATGATGTGGAGCATATCTGCCATACACTGTGTAGGATGGTCAACATCGCACTGAAGGTTTACAAGAGTTGGTCTCTGCTCAAGAATACCATCTTTATTTCCCTCTGTTACAGCATCCATAAATTCTTTCTGGTAGGTGTGACCTTTTCCGATGTACATGTCGTCACGGATACCGATTACATCAGCCATGAAGGATACCATGTTAGCGGTCTCACGAACAGTCTCGCCATGAGCGATCTGGGATTTCTTCTCATCCAGATCCTGTACCTCAAGTCCAAGAAGGTTGCAGGCAGAAGCAAAAGAGAAGCGGGTACGGGTGGAATTGTCACGGAAAATAGAGATTCCAAGACCGCTCTCAAATACTTTTGTGGAAATGTTGTGCTCTCTCATGAAGCGAAGAGCATCAGCAACTGTAAATACAGCTTCAAGCTCATCGTCTGTTTTGTCCCAGGTCCAGAAGAAATCGTTGTTGTACATTTCCTTGAAGTTAAGGCTGTTGAGTTTGTCAATGTAATCCTGTAATGTTTTCATGAGTTATTCTCCTTATAATTTGTATTTGAAATATTTAAAAGACAGATAAAGTGGAGGTCATGGAGCAGATACATTGTCAAGCTATCCGCTCCATGGCGTATATTGCTGTTGATTCTTATTTGCAGTATGCAGTAGGAAGTGCTGCGTAAACAGCTGCACATCTTACAAGGTCATCCTTCCAGGTCTTCTCATTCGGAGCATGAGCCTGTGCCTCTGCGCCAGGTCCGAAGCCGATGCAAGGAATTCCGTTACGTCCCATAATGGAAACACCGTTGGTTGAGAAGGTCCATTTGTCAGTAAGAGGACGAGCCTTTCTCATAGCCTCTGTCTCAGCATTTCCCATACGCTCTGTTCCATACAGATTGTGGTAAGCTTCCTCAAGAGCAGCAGTAACCTTGTGATCCTTCGGGATTACCCATGTTGGGAAGTAGCACTCGATTGGATATACAAGCTCTGTCCAGGATGGACGGGAGTACTCATACATGGAAACCTTAACATCATCGCCGTATTTCTTAACGGAAGGAAGTGCACGGATCTCATCCAGGCAGCTCTCCCAGGTTTCACCTGCTGTCATACGACGGTCAAGGGAAACTGCACAGGAGTCAGCTACTGCACAGCGGCTTGGGGAAGTAAAGAAAATCTCGGATGTGGTAACAGTACCTCTTCCAAGGAAGTTTGCCTCTTCCCACTCAGGATTGTATTTCTTATCCAGCATTTTTACAAGACCTTTGATCTTGGTCTCATCTGCTGCATCGTTCTCGTTTAATGCACGAACGTCCTGAAGGATGTCAGCCATTTTGTAGATTGCGTTGTCACCGCGCTCCGGAGCAGATCCGTGGCAGGAAACACCTTTTACATCGATGCGGATTTCCATACGTCCGCGCTGTCCGCGGTAGATACCGCCGTCTGTAGGCTCTGTGGAAACTACGAATTCCGGACGAACCTTATCTTCGTTGATAATGTACTGCCAGCAAAGACCATCGCAATCCTCTTCCTGAACAGTTCCGGTAACAACTACCTGATATTTGTCATTTAAAAGACCAAGGTCTTTCATAATCTTAGCACCGTAAACTGCAGATACAATACCGCCCATCTGATCAGATGTTCCACGGCCGCCGATCTCAGTCTCAGTCTCGAAGCCCTCGTATGGATCAAATTCCCAGTTGCTTCTGTTTCCGATACCTACTGTGTCGATGTGTGCGTCAAAGCCGATCAGTGTGCTTCCGCTTCCCATGTAGCCCAGGATATTTCCCATCGGGTCAATATCAACCTTATCAAAGCCAAGCTTCTCCATCTCTTCTTTAATGCGCATTACATGATCCTTCTCACCGCAGCTCTCGCCGGGGAAGTGAACCAGTTCGCGAAGAAATCTGGTCATGTCTGCTTCATAATTCTGAGCCGCTTCTTTAATTTTGTTGTAATCCATTGTAATTTACCTCCGTAAAATTTATATTTATTCGCTTAATGATTTGTCTGTTCCGTATAATCCGTCCCATACAATTTCGCGGTAGCGGATGGGATCGGTGTCTCCTTCTGTGGAGATTACCAGAATGTTGGAATTTTCATCCAGCTTCAGGGCTTCTTTAAGATCTTTTGCATCTTCATCGTGAAGTGCTGTGTATACAAGCCCAAGCGGTACAGATCCGGATTCACCGGATACGATATGTGGATCACTTTCAAGCGGGTTTGCATAGATACGGGTTGCCTTTGCACTCATCCAGTCCGGACAGGAAGCAAATACAGTAACATGATTCTTCAGGATATCCCATCCGATTGTATTTCCCTCACCGCATGCAAGACCTGCCATAATAGTCTGAAGATCGCCGGTAACATTTACCAGATTGCCGTCAGCCTGTGCAGCAGAGCGATAGAGGCAGTCAGCTGCGCTTGCTTCACAGACAACCATTACAGGAGGATTTTCTTTATATTTGTGAGCGAAATATCCTACAACTGCACCTGCAAGAGAACCAACACCAGCCTGTACAAATACATGGGTAGGACGCTCAACACCGTTCTCCTTCAGCTGCTTGTCAGCTTCAAGAACAAGAGTACCGTATCCTTGCATGATCCAGGAAGGAATCTCCTCATAGCCGTCCCATGCAGTATCCTGAACAATGATTCCGTGTTCGGTCTTAGCTGCCTCTGCAGCTGCCATTCTTACACAGTCGTCGTAGTTCATTTCCTCGATGGTTACCTCAGCACCCTCTTTGGCAATGTTATCAAAACGGGTTCTGGTGGTGCCCTTCGGCATTCTTACTACAGCCTTCTGTCCAAGACGGTTGGCAGCCCATGCAACCCCACGTCCGTGGTTTCCGTCTGTGGCAGTAAAGAAGGTAGCCTGTCCGAATTCTTCTCTTAATTTGTCAGAAGAGAGGACATTATAGGGAAGCTCGCTGATGTCGCGGCCAAGCTCCTTTGCAATGTAACGACCCATGGCGTAAGAGCCTCCGAGAACCTTGAATGCGTTCAGTCCGAAACGATAGGACTCATCCTTGCAGTAGATTCCCTTTACTCCAAGATAGGAAGCAAGTGCGGAAAGCTTCTGCAGAGGTGTAACGGAATACTGTGGGAAACTCTTGTGAAATTCATTTGCTTTGGTTACGTTTTCTTCGGACATCAGATCCAGAAACTTATCATCAGATTCCGGAACATGATTGACCGTCCATTTCAGTCCTTCTGTCATGGGGAAAACCTCCTTTGTGGTGTTTGATTTATTTGGTTATATTGCATTACGTTTTTGTTTTTCTAATAGTATAATAACATAAATAAAACAATTTGCAATAGAAAAATACAAAAAAATTTAGCTTTCTCAAAAAATATTTAGTTTCGTTGCGAAGCCGCATTATTTGTGATATAATATAAGTTACGACACCTGTAAAAAACAGAGGAAAATAGTCTGCCGTCAGAGAAAAAGACCGCCTTTGGAGCACTTTAAAAAGAGGCAGGCAGATTTGAAAGGAGTATAAACTATGGCAGTATTTCGGGCATTTAAGGCTTTAAGACCTGCCAGGGAAAAGGCTGCGGCAGTAGCAGCACTTCCTTATGATGTGGTGAGCCGGGAGGAAGCCGCAGCAATCGGAAAAGAGAATCCGGATTCTTTTTTGCATGTAGACAGAGCAGAGATGGATCTTCCGGCAGATACCGGTCTTTATGACCCTGAGGTATATAAGAAGGCAAAGGAGAATCTGCTTCAGATGGAAGAGAAGGGGATTCTTTCCCAGGATCATAAGCCCTGTTATTACATATATGAACTGGTTCGCAAAGGAAAGGTACAGACTGGAATTGCAGGCTGTGCTTCCATTGACGATTATCTGAACAATGTGGTGAAGAAGCATGAGCTTACCAGATCGGATAAGGAGCTGGACCGCATCAATCATGTGGATGTGTGTGATGCAAACACAGGCCCTATTTACCTGGCATGCCGCTACACCGACAGACTGAGCGGCCTTCTTGTGCAGTGGAAAAAGGATCATCTGGCAGAATATGACTTCACAGAGGAAGATGAGATTACACATCGTGTGTGGGTGATCGATGAGGACGAGGCAATTGCCCTGATCCAGGAGGAGATGGAGAAGATTCCGGCACTTTACATTGCAGACGGACATCACAGAGCTGCCTCTGCGGTGAAGGTTGGTCTGAAACGAAGAGAAGAGAATCCGGGGTATACAGGAGACGAGGAGTTTAACTTTTTCCTGTCCGTTGTTTTCCCCTATGATCAGCTTACGATTCTGGCTTATAATCGTGTGGTGAAGGATTTAAATGGTCAGACACCGGAGCAGGTACTTTCCCGGATCAAGGAGAGGTTTGACATGACCATAGTTCCGGGCTTTCCGGCCAAGCCTGTGGAGAAGCACTGCTTCGGACTGTATCTGGATGGCTTCTGGTATCTGCTGAAAGCGAAGCCGGAGCTTTATGAGGGCAAGGACGTAGTGGGACAGCTGGATTCCCAGCTTTTGCAGGAACAGGTGCTTGCACCTATACTTGGGATCGGAGATTCAAGGACGGATAAGCGGATTTCCTTTGTGGGAGGAAGCCATAAATTAAGAGAGCTTCAGGCTATGGCAGATAAGAGCCGCGGAATTGCTTTTGCACTGTATCCCACTTCTATGGAAGATCTGATGCAGATTGCAGACGAGAACAAGCTGATGCCGCCCAAATCCACCTGGTTTGAGCCAAAGCTTCGAAGTGGTATTTTTATACATAAGCTGTGTCAGAGGTGAGCTATGGAGACGGAAGAATTTATTTCCGGCTTTTGCCGCACCTGCAACGGAAGCCAGACGGTATGCTGTGAATACGAGGAAAAGGATGGCAGACGAATTCTCACATTTATGGACTGTGCATATAAAAGATGTGTACATCACAGTGCCTGTGAGATTTATAAAGAGGCTCATCGGCTTGGAAGCGAAGAATAGAAAGCCTTATTAAACAGACCCCATTATATTTCATAAAGCAGATTATGAAATATGACAGGGTCTGTTTTTATTGCAAATTTTTGCCCGAAACTATCCTTTTGGATAGTTCCATCTCAACCTTCAATTTGCTACAATATTTACATAAATACGATAAAACAAAGGAGGGAAATATGCAGAAAATAGTCAAATTTACTGATGATAAATATATATGCCCTCAAAAAGCTATTTGCAAATTTCGCTCTGCCAAAAAACTTCGAACACCGTTATACCTGTATGGAGTTACAGGCATCGGAAAGACTTCTCTGGTTATGCACAATTTGAATATGAAACGCTGCAGCTATTACAGTGCATCAGAAACAAGTGCAGACCAGATTAAAATAAAAGAACAATCTGCGGAATACACAGTAATACTTGATGATCTTCAAAATCTCACAGATACAACAGAAAGAGAAAGTTATTTTGAAGTAATCTGCAAATTATTGAGCTTAAATAACGTATGGCTGATCCTGATCGCCAGATGTCCGTTTCCGAGATGGCTTCTTCCGCTTCGGACGAAATACATATTTGCGGAAATTGAAGAAAGTGATTTTCTTTTTTCATTAGATGAGCAGATTACATATATAGAACAATATGATATTCATCTTACCCGGGAAGAACATCAGAAGGCATGGAATCTGGGCGGTGGAAATGCGTTAGCTCTTTTATTTTTTGCAATGGAAAAAGGAAATCTGGAACTGACACAGAGACGGCAGTGGGATTATCTGGAAATTCATGTATACGATCAGTGGGATCTGGAACTGCAGGAATTTTTTATGGATATTTCCATTGTAGAAACATTTACGGTCAGACTTGCGTCCATGCTTACAGGACGAAGTGATGTGGAGAAACTGATCTTTCGGGCTGAAGAAGTTGGAAACTTTTTTGACATAAGAGGAACCGATGGAATCTGGAAATGCAGATGGCCTATGAGGAAATCCATGCAGCAGAGACTACGGAGGAAGAGAAGCATTGAGCAGATCAACCATCTTTATTATGTAGCTGGCTTATATTATGAATTGGAGGAAAAACCTCTTGAGGCGCTTTCCATGTATGAAAAATACAACGACATGGAAAGCATTTCCAGACTTTTGATCTCCAATGCACGTAAGAATCCTTCCAGTGGACATTTTTATGAACTGCGGAAATACTATCTGAAACTGCCGGAAGAACTCATCTCGGGAAGTCCGGTACTTATGGCAGGAATCAGTTTGCTACAATCTATGCTGATGAATATAGAAGAAAGCAACCGCTGGTATCATCAGCTGGAAAAATTTGCAGAAGAACACTCAGGTAGTATGAAAAAAGAAGCTCTCAGCAGGCTGCTTTATTTAAAAATAGCACTTCCTCATACTGGCACAGCGAACATGATCGATCTGCTGAAAAATGCAGACCTGTTAATTCATAATAAAAAAGCAGTTCTTCCAGAGCTGTCTGTGACCAGCAATCTTCCTTCTATGATGAACGGAGGAAAAGATTTCTGTGAATGGTCGAAACGGGACACAGAACTGGCACTTACGATTGGTAAACCGGTAGAATTTGTTCTTGAAAAATATGGAAAGGGTCTTGTATATCTTGCTCTTGCGGAGAGCTATCTGGAAAAAGGAAAAGATATTTTTGAGATTTTTTCAAAGGCGGAAAAAGGCCGTATGGATGCAGAACGGGGGGGGTATGCTGGAACAGGTTTTTGTAGGAACAGGAATCCTTGCATGGCTGTCTGTTTTGAAAAATGATGCAGATGGCGCACTTGTATCTCTTGATGCATTTCGTGATCGTGCGGAAGAGGAAGCACCGAATCTGATTTCCAATATTGATGCTTTTATTTGCCGGATTAAGCTGTATCAGGGTGAAGATGTTTCAGACTGGATGAAACAGGCACCAGATGAGAATGCGGAATTTTGCACAATGGAACGTTTTCGATATCTGACAAAAGTGAGAGTATATATTTCTCTTGGGAAATTGGAAGCAGCTTATTGCCTGCTGCAGCAGCTCCTGCATTATGCGGAGATTATGAAACGCACCTATATTCATATGGAAGCGATGATCTTGCTTTCTATTGTTCAGTATAAACTGGAACAGAAGCAGTGGAAGGATACTCTTCAAACCAGCATCAGTCAGGCAGAAGAATATCATTTTGTGAGAATATTTACCAGGGAAGGAACAGCACTTCTTCCAATGTTTGAAAAGTGCGAATTTATCTGGAAAGACAATAGTTATCGAAACCAGATCATGTCAGAATGCAGACAGATGGCTAAATCATATCCTTCTTATCTGGCTTCCAGAAACAATATTGTTTTAAGTGAACATGCGCTGGAGATATTAAAACTGCAGTCAGAAGGTAAGTCATCTGCAGATATAGCAAAAGAGCTGAAAATTTCAGAGGCAACAGTGAAATACCACAATAAAGAAACTTATCGGAAGCTTGGTGTCAGGAATAAAGCAGCAGCAATTACAGAAGCCAGAAAGCGGAAGCTGATCTGAGTCAATGCCCGCTTTAGCGCAAATGGCGAAAAGAGGATAACGATATGAAAAAAGAAAGCAAAAATCGGTTCTGCTTCAAAAAAGCCAGATGGATACTTGCGGCTGCAGCAGCACTTAGCCTGATTTCCGGTACAGTGTCTGCAGCCGAGACTGAAATGACGAAGCAATCAACAGAGTCGGAAACACAGACTTCGGAAGCGGAATCTTTCCAGTCATCAACAGAGCTGCCGGTTGAGAAAGAAACAGAGGCTCCAGTGGAAACTCCGACTGAAGCTATAACGGAGGTTCCAGTGGAAACTCCGACGGAAGTTATAACAGAGGATCCTGTGGAAACTCCGACGGAAGCTATAACAGAGGCTCCAGTGGAAACTCCAACTGAAGTTATAACAGAGGATTTTGTGGCAGTTCCGAATGAGAACGAAACAGAGATGAAGGAACCAAATGGGGATGAAAATGAAACATCTACGGAGCCGGTTACAGAAGATTCCACACAAACCCCGGCAGAAATGACATTTGATCTGGCTACACGAGTTTCTTTGGGAATGAATCAGCTGAAACTCAAAGACGGGCAGCAACCGTTCGTACGATCATTATTTTCAGAGGATGAGATCAGGCAGGGTGGACATGGAAATGTGCTGCTATACGCTGACCTTCTGGATGATCTCTTGAAGGATGAACAGGAGAAAGCAGAAGAACAAAAACTCTCAGAAGAAGAAAGAAATTCTCTGAAAGCGGAGAAAGCCATTCTGGAACAGTGGACAGAAAGTAATGGATACACCGTGGAGCAGTATTTTTCCCTGCGGCTGTTCAGGCAGAGAAATGATGGAGAACCTTTGAAAATTGCAGAAAGCAAGGAAACGCTTTCCATGATTATGGAAACAACCGGCGAGCAGACACAGTCGGAAGACAGGATGCTTGTCTATGTTAAGGACGGGCAGGCAGTAATCTGTGGTGACGCAGACAGCCGTGGAAACATCATCGCCTTTGATACCGGAACGTTTGGAACATATGCACTTGTTTCCCGTTCCCAGATACCGAAACCAGATACAGAAAGTGCAGAAAGTGAGGATCCCATTGTACCGGAATCAGATACAGAAAGTGAGAATCCCATTGTAATGGAAACGTCTGGGATAAATGCTGTTTATCATCTGGGTTCCAGAGGTCAGTGGAATCCAGATACACATTGCTATGAAAATGCGACGTCCGGGCAATGGACTTATGAAGAGGGAGAAGGGAAAGTGAGTTTCACAAATAAAGGAAATGAGGATGTGACACTTATTCTGTCTTATAAGCCGTCAGAATCACACAAGGAAATTACCGGAGTATTCAAGGACCAGAAAGGCGAAACAGTTCAGAAACTTTCCATTTCTGCCGAGAATACGGCTACGGTATACCTTAACCTTTACGGGGAACCAGATCCGGGAATAAACGGTGAGGTGATCGGAACGGTATCTTATGAACAGGCCGGGTAAGGAGGTGATCAAGTGGGAAAACAGTCCGAAAAAAAGATATCTGCAAATAGGACAAAAATAATCATTACTGTACTTCTTGTTGTTACATTTGTTGCATTAGCAGTGACAATCTGGGCGTTATTTTTCAGGAATACCGGTCCGGCACTTGCTCCTGACTATGCACCACAGAAAGAAGAAGAATATGCAGAACCTGTAACAGGTGATTCAGAAGAAAAGATGGAGGTATCTAAGGGCGGGGGAGCAGTCAGTATGGTTTATCAGAAGGAAGTACATATTTCACTTTCTGATAATAAGGCAAACCTGATGTTTCAAAATCCATCGAAATCAGTAAATGATATTGTGCTTCAACTTGTTATTATCAGTGAAGATGGAACAGAAACTGTGATTGCCCAGTCCGGAACTCTGTCACCCGGATATAAAATTGAACAGCTGGATCTGATAAAAGATGCAGCAAAACTCTCTGTGGGAGATTATACAGGAAGATACAATGTTCTGTATTATGATCCGGATTCAGGGGAGAAAGCAGTCCTGAATGGAAATATCGAAGGAATCAAAATTACAGTGACTGATTAAGCGAAAACATACTTCAAAAAGAAGATGTAATAAAATGTTTTGCAGAAAGGAAGAAAAGCAATGAAGAAAAAAGCATTAACTCTTTGTGTAGCGACTATACTTGGGTTATCCTCCGGGACAGTAGCAATGGCGGCACCAATAAATTCAGCCGGAGGAACAGACCGCCATGCAGTATATGGAACTTATCAACCTGAAGGCGAAGTAGCAACAGTGTATGCCGTTGATGTATCGTGGGGAAGCATGGAATTCACGTATACGGATGGAGCTGTATCCAAAACATGGAATCCATCAACACACCAGTATACGGAATCTGTCGGAGAAGGAAGCTGGTCGAATCAAGATGGAGCGAACAAGGTGACAGTTACCAATCGCTCTAATAAGGCATTGACTGCAACTGTTGAAGCAGCAACGTCGGGTTCGTATGCAGGTATCACTGCGAAAGTTGATAAGGCTTCTTTGAGTCTTGCGGATGCGTCTATTGGTGCGACAACCACAGTAGCGGGTACTGCATCTACTGAGTCAACTACGATTTCTTTGTCAGGGGCATTAACAGATAAAAATGCAAATAAAGCAACAATCGGTAGTGTAACAGTAAAAATCGCAGATGCAGCATCACAGGAATAAGAAGGAGGGCGGAAAGAATGAAGAAAAAAATAATTGCAGCAACACTCGCTCTTACTTTGAGCATGTCTATGGGAAATCTTGTATATGCAGTAGAGGATAAATCAGCTGAGATAAAAGCAACTTATCAAGCCGGGAAAGAAAACAAAGATACTGTATATAGTGTTGATGTGAAATGGGGAAGTCTGCAATATACATATAGTTCGGGTGTTAAAAAAAGCTGGGATCCAACAACTTTAAAATATAAGGAAACATCCGGTACAAGTTCATGGACTTGTCAGGCTGGGGCTGATCAGATTACTGTAACGAATAATTCAAATGCGGACATTACAGCTTCTCTGGCTTACGCTAAAACAGACAGCAACATTACCGGAACTTTTACAAATTCAAAAATAGGATTAAAATCAGCAGAAGGAACAAACGTTGGGGAAAGTCCAAGTGAAACAACGACCTTGTCCTTGAAGGGGACTCTTTCAGATACAACAGCCGAAAAGAAAGAGATTGGCAATGTGACAGTGACTATTTCGGATTATGTTGGTACCTCCTCGAATTATAAGTGGGATGGAAATGGCAATATAAGCTGGGGATTTTTAAAAACTACATTGACAGATGGTGTATACACTGTAGAGAAAGAATGTACAGCGGATAATTATTTGGCTAGCATCTTCTATATTTATAATAAAGTAAATTCACAAGAAAAATATGTCATTAAAGATGGAGACATAAAGGCAGAGGGTACATATTCCCTGCAGAAGGTAGATAGTGGAAACGGAAGTTATGGTGTTTCTTTACCGAGTACAATGGCTTTGACTGGCAAAACTATCCGTCTCACGGTTGATTTGAGAAATGAAAATAATCCAACATTGACAGTAAAAGTTATTTAGACAATATGTTGGAGTGTGTTTGCTGGATAGAAAGCAAATTAAAATTGGCAGAGATCTGTGCAGGCTGAAAAGGCCTGTGCAGATCATCTGTGATATTTACTCCAAACCGCGTTGTTTGAGGTAAATATGACAGATGATAATGTAAATGAGGGATTTTAATGAATAAAAATTGGAGCTTGCCTGTTGCCTGTATGGTATGTGTGTTGTCATTGTGTGCTATGGTACTGGCATTAATAAACAATGGAAAACAGGAGGATGTTCGCTTGTTCTCACCACCGCCTTTCGAAAAAGCGGCGGTCAGTGGCATGCCGACAGTACCGGAGGAGCTTGGATGGTCGGAAATCTATCAGGATGGAATGGAATTTAGGGCATATATCTGTGGAAATGTGATTGTGAAAGGCGATGCAGCAGATGTTTATTTTACGAATTCAGAAAAATTTGATGTATGGCTGAAGCTTCGTGTTCTGACCGCAGATGGAATTCTTTTGGGAGAGACAGGACTTATCAGACCTGGAGAATATGTAAAATCTGTATCACTTACTTCCGAAGTGGAAGATGGTACTGCAATTAAATTAAAGATTATGGCTTATGAGCCGGATACATACTACAGTGCCGGTTCGGTTACCCTAAATACAATACTCAGGAAAGGAGGGGCAGAATGAAACGGTTAGTAACATTTTTTCTGATGTGCATAATTACAGTATATTCAGCTACGATATGTTACGCCGGGAACTCTGCCCTGACAGGAGAACAGGGTCAGACAGATTTTGGCATTTATGCAACTTATATTGCAGGAAAAACAGAATATCTAACATCACCTGTCCAAAATGGGAAAGCTGAGATTCAGTTACCGGATGGCAGAAGGATTGTGGTCAGTGGAATTACAGACAGCAGCTTGACGCTGGTGGTTTATCCGATAACCAGTCAGGATACAGAGGCATGGGAGTGGTTTGTTGCATGTCTGGAAGGAAAGGGGAAAAACATTTCACCATTTGAAATCTATTTTACAGATAAAAAGGAAAACAGAATAGCGGTGGATGGAGTGACAATTTCTTTATCGGATGCGTTGAAGAATTCTTCTGCTTTTTCTTTGAACAGCAAAGGGACATTGAAGACATTATCTGTGCAAAGCAGAGATGGACAGATAAGTTTTCAGGCGGATGGCAGTTACTATTATGTGCTGGCAGAAAAAACAGAGCAGGATATTCCAAATGAACCAACAACACAGCCAACACAAACAGGTGCAGATAATAGCACAGATGTGAATCATGCTGGAAGTGGAGCGGCTTCTGGGGCAAAAACAGGAGATGACACACCGTTGGAATTATATATGGTTTTATTGTTTGTGGGCTTGATAACTACATCTATAGCAGGACTTTGTAGGAAAAAGAATTATGTAGCCAAGCAAAAATAGTAAGTATCGACTAATTATTATATAACGACTTTTTTGAGCTTGGGCAACAGAAAATGAACTTTAGTTTCTTCGAATTGAATTTACCCGACGACGATCCAGTCTATACCCTGAAAAAAGTGATGGAGGATTTAGATTTTTCTGGCCTGCTGGCCAATTGTTCAGATAAGGGAAGAACCGGGTATAACCCAATTATGATGTATGCTGTAGTTACTTACGCAAACATGCGTGGGGTACGTTCTGTTGACCGTATTGTAGAATTATGTGAAAGAGATCTGGCTTTTATCTGGCTGACCCGTGGGCAGAAACCAAAACGGGACGCTTTTTATGAGTTTAAAGGGAAAAAGCTGACCTCTGAAATACTGGATGACCTTAATTACCAGTTTTTGCGCCGGCTTCAAAAAGAAGGCCTTGTTACACTGAAAGAACTTTTTATTGATGGGACTAAGATTGAAGCCAATGCAAACCGTTATACATTTGTCTGGCGTGGTACGATCAATTACCATCTGGCTGGTCTGCTAGATTCTATTGAACTGAACTTTGCCAGGTATAATATATTTTTGTAAGAGAATGGTTATGGGCAAAAGTATGATATAGGGAATGCACAGATGTTAGTGATCGAGGGAATGGATAAAGTCCGCAGTGTAATAGAAAAGAACCGTAAACGGAAGCTGTCAAAGCATAAGAAACTTGCAAATAATACAGTCATTGAGATTGATAACTGCTCTCCTCTTGAAATCCTGAAGCTGCAGAAGAACCTTAATACGATTGCCACTGGAGAAGGGATAGAGTTCGTTTATGGAAAAGGAAAAAGAAAACCTGAGATCCAGCAGCTGTATGAGGAACTGGAGCATCTCGGCCAGCGTCTGATGGGATATAAAGAATGCTTCGAGATCATGGGAAAAGACCGGAACAGCTATTCCAAGACAGACCTGGAAGCTACTTTTATGCGGATGAAAGAGGATCATATGCTGAACGGACAGTTAAAGCCGGCGTACAACGTACAGATTGCCGTGGAAAATTATTTCATCATTCACGGTTACGTAAGTAATGACCGGACGGATTACAATACCCTGATCCCAGTCCTGGAAAAGCACCAGCAGGTTTTTGGCAGCATCCTGGAAGAGGTAACTGCTGACAGCGGATACTGTAGTGAGAAAAATCTGCTTTATTTAAAAGAAAAAG
>ERZ1106915.801-NODE-801-length-36685-cov-12.505569_pt1 | contig 36685 bp, 32 predicted proteins | sample MGYA00403653_ERZ1106915 | MGnify/ENA primary metagenome ERZ1106915 (study PRJEB35170, sample SAMEA104062404) | human gut metagenome | biome: human gut; feature: human-associated habitat; material: faeces | place: Denmark | collected 2012-06-06 ... | reverse complement strand
GAAAAGCGAGAAAGGAGCAGTTTATGCCGAGACCAGTAAAATGCAGAAAAGTCTGTCATTTCCCCAATATTTTAGAATTCCTTCCGGCAGATAATACTGAGAAAAAAACACCTATTGTTCTGACGGTAGATGAGTATGAGACAATTCGTCTTTTGGACAAGAAAGGTTATAGTCAGGAGCAATGTGCAGCATCTATGCAAGTCGCAAGAACAACAGTTCAACGGATTTACGAGATTGCCAGGAAGAAAATAGCAGATGCACTTATTGATGGACATCCGCTTAGAATTGAGGGTGGGGATTTCATAATCTGTGACGGTCAGAGCAGCAACTGCAGCTTTGGAGGATGTTATAAACAGGAAATTTACCAAAAATATGCAGAAGAAAAAGGAGAAGGTATCATGAGAATAGCAGTAACATATGAAAATGGACAGATTTTCCAGCACTTTGGACACACAGAGACATTTAAGATTTACGATGTAGAGGAAGGAAAAGTAGTACATTCAGAAATAGTAGATACGAATGGAAGCGGACATGGTGCATTAGCGGGAGTTCTTAATGCATTGAATGCAGATGTTCTGATCTGTGGCGGAATCGGAGGCGGTGCACAGACAGCATTAGCGGCAGCCGGTATTAAGCTTTTCGGAGGAGTTTCCGGAGATGCGGATGAAGCAGTAGAAGCCTTTATTAATGAAACACTGGATTACAATCCGGATGTGAAGTGCTCTCACCATGAGCACAGCCACGGGGAAGGACATACCTGTGGTGAGCACGGATGTGGAAGCCATAGCTGTCATTAAGAAGAATAGTGAAAAATAATAATACGAAAGGATGTGCCAAGGTAATGGAGAAGTTACCGTAGCGCATCCTTTTTTGTTATTTTCATATTGATTATTTCTTACTTGCCGAAAGTAATGAATTGAACGTATAATACTCCCAGCTTTTTGTAACTATCAAAGACGGGAGTATACTTAATTTATTGAGATGTGTCAATTATATAACTGGCATATGCCGTAAATAGAAATAAAAAGAAGCGTAATAAAGTAAATTGTTTTTTCTGTGATATCATCACGGAAGTAAGATCTTTTATGGGGTATATTAAGTTCAAACAGGAGAAGGGGTTAAAAAATATGACATCAATAAATATAAATAAAGAAAAGTTTGGACAATTAATTCATAAGGAAAAACTGGTTTTGGTTGATTTCTGGGCACCTTGGTGTGGTTATTGCCGTAGAATTGGAGCAGCTTATGAAAAAATAAGTGAAGAATACAGCGATATTCTTATTGCAGGAAAAGTAAATATTGATGAAGAACCACAGATTGCAGAAGCTGAAAAGATTGAGATAATTCCTACGCTGGTTTTATATCGAGATGGAAAGGCAATAGATTCTATTGTTGCACCCGAATCAAAAAAAATGATAGAAAACTTTATTAATGAAGCTTTGGAAAAATAAAATAGGAGGACTGTTGTATGAATGAAAATCATGTTTACGATATGATTATCGTGGGAGGAGGACCTGGTGGGTATACATCAGCATTATACGCAGCCAGAGCAGGACTTGAAACAATTGTTTTAGAAAAATTATCTGCAGGTGGCCAGATGTCACTGACATGGCAGATTGATAACTATCCTGGTTTTGAAAATGGAATTGACGGATTTTCATTGGCAGAGAAAATGCAAAAACAGGCGGAAAAATATGGTGCTAAAAGTGAATATGCAGAAGTTTTTAATATGGATTTAGCAGGAAAGCTTAAGAGAGTAGAAACTAGTTCGGGAATTTATATTGGGAAAACAGTAGTGATAGCTACAGGAGCAAATCCAAGAGAACTTGGTCTTGATAAAGAAAAAGAATTGATAGGTCATGGAGTTGCTTATTGTGCCGCCTGTGATGGTATGTTTTATAAAGATAAGATTGTGGTTGTTGTTGGTGGTGGAAATTCTGCTGTATCAGATGCTACTCTTTTAAGTCGAATTGCTAAGAAAGTTATCATTGTTCATCGAAGAGATACATTACGTGCAACAAAAATTTACAATGACCAGCTGATGAAAACTGAAAATATAGAGTTTCGATGGAATAGTACAGTAAAAGAACTGCTTTATGGAGAACGATTGACTGGTGTGCGGTTGAAAGATACAGTTACAGGAGAAGAAAACATTATAGAATGTGACGGGCTGTTTGTGAGTATAGGAAGAAAACCGACAACAGATTTTTTAGATAATCAGATAGAACTGGATAATAAAGGATATATTGTAGCAGGTGAAAATACTGAAACGAGTATTCCAGGTGTTTATGCTGTAGGAGATGTCAGAACAAAGTTACTTCGTCAGATAGTAACAGCTGTGGCAGATGGTGCTATGGCAGTACATATGGCAGAAAAATATATGGGGAAAATGTAAAGTGAACTCCGCCTTTTAGCATAGGAATTGTTTTGTTAAGTTAAATAATGAAACAGGAAATAGTCATTTTGATAGACCATATTAACTATAAATAATCAGAATTTGAATAGTGAACTTTTTATACTGAAATATGTACGATTTCAATAATGACATGAACTTATGGGAACGTATTGCGGATACTTTGTGAACTTTATCCTGATACAATGATTATGCTGATGAAAGAAGGCATGTATTATTGTTTTCTATATTGATATTAGGATAGAATGTTGTCAGCTATAATGTGCAAAATGAATTACGTTTAGTTAAAAAAGGATTTCCGCTCAGATATTCTTTAAAAGAAAAATTACAATGCAAGTCAGTTATTGGAAGAGTATTCAAAACAAAAAGTAAGTGAAAGATAATATACTTTATCCCCATTCCAGACAGGTACGCAGAGCATGACACTCACAAAGCAGTGTCCATTCAGATAGTTGGAACCGTTGTGTGCGGCATGGTCAAACAGTTTTGAAACATTTTCAAATTTTGTGCCAAATTTAGATATCATCGTATCATCCACGCACAGAAATACAGGCTGCGTCTGCAATGAATCCGGTATCAGCTTCAAAACAATCCTGACAGTAGTATTCATAAATCTGGAATAATCAACCTTTGCATAGGAACATGCATAATAAAATACATTCAGTGATTTCTCCGTTATTCTGGATAAAAATGCTGATATAGAAACCGGATGGAATGTGCGGATTCTAAGGCCAGTATGGATAATATCAGCAAAAATAAAGTATCTGCTGTCGGAACAGAAAAAGTTGTAAAGTGGTGTAAATTATAATAATCAGAGTCACTTCCTATAATATAAGAAATGACTCTGACTTCATTTGTCATGAGTTTCTAATAAAACTATTTATTGTGAAAAATGTTAGAACCCGTCAGTTGGAAGTATTTCTCTCTAAATTTTTGCGGCGCTTAAATTCTAATGGCGAAGCGTTGAACTGCTTCTTAAATGCCGAAGAAAACTTGCTTTGATTCAAATAACCAACTTGTTCTGCAATTTCCGATACAGATAGGTTTGTAGTAGTGAGTAATTCAGCAGCTCGTTGCATACGAACTTCACGTAAATAAATTGATATATTTTGACCATAAACTCCCCGAAAGTAGTTCTTCAGGCTGGTTTCACTGACGGAAAACTGTGCAGCCAGTTCCCACGCGGGATGGTGTTGGCGCAGATCAGAAGTGATGATTTTTTCCACACGTTTTGCAATGTCTACCTGTGTTTCTGTGAAGAATGTGCAGGCTTGGGAAGGTGGTATTTCTTTCAGATTTTGAAGCAGTGAAAACAGGGCAAGGGTATAGATTTTCATTTGTGGGATTGCCAGCGGAATAGAAATATCCAGTAAGGACCACAGCTTTTTTAAGACTTCTTCTATCTCAGTCGTAACCGACGCAATATAAGTACCCCCATCCGGGCAGTAAAGATCTCTGAGTCTGTGGAAATCAATATCAAATTCAGCCTCTACCCAGGAGCTTTGAGCATTTACGGTATCCATATCCACAAAAAACTCAATTCCTTCATAGATTCGGCGGGGATAAACGTATTGCTGTCTGGCGAATCGTTCGGTTAAGGATATCTCCCCATCTTTTACATACACAAAGTTCCCGTTATTCAGGATGAGTTCGCATCGTCCTGTTACACAGTAATTTAAGAGCAATGGTCCTGTTTCCATGGAGCCATTATCGTGAAAGTCTGGGGCTGTCCAGGCAGGAGAGTTCACAAAAATATAAGCTAATGTAACTCCTGGGAACAGAGGGAAAAAAGTCATGGAACCTTTCCCGTCTCTCTCCTTTAGAATGAGTTCTGTGCTAAATTCGCCCCGTTTTATAGATATACCTGGAATTTCAATGCTTTTCTTGATAATTTCATCTATCTTCATTTTCTAACTCCTGTCATTTGGTCTGTTAACCGCTCTGTTTGAGCCTTGCACTTCTATTATAAGATCACAGTCAAAGTCAGTCAACAGAAAAACTCGGTGCTGTTTGGAGCTAAAAAGATGATTGGTTGTAGAGAATCAGCCGGTACTATGCTATCCTATAAAAAGGTTAGAAGATGCTAACTAAAAAATGAATGTGGAGGTATTCATCATGAATAACAAGTTACAAGCAAAAGACCTCATTAACCTTGGTCTGTTCACGGTTCTTTACTTTGTCATTGGCTGCTGTGTCGCCATTCCGATTGGGTTTGTCCCGATCTTTCTTCCTGTTCTCGGAAGCCTGTGGTCGCTGATTACCGGTATCCCTTTCATGCTGTTCCTCACAAGGGTTAAGAAATTCGGCATGGTTACAATCATGGGTGTTTTGAGCGGTCTGCTGATGGGACTTACCGGCATGGGATTTTGGGGTGTTCCTATGGGACTGATTTTCGGCCTGCTTGGGGATCTCATTTTGAAATCCGTCGACTATAAAAGTGCAAAGAAAAGCATCTTTGGTTATGCTGTATTTAGCCTGTGGATGGTAGGTACATATATTCCGATGTATTTTATGGTCGAGGACTCCTGGGCCAGCTTTGCCGCCAGCTTCGGGGAGGAATATGCCAACCGGGTAATGGCGGTTATGCCGATGTGGAGCATTATCCTTGTGGTTGCCGGGATTTTTGTCTTTGCCATTTTGGGCGGACTGCTTGGAAAAACGCTTCTGAAAAAACATTTTGCGAAAGCGGGCATCGCATAATGGAGGGGGTATCCTTTTCCGCCACAACGGACAAAAGGAAAGGAATCCGGCTCGACCCGCGTACGAAGTTGATTTTGCTGTTGACGGTTACTACATTGATGTTCAGCACCAGCAACGAAGGGATTATGAATTTTGTAAAACCTGTGTTAAGCCTAATCCCCTTTGTGCTGATCCTGTCGGAATGCCGCTTCAAAACGGCAGGCAAGTACCTGCTTTTATATCTCGCCTGCTTTGCACTGGAACGCATAGCGCTGACGATATTAAGCGATCTGCTGTCCTTTGTGGTTTTGGCGATGACATCCATTATGACGCGGTTTGCCCCTGGTATTATGACGGGGGCCTGGCTGCTTTCCTCCACCTCAGTCAGTGAGTTTATCGGTTCGATGGAACGTATGCACCTGACAGAGAAAATCGTCATCCCTTTGTCTGTTATTTTTCGTTTTTTCCCTACGATCAGCGAAGAATACCAGGCGATCAGTGATGCAATGAAAATGAGGGGTATCCGGTTTGGAGGGAAAAATCCATTTTTGATGGTGGAATACCGTCTTGTACCGCTGATGGTGTCTGTTGTGAAAATCGGAGATGAACTTTCCGCCGCTGCACTGACGCGGGGGCTTGGCGCTCCGGTCAAACGGACTAACGTATGTCAGATTGGTTTTCATGTTCAGGACATGATTGCGATCCTGCTCTGTGCTTTATGTTTCGCTCTGTTTTTGCTGGGACAGTATTTTTCTTTTTAAGGGGGTGAGCTTATGATAAAGATTGACCATATTTCATTTTCTTATGGAGAAGAGAATGAAAATACCTGCGGTGTTCGGGATATTGATCTAAATATAGAGGATGGTCAGTTTGTTGTCCTTTGCGGTGAAAGTGGGTGTGGAAAAACTACGGTCACCCGCCTGATTAATGGACTGATCCCCCATTATTATGAGGGAAAGATGACGGGAGAAGTATGGGTAAATGGAGCCAAGGTTTCTGAACAGTCCCTTTACGATACAGCTGCAGTTGTGGGCAGCGTGTTTCAAAATCCCCGGTCCCAGTTTTTCAATGTGGATACCACCAGTGAAATTACATTTGGCTGCGAAAATCTTGGACAGCCAGAAAAAGACATCCGGGAACGGCTGGCAAAAACGGTTCGGGACTTCCGGCTGGAGAAGCTGATGGACCGTAATATCTTCCACTTATCTGGCGGGGAGAAACAAAAGATTGCCTGTGCCGGGGTATCCATTATGGAACCGGATGTTCTCGTTATGGACGAACCCTCATCTAACCTGGATGCGGCTTCCATCCTTGATTTGAGAAAGATTCTTGCGTTTTGGAAATCGCAGGGGAAAACAATCATTGTATCGGAACATCGGCTTTATTATCTTCGCGGTCTAGCGGATCGGTTTATCTATCTGGCAGACGGGCAGGTGAGTCATGATTATTCTGCGGCAGAATTTGAGCAGCTCACGGAGCAGCAGCGTTCCGATATGGGACTGCGCACGTTTGCTTTGGAGCGTCTCCTGCCTCCGGTTTTACCGCAGCAGGAAAAGACCGCCCTTGCGCTTCGTAATTTCCACTTTGCCTATAAAAACGAACCGGAAACCTTACATATCATGGATTGTGAAATCCCTACGAACCGGATCGTTGGAATTATCGGGAATAACGGCGCCGGGAAATCCACTTTTTCACGCTGTTTCTGCGGCTTGGAGAAGCGCTGCGGGGAGATTGTCTGGAACGGAAAGAAATACCGTCCGAAAGACCGGCTGAATACCTGCTATATGGTCATGCAGGAGGTAAATCATCAGCTTTTCACCGAGTCGGTCCTTGATGAAGTGCTGATCAGTATGGAGGAAGCAAACCAGAAGCGGGCAGAAGAAATCCTAAGTCGGTTAGATTTACTGGATTTTAAGGACAGGCATCCCATGTCCCTGTCCGGTGGCCAGAAACAAAGGGTTGCGATTGCTTCGGTAATCGCTTCAAAACGCTCGATCCTGTTTTTTGATGAACCGACCAGCGGACTTGATTACAGGCATATGAAAGAGGTTGCAAATGTATTACGGCAGGTCAGGGATGCCGGAATCACTGTGTATGTCATTACCCATGACCTGGAACTGATTTTAGATTGCTGTACGGACATCATTCATCTTGAGGATGGTTCGATTATCGACCAGTACGGAATGGATGAAGATGGCCTCAGAAAAATAAGAGAATACTTCATAAAGGGGGGATCTGAAAAATGAAGGAGGAAAAGAAAGCGTCGCCAATAAGTGTTTTATTGGGATGGGGCAAACCGTATCACGGAAAATTCATCGGAAGTGTCGTCCTTGCGGTTTTGGGTGTTGCTTGTCAGATGGTGCCTTATTTCTGTGTGGCGCATATCATCACAATGATGTTGGGCGGGGAGCAGGATTTTTCCCGTTATGTGACAGCTTGCATGGTCGCACTTTGCGGCTACCTAGGGAAAGTGCTGTTTTCCAGTCTGTCAACGATCGTTTCCCATACAGCGGCCTATTACACGCTGCGGGATATCCGGTGGAGGCTGACAGGAAAACTGGCCCGCGTTCCGATGGGGACGATCCTGGATACTCCGTCCGGTCAGTATAAAACAACGATTGTTGACCGGGTGGAAGGGATGGAATCCACGTTTGCACATCTCATCCCAGAGATGACCGCAAACATCCTGGTTCCGTTGGTGATCGCCGTGTACCTTTTCGTTATGGACTGGCGCATGGCACTGTTGTCCCTTGTTACGCTGGTAGTCGGCCTTGCCGTAATGTCTGTCGGCATGATGAGTTACCCAAAGAAATGGGAGGGCGCGGTCAAAGCCGGGAAAGATATGGCGAACGCCATTGTGGAATATATCGGCGGGATTGAAGTCGTCAAGGCGTTCAGCCAGTCAGCCGGTTCCTACAAGAAATATTCGGACGCCGTGAATTACAACGCAAATTACTATGTGGAATGGATGCGGAAAAACCAGAAAACCATGAGTGCCTACAATGCGATCCTTCCCTCAGTGCTGATCTGTGTGCTGCCTTGTGGGTTTGCCTTCTGGCTGTCCGGCAGCCTGGAATTATCTGCGTTCCTCTCCATTGTGATTTTCTCCCTGGGGCTTGTGGGGCCGATCATGTCCGTCTTTACCTTTACGGATGACCTGGCTGTACTGGGAACCAATGTGGAGGAAATCAGCCAGCTATTGAACGCGGAAGAACTGGATCATAAAGATACGCCGGTAAATCTGGCAGATACCAGTATCGGACTCGACCATGTTTCCTTTTCCTATGATGGGGAAAACGAAGTGTTGCATGATGTGAGCCTTTCCATCCAGCCGGGAACCATGACCGCCCTTGTAGGACCGTCCGGTTCCGGCAAATCTACCGTGGCGAAGCTGATCGCTGGGTATTGGGATGTTACGTCCGGCAGTATTACCCTGGGCGGCCATGAACTGAAGGAGATACCGCTGTCTGAAATTGCCGCCCAGATTTCCTATGTATCGCAGGATAATTACCTGTTTAACCGCAGCATCCGGGAAAATATCCGCATGGGCAGGCCGGACGCCACAGATGCGGAGGTGGAGCAGGCAGCAAAACAAAGTGGCTGTGACACCTTTATCCGCAAGTTGGATCAAGGGTATGATACCGTTGTCGGCAGCGCCGGTTCCCATCTTTCCGGCGGTGAGCGGCAGAGGATCGCCATTGCCCGCGCCATGCTGAAGGACGCCCCTGTGGTCATTTTGGACGAGGCGACTGCATATATCGATCCAGAGAATGAGGCAGTTGTGCAGAAAGCAATCTCTGCCCTGACAGTGGGTAAAACGCTGATCGTGATTGCCCATCGCCTGTCTACCATTATCGGTTCGGACAATATTGTGGTGGTCAAGGATGGAACTATCCATGCCCAGGGAACGCATGATAAGTTACTGGAAACCTGTCCTCTTTACCGGGATATGTGGCAGGCGCATATCGGCGCAAAGGATCAGATGTAAGGGGGTGTTGTCAAATGTATGGAACATTGAAAAAAATTATTGCGTTTGCTGGCAGCAAAGAGGGACTGCTGAAAAAATCCCTGCTGTTTGCGTTCCTCTCCGGCCTGTTTGCAGCTTTACAGTTTGCCGCCCTCTTTATCGTGGTGGAGGCGCTGGTATCCGATAACCGGGACAGACGGTTTATCTGGATTTCTTTGGGCATCATGGCTGTTTCCCTGGTTGGAAGGATCATCACGACCTATTTCTCCACGATGGAGCAGACGGAAACCGGCTACTGTATGGTGGCGGAAAAGCGTATCCACATCGGAGACCGGCTGCGTTACATCCCGATGGGATATTTTAACAAGAACAGTATCGGGAACATTACCGCTATCGTTACCACCACGTTAGGGGATGTGGAAAATTCGGCGGCGCGTGTGCTGGTATCTGTGTTGGGCGGATTTTTCAATTCGGTGGCGCTTGTCATCGTCCTGCTGGTTTTTGACTGGAGGAACGGTCTGATTGCCGCTATAGGCGTCCTGCTTTATCTTGCAGCGGCGGAGCTTGCACTCCGTAAATCTGCGCGCTTAAGCGGAGTACGGCAGCATACACAGGAAAGCCTTGTGGAATCCGTCCTGGAGTATATCCAGGGGATGGGGATCGTGAAAGCCTTCGGTATGGAGAAGGACAGCACACAGTCCATTGACAGCGCAATCAAGGCAAGCTGCCGGGACAATCTGAAACTGACAAAAGCCAGTGTCCCCTATGATGCCCTGAAACAGGTTGTTGTCCGGGTGTTCAGTGTTTTGCTGCCCCTGGCCTCCATTTACTTCTGGCTGAACGGTTCCCTGTCATTGGCCTATGGCGTGATTTTGGTGGTCGCTTCCTTTATGGTGTTCAATGATCTGGAAAACGCCGGAAACATGGCCTCCCTGCTGCAAATGCTGGCGGCTTCTATGGATACGGCAAATTCCATTGACGATACGCCGGTCATGGATGAAAAGGGCGCGGATGTGGTTCCGGCATCCTCGGAAATTATATTTGATAATGTGGACTTTTCCTATGCAGACCGAAAAATTCTGGATCATGTCAGCTTTACGATCCCTGCCGGAACGACCACTGCCATTGTCGGCCCATCCGGTTCTGGCAAGACGACTATGTGCAACCTGATTGCCCGGTTTTGGGATGTAGACGCCGGGAGAATTACGGTTGGCGGCAAAGATGTCCGGGATTTTAAGCTGGACAGCCTGATGAAGAATATCAGCATGGTATTCCAGAACGTGTATCTGTTTGCCGATTCTATTGAGAACAACATCAAATTCGGCTGTCCGGACGCCACGCACGAACAGGTCATAGAGGCGGCAAAAAAGGCTTGCTGCCATGAATTTATTTCCGCCCTGCCCGATGGGTATGATACGGTGATCGGGGAGGGCGGCGGAACCCTGTCCGGCGGTGAGAAGCAGCGTATTTCCATTGCCCGCGCCATACTGAAAAACGCCCCGATTATCATTCTGGATGAAGCCACAAGCAGCGTTGATCCGGAAAATGAAGAAGAATTGCAGCGGGCGATTGCGGAATTGACGCACGACAAGACTATTATTATGATCGCCCACCGCCTGAAAACCGTCCGGGGCGCGGATCAGATATTGGTATTGGATGATTCCCATATCGTCCAGAGTGGCACTCATGCAGAGCTGATCCAGCAGAAGGGCCTGTATGCGGATTTCGTATCCGCAAGACAGGAGGCTATCGGCTGGAAACTGGCACAGTAAGGGAGGCAGAAATGAAGATTTATGCGTCGGGCGAGGACTATTTAGAAGCAGTCCTTGTATTGCAAAAGAAAAAAGGCATGGTTCGTTCCGTTGATCTTGCCCGGCACATGGGATTCAGTAAACCGAGTATCAGCCATGCAGTAGGCGTGTTAAAGAATGGCGGTTTTCTGACCGTGGATGAAGATGGATATTTCCATCTGACCGAAGATGGGCGGGAGGTTGCTGAGAAAATCTATGAACGCCATCAGTTCTTTACGGAGCAGCTTGTAGCTGTCGGGGTTGATCGGGAAACCGCAGAAAGGGATGCCTGTCGGATAGAACATGCAATCAGCGAAGAGGCTTTTCAGAAATTGAAAGCTTCGGTTGAAAAACAGAGCAATGATACAGCATAACTTGAATGAATTATTTAGCACAGAAATTTGCATCTAATCAACAGATATTATCTATATATTGTGCTTGAAATGTTGACGCAAACAAAATCTGGCGCTATGATAAATGTGTAAACAGTTTCATTCAGGAAATATCCTGAATAAGAAATTTCATCCCGGAATAGTCCGGGATTTGAAAACAGATTGTGCAAAACGCACCGAAGAAGTCCGTTCGGGCTTCTGTAATATTGGTTCAGGCGTCAGCCTGAAAAGACAGAAATGACATCAAAAAGCAAAGAATTGTTTTTTGGTGTCTTTTTTTATGTTCAGGCTGGCGGAAGGAGAAAAAAGACAAGAAGAGCCTTTGATCGGATAGATTATAAAACGAGCAGGAAAGCGGAAAACAAAATGAAAACTAAAAAACAAAGAAACTGATGTGGAGCGTAGAAAGGAAATGTTTGCGGCATAATAAAAAAATATCCGATGTCTAGATAATAGAAAAATGGGAAACGGAAAAGGTCATTGCACACTACGATTCTTATATTGAGGAACTCGCCACAGTGAAAGAAAGGCAGCTGGATGGTAGCGTAAGAACCTATGTGGACAAGGATATGAAACAATCCATTATTCTAAACTTGCTGGAGAAGATACCAGACTTCCCTTTGGAGGAAGCGGAGAGGATAGCGGGAGAGGGGAAATTATGATATCAAAGATTCATTCATTTTAGGGTATGGAATGACAACATTATTTAAGAACAGATATTGGGGAATGTCGAGCTTAGATAAAACCAAAAACCATTTGGAGCGATTTTGAACCGTTCAGAGTGGCGCTGATGTTCTGATTCTTGTATAGTATAGATGTGCAGAATCGTTCTGCACAAATTTTTACAGAATGGGTTAGATTGTGCTAACCTTTGGAGGAATACCTATGGAAAAGAATAAGTTACAGGCAAAAGACCTAATCAATGTTGGTATCTTCACAGCCATCTACTTTGTTTTGTTCTTTGCAGGTATGATGTTGGGATATATACCAATCTTCATTCCCCTGCTTGGGCTGGTTTGCCCGATTATTTGCGGCATCCCTTTTATGCTGTATCTTACAAAGGTAAAAAAGTTTGGCATGGTAACACTGTCTGGCATTATCCTTGGATTGCTGAATATGCTGATCGGCAGCGGCGTCTTGGTTTTAATTTTCGGTATTGCTTTCGGTGTTGCGGCTGACCTTATTATGAAATCTGGCAAATATAAAAGCTGGAAATTCACCCTGTTGGGTAACGGTGTATTTTCCCTGTGGATTATGGGTTTTGTGAGCCGGATGTTTCTGACCCGTACCGAGTTCTTTGATTCTCTTGTCAGCAGTTATGGGCAGGAGTATGTCGATACGCTGATGTCTTATACGCCTGGTTGGATGTTCCCAGTTCTGTTTGTTGTTACATTCCTCGGCGGCATCCTGGGTGCATTACTTGGTAAGGCCGTATTGAAGAAACATTTTGAAAAAGCAGGCATTGTATGATGGCAGAAACCACAGGATTACCTTTTGAAAAAAAGGCAATCATCCCAATAGACCCACGCACTAAAATTTTTCTTACTGTTACCGTCAGTACCATTATGGTGGCAGGAGGAACAGGCGGAATTATGACTGTTATACGGCCCTGCCTGATGGCGTTCCCTATGTGCTTGCTGCTCTTATCGAAACGATGGAAAAGCGTTCTGAAATTCTCCGCGATGTATGCTGTCTTATTTGCGTTAGAGCTGACGGTGTTGCCATTGTTAACTGGAACATGGAATTTTGTCTTGGGTGCAGCTATTGGCATTTACACACATATGTTACCAGGGTTCATCATGGGATACTATTTGATTGAATCCACAACAGTCAGTGAATTTGTAGCAGCTATGGAAAGGGTACATATCCCGCAAAAGATCGTTATTCCGTTGTCTGTGGTCTTTCGCTTTTTTCCCACGATCAGGGAGGAATATGCAGCGATAGGTGATGCCATGAAAATGCGGGGCATATCAACGCTTAGAAGTCCGATAAAAATGTTGGAATACCGTGTTGTTCCGTTGATGATTTCCATAGCCAATATCGGAGAAGAATTATCAGCGGCAGCATTGACACGGGGGATTGGTGCGCCTACTAAACGGACGAATATTTGTAATATCGGCTTCGGCGCATTGGATGTTATATTTGTGGCTGCTTCATTAGCCTGCTGGATTGGGTTCGCTATATGAAAAGGAGAACATAACTTGATAGAATTACATAATGTCAATTTTCACTATACGGGCGGCACAAATGCTGGCGGGCTTACAGACATTAACCTGACTATCCCCGATGGTCAGGTTATCCTTTTTTGTGGACAATCCGGCTGTGGCAAGACAACACTGACCCGTCTTGTCAACGGACTTATCCCGAATTATTATGAGGGTGATTTATCTGGCGAAGTTCTGCTGAATGGTGAAAATATCAGTACACTTCCGCTTTATCAGACCGCAAAATATGTTGGAAGTGTCTTTCAAAATCCGCGCACACAGTTTTTCACTGTTGATACGACGAGTGAGCTTGCCTTTGGTAGTGAAAATCAGGGCTTGCCAGAAGCGGATATTGTTCAGCGGATTTATGCTACCACAGAGTGTTTCAGCGTTAAAAAGCTCTTGGGAAAGAACATATTTCAGTTATCAGGCGGCGAGAAGCAGAAGATCGCCTGTGCCTCTGTTTCTGTTACTGATCCGCAAGTCATTGTATTGGATGAGCCATCTTCTAATTTGGATATAACCGCAACAAAGGATTTGCGGGGAATGATTGAGATATGGAAAAGTCAGGGCAAAACAATCATTGTTGCAGAACATCGGCTGTATTATCTGGCCGATTTGATAGATCGTGCTGTATACTTACAGGATGGCCGGATTGCCGCTGATTTTTCAGGCCAGGAAATGAAACTGTTAAGCGGTGAGAAACTAAAAGAAATGGGGCTTCGGCCATTTGAATTATCACAATATCCGATCAAACACGTTAGGCCATTAGACAATGAAGTGATTACGCTCTCTGATTTTAACTTTGCTTATCAAAAAGGTAAATCAGCACTTAATATCCCATCACTTGTTCTGCCAAAACACAGTGTCATTGCATTGATCGGCCATAACGGTGCAGGAAAATCCACGCTGGCAAGGTGCCTGTGCGGTCTGGAAAAGCATTGCCGTGGGATTGTTTCTATTGCAGGAAAACAGTATAATAGAAAAAGGCGGCTGCGCTATTGTTACATGGTAATGCAGGACGTAAATCATCAGCTATTTACGGAAAGTGTAAATGAAGAAGTTCTTCTTAGCATGAAAAATCCAGACGCAGATCAAGTATCGTCAACACTAAAGGAACTTGATTTGGACGCCTTTTCCGAGAGGCATCCTATGTCGCTTTCCGGGGGACAGAAGCAGCGTGTCGCTATTGCAAGTGCGCTGGCCTCCGATAGAGAGATATTAGTTTTTGATGAACCGACAAGCGGACTGGATTTGCTTCACATGAGCGAGGTGGCGAAACAGCTTGAAACACTTCGCCGGATGCAAAAGACATCTATTGTGATTACGCATGATTATGAACTGATTGTAAGCTGCTGTACGCACATTCTGCATCTGGAACACGGTGAAGTGCAGGCGCAGTACCCTCTTGATGAAGCAGGGGCAGATCGCCTTAAAAAGTTCTTTATAGAAATGGAGTGAGGAAATGCAAGGGGCAGACCGTTTTTTTTCTAATCAGAAGATGAAGCTGCTGTGCCGGGACGATCATTGTTCTGTATATCAGATGAAGAACGAAACCGGGAACGGAACAGCCACCTGTTATCAGGTGTACCCTGGAATTTCTGTTCTCTACAATGATTATCATATTTCAAGCTGCCCGTCACGGAAATTTGAAAATGAGCATATCATCAGTATCAATCACTGTATGGAGGGACGAATTGAATGGGAAGTAAGCGACGGAGCCTATCTCTATCTGGCCTCCGGGGATATTATGCTGGATAGCTCTGTGACGGAAAACAAAGAGTGCAGTTTCCCACTTTCCCATTATCACGGCATTACTATTACGATTTCTGTTCCAGAAGCCACAGATAGTATGAGTGATTTTCTTGATCTGTTTTCTATTGACTTATCCGAAATAGAAAAAGTGTTCCAGTTGGCAACGCGGCCATTTATTATGCATGGAGATATATTTCCAGACCATATTTTTAACGAACTTTATCATGTGCCGGAATACATCCGCAAAGAATATCTTCGGGTGAAAATATTGGAATTGCTGATCTCTCTAAAGATGATTGACCCATCCACGATTGGGGAAACAAGTCCCTATTTTTATAAGACCCAGGTTGAAAAAGTAAAGGCGATTATGGCGCTAATGACTGCTAATCCAGAAATACATTACACGATGGAAGAATTGTCTGGGCAGTTTGACATATCTGTGTCTGCGTTAAAACATTGCTTTAAGGGTGTCTATGGAACTGCCATCTTTACATATATGAGAAATTATCGTATGGACATGGCTGCCACACTTCTTACCCAAACGGATGAATCCATCACGTCTATTGCCGGTAAGGTAGGGTATGCCAATAGCAGCAAATTTTCGGAAGCATTTAAGAGCATAAAGGGAAAAACACCGCTGGAATATCGAAAAATCAAAATCTAATTAGAGTGAAACGAAACTGCGTGGAGTGGCAGAGCATCAAAAAAAATTTTAGAATAGAGAGTGTTAGGAAATGACATTCTCTATTCTTTTTTTAGGAGGAAATGCACCAATGAAGCAAAAAAGCTGGATTAGTATTGTGTTTTCTTTTGCTGCCCAGTGTAGGCTGAAAATAATATTATCTGTTCTATGTGCCATTATCTCTGTAATAGCAGGGCTGGTTCCATATTTGAGCGTATATCAGATCATTACGCAATTTATAGGCGGTGCGCCAATAATGGAAACCGTCTGGATGTGGTGCTGGATTGGTTTGGGCGCTTATGCCTTGCGCTTTGTGTTCTATGGAATTTCCACAACACTTTCGCATATCTCGGCTTATACGATTTTAGAAAATATTCGTTTAAGTCTGGCTCAGCGCTTGATGAAAGCACCTCTGGGAACGGTCTTGGGGGAATCTGTCGGAAAGCTGAAAAATGTATTGGTAGACCGCGTTGAAACGATTGAACTTCCGCTGGCCCACATGATACCGGAATGTATTTCAAATCTTTTGCTCCCCATTGCAGTATTCATTTATTTGGTCTGTGTTGATTGGCGTATGGCGCTATCTATGCTGATTACCGTTCCGATTGCCTTTGTTGCTTACGCGATGATGATGAAAAACTTTAATCAGCAATACGCCGACTATATGGAATCCAACAATTATGTCAATGGCGTAATTGTTGAATATGTGGAGGGAATCGAAGTCATTAAAGCGTTCAATCAGTCCTCCACTTCCTATGAAAAATTTGCACACGCTGTCGAGTCTTTTAAGGACTACACGTTGAAATGGTATCAAAGCACTTGGAAACTGATGAATTTTGGAAGTGCGGTTTTGCCATCCACATTTTTAGGCACACTTCCCGTTGGCCTATTGCTTTATTACAACGGCACTCTTACGCCGCAGGATTTAGTAATCTGTTTGATTCTGTCCCTTGGCATTGTTGGCCCACTTATGAACTTTACTACCTATGTGAATGAAATGAAAACTGTGGAGTATGCCATACATGATGTTGACAAGCTGTTAAGCGTATCAGAACTGCCCGATGAAAAAACAGATGTAAGGTTGACCCACTATGACATTCATTTACAAGAGGTGGCCTTTTCTTACGATCAGACACAGGAAAATAACGTCCTGTCACATATCAGTTTGGATATTCCAGAGGGTAAATTTACGGCTTTGGTTGGCCCCTCTGGAGGCGGCAAATCTACGATTGCGCGTTTGATTGCCCGCTTTTGGGATGTATCGGACGGGAGCATTACGATTGGAGGAACAGACATCCGCAAAATTCCCCTGTCGCAGTTGGCAGATACCGTCAGCTTTGTTACACAGGATAATTTCCTGTTTAACTGCTCTATCAAAGAGAATATCCGCCTTGGGAATCCGCAGGCCAGTGACGAAGAAGTATTCGCTGCCGCTAAAGCCGCCTGCTGTGACGAGTTTATTTTGAATCTGGAACACGGATATGACACAATGGCCGGTGATGCTGGAAACCGCCTGTCCGGGGGCGAGAAACAGCGAATTTCTATTGCACGAATGATCTTAAAAAATTCGCCTATCGTAATTTTGGACGAAGCCACAGCATTTACCGATCAGGAGAATGAAGAAAAAATTCAGAGGTCAATCGCGGCACTGACAAAGGGGAAAACCCTGCTTGTGATTGCTCACCGCCTTTCTACAATCAAAAATGCTGACCAGATTATTGTGTTGAAAGAGGGCGAAGTGCAGGCCAGCGGAACACACCAGGAATTGCTTGCGGAAAATAGCTTGTATCGGGATATGTGGAACGCGCATATTGGTGCAAAGAATTGGTCTGCCGGGTCAAAGGAAGGGAGGTAACAGATATGTTCAAGATTGTAAAACGTCTGATTGATTGGACTGGACAATACAAGAAGCGTATTTATATAGGCTTCATCTATGCTTTCCTGCATAGCATTTTCACCGCTATTCCGATTATGCTGGCGACCTATGGTTTAAGTGCTGTTTTGGATGATTTTAATGGGAAGTCAGAATTAAATCCCGCTACAATATGGCTCCTGCTCATTGCTATGATTGTTTCCGTACTTGGGCGGTTTCTGTTTTCCTACTTACGGGCCATTACACAAGACAGCGTAGGATATGAAGCAACCGCAGCAGAACGAATCCGATTGGGGGATATTCTGAAACGTGTGTCCCTCGGCTTTTTCAGTCAGAATAATATGGGCAAATTATCCTCTGCCGTGACTACCGATCTGTCATTTATGGAGATGTTTGCCACGAACATGATAAATACAGTTGTCAATGGCTATATAACGGTGATTGTTCTGATTTTGTGTCTGGCGTTTTACTGCCCCCTTGCGGGCTTCATTTCGCTGATCGGTATGCTGCTGTCTGCGCTCTTTCTAAATCTTCTGGAAAAACACAGCCACAAAAACGCACCTGTTCATCAAAAGGCACAAGATGATATGGTGGAAAGCTCGATTGAGTATTTGCGTAGTATGCAGGTAGTAAAGGCATTTAAGCAGGATGGCGTTGCCATCGAGGGTATTCGCAAGGCTTATAGCGACAGCAAAAAAATCAATATAAAAATCGAAAAGGAATATATGCCATATAACTGTCTGCACCTCTTTTCTCTGAAAGCCGTTTCCATTGCCGTTGTTGCAGTATCTGCATGGCTGACCTATTGTGGCAGTATGGATTTGCCGGTCATGTTGATGATGGATATGTTTTCTTTTATGATTTTCAGTAGCGTAGAGGCCATGAACAATGCTGCTCATGTGCTGGAGATTATTGACGCAACACTCTCAAAACTGAAACGAATTGAAAATGCCAATGTCATTGATAAAGATGGGCAGGATATTAAGCTGAAAAACGCTGATATTCAATTTGATAATGTGTCCTTTGCGTATGACGAAAAGCCCGTACTGAAAAATGTCAGCTTTCAAATTCCACAAGGTAGTACAACCGCGATTGTCGGGCCGTCGGGCAGCGGCAAGACTACAATCTGCAATTTGATTGCAAGATTTTATGATGTAAACGCAGGAACTGTATCTGTTGGAACCGTGGATGTCCGTAGAATGACCTGTGATAGCTTGTTGTCAAATATCTCTATGGTATTTCAAAAGGTTTATTTGTTCCATGATACAGTTGAAAATAATATCCGGTTTGGTAATCCTGCGGCCACTCATGAGGAAATTGTAGAAGCTGCAAAAAAAGCCAGATGCCATGATTTCATTGAACAGCTTCCGGATGGATATAACACGGTCATTGGCGAAGGCGGTTCAACCCTTTCCGGCGGCGAGAAGCAGCGTATTTCCATTGCCAGGGCTATCTTAAAAAATGCGTCTATTGTTATCTTGGACGAGGCTACGGCAAGTATCGACCCGGAAAATGAGCATTTAATTCAGCAGGCTATCAGTGAACTTACAGTCGGTAAAACTGTTATTGTAATTGCACATCGGCTGGCAACGATAGAACACGCAGATCAGATTTTAGTCGTAGATGCAGGGCAAATCGTACAGCAAGGAACACACACTGAACTGATTCAGCAAAACGGCTTGTATCGTCGGTTCATTGACATCCGTGAACAGGCCGAGGGTTGGAGTATTGCATAGCACCTACACAGGAGAAACAAAATAAAACTTCGTGCGTCGGGCGAGGATTATCTGGAGGCTATTCTCATGCTCCAAAAAACAAAGGTATGGTGCGCTCCGTTGATCTTGCCCGACATATGGGGTTCTCCAAACCGAGTATTAGCCACGCAGTGAAGGTTTTGCGGGAAGGCGGCTTTTTAACAATGGATGAAGAATTTTTCATTTTCGGGCAATGGACCTGAAAATCCGAAAAATCGCAAGCGGGTACTCGCTTGCTATCGAAACCCTACCTTCTATTTCTCCCTCTACTAATACTACAATTAGAAGGTGGAAAAATGGCTGTATCCGCAAAGAAAAACAGAAAAAGGCCACGGCTGAACCTCCATTCATGGTGTGATCCATCATGGCCCTGGCTACACAAGGAATACAAATTGACTTTTCCGGGTTGGTGTTGTAAACTATGATTAGCTGCGACTAACTATAAGGAGGGCGCTCATACATGACAGATATGGAAAAAGTAAAGATTCATGGCGTCCCGGAAACTATGCTGCAGACTCTGTTTGCCCGGGCGGCCCATTCTCAGAAGAAGGAACATAAATTTTATGATAGGATAGATATAAACCGCCATTCAGCTTTGTCATAGGAGATGCGTCAGCCATGGAGGAATTGAATTATTTAAGACAGGACAAAAAAATACCGGGGAAGGAATCCTTTGTGACCTATGTGGATTTTCAGGTAAAGGATGGCACCGCCGATATGTGGCTGTATGACATTTTTCCGGGAGTACAGCTCATGGTTGTAGATTTTTCTTCTGAGAGCTGTTTCCGAAGCGGTGAAAAGCAGAATGTAATCGGGATCAATCATTGCCGGAAGGGGCGGTTTGAATGTGCGTTTGACAGCCGGAATTATCTCTATTTGGGAGAAGGCGATATTACCCTGAACAGCCAGATGCACCCGCCAATCGCGTCTTCCTTCCCCTTGAACTACTTTTATGGGTCCACTATTATTTTGTTTCCGGAGGTCATGAAGGATGTACCGGAGCTTCAGGCCTTTCAAATCAGTGCGGAGGCAATCACAGAGAAATATTCTCTTGAATCAAGATCCCCGGTATTTCGCCGCAATGCGGAAATAGAGCATGTATATCAGGAACTGTATACACATCTGGATCGTCCGTCTCTGCCCTTTTTGCGGCTGAAGATTTTGGAGCTCCTTTATCATTTCCAATTCAGACAAACTCTTTTTGAGGAGAACCAGCACTATATTTCGGGAGTGACCGTGAAGCGGATCAAGCATGTCAGGGAGCATCTGGTACAGGATATGGAACACCGGACCAATCTGAAGGAACTGGCATTGGAGCACAATTTAAGTCTGACACAGTTAAAAGATGGATTCAGGCAAATTTATGGCGAATCACCTTATGCATATTTGCGTAGTTACAAAATGCATCGGGCGGCACAGTTTTTGCGCCAGTCAGATAAAAAAATCAGCGAAATTGCGCTGGAAATGGGTTATCAGAATCCAAGCAAATTTTCAGAGGCATTCCATGCGGTGATAGGCTGCAGACCAAGTGCCTATCGAAAGGAAAAAAAGTAGAAGAAAATCATAGTGACACCTTCCGAATGGAGGTGTCATTTTTTGGCTTTTTGGAGCATTTTGCAGAAGGCATGGCTTTTCGGAGTGGCAAAAGAATCTTTCACATGGTAATATGTACGAGTTAGTAAAGACTAACAAAAGATGCAGAAAGGAAAGAAATACATATGAAAACAAAACTTACAACAAAGGATTTAATTACCGCAGGCGCCTTTGGTGCAATTTATTTAGTGCTGCTCACGGTGTTGTCTTCAGTCCTGACCATTGTTCCAATCCTCTTTCTGGCAACGCCATTGATTGCCGGCATCATACTGGGAACTGTGTATATGCTGTATGCCACCAAGGTGCCGCGCACCGGTGCGATCCTGGTGCTGGCAATCCTGGTGGGGCTGATTACGTCCATGGCAACCATTTATCCGCTGATTTTTGCTGTTGTATGGGGATTAATCGCTGAACTCATTACCGCAAAAAGACGCAAATCCGCAGGTGCGCTGGCAGTCAGCTACTGTGTGTTCAACCTGACTTCTATGGGGCCCTTCTTTGCCCTTATTCTGGCAAAGGACGCCTTCTTAGAAAGTTGTGCAGGGTACTATGGAGAAGAATATATCGCAACGCTGGATAAGCTGACGCCCAGCTGGATTGTTCTTGTGCTGATTGCTTTGGCTTTGGTGGGCGGATTGCTTGGCGGTCTGTTTGGAAGAAAGATCCTGAAAAAACATTTTGTGAAAGCCGGTATTACAGCGTGAACCGCGAAAAGATTTCCAGTGGTCTTTTGGATCCGAGAAGTAAGCTGGCGGTATTTATTGCCGCCTGCCTTTCGGCATTTTCCGGGCTGACACATCCGCAGGAATTTGTCCTTCTTGCCCTGTGTGTGGGGATAACGCTTCTGTGCCAGAAATGGAAGAGGGCTTTTTATACCGGTCTTATCTTTGCAATTATGTTTTTATGCGATCTGTTTCTAGCACCGCGATTGTCAGGGATACTGCAGAATATCATCATGCTGGCATGTCATTTCTGCCGGTTTATTTTACCGATGTTTGCAGCCTTTTATATTGTGACACAGACTTCCAGGATTGGGGAATATATCAGTGCATTTACTCAGATGCATCTGCCAAACGAGGTCATCATTCCTCTGGCGGTGATGCTCCGTTTTGTCCCGACTATCCAGGAAGAATGGCAGATGGTGAATCAGGCACTCCGGTTAAGAGGGATGGCGCTGACATGGAAAAATGTTCTTCGTCGTCCGATGCAGATGATGGAATATATGCTGGTTCCCTTTTTGCTGCAATGCTCGGTTATCGTGGATGAGATGTCAGCTGCTGTTATGGCGCGGGGGTTTGACAAAAATATGCCGCGAACCAGTTATGCGGAGGTTCAGATGAAGGCTCTGGATTGGTGTATAATAGCTGTCTCTGCCGGACTGCTGTTCTGGAATCTTTGTTTCTGAGGAAGGGAGGAGATGTTTTGATCAAACTGAATCATGTTTCCTTTTCTTACCAGAACGGGGAAGCAAATGAAATGCAGGTGCTGTCTGATGTAAGCTTTCAGGCATCACGCGGAGAATGTGTGGTACTTTGTGGGAAAAGCGGATGTGGGAAGACGACCATGCTTCGCCTGGTAAACGGTCTTATCCCTCATTTTTATGCCGGGAAACTGGAGGGGAATGTCCTTGTAGGCGGACAGGAAATGCAGCAGACACCGTTGGCCCAAACGTCCCGGATTGTGGGAAGTGTCTTCCAGAATCCCCGTACCCAGTTTTTCCATCTGGATACGACCGGAGAGATGGCTTTTAATCTGGAAAATCAGAATGTCCCCCGCCCGCAGATGAAGAAGCGTCTGGAGGAGGTGTCCTATCGTCTGAACCTGCAGGAGCTGATGGACCGGAATATTTTTGAACTGTCAGGCGGCGAGAAACAGCAGATCGCCTGCGGCTCCGTTTATGCGGCTTTACCGTCGGTCATCGTTATGGATGAGCCTTCTTCTAATCTGGATATGGAGAGCATCCGAAAACTGCAGAAGTTGATCCGCATGATGAAAGATGAAGGAAGAACTGTGCTGATTTCAGAGCATCGGCTGTGGTATCTGGAGGGAATCGCTGACCGTTATGTGCTGCTGGAGGATGGCCGGATCAGGCAGGAATTTACGCCGGAAGCAGCGGCAGATCTTTCGCTGGAGAAGCGCAAAGCGTTGGGACTCAGGGCAGTAAAGCGGGAGCAGCTTTATGAACTGAGGCCCGATATGGGGCTGATAAAACAAAAGAGTACCGGGCTGGAAATAGATGGGCTTCAGTTTAGCCGCCAGATGCGCCAGGTACTGAATGTGCCGCATTTAGAAATACCGTCAGGGGCAATCGTAGCGGTGATCGGAGAAAACGGTGCCGGGAAATCCACTTTCAGTCTTTGCCTGGCAGGTCTTTTGAAGCATACGGGTACAGTACGGATCGACGGCAAGAAGATCGCGCATAAAAAGCTGCCGGAGCAGGTCTACCTGGTCATGCAGGAGGCAGGACATCAACTGTTCAGCGATACGGTATTGGGTGAATTGACCTTGAATAATCCGGCGCTGTCAGAAGAAAAGGGCAAAGAGGTTTTGACAACGCTGGGCTTAAATGGTATGGAGAACCGTCACCCTGGCTCCCTCTCCGGAGGTCAGCAACAAAGGCTTTCTCTGGGAACAGCTCTTTGCATGAAGCGAAAACTGATGCTCTATGATGAGCCGACCAGCGGTCAGGATGGAGAAAATCTGCTGCGGACAGCGGAGCTGATCCGTGCAGCCAATAAACAGGCAGCCAGTACCCTGATCGTGACACATGATCCGGAGCTGATCTTGCGCTGTGCGACCCATATTCTGCATATCCACGCAGGGGAAGTAAAGAAATTTATACCGCTTGATGAGAGAGGAGTGATTTATATGAAGAAGGTATTTGGCGAGGATGTGCAGACAAAGAAGCCGCAGAAAACCGGTATTCCGCGCCTGCTGGAGTTTACAGGACGGCATCGTCCCCTACTGGGCGCTGCGCAGTTGTTGTCCGGCATCAGCGCCTTGTTCCTTCTGGGACCGTTTGTGTGTGTTTATTTTGCGGCCCGTGCGCTTTTAACCGGACTGACCGGAGGAGGTTTTGCTATCTCGTCCCTGGTGCAGTGGGGCGTGTGGGCATTGGCGCTGGAACTGGCCGGGCTGATCATTAATTTTGCGGCACTTATGTGCTCCCATACCGCAGCTTTTCATACAGAAAAGAATTTAAAAATGGCAGCGCTCCGTCATTTGTCCAGGATGCCAATGGGGTATTTTGGGGAAAATCCCAGCGGAAAGCTAAGAAAAATCATTGATGAAAACAGCGCCCAAATGGAGACTTACCTTGCCCATCAGCTGCCGGATCTGGTGAGCGCTCAGGTCACGACGGTTGCCAGCCTTGTGCTGATGCTGGCTATGGACTGGCGCATTGGCCTTCCGCTGATCGTTCTGATGCTTGCAAGCTTTGCCTGCCAGATGACAATGATGGGCGAAAAAACCATGAATTTCATGAAGCGCTATCAGGACGCTCAGGAGGAAATGAACCACGAGGCGGTGGAGTATGTCCGGGGAATCTCCGTGATAAAGGTATTTGGACAGTCGGTACATTCGATACGGCGCTTCAAGGAAGCGATCAATGCTTATCGGGATGACGCACTGGCCTTTACTATGGCCTGCAAGCCCGGATATGTGGGCTTCAATACTGTGGTCAATGCCGCTTTTCTTGTGCTGATCCCTGCCGCACTCATCGGCATGACTTCGGCGGGAGATTTGACTGCCTTTATAGAGAATTTCCTGTTTTATCTGATTTTTGCACCTGCATGCGCATCTGTTCTCAACAAGATCATGTACATGAGCAACTATAAGATGCAGGCTATGGAATCTATGCGGCGGATTGACACAATTCTGCTTGCCAGAGAGCAGTCAGAGGCACAGGAGCCGCAAATGGCACAGGGCAGCGACATTTGCTTTGAGCATGTGACCTTTACCTATCCCACAGGAGAACAGCCTGCGGTTTCAGATGTCAGTTTTACAGCAAAAGCCGGAACCGTTACGGCACTGGTGGGACATTCCGGCTCCGGCAAGACCACCATCGGGACCCTGGTCCCCCGCTTTTATGATGTGCAGGAGGGGCGTATTACGCTGGGCGGCGTGGAACTTTCTGAGATTTCCCGACAGGAAGTCATGGGAAAGATTGCTTTTGTCTTCCAGAATCCCAAATTACTGAAAACAACACTGGAGGAAAATATCCGCGGCGGCTGCAAAAATGCCAGCCGGGAAGATATCCTGCGGGCAGCCCGTCTGGCACAGTGTGATGATATTCTGGCAAAGCTGCCGGAGGGCATTGACAGCATCGTGGGCGGGAAAGGCGTCTATCTTTCCGGAGGGGAAGTACAGCGGGTGGCTATTGCCAGAGCAATTCTGAAGGACGCACCGGTCATCATTCTGGATGAAGTCACGGCATTTGCCGACCCCGAAAATGAGGTACAGATTCAGGCAGCCCTGAAGGAACTGACAAAGGGAAAAACAGTCATTATGATTGCGCACCGGCTGTCCACCATTCAGGATGCGGATCAGATCCTGGTAATGAAAGCAGGGAGTCTGGTAGAACAGGGAACGCATCAGGAACTGCTTGGTAAGAATGGCGAGTATGCCCATATGTGGGCAGATTACAATCAGGCAATCGCCTGGAAGATTGACCGGAAAGAGGAGGTGAAACCATGCTGAAGAAATTATTCGCATTAAGCGATCAGGGGGAACGGGAATTAAAGCACGGGATTGTGGCAACTACGATAGGACATTTGTGCATCATGGCTCCCATTTCCCTCTTGATGCTGGTGACCATGGGACTTCTGAACAGGCTCTGCGGGGAGACTGGACTGACAATGCAGCCAGGAGTGATAGTTCTGATGGCGGCGGTTCTCTTACTTTTGATCTTCATAACCCAATGGGTTCAGTATAACCTGACTTATAAAGTGGCTTACGAAGAAAGCGCTAACCGGAGAATTACCCTGGCGGAAAAGCTGCGGCGGCTCCCACTGGCATTTTTCGATCAGCGTGATCTGTCTGATCTGACAACAACCATGATGGGTGACTGCTCTAAACTGGAAAGAATTTTTTCCAATGCGGTTCCCAGTCTCTTTGGAACAGTCATTATGTTTGTGATTGTGTCCGTGGGGCTTTTGATCATGGATTGGCGCATGGGGCTGTGCATTGTTCTGCCGGTACCGGTAGCTGCGCTTATTTTGATAGTGGCCAGAAAGGCCCAGACAAAAGCGGAAAGCCGCAATTATGACGCTCACCGTGCCGCTTATGATGGGGTGCAGGAATATCTGGATACCATACAGGAGCTTCGCTCCGCCGGTCTGGAACAGGAATACCTGGATGGAGTTGAGAAAAAACTGGATTATGTGGTAAAGTGTGCGTTTCGTAATGAGCTGGCTCCAGGTACTGCTGTGACGTTGGCGCAGCTGACAGTACGCTTTGGGCTGGTGGCAGTTCTGCTGGTTGGAGGTCTGTTGGTAGCTCAAAATATGCTGTCCGTCAATATGTTTATTCTTTATCTGTTGGTAGCAGGCCGTGTTTATGAACCCTTTGGTTCCTGCTTTATGCTGATGGCGGAACTGTTTTCTGCATTTGTCAGCATTGAGCGGACGAAGAAGATGGAAGCGACAGTGGAGCAGACTGGTCAGCCTGTTTGTAAGAACAATGGGTACGACATTGAGTTTAAGGATGTTTCTTTTTCGTACAATGATGAGCTTGTACTCAATGGGATTTCCTTTGTAGCGAAACAGGAGCAGATCACTGCGCTTGTAGGCCCTTCCGGCAGCGGAAAATCTACTGTTTCCCGTCTGGCAGCCCGGTTCTGGGATGCAGATGCCGGTCAGGTACTGCTGGGTGGCGTGGACGTGACGACTGTGGAGCCGGAAACGCTGTTTAAGAATTATGCCATCGTCTTTCAGGATGTGACCCTTTTTGACGATTCCGTTATGGAGAACATCCGCCTTGGTCGGGCGGGGGCGACAGATGAGGAAGTGCTGGCGGCAGCCAGGGCAGCTCAGTGCGAGGAGTTTGTTTCCCGTCTGCCTGGCGGCTATTACAGCAATATCGGTGAGAATGGCTGCGCCCTTTCAGGAGGCGAGCGGCAGCGTATCTCTATCGCCCGGGCGATCCTGAAGGATGCGCCGGTAGTTATTTTGGACGAAGCCACAGCTTCCATGGATGCGGAGAATGAGAACTTGGTTCAGCAGGCACTGTCCGTGTTGCTGCAGGGGAAAACTGTACTGGTTATTGCGCACCGTATGCGGACGATTGCAAACGTCGATAAGGTTGTTGTCCTGGAACAGGGCCGCGTCGCAGAGACGGGAACGCCGGAGGAACTTCTGAATCAAAAGGGATTGTTCTATCGTTTGGCTGAAGCACAGACGGTACATCGATAGAGCTTCGGGAATCAGAAAACAATGCAGACAGGTATGACAAAGGGAGTCAATGAAAATGAATCAGATGAGTGTACTCGTAACAATATCTTTTGCGATTTATTGACGAGCCTCGATGTGGATGAAAAAACCGCTATGGATGATGCCTGCCGTATGGAACATGCTGTTAGTAAAAAGAGTTTTTTGGCCCTTATGATGCTTGCTGAAAATCTCTCCAATGTTTGAACAGAACAGTTACTAGGGGTTGAACTTATGTGCCATGAAATGGAGAAAATCTATAGTGAGGGAATGGAAAGCGGAGAGAAACGTGGCGAGCTAAAAGCCAAAAAAGAAACCGCTCTTTCTATGGCAGAAGAAGGTATGAATATCCAAAAGATCGCCCGTCTGGTTAAGGTAAGCGAAAAAGATGTCCAGAAATGGATTGATGAGAATTTGTGTGCAATGAAATAAATAGGGAAATATTATTATGAGCAAGTCATTTTTTCAGGCTTGCTCATTTTCCAAAGAACTTACTAATCTTTCAAAATGAAAATTTTATTGCCATGACAGAAGAATTTGAGAGTGAGGTGAGAGACATGTGTAATCTAAGTAGAGCTCTTGTAGACCAGGGAATTGAACAAGGAATTGAGCAAGGAATGAAACAGGGAGTTGAAAAAGAAAAACTTGTAAAACCTTCCATATCAGTAAAGAAGATACAATTAAGAATATTGCAAAGGAGTTTTCTCTGCCGGAAGAAGATGCTATTGAATATGTAGAGAAATACTGGTAAGTAATGAAGTAATCAGATATAACCAGGAGAGTGGAATCTGCAAACAGGTTCTGTTCTCTTTTTATTTTGTAAGAAAAGAAGGTGCAATTTGCAATGAGAAAAAAGAAAGGTTTTACACTTGCAGAGCTTCTGATCGTTGTTGCTGTTATCAGAGTATTGGTAGCAATATCAGTACCAATCTTTAGTTCACAACTTCATAAAGCAAAAGTGGCAACAGACTGGGCAAATCTTCGTGCGTATTATGCAGAAATACAGGCTGATTATATTTCGACTGGCAAATACAATCCAAAAGTTAACCATAGATTATCAGTGCGATAAATTTGATGAGAAATGTCATTTGAGTTTGCCGGTACAATAAATCTTTATAGAAAAAATTTTACAGCAAAATTTATGGAAAATTAATGTCACAAAAAACAACTTGTGGCTGTGATGCGTTAGCCACAAGTTGTCTTTATAAATTATGATTATTCAGTAAGTGCTGCAAGTGTATATGGCTGGATCACTGCTTTTTGTGGTCCGTATGCGTCTACACCTTCGTCATATCCCCACCAGGAAGACTGTGTAGGTTCAATCTGTCCAGTTGCCAGAAGGGCATTTCCCATTGTAGAGTTATAATGGATTTCAATAGTGTTTTCACCATCTGTCAGGTATTTGGAAATGTCAGTTTTTGGTACTTTCCAGTTGATACCGCCAGTGTACTGATCTTTTCCCTCCTGATCTTCTACGATGGAAGTTTTTGCCTTTGTAGGATTGGTGCTGATATCACCGCCGACCTTCTGTCCGTTGATCCAGACTTTCATAGTGGATACCAGGCTGTCTCCAAGGTCAAGAACTGCACCGTCAGCAGCAGATGCATCCCAATTAAAGGTAGCTTTGTATACACCGTTTCCGGAAATAGTATCTCCGACTTCTGGAATATTATCCCAGGTAGTCATTTTATCAAGAGTTACATTAATTGGTGTCTTTTCTGTTTCGTAGTGACTGTTTACAGTTGTAATACCATCAATGGTTTCTTCATCTACAACCAGATTTTCTCCCTGAGTCCAGGAGGTAACTTCCAGATCCCAGTTTGTAATATCGTAGGCATCTGGAACCTGAGCTGTAACAGATATTTCAGAGCCGTCAGAAAGAGTTGCAGTATAGTCACCACTTGCAAATGCTTTGGCATAAAGTTTTTCATCTTTTTCTACCACAGCATCAGCAGTAGAAGCAGTAGCATGCAGGCTGTCTTCTTCTGGAGCAAAAGCATACAATTTTGGATCATCATATTTCAAAGTAACCGGAACATAAGTTTTTCCATTTTTGATTTCATATTCTGCTATTTTGGAAGTTTCCCCACTCCAGGCATCGATTTCATAAGGAACATATTCGCCGTCTACAACCAGTCTGGTGGTGATTTCAGTTCCATGGTCTTCTGTTTTTACAGATTCAATATGGCTGTTTTCATGATAATCATTGGAGCAGTAGTTGTAAGCATACAAATACTTTACACCATCTTCATCTTCTCTGGTCTGTGTAAGAATCTGATGATTTGCTTCTTCAAAGCCAACATACGGATCTACACCAAGCTCCTGAAGGCAGTCATATACGGTATCATCATAGCCCTGGTCTGTTGCCTGGAAGTAGTCAAAATTCTCATCAGCATCATTGATAGTAGCTGTTTTTACATTGTCAAGTGCTTTCAATTCTTCGATAGTAGCAGCCAGTTCTTCGTCACGTCCGTCATTAAATGGAGTTTCTTTTGCGGCACATTCCAGAATAACAACCGGAAGCCCTTTCTGTGCCCATTCCAGAACTTTCTTTGCACCATCTGCATCCATCCATTTCTGATACATGATCAGAGCTTTATATCCGGCAGGTTCAATAGTTTTAGTTTCTTCATTGTAAGAAACGGTATCCATATTCAGAAGATCCGGGCTTAAGTAATCATAAGTATAACCATTGTCCTGAAGTTCAGTTGAACGGTAATAAATTCCCATATGTGCCAGCATATTATTCATAGCATGGATATCGTCGCCAAGACCACCTTCGGAATTCAGGCCCTGATTCCAGTTGTTGTGTAAGAATCCGATATCTGTACGGGAAGATCCGGTCTGCATGAGAGTCTGGATACGTCCGATATGTGCATTGAATTCGTCGTAGTCCTCATAAGCAGGTTCTCTGTCATCGTAACGGTCAAACATGGTAGCGGCACCTGGCATTCCACCTGGCCACAGGGTTTCTTCCGTACCGTATGTGTCGGTTGCACTCCAGATATGCCATACTACTTTCTGGAAGCCGGCAGCATATTCACCATAAACAGAACGGAGACGTAACTGCATTGATGTGTCATAAGGAGAAAGAGTACCGCCTGTTTCAGCAGAAAGAGTTTTATCCTGAAGTTTTGCACCAGCAGTGTGAAGTCTGAGGATATCAATCTGATTGTACTGATTCAGATTTTCTGCCTCTGGATAATCGACATAAGCAGATGGTTCTGTGATTTCAAAACTACGTCCGTAGGAAATCTGTGCTCTGGTTTTAATGCCCACAGAATTGAGCCATTCTTTTAATGGGGTGAGAAGATTTTCCTCATATAATTGAGTAAGGACATCAACCCAGTCGTTGACAATTTTCTGATTCAGATCTTTTTTGCCATCCAGTGCATTGTATCCGCTGGCTGGATCCATATATGTGTCAAATACAGCGTAAACCTGCGGAAGGCCTTTGATGAGATACATATATGGAAGAATATCATATCCTTTTCTCTTTTGGAATTCATCCCGGATAGATTCTGTCCACCAGGTAATTCCGCCATCTGGATTCAACTCAATAGAATCCATGAACAGCATAACATCTCCGTCTTTAATCTTGGCATTTAATTCTTCATCATTCAGGTAATGCTCTTCCCAGAAAGATTTCAGGGCTTCTACACCTCTCTGGTCAAAATAGTTGGTAGCATAAGCTGTCTCAGTAGAAGGATCAGATGCCTTATAATTACCCTGCTGCCAGTAGGCAACAACATAGTATTTGCCTTCGTCACCTTCGCCTGTTTCGCCCTCTGGTGCAGTCCAGTTAATATTCTGCTCAAATACATTGGATCCTTCTGTGATATCGGTAAGTTCGATGACACTTTCTGGATCAATGGAGTAACCGGTGTAGTCATTTACCGGAACCCAAGGCTTTCCGGAACGGTAGGATCCGGATGTATTTCCTGTGATTTTGTAAGCATAAGCCCCGATAAAAGTACCTTTGTTCTGCATGGTTTCCGGCTGTGGAAGCTGTGTGATGCTTTCTCCTGGAGCAACAACCGTTTCTCCCATTGCGATAACCTGGCTTGCTTCCTGGCTGTCTGGATCAAGTCCTGGAACATTAGAAGTAGCCCAGTTAGTTCCAGAGGTGAGGCTGACACTCATACCATGATCAAGAAGCGTATTCATCATCAGTTTCCATTTGTGTGCCCACATATCAGAGCCATAAGCATAATCTTCAGTAGGTGCTTCACTTGTCTGCATGCAAAGCTCTACACCATCGAAACCGGAATCATACATCTGCTGGATTTCAGTTTTCAACTGTTCATCTGTAAGAGAGGCCTGGGGAAGCCACCAGCGTACATAGGATTGCTTGTTTCTGTCTGGATCTTTAAATTTTTCAGTGAGAGCTGCTGCAAAATCATCCTGGGACTGAGCGGCAATGGCTGCTGTAGGAAAGCATCCTGTTGTTAAAGCAAAAGCAACGGCCAGAGCAAGTGCACTTTTTTTTCTGTTCTTTTTCATTATGTTCTCCTTTCAGTTCGTTGTTTCTTTGTTTGATAAGTGTATTATAAACAAAAGTGCACAAGGAAAATATAAGAAATCCGAACTTGAATGTTACATTTCAGACATAATAGAATGGGAAAATGCAAAAAAATTATGCAATTAGTTCAAATGCTGTCAGCGGATTTAGAACGGAAAGCGGCAGGAGTAACACCGGTTTCCTGTTTGAAAATCTTTGAAAAATAGGATGCAGAATTGAAACCAGTCATACCTGCAATTTCCTGAATGCTTTTTTCTGTGGCTTTTAGCAGCATTTTTGCCAGTGAAATCCTGCAATCCATTACATATTCACTGAAGGACAGACCGGTTTCTTTTTTTAACAGCTTTGAAAGATAATCAGGATTAAGATAAACAATATCTGCTACTTCTTTTCTGGAAAGTTCTTCACTAATATGTTCTGCAATATATTTTTTGGCTTTTTTTAACGCATCACCAGGGTCATCTTCTGATAAATGTTCCTGGAAAGAATGGACGATCATTTGATTTTTTTGACGTTTTTTTGCCTCTTCCATAGCAGAGGCAATGGCATCTTCCATTTCTTCCAGAGGAGCAGGCTTTAATAAATAGAGAAATGCTTTTTGTTTTACTGCTTCTCTGGCATAGGAAAAGTCAGCATGGCTGGTAAGAAAAATACATACAGGATCTTTTTGAGTTTCATTGATCCATTTTAAAAGATCAATCCCAGAATCTCCTGGCATTTCTATATCAGTGACAAGAACATCAATCTGTTTATTTTCAATGATCTCTTTTGCTTTTTTGGCAGACATAGCAGTGTAGACTTCTTTGATGCCGCATTTCTCCCAGTTTAGATATTGTTTTAATCCATCCAGGGTTATGTAATCATCATCTACGATTAAAATACTATCCATAAGTTCCTCCTGTTTTTTGCTGAAGTGTGTGCTGTATTATTTGTTTATACCTCAAAGCCAGAACAGTGCAGCGGAAGCTGTAATTCTACTTTCGCGCCATGGGGCGAAGTATTAGAGAAGAGAATACTTCCTTTTCCCTTGTAAAATAAAGCCAGCCTGGATTTTATGTTTGCAATTCCAATACCAGACAGTCCATTCATAGGGAGCGGCAGGGAGGTGTTCAAACGTATTAAAGTCTCTTCCGGAAAACCAGGCCCGCAATCTGTTATAAGGATGGAAAAGTAGTCGGGTTTCTTAGGAATATGTGCAATTTTTACAGAAATATGGTTGTGATCAGATTCCGGATCCATGGCATATTTCATGGAATTTTCCACAAAGGTCTGGATCATCAGAGGGTAAAGGGAATATTGTTCCATATCAGGATCTTCTACTTCACAGGAAAAGGTAATCCGGTCATGATAGCGCAGTGTCTGGATGGTCATGTAATTTTTTACATGTTCCAGTTCCAGAAAAAGGGTTACAGGCTGTTCCGCAGGGCGGGTGAGATACCTCATGTAATTTGCCATGCACAGATCCAGTTTCTGAATCAGTTGAAATTGCTTTCCCTGAGCCAGCATATATATAATATTCAGGCAGTTTAAGAAAAAGTGGGATTTGATCTGGCTTTGGAGAAACTGCCTCTGAATCTGCTCTTCCTGAATCTGGCGTTCATAATTATCCATTTTCAAGGTGATGATACTTTTTTGCATTTCATTAAATACAGCGTAAACGGATTCAAATTCTTCAAGGTGATTGCCAAGTGGAAGTTCTGTCTTAAGATCACCGGCTTTGACTGCCTCCATATGTGCTGTAAGACCATGGAGAGGTTCATATACAAAATGTTTCGCGCAAAAAAGGCAGAGAAAAAGAAGCAGCAGGTTTGTAATAATAATAGCAGCTAAAACTGGCCGGATTGCCCCCATTTCCTTTAGAATTTCGGCTTCTGGCAGAAGCGCAGCCAGAACATAGTCTTCCTGATTAATTCTGGTAACTACTTTTATGTATTGTTTTTGTCCAACTTTAAAAACAGAGCCGCTTTCTGTCTGAAGAAAGGTTCCGGAAAAGGAAAAAAGACTCTGGCTTTCCAGGATAGCTCCCTTTGAATCACAGATATAAAGACCGCTTTGGGAATTTGGGTCCAGAAGCTGGAAATTCTGTAAAATAGACTGTGCTTTTATCCAGATTCCATACCAGCCGTAAATTCCTTTTTCCAAATATAAAAGATACTCTTTATTATCAATATGCCAAAAAGACCAGTATCCGGCATTCTCTGAAAGGTTACGGCTTTCAATCTGTTCTTTTAGCTGTAATTCCTGTTCATAGCTGGTATAGCTGGAGCTGACTGCAAAATAGGGCAGGGTATCAGCATCAGGACGGTAAATAAAGATGCCGTCCAGAATAGTATTCAGGTTCAGTACTTTCTGCATATTATTTTTCATGTGAAGCTTCTGAAAATATTGCTGTTCCAGGGAATCTTCGTAAGAAACCGGGGGCAGCAGGGTGGTATCATTGGCAAAAATAAGAAGTTCTTTTTGTGCAAAATCCATCTGGCTTTCTAATTGGCTGGAATAGTATTCCAAAAGCGCTTCGCTGGTTCTTACAGCTTCCTGGGTCAGACTTTTATGTGTGATCTGAATCACAACAAACATAACAAAAGCTTCAATGAACAAAATCAGAAGAAACAGAAAAAAAAGCAATTGTTTCAAGCTTTTTTTTGAAAAAACAGAGCGTAAATTTCTGAAAGTGATGGTATTCATGATTCTTTTTCTCCTTTCAGATAATCATTCAGTTGCTTTTGCTTTTGTGCAACAATGGTGCTGATTCCGGCATCTTGTAATTCCTTCCTGACAATAGGAAGATATCGGGCTGGATCAAGTTCCCCATTGATCAATCCTGGATAATATTTTTGTGCAATGGCGGTACAGTCAGAAATTTCATCTGCAACAGGCGTTTTGTGAAAAGAAAAACCAATTGCAATAGAGCGCATGGAGGAATCGTTGTAGTCTGTAATCTGTTTCCAAAGATCTTGGGGTAAACCTTCCCATACAGGCATTAACATTTCATTTCCGTATCTCCAGCCCAAGAACTGTGAGTAACGGCTGTTATCTACATTGATTCCCTCTGGATAACCAATTATTTGTTTGGCGGAGTCTTTGTATTCATAATGGATTCCTTCTTTTCCATAGGAGAGAATCTGTACTACATTTTTGTCTGTGTACATAAGCTTTAAAAAACGCATGGCGTTTTCTTTCTCTTTACTCTTGGATGGAATTTCCCAAAAGTGGCGCTGGGCATTGAAAGAAGAAATATAGTGATTTCCAAGAATGACGCAGCCGATTGGTGTTCCGGAACCCCTGGTTTCTTCAATGTCAAAGCCAGGGTGATAATTAGAAAAACAGCCAAATACTTTATGGGTTTTCAGGTAATTGATGGCAGACATGGAAGCACCTGTGTCATCCATGAGAAGTCCTTTTTTCCGCCAGGCATACATCTGGTTTACAAAAGCAGTAAACTCTGGTGTTTCGTATAAATTTACCACTTGTGAAGTCTGCCCGTAATTTTTAAGAACTGCAAGGGGAGCTGAATAATTATCCCCGAGGATATCGATCTTCAGCAAAGCAGCAACTCCGATATAAAGGTTAATGCCTACGGGAATGACAGAAGGAGCCGCCTGTTTTAGCTTCAGCAATTCTTCTTCCAGATCATCCAAAGTTTTTACAGAATCCATTTTCAGGTCATATTGGTTTGCAAGCTGGATATCATATTCAAAACATGCACTGCTGGAATAATCCCGGATGGAAGGCAGTCCGTACCTGGATTCCTCTATATAACCGGTGTCTAAGTAATCTTTGTTTAAAACATCCAAAATTTCAGGAGCCAGGTTTTCAAGAAGAGAATCAAGTGGTTCCAGGAGATTTTGGAAAACAGCCGCATCCATTTCATCTTTATCACTAAATAACAGATCAATAGGTTCCTCTGATTTTAGATTTTGTATAAAGTCATTTTTTCGTGAGGTTTCGTCTACAATCCGGAATTGCACCTGAAAATCTTCTGTTTTGGCAAGGTATTGATTTAATTCTTCTTCTACAACATAAAAGTCCTGACTGTTCTCAGCGCTTCTTTGGAGCAGAATATGTAGTGTTTCAGGTGTTTTGGAATGTTTGCTGGAAAAATGGAGCAAAATAAAAACAAGCCCTATAAGACAGGCAAAAAAAAGAGCCCAAAATGCAGGTGATTTGAATTTAAGTATCTGTTTTTCTGACATTGTGTAAATTCCCCCCTTTTTCTTATTGTATCAATTTGCTGCAGTTTGGACTAGAGAAAAAATATATTTTCTGTAAAAAACTTTTATTGTAATCGGCTTATGATTATGGCATAAGCCCATCTTCGACAGTTAATGAAAAACAAAGTGGCTTAATTCCTTGATTTTGGTGTGCTACCCGTCAAGTAGACAAATTAAATAACGAAATTTTTTTCTTCCCCGGTACAGTTTATGTACCGGGTTGTTTATGCAACGTTTTCTAGTTTTTGTTCATGGAATTCCATTGGTATAAGCACCCCAAGATTTCGTTGAACTCTTTTGTTTGTATAATAATCTATGTATTTCTCTATGGCAAGCATTAGTTCTTCTTTTGTTGTAACTATTCAGAACCAGCTTTACTCAAAGATGAAATCAGGGTGACCTGTGATCGCATTTTTGATAGCTTC
>ERZ1106915.784-NODE-784-length-37409-cov-5.128126_pt1 | contig 37409 bp, 43 predicted proteins | sample MGYA00403653_ERZ1106915 | MGnify/ENA primary metagenome ERZ1106915 (study PRJEB35170, sample SAMEA104062404) | human gut metagenome | biome: human gut; feature: human-associated habitat; material: faeces | place: Denmark | collected 2012-06-06 ... | reverse complement strand
GCCGGTGGCCTCCTTCTCCCTGGCGGTGGACCGGGACTTTAAGGACAAGGCCAGCGGCGAGCGGGCCACCGACTGGATCCCCGTGGTGGCCTGGGAGGCCCGGGCAAAATTTGTCCAGCAGTATTTCCGCAAGGGCCAGATGGCCGTGGTGGAGGGCCGCCTCCAGATCCGGGACTGGACCGACAAAGATGGCGGCAAGCGCCGCAGCGCCGAGGTGATCGCCGACGGCATCTACTTTGCCGGGGCCAGGTTCGCCCCGCCCAGCGAGGGCAACGCCGACGAGGGGACGCTCCCACCCCCGCCGGCCGGGGACCTCCAGGACCTGGACGACGACGGCGAGCTGCCGTTTTGAGCGCTATGATGACCTTATGTTGGAGCTGCCGCCGGGCTCTGGGGACCATGGGATGCCCCTGGTGTGAGTATGACGAGATAGAGCACCGGGTGCGGTTTGAGCCGGTCCCCGGCTGGACAGCAAAAAAACAGGTGCGGGTCCACGGGATGACCTCCTACACGGTGATCCGATGCCCGCTGTACCTGGAGGACGAGGAGAGGGAGATCCAAAATGAAAATTGAAGATCTGATTGCCGCGCTGAGGCGGCTGAAGGTGCAGACCGGCTCTCTGGCCTGCCTGGGCTGTGGGCACGAGCACAACTGTTCCACCAGTGGGTGCGCCATCATTCGGGAGGCGGTGGACAAGCTGTGCGGGATGGAATGGATTGACGCAGAGGTGGAGCTGCCACCGGAGGATGACGTGATTCTGTGCGTGGTCAGCGGCAAACCACGGACGAATATCACGCTGGATGAGGCGATTGAGATTGCCTCGTACAGCCGTACAGATGGGTGGATCGTGGATGCGTGGCCAGAGTGGGAGGGTCCGACTGTCACCTACTGGCGGCCGATTCCAGAACCACCGGAGGTAGGGTGAGCATGGACATGAAAAATTTTATACAGGAGCGAGATGCAGCACTCATGTCCCTGGATGAGGAGAAGATAAAGGGATACTGCCGGAAGTATGGCGTGCCTATCCCGAGCAGTGATAAAGTATTCTGGCTGTCGGTCCACAAGGCAATCTGTAATATCACCTCAGCATCCACAGAGCAGAGACGCAGGAGCGCACAGTGGCTGGTAGAGCACGGATCTACACCGGAGATATGAGGGAGACGTATGGAGAGATTAACATTTGATGGGAAATTTTGCGACATATCCATGTGTCGATTTGTCCCGGGCGGTTCATTTTGCGAGGACGGGGACTGCTCCCAACGTCAGGTGTGGGAACGGCTGAAATCCATTGAGGATATCCTGGGCGATGACTACGACCTGGACCGCCTCCCGGGCCTGGTCCGTGCCCTACCTGATCCGGCTGGAGCGGTGGCGGCCTGGGATGTACAGTACACAATATTTTGACAGCGCCGAGGCGCTGAGAGAGGAGTTGGAACATGGCGCGATTGACCTATCAGGACGCTGACGGCAGCTGGGGGCTGCACGGCGTGAGCTGGGACCAGCTGGCGGCCCTGCCGCCCCGGGTGTATGGTGCGCTGGCTAAACTGCGGGACCTGGAGGCCCGCATAGAGACGGAGACCGGGGGCGCCCCGGCAGAGATGGAGGAGGGAGGAGTGTCATCATGGATCCAGCAGAGATTTGCACGGGTGATTTGACACATCAGGTGCTGGTGATCCAGCTGCCCCGGGGAGACAGGGGGGAGGTGGATCTGACAGCATACCGGGACTATGTGGTGGCGTCGCTGGCCCAGGGCGTGCTGGTCCTGGGCTCCGGAACCACCTGGGCGGTGGAGACCGTCCCAAGCCTGGGCGGGGTTCAGATCCAGCGGGATGCTGGAGTCCTCCGGGCCCACAGCGTCCCGGAGCCCAAGGCGGATCCAAAGCCGGACCGGCCGAACCCGTGGAGGGAAAAGAAGGAGACCCTGGAGCGGCTCCAGCAGTACCGTCAGGCGGGCGGCCTGGGCTGTCTGGAGGCGGTGGCCAGCCGGTGCGGCGGAGATCTCACGGCGGACAAGCTCCGGGGTGTCCTCACCGGAGCGGAAAAACTGCCCATTGAGCAGTGGCGCCTCATCCGCCGGGCCCTGGACCAGCTGGAGGAGGGCGGAGATGAGTAAGGCAATCAAGCACATCAAGGCCGGACTGCTCCACATTGAGGTTATTGGGACGATCCCGGACCGTCCGCCCGGCAGGCAGGGGCGGGCGGCCCGGAGCCAGGCCACCTCTCCGGCCCAGCAGTTTTACAATGACAAGTGCTCCTGGCGGGAACTAGAGCTGGTGGTGGCGGCCAACTTCGGCCGCCGGGCTTTGGTCCTGACCCATACCTATGATGATGACCACCTGCCGGAGAGCAAGGACGCGGCCAATCGGTACTTTGCACGGTTTATCCGCAGGTTCCGGGCGGCCCGCAAAAAACGGGGCGCGGAGCTGCAATATATCTATGTAACAGAGGGGTACCACGAAAAACGGGCCAACGACTGGCTGGTGGAGGACGGGACCCTGGAGGACCGGAGGATCCACCACCATGTGGTCATCAATGCCACGGATGTGGATGATCTGGAGGAGATCCGGAGTCTGTGGCAGGGCGGCGGGTATATTCGGGCGGAGCCGCTGGACGTCCACTATTATCGGGAGCTTGCCAAGTATATGACCAAGGAGGCCCGGGAGTTTGGCCGGCCAAAGCCCGGTGAGCGGACCTGGCGGTGCTCGCGGAATCTCCGTCGGCCGGAGATTGAGTACATCGAGATCCCAAGCGACAGCGTTACCCTGACGCCGCCATACGGAGCGGTGGACTACGAGCCCTTCTGCGAGCGCAATCCATACGGATACGGGGACTGCATCGGGGCGCGCTATCTTATGTTTCCTGTGAGGGAGCACCATCAATATACCTATACGCAGCCCAGGCAGCGGAAACGGCCGCCACCTAATAATTTTTTGCCTTGAAACCAGTCTTAATAATTCGTCCATGGTGGAGAAAGGGAGGAAAAGGCCTTGAAGTTTGGACCGAACCCTGATAGAATATTCCCAGTGAAAGGCGGATATGTGCTGTGCCCGAAGTGTCTGGAGGCTGGTCTCCGGAATAAACTCCAGGAAGCGCCGCCGGACATGAAAGCCATCCGGCTGCGGCTGTACTGCCGACAGTGCAAAAGCCGGTACATCGTGAATATCACAGAGGGCCAGTGTCGAGAGGACCAGAGCTGATGATCTACCCAGTGGGTGGGATCGTTGGCTCTGGCCTTTTTGTTTTGCCCGGAGGTGATAGCCCAGGGACAGAGACCAGACGGCCAGCGGGATGGAGGGATCAAAATGGCCTGGGATGGCTACAAGAGCAAGCGGTGGCGCCGACTGCGCCGGCGCATCCTGCGGCGGGACGGATACCGTTGCCGGGAGTGGGCCAGGTACGGCAAGGCGGTTGATGCAACGACGGTCCATCATGTGTGGCCGGCGGAAGAGTATCCTGAGTACGCATGGGCACCGTGGAACCTGGTCAGTCTGTCCGGAGACCGGCACGACGCTATGCACGACCGGCGGACCGGGCGGCTGACGGAACTGGGCGAGGCATGGCGGCGGAGGATAGCCCCCCCACCCTCGGAGCCGTACTGAGGCCGGGCCCTGGGACCGGGGGCGGAACTCTTTCCGACGGCGGGAAAAACGGCGGAGGGGGTTCAGGCGCGTAGAAATTACCGTGCGGGCGGGACGCGCCCGCAAACGACGCGCCTGGGCGAGGCATAGCCAGCGGGAGAGGAGGGAACGACGTGGGCCGAGAAGCCATGATTCGGGCGGATATGGAATCTGTCGGAATATACAGCCCGATTTTTGACGGCACGATCAGACAGCTGGCCAAGACAGAGCGGGAGCTGTCACGGGCGGAAAAGACATGGCGGGCCAACGGCGGCCAGATGGTGGCGGAGCTGGTCAACAAGACCGGTGCGGCCTATACCGCCAAGGATCCACACTACGCGGTGGTGGACCAGCTGCGCAAGGATGTCCTGGCTCTGAGGACTCAACTGGGTCTGACGCCGGCCAGTCTGCGCAAAGCTCAGGCGCGGAAAGAGGCGGAGATGGCCGGGAGCCGGAGTCGGCTGGAGGAACTGCTGGAGGAGGCGCATGATTACGCTGTGGATCACGCCTCTGAATATCTGACTGAGGTGGACGCCTATGTGGAGGGTTGTGTCTCCGGAGCGCTGTGTGTATGTCCAGAGATCAGGCAGACCTGCGAGCGGTATCTGAGGGACCTGGATAATCCAAAATGGGAGTTCCGAGCGGATCCGGCCAACGAGATCCTGGCAATCATTGAGACTACAATCTGCCACCAGCAGGGGGAGTTCTTGGACGCGACGCCCCTTCGTGGGACGCCCTTCCTTCTCCTCCCGTATCACAAGTTTATTGTGTACAACATCATGGGCTTTTATCTGGCCGGAAGCCAGGAGCGCCGCTTTAAGGAGGCGCTGGACTTTATCCCACGAAAGAATATCAAGACTACCTTTGCGGCGGCGCTGGCCTGGGCCCTGGGGCTGTATGAGAGCCGATCGGGCTCCAAAGTCTATGAGGTGGGCGGAGCACTCAAACAGGCGCTGGAAGGCTTTGATTTTTTGCGGTATAACCTGAAACGCCTCAAGGTGACGGTGGACGATGACCCGGAAAATGGACTCCGGATCATCAATAACAACATGGAGCGCTCTATAACCGGAGACGTGGGCGAGGATGGGTTTCTGTCCATCAACGCCCTGGCCTCCAGCCCTGACAAGCAGGATTCTTTCAACTGCAATATAGTCATTGCCGACGAGATGCACACCTACAAGAGCGCCAACCAGTACCAGGTCCTGAAGGATGCCACCAAGGCATACACCAACAAGCTGGTCATCGGGATCAGCTCCGGCGGCAAGCTGGCTACTGGCTTTTGTGCTAGGCGTGTGGAATACGGACGGAAGATCCTCAACGGAACGGTCACCGGAGCAGCGGCGGACAGCGTATTTGTCTTTATCGCCGCGGCCCCGAGAACAGACAGCGGAGAGGTGGACTACTGCAATCCGGAGGTCCTGGAGTGCTGCAACCCCGGCTGGGGACGCAGTATCCGCCCTCAAGAGATGATCAACGATGCGGCTCAGGCCAGGGATGATCCACAGCTTCGGACAGAGTTTTTGCAAAAGTCCCTGAATGTGTTCACCGCGGCCTTGAACGCCTGGTTTGACATTGAGGAGTTCCGCCGTAGCGATCGAAAGTATGACTGGAGCATGGATGAGTTGAGGCGGCTTCCCATCCGCTGGTATGGGGGTACGGACCTGTCTAAGCTCCATGACCTGACCGCAGCCTGCCTCTTTGGTCATTACAAGGGGGTGGACATCATCATCCCGCACTGCTGGTTCCCAAGGGCTGCGGCCGCCGTCAAAGCCCATGAAGACCAGATCCCCCTGTTTGGCTGGGAGGACGATGGATGGCTGGATCTGTGCAACGACAATGTGCTCAACCACGGCGACGTGGTGCGGTGGTACAAGGAACGCCGGTCGGATGGTTTCCGGCTGCGCAGGATCGGGCACGACCGGAAGTTCTGTCGGGAGTATTACCTGGAGATGAAGAAGGAGCGATTCCCTATCAAGGATCAGCCCCAGCTGTTTACACGAAAAAGCGAGGGCTTTCGTTATTTGGAGGCCAGCGCCAAGCGTGGGACCCTCTATTACTGCCACGCCGAACCCTTTGAATACTGCGTGCAGAATGTCCGGGGCATTGAAAAGGCTGACGATATGGTGATGTATGAGAAGCTGGCACCGAACCTCCGGATTGATGTGTTTGACTGTGCGGTGTTTGCAGCCTGCACCTATTTGGAGGATCTGGACGGCCGCAGCCGGGGAAGCGGCTGGTTCGAGGAAGAAACGAAGGAAGGTGATCCCCAGTGAATCAACTTACACCGACCCGTCGGGCGGCCCGCAGGCCCCCGAGGCTGCGGACGGATCTGAGTCAGAGCCTGGCGGCGTGCCTGCTGTCCTCAGACGCATGGGAGAGCATCCAGACCAACGGATACGCCTCCCTGGCGGACAGCCCGGACGTGGCGGCGGCAGTCGGGGCCATTGCCGATGTGATCAGCTCAGCCCCCATTTATCTGATGCGCAACACGCCGGAGGGGGATGTGAGAGAACGGAGCGAGCTGAGCCGCTTCATGGACATCAAACCGTACTCTCTTGGGACGCGGAAAAGCTTTATCAGCTGGATCGTGCAGACCATGCTGACCATCGGGGATGGAAACGCTTTTGTTCTCCCTCTGACCCAGGACGGCTATCTGGCCGACCTGGTGCCTATGCCGGGAGCCTTTCCCGTAGATGACGGAGCGGGCGGCTATACGGTCCAGTGGCAGGGACAGGCATTTCGCCCGGATCAGGTACTCCATTTTATCCTCCGGCCTGAGCTCCGGCGCCCATGGATGGGCCGCGGCGTGCGGCTCCAGCTGAGTGACGTGCTCAAAAATCTGAGGCAGTCGGCCAGCACCACCAACGCATTTTTGGCCAACAACTGGAAGCCGTCTGTGATCGTCAAGGTGGACGCCATCTCCGATGAGTTTTCCTCCCCTGCGGGGCGGCAGAGGCTGGTGGATGAGTACATCAAGGGCCAGCGGGCCGGAGACCCATGGGTCATCCCAGCGGACCTTATGGATGTGGTCCAGGTCAAGCCCCTGAGTCTGGCTGATCTGGCCATCAGCGACAATGTGGAGTTGGACAAGCGGGCTGTGGCTGCTGCCATTGGAACTCCGCCGTTTCTGATCGGCGTGGGGGAGTATGACCAGGATGCCTACAACAACTTTATACGTAAGACTGTGATTCCCATTGCTACGGCCATTCAGCAGGAACTGACCCGAAAGCTGCTTTTGTCTCCGGATCTGTACTTCAAATTCAGTTCCCGCAAGCTGTATGCCTACTCCCTGACAGAGTTGGCCAAGGTGGGGGACGATCAGTTTATTCGGGGGATCATGTCGGGAAACGAGGTCCGGGACTGGCTGGACCTGAGTCCGGTCAAGGGTCTGGACGAGCGGGTGATCCTGGAGAACTACATCCCAGCCGGTATGATCGGCGACCAGAAAAAGCTGAAGGAGGACTGAAATGTCGAACGAACGGAAGCGGCGGCAGACCAGAAGCTTACCCCAGCGCTTTGAGACCCGGGAGGCGGAGGGCGGCGCGCTGTACATCGAGGGCTATTTTGCAGTCTTTGACTCCCCATACGAGTTGTGGGAGGGAGCTGTGGAGATTGTCAAGCCGGGGGCCTTTGCCGGATGTCTGAGCCAGGATGTGAGGGCCCTGATCAACCATGACACGACCCTGGTGCTTGGCCGGACCAAGTCCGGGACGCTGTCCCTCAAGGAGGACAGCCGGGGCCTGTGGGGAAGCATCCAAATCAACCGAGACGACGTTGACGCCATGAACCTTTACGCCCGCGTCCAGCGGGGTGACGTTGACCAGTGCTCGTTTGGTTTTGAGATCAAGCGTGAGACCTTTGTGGATCTTGGCGGCGGCGCCTGCCGCTGGGAGATCGAGGAGGTGGACCCGCTGTATGAGGTGACCGTCTGCACCTTCCCGGCCTATGAGGCCACGGGGGTCAGCGCCCGAAAGCAGCAGCTTGAGGAGATCCAGCACCGGCAGGCCCAGGCCTGGCGGGAAACCATGAAACAGAGATTAGGAGGAACATGATATGGCATTGAGAGTTTTGCTCCTGCGGAAAAAGCTGACCGACCAGCAGACGGCCCTCCGGGCCCTGGAACAGGCCGCGGAAGGGTTTTCCGCCCGGGAGGAGGAGCTGGCCGCCGACATTGAGGCGGCACAGACCGAGGAAGAACGCTCTGTTGTGGAGGACGCAGTGAACGCCTTTGAGGAGGAGCGGGCACAGAACACCAGGGAACAGAATGAGCTCCGGAGCGCCATTGGCGCGCTGGAGGAGGAGATCCGTACGGCGGAGGATGCCGCTAAGCAGGCCCGCCAGGGGAAGCCTGGCGGAGAGAGAAGAAAGGATGTGACCCACATGGAGACTAATGAGACCCGAACCCGCTTTTTCGGCCTGACGATCCAGCAGAGAGACACCTTCCTCGCCCGGGAGGACGTAAGCGGGTTCCTCTCCCGGCTGCGGGAGATGCGGGGCCAGACCCGCAGCGTGAGCGGAGCGGAGTTGGGGATCCCCACAGTGATGCTTGACCTGCTGCGGGAGAATATCGGCCGTTACTCCAAGCTGATCGGCCGGGTGCGCTTCCGTCCGCTGAAGGGCAAGGCCAGACAGAATATCGCCGGCACTGTGCCCGCCGCAGTGTGGACGGAGGCTGTGGACAGCCTCAATGAGCTGGAGCTCAGCTTCACGCAGGTCGAGATGGACGGCTACAAGGTAGGCGGCTACCTGGCAATCCCCAACAGCACTCTGGAGGACGACGACAATCTTGCGCTGGCCAGCGACGTCATGGACATGATGGGCCAGGCCCTTGGCAAGGGAATCGACTGGGCCATTGTGTTCGGAACTGGCTCCAAGATGCCGGTGGGCTATATGACCCGCCTGGCGGTCCAGGAGGCTCCTGCGTGGTGGGGCAAGAACCAGGGGGCCTTTACCGACCTTCACACCAGCAATATCATCAAGCTGGATGCATCTGCCTCCAGCGGGGTGGAGTTCTTCCAGAAGCTGATCGCGGCCCTGGCGGTGGCGGACCCCACCTATTCCCAGAGCGGAGAGCCCACCTGGGTGATGAACCGAAAGACCCACATGGATGTCCTGGCAAAGGCTATGGCCTTTAACGCATCCGGCGCACTGGTGGCCGGGATGCAGAACACCATGCCGGTGATCGGCGGCCTCATCGTGGAGCTCCCAGGCCTGCCTGATTATCAGATCTCCGGTGGCTATTTGGATGTCTACTCCCTGGTGGAGCGGGCCGGAGCGAACATTCGGAGCAGCGACATCCCGCTGATGATCCAGGACCAGACTCTGTTTACCGCGACCCAGCGCATGGACGGTAAACCCGCCGTAGGCGAAGCATTTGTGGCGGTGAGCTACGACAATCAGGCAGTGATCACGGACCACGATTTTGCCCCTGACTATGCCAACAGCAAGCTGGGAACTCTGACCGTTGTCTCTGCTGCCGGCTCCGGTAAGGGCAAGACCAAGTTGACAGTGACCGGCGCGGCGTCTGGCTCTGTGCTGAAGGTCAAGACCGGCGCCCAGCCCACCTTGGTGAAGCCCGGCCAGACACCTGGGAGCACCTGGGCGGCCTACAAATCCGGGACGGACCTGACGGCGGCCACCGGCTCCTATGCTACGGTCGTGGAACTGGATGCGGCCGGAAAGGTGGTCAAGGCCGGCTCTGTGGTCGTGGCCAGCGCACCCTGATCGAGAGGAGGCAGCGGCCATGGCGGAGCTGAACAAGCTGACCCTGCTCAAGGCAAACCTGAATATGCTCAATCCGCCGGCCGAGCGTGTGGCCATGCTGGAGCAGATCCTGGAGGCTGCGGCCTCCAGGATCGCCCAGCGTGGGATCACGCTGGAGGACACGCCGGGGGATGTGCAGCTCCAGGTGGAGTATGCCGCGTGGATGTATAAGCGCCGGACACTCCAGGCTGGGGCGCAGCTGCCGGAATTTCTCCGGCTGGACCTCAATGACCGGCTGGCACACGAGAAAATGAGGGCCAGAGATGCGTGAGTATACCTTTGACGAAATCGTGGTCCTGATTACGGTGGATGAAGCAACAGGCGAGGAGGCGCGCAGCCGCAGCTATGCCTCCATTGCGTCGGTCCGGGGAAATGAGACCTATCAGGCAATGACCGTGGGCCTCAAGCCGGAGTTGATGATTGTGCTGCCGGACTGGCACACCGATTACCACGGCGAGCAGCAGGTGGAGTATGGGGGCAATCCATATCGGGTGCTGCGGGCCTATCAGACGGAGGACGGAAGAGCGGAATTGACGGTTTACCGGCTCCGGCCCGGCGTATCTGAGGTGAACAGTTTTTTGTAAGGAGGGATACCTATGTCCCTGGATGAGATCATCAAGGAGGCAATCAAGCCTCTGGTCCCAGTGTGTGTGATCGATGTATACGGCGGAAAGGCGGAGGAGTTCTGCGTCTATACCTACACGGAGGAGCCCGTGTACTATGGGGATGATGAGCCGGACTCCATCCGATACCGTGTGCAGCTGCACTGGATCTTCCCCTGGCGGCCGGGGATCACCGCCACGCCCGAGGTCAAGGCCAAGAAAAAGCAGATCAAGCGGGCGCTGGTCGCTGCGGGCCTGTCCTATCCCACGGTCAGTTCGGCGGGGGATGACCACTGGGCGGAGCTGGTATTTGAGACGGAGTACATGGATGGCGACGTTTAATGCCACGGGAATCGAGGGTCTGGACCTCTCCCTGGAGGAATTTGCCGCCATCCCTGACAACGTGGTGGAGGAGATGCTTGACGCCGCCGGACAGGTGGTGGTCCGCCACCACAAGGCGCAGATCCGGGCTCAGGGCCTGGTCCACAGCGGGAAGCTGGCCGGAAGCATCGAGGCCCATAAAAAGGCCGGAAGCGCCAGAAATGATTATCAGCGGTATGTGCTGGTGTATCCCACCGGCCGCCACCACATCTATCAGAGCCGTGGGGTGACCCGGCAATATAAGCGCTCTAAGCACGGGAGGACCTACACCAAAGGCGGAAGCGCCAAGGTGGTAACCAACGCCGAGGTCGGGTTTGTTCAGGCGTACGGCGTACCCCGGCGGAAATACCTGGCCCGGGACTGGATGAACAAGGCCAATCAGGTGGCCGCTCCGGAGGTGGAGCAGGCAGAGCTTGCAGTCTATGACCGCTGGCTGAAATCACTGGATCTGTAAGGAGGATAATATGGCAAAGTATGGTGCGAAATATCTGAGATGGGCCCCGTTTGCGGAGACCACGCCGGACGCGGATGCCGCTTCGTTCCCTAAATATGGGGATCCCATTTCCCTGGGGGCGCTGGTCAAGGTGACCGACTCCCCCAGCTTCAACGAGGCGAAAGCCTTTGGAGACAATGCTCTGGAGGAGCACGTCAACGAGTTTAAGGAGTGTGGTGTAGCGGTGGAGGTGACGGAGCTGGCCAACAGTGTGGCTAGCGCGGTGCTGGGGGCCAAGATCGAATCCGAGGGCGGAAAGGATCTGGTCTTTTCCACGGAGGACAACGCCCCCTATGGCGGTCTTGCCTTCTACATCAACAAGATGGTCAAAGGGGTCAAATCGTACCACGGAATCTACTATCCCAAGGCCAAGGCGGCCATGCAGGGCACGGAGTATGCCACTAAGGGCGACTCCATTACCCTGGCGGGCGGTGCGCTGAATTTCACAGCGGCCGCACCGGCGAACGGGAAGTGGAAGGTGGAGTCTGATGACTTCCCCACAGAGAAAGAGGCTAAGGACTGGGTGGACAAGAAGATCGCAAAGGCGTCCCCCTGACGGACGAGGGGGCGGGGAGACCCGCCCCCAACAGAAAGGAAGCCCATGAATACAGTTGATTTTATATGGAATGGACAGACGCTGCACCTGCTGCTCAACGGTGCGGCGCTCTTTGATATTTTTGACCGCTATGGATCCGACGCCGAAATCCTGGAACTGATCGCCGGCAGCGGGCGGAAGGACCTGGAGGCTACCTGCTGGATCCTGGCAAAGCTGGCGGAGCAGGGGGAACTGGCCAGGAGGTATCTGGGGTATGACCGGGAGAAGCCGCCTCAGGCCGGCCGCCTGATAGCCCTGATGGCCCCCATGGAGATCCCGCGCGCCCGGGTGGCTATTACCCAGGCTGTGCGGCTGGGCTTCGGGATGCGCCACGGGGAAGCGGAGGAGTACACCGACCTGGGCCTCCAGGAACTGCAAAAAAAAACGGCATTGAGACAGACCGTGTCCAGTATTTTCAGACGGTTACGCAGTTTCTTCATCTGCCGCCCCGGGCGATGCTGATCCTGACGCCGGGAGAAACGGCAGATCTGGTCAACCTGGAGATCAAGCGGCGCGGACTGAAACGGAAGGAGGACTGACCTGTGGCGGTACGAACGATCTCCACCGCGATCAAGCTGGAGGGAGAACAGGAATTTAAGCGGCAGATGGGATTGGTCAACTCTGGGCTGAAGACCTTGAAGTCGGAGATGTCCCTGGTGACAGCGGAGTTCTCCGGGCAGGCCAACACTGTGGATGCTCTGAGCGCAAAGAACCGGGTCCTCCGCCAGCAGTATGACCAGCAGGCGGAAAAGGTAAAGCTTTTGGAGAAGGCGGTCAGGGAGGCGTCTGAGACCTACGGGGACGCCGATAAGCGGACAGACGAGTATAAGCGCCAACTGAACTATGCAAAGATCGCTCTGATCAACCTAAACAGCGAACTGCAAAAAAACGAAAGGTATTTGGATGAGGCCAAGCGAAGCGCGGACAAGGCGGCCTCCTCCATCGACGAGTACGGCCGGGAGGTCAAGCAGGCTGCCCAGGAGAGCGATGACGCGGACTTTGCATCCCCGTTCCAGGGAATCAGCAATGCAATGGGCAGTTTGGACAATGTGGTGGGCAAACTGGGCAGCTTGAAGGGAATGCTGGTGGGCGGTGCGGCAGTGGGCGCAGTCACTGCCGGCGTACAGGCGGTGACCGGGGCCATCACTGAGGTGGTGGATGCCTCGGAGGAATACCGGAAGATCATGGGGACTCTGGAGATCTCCTCCCAGCAGGCAGGATACAGCGCGGAGGAGACGGCGCAGACCTATGAGCGGCTGTACACCGTGCTGGGTGATACCCAGGCGGCAGCCACGACCACCGCCAATCTTCAGGCCATCGGTGTGAGCCAGGAGGAGCTGATGGCCATTACCGACGCCTCCATTGGGGCCTGGGCCAGGTACGGAGACTCTATCCCCATCGATGGTCTGGCCGAGGCGATCAACGAGACCATTCAGGCGGGCCAGGTGACGGGGGTGTTTGCGGATGTGCTCAACTGGGCAGGTGCCAGTGAGGACGACTTTAATGCCAAACTGGCTGAGGCCAAAACCTCCACAGAGCGGGCCAATATCGTGCTCCAGGAGCTTGCCCAGCAGGGACTGGCAGAGGCGGGACAGGCATGGCGAACGATCAATGATGATATTGTTGCGGCGAATGAGAGTCAACTCAGACTGGAGAAAGCACAGGCATCGTTGGGAGAGCAACTGTCTCCAGTCAGAGATGAGTTGCGCGAGTTGGCGGCTGGCGGGCTTGAATTTTTGAGTAGTGCTGTGGATGCAGCCTCCAATGCAATGGATGGGCTGAGAAGCGCTTGGAATTGGGTCACAGGGGCAGATGACCGCCGATTTGTACAGCTGGCAGATGGGACCTGGGGATGGGTAGACGCTACGGAAGCGGCAACGGAGGCTTTGGAGGATAACTCGGAGCACGCTGTGGAAAACCAGGAGATCCTGACTGATCTGACAGAAAAAACAAAAGAACAGCAGCAGGCAACAGCAGGTCTGACCTCTGTGGAAGATCTTTTGAGCCGTGCGCTTCAGGACCAGGCACAAAAAAAGAGCTTGAGTATTGACACTACGCTTGCGTTGATCGATGCGGGATATGCAACCGCTATCGCAATCGATCAGGAGACAGGGGCTGTTACCCTGAATAAGGAAGCGTATGTTGCAATTGCAAAAGCCAAGATCGACGATCAAATCGCGTCGTTGGAGACACAGCGGACCAGCGTACAAAATGTCCTGGCTATGAAGGACGAAGCAATCATGGCCACAGAGCTGGGACGGTCCTATTACAGTGCCGCAGAGGCAAGAACCGCGTTGGAAGGCCAGGAGGCTTCTTACAGTGCGCAGATTGCCGCCCTGAACCAGCTTAAAAAGACAATCGGATCCTATAAAGTTGAAGTCTCGTCTGCCGCTAAGAGTGCAAGCACATACTCCAGACAAGCAGCGGAGCGTTCCAAAAAAGTGAAGACGCAGGCGGAAAAGGATCTGGAGACGTTCCGACAGCTCAGTGACGCTTTGGACCACCAGAGAAGCATGGATGAGATCTCTGAGCGGGAGTATTACGATCGACTGGCGGAATACAGAGATAAATTCCTTACAGATGATGCCAACATAAGCGACTATCGGAAGGTTACAGAACAGATTTACAAGTATGACAAGTCGCTGGCAGAAAAGGAATCTGCGTTGTGGGAAGATCAGACAGAAGAACTGGCTGATGCGCTCCAGGATCGCATTGATACGGTTTTAGATCAGCAGAACAAAATGGCAGAATCCTTATCCGATTATGGAGATCTGTTCAAGATCGAAGATGATGAGATGTCCTTGGAAAATATCCAGGTTCAGATCGATGCCATCAACGATTATGAGGCCGCGATTTCCCGCTTGAAGGAAAGAGAAGTTGCGTCCGGGCTTCTGGAAACCGTGCTTGGGATGGATGTAGACGAGGCGGCGCAGTACACACAGGAATTGCTGGACCTGACTGATGAGCAGTTTGAATCTTACAATGCGCTGTGGGAGGAAAAGCAGAAGCGAGCCAAGGAGGTCGCCGAGAAATTTTACCATGACCAACTCGATGCGCTTGGGAATGAATACACCGCTAAGCTGGGAGAGACGCTTGGGGAGCTGACTGGAACTGCGTTTGATAGCGGGAAGGACACCGTCCAGGGCTTGATCGATGGGCTGTCCAGCAAGGAGCAGGCGCTATATCAAAAGGCGCAGAAAATGGTGGACACCATTTCCGGGATTTTGGCTGAGGTGGATGTACCGGAAGTAGCAGGAACGGGGATTGACGGCTCTCATGCGGACGGGCTGAGCTATGTCCCCTGGGACGGGTACATCGCCCAGCTGCATAAGGGGGAGGCTGTGCTGACAGCGGATCAGGCCGCAACTATGCGGCAGCTGGCCTCTGCCTCCGCGCCGGCCCCGGCCGCTGTGACAGCGGGAGATCTGCGGCAGGTGACTGCCTCTGCGGTCAATGCGCTGGGCACGATCGGAGGCCCCAGCGGTGGGAGCTACAAGATCGTCCTCCAAATGAACGTCAATGGGAAAGAGTTTTACCGGGAGACCATCGACGATCTCCGTGCGGTGGACCGGGAGAATCCGGAGGTGCGGGACGATATATGAATCAGCTGATTTTGAACGGGGTCCGCCTGCCGGAGGCCAGCGGGGACAAGTTCTCCTGTTGGGAGGAGGTCCTGACCCGCCAGGTGACTATGGTGACTGGCCGAGTGGTGCTGGAGGCGCTGGAGCCTGCCTCACGGATCTGGAGAGCCAGTTATACATTTGACTATATGGGCAACGACACACTGCGCCAGGTACTGGCGGTGCTCCGAAGCGGAGCACCCTTCCCGGCGGTAGTCCTGCCGGACGCCCGTGACGAGCCGGTCAGTAGCACCTTTATCTGCGACTCCATCACCAACCCGACCTACGCCTTTTCCACAGGCGGGGTTGGGCTGTGGCACAATCTGTCGTTTACCATCCGGGAGGAGGTCCCCCATGCTGGATAAGAGTGCGGCGTACCGGGCGGCAATCGTAGGCAGTCCCAGGAGGATCGAAATCCAGGCGGTGGTGGACATCAGCGACCCGGACATGGCCTTTTCCGGCGTGGAGAGCAGTGGTGCGGCGGACTTTTCACAGCCGGCCCAGCTGTATGATCGGGTCATGGACCTGACGCCATACGCCACCCTGGAGCCCCACAGGTGGGTCCTCAATGGGCAGTTTCATCTGATCCCGGCAGAGGGGGCGGCGAATCAGGTTGGCTTTGTGGGGGATGTGCTCTCCGGAGCAGATGGGAGCTTTCCCGCAGCTGTGTGGGTGGAGGAGCGGTTCTCTAATTTATCCATCCTCCAGGCCTGTTCTGTCTACTTTCCGGGTGACGATTGGGATGGGGTTCCGGATACTTTCACCGTAGAGGTCAAACAGGGCGGCACGGTCTACTACACCAAGGAGTTTACCGGCAACCGGTCCAGGGCGGTCAGCCTGAGCGGCTTCACGGTCAATAACCCGGACGCTATCCGGGTGACGGTAAGCAAGTGGAGCCTTCCGGGCCGCCGGATGCGGGTGGCCGAGATATTACCCGGCGTGTATGAGGAGTGGACAGAGAAAATGCTGGTGGAGTTCAATGCCACACAGCAGACCGATTTTTCCTGCATTACGCTGCCGTATGGAACAATGAGCCTATCTTTAAATAACATTGACAAGCGGTTTGAGCCGCGAAAGAAAGATGGGCTATTTGCCTCCATCGAGGACAGACAGGGCATTGAAACGCTAATCGGTGTCGAACTGCCTTCCAGCGGAGTGGAGTACAAAAAGGTGGGAGTGTACTACCAGTACGGCGACGGCTGGAAAACCTCCAACAATGATATGTCTATTGACTGGTCGCTGGTGGATATTGTAGGGCTGGTGGCAGAACGCACTTATCTTCCGCCAACGACCCTGCCAACTACCCTGGAAGGCTGGATCTCCTCTGTGGCGGCCCAACTTGGGGATAATTTCAAGAGCCGCTACCACGTTGATCCAGACCATGCCAAAAAGCCAGTAAAAGCAAAGGATAAGTCGGCGGTGACCGGAAAGAAGTGCGGGGACATTCTGCGGTGGGCCTGTATGGTGACCGGCACTTTCCCCCGCGCGGATGCTGAGACAGGATACCTGACAGCGGAACCTCTATGGAACCAGGGGAACAAAACGCTTTTGACCGCGCTCGCTGACTACCCAACCATGAAAGCCAACAAGAGTGTGGCGTCCCTTATCTTTACCCTTGCGGATGGAACTCAATATGTGGTCAGTGGCAACAGCACCAGCAGTGAAAAGACCATCAATATTGAGAACCCATTCATCCACACCTCTGCCGAGGCCCTGACCGCGGCGCGGCTGATCCTCAGCTGCTACGGCGGAAACCTGATCGAGACCACGGGCCGGGGCGATCCATCCGGGGAGATCGGGGACGTGGACACCATCTGGCTGGATGAGTCCAGCGCCACCACCGCCCGGCGGATGATGCAGACCTTCAAGATCCAGGATGGGGCGCTCCAGGGCTGTCAGAGCCGGCTGCTCCAGGCGGACGGGTCCTTCCTCTTCCAGGCGCGGGCTGTGATCACCAAAAGCGGGTCCTGGACGGCCCCGGCGGGCGTCACTGCGCTGCGGCTCATACTTGTGGGCAAAGGTGAGGATGGGACAGCCGGAACGGACGGCACCTGGGATGAGGCCGGAGCGGATGGAGTGGATGGCATCGGAGGGCTTGTCTGGGCCGGGACGGTATCCATCAATCCGCAGCAGTCGTTCAGTGTCCAGATCGGGGACAACTCTGTTTTTGGGCAATACAGCAGCGCAAATGGCAGCCGTTTCCCCTTTGGCTATACGGATATTGCAAGCGGCGATAGTTTTGCGCGGACCGGGGTCCAAAAGCCTGTCCCTGGCTCTGGAGATGGTGGTGCGAAGGGCCTGGGTGGGATCAAGGGCAACCGCCATAGAGAGCCGAGCTATGACTCCGACGGGAATCCGGTCGGCTCACACTGGGAGATCGACAACTATCCTGGAGAGGGCACCGCGGGGCAGGCCGGAGTATCCGGCTGCGTCGTGATCTATTGGGACAAGGAGGGCGCATGAGTTTTGATTTTAGTTCTCTGGTGACAGATCGGACCCAGGCGGATGTGGAGGCACGGAACGACAAGGGAACCTATCAGGCCGCAGACCTCAACCGTGTTACACAGGCTATGGATGCGCTGGCCAATCAGTTTTCGGTCCTCGGATACAGTACAGCGGGCTATCAGAGGATAAAAGCTGTTGGACAAGAGGCCGTGAGGATCCCGGAGGGATATACGGAGCTGGAGTCCATCACAAGCTCCGGCATCCAATACATCAACACCGGGGTCAACCCAACCAGCAATACACGGGTGGAGCTGCGGATGTCCACAAGTCAATCCGGAAGCAAGACTGTGTTTGGATCAGATGTAGGGTGGACCGCAAACGGATTTGCCTTGGGTGTCAACTTTGCCCACTACGGAACAAGAAACGGGAGCTTTACCGGGCTCAACGATGGTGGGGCGCATACAGTGGATTTTAACCGAAACGTAATCTCCCTGGATGGAGCCAAGGCTCTGACTCTTGGCGAGGCTGTATTTGAGCTGACATATCCATTGTATCTCTTTTGCAATGACCGCTCCTCTGCCGCTCAGGAGCACACAAGTATGACGCTGTATGCCTGTAAGATCTATGAGCAAGCACACCTGGTGCGCAATCTGGTCCCGTGTAAAGATCCGGCTGGCGCGATCGGCTTATATGACACAGTGGAGGCACGGTTTTATAAAAACGCTGGATCCGGGGCGTTTGCGGCAGGGGCAGAGGTGAGCCGGCCGGAGGTAGATCCGTATGAGTGGACAGAGGATTATTACCCCACTGCGGAGCAAATGGCTCAGTATATTGCCAATGTGGAGGCACTGAGAGGTGTGATTGCGGTCCTGCCCTCCACGCCGGATAAGCCGGATAGTATGGAGCTGTTGGACCATGTAAAAGCAAATAACATCGAGAAGATTCTGGTGGATATTGATAAGCTGCTGCAAAATATGCCTTCTGCCTGGTTTTACAGTGGAGAAGTAAATTGTGGGGAGGTCTGAGTATGCAAGACAGAGTTCCAACTTATCCAGGACGGGTGAAATTGATCCCTGTATTGGGACAAGAGAACACCTATGAAATGGTTCGTGCAGACGAACCGACTCAAGAAGGGACACCGTTAAATAAAGCCAACCTACTTCAAGACTCCGTTGCTAAAATGTATGGGTTGCTAGAGTCTGCTATCCCCAACGATGTGTTTGCGTTTCTAGGAAAGTATAACCTCCATTGGTGGAGAAGAAGAATAAATACCGCTGGAACCATCGGTGAGTGGGAATACCTTTTCTCTGCTGACTCGAACGCACACCCGAAGAGTGGAATAGTGAGTGGATATGAATATGAGTATATTGGTATCCCTTATAAGAATTTTACAAGTCCACCAATTCAAGTCGCTTATGGTAAGTACACTGGGACGGGGACGTGGGGTGAGAGTAGCCCGAACAAACTAACTTTCTCCTTTGCCCCAAAAGTCGTTTTTATGGTGCAAAAAGCCTATGTGGACTCGTATGGAGTAAACTACCATGAACCTATTTATAGTGGTAGTACCGAAGGAAACGCAGTCATGGTAGCAGACACCCTTACTGAATCATTTCAATCAGGAAATGGTTTCTACGAGCTAGGATATATCAACGATGAAGCTAGATACTCATACGGGAAAAAATCTAAAGATGGAAAGACATTTTATTGGTATTTTTCTTACGACAAAGACCGTTCTGGGTCTCAGCTGAATAGCAGTGGATCCGTATATTACTGGGTAGCAATAGGATAAAGGAGGAAAGCGAAATGTTGTGGTATATCGACCCTATCCCAAATGACTCGGGAGCATACAGTCCTCCGCAGTCCACGCCCTTTGACAGTGCGATCCCACTGACAGATGAGCAGTCGGATATGCTGGTACAGCACAACGGCTTTGTGGTCATCACCGGGGAGCCGGATCCTGACACAGAGGGCAGTGCAGTGACAGTGGCACCGAACGCCGAGGCCTGGGAGGCGTGGAAATCCTCCCTCCCGCCTCAGCCGGAGCCGGAACCCACAGAGGCGGAACGGCTGCGGGCGGACGTGGACTTTTTGGCTGCTATGACGGGGGTGGAGCTATGAGCGTGTACGAGCTGGCCCGGAAATACTACCCCCGGCTGTGGGACGATGCCCGCATTGACGCGCTGGTTCAGGCCGGACGGCTGACCCAGGAGGAGCGAGAGCAGCTGCGCCGGGAGGCACAGGGGAGGGCATGAGTTGAGCATCCAGGAACTATTGACAGGCGGGGGCGGGCTGGTGGTCCTGGCGCTGACGGTCATCCAGATCGCCCCCATCAAACTGAACCCCTGGTCCGCCATTGCGAAAATCCTGGGGCGGGCCATCAACGCGGAGGTGCTGGCCGAGCTGGAGCGGACCCGGATCAAGCTGGACAACCACATCAAGACCGACGATGAGCGGGCGGCGGATATGCACCGGGCCAGGATCTTGCAGTTCAATAACGAATTGATTCGGAATATCCCGCATACCAGAGAGGAGTTCATCGAGATCCTAGCCGAGATCGATGGCTACGAAAAATTTTGCAAGAGGAACCCGAATTATCCCAACAGCCGGGCTACCCACGCCATTGCCAATATTGGCAGGGTGTACGACGAGCGGCTACAAAAGCACGATTTTCTGTGATTTGTGAAAGGAGGTGAGCGTATGGGCTTTGGAATTGCGAGCGTGGCGGCCATCACGGTGATCTGCTATCTGATCGGCCAGGTGGTTAAGGCGTCCGGGGTGGACAACAAGTGGATCCCCATCGCCTGCGGCGTGTCCGGCGGCCTGCTGGGCATTGCCTGCATGGCCCTGGCGGTGCCGGATTTCCCGGCTGCGGATCCGGTGACCGCCCTGGCGGTGGGCATCGTGAGCGGCTTTGCGGCCACCGGCGTCAACCAGGCGGCCAAGCAGCTGAGTAAGTAACACACAATAAATTACAACATTGAGAGGAGATAACAACATGAACGCCAATTACATCTATGACATTTTTGCCACCTGTGAGGACCTGGACCTGCCCGACCTGACCATTGCCCTGGCCCACCACAAGGAGGCTCACCCCATCCCTGAGGGCATGACGGAGCAGGGCATCAACAAGTTTGTGGGCGGCCACTACGAGGCCCTGGTGGACGCATTCGCCGACCAGGACCGGGAGGCGTTCGCCGCAGCTGTGCAGGCTGGCATCCAGGAGGACGAGGAGCACCAGGCCGGCCAGGAGGGCTGAGCCCATGCTGATCTGCATTGATGCGGGTCACTACATCGGGACCCCGGGGAAGCGGTGCCTCAAGAGCATCGACCCCGGGGAGACCCGGGAGTGGACCCTGAACCGCCGGGTGGCAGATAAGCTGGAGGCCATCCTGGCGGGGTACGACTGCCGGACCATGCGGGTGGACGATGTGACCGGGCAGAGGGACGTGACCCTGTCCCAGCGGGTGGCGGCGGCCAACCGGGCCAAGGCGGACGTCTATCTGTCCATCCACCACAACGCCGGGATCAACGGCGGCTCCGGCGGCGGCATCGTGGCCTATGTGGCCCCCAAGCACCAGAAACAGAGCGAGGTGGTGCGGGATGCGGCGTACCGCTATACCGTGGCGGCCACTGGCCTGCGGGGCAACCGGGCGCAGCCTCTGGCGGAGCAGAGCCTGTATGTCCTCAACTACACCACCATGCCGGCGACACTGATCGAGCTGGGATTTATGGACAGCACCCACGACACGCCCATCATCCTGACGGAGCAGTTTGCCGACCAGGCGGCGGCCGGGCTGGCGGCGGCGCTGGTGGAGGTGTATGACCTCCAGCCCAGGCGGCGGCTTGAGCCTGTGGCCACGCTGTCCGCAGAGGAGTTCCGGGTGGAGGTGGTAGCCGCGGCCAAGCGTTCCATTGCGGGAGACTACATCAACGCCGGCTATTTCGGGTCGTACTCTGAGGCAGGAGAGCGGTTTGCACTGCCTGCCGGGCATCTGGCGGGGATCTATACCGCCACAGGTCGCTGGATGCGGCACTATGCAGAGGAGCGCGGCCGTTTTGTGGGGGACCGTTGGATCTTTGATTCCAGCCGATGGGCCTACGCTAACCCGACCCATGGCCGTCCGGTGACCACGGTCTACACCCAGGGCAGTCAGGTCCGGGTGGCGGAGCTTGTGAGTCTGCCAGACGATGTGGGGCACGCAGTTTCCGGGATCCCTCTGATCCGGGACGGTCGAGCCTGTACGGTGGCCGACATTAAAGCGCAGGGCTGGGATACCTCTCCGCTGCGGGCTACCTGGCACACGGTTCTTGCGGTGGCCGATGGACGAGCCCATGTGTTTGCCTGGGAGAGCCAGTCTGACAACCTGGTGACATCCGGGGAGGCGGCCCGGGCCTTTGCGGGATACCGGGATGTGGTCAAACTGGACGGCGGCGGCAGCTTTATCTGCCGCCAGAACGGAAAAGAGCAGAGCACGGCGGAGGATCGGGTGATCTGCTCCATCCTCCGGCTGCCGGAGAAACAGGAGGGATTGGAGTTGACGGAGGACAGAGTGCGGCAGATCGTTCGGGAGGAACTGGCGGTCCAGGAGTCCAGGCTGGCCAACGCGCCGGCGGACAGCTGGGCGCTGCCTTACATCCGGCAGGCCGTGGAGGAGGGCATCCTGACTGGCGTGGATGACGGCCAGGGCGGCGTGACCATCGCCAGGCCCAGGGCCCACACCACCAGGCAGGAGCTGGCCACCATGGGCGTGGCCATCCTCAAGGCGGCGAGAGGATGAGAGAGGGGGAGCGCGTGGGCGCTCCCCCTCTTTCTCTGTGGCACATATCAGAGCGGCTCATGGTTACGGTTCTCATTTCCTGATTCAACATTTTCTTTTCCTCCCGGACTACGGCCTTGATTTTTTTGCCTTACTCGGTTATAATCAAGGCGGCCGGGGTAAGGCTCCCGGCTCGCCTTTTGGGGTGGAAGAGCGGCGTTCTTGTTAGGGGCGGCCGCTCTTTTTTATTGCTCGTTCATGATGCGTTTTACGCTCTCACGAAGCTCTTCCAGTGTCTCGCACTTCTCAATAAGTTCGAGGATTGCTTTTAGGAGAGCTTGAGTTACGTTCAAGTCGTTCATTTCCCCACTTCCTTTCGTAAGAGGCTCCCCGTCTCAGGATCGGTTCACCTCTGCCTTACAAGTATAGTATACAGCAATCGCTTAATGTTGTCAAGCGATTTATTCGCTATTTCGTAAAAATATTTTATTAAATCATTGACAATAAACAGCAAACAATGTATATTTTATGTGGGAGGTGATTGCATGACTACGGAACAGATGCTAAAAATGGCCTTATCATACAAGGGGATGTCCCAAGCGGAACTCGCCCGAATGTTAGGAACATCGCCGTCAAACCTCAATCAGAAGGTAAAAAGAAACACGCTAACCCGCGAAGATTTGGAACACATCGCTTCTGCACTTGAAGCAGAGTTTATCTGTTCGTTCAAGTTCCCAGATGGGACAGAGATTTAGGTGGCCATCCTCAAGGCGGCGAGAGGATGAGATAGAGGGAGTGCGGGAGCTCCCTCTCTAGTATTAAAGGCGCTATATCTTCCGATAAAGACTGTATCGAGGACCTGCGGGTCTACCCCACCCGGGGCTGTCAGGAGGTGATCGACCGGGCGGTCTCGGTGAAGGCGGGGAGCGCGGAGCTGCTGTATGCCTACATCGATGTGGAGCCGGTCAGCTTCAACCGGGGCTTCTATACGGTGGATGTTCGGTATTTCTACCGCATCACCGCGGACGCCTTTGTGGGGGCGGCGCGGCCGGTGGAGGTCACGGGCCTGGCGGTGTTTGACAAGCGTGTCATTCTGTTCGGCAGTGAGGGGAGCGCGAAGGTATTCTCCTCCCAGGCGGCCAGCGGGGCGCTGGACCTCCAGGCTCTGCCCGGCCGGAGCAACCCCACCGCAGTGGTGGAGTCGGTGGACCCCATCATTCTGAGTATGAAGCTGGTGGATGTGTGCGAGTGCCGCCCAGGAGACTGCTGCTGTGAGATCCCCCCCGCCATCTGCGCCTGCTTCCCTGAGGAGCTGGTGCTGGGGGGCGACGTCCACCGCCTGTACGTCACCCTGGGACAGTTCTCCATCATCCGCATGGAGCGGGATACCCAGCTGCTCATCCCCGCCTATGATTACTGCCTGCCGGATAAGGAGTGTACCTGCGGCGGCTGTGAGTGCGGCCAGGAGGACCCCTGTGAGATCTTCCGTAAGGTGCAGTTCCCGGTGAACGAGTTTTTCCCGCCCAACAGTTTAACGCCGAAAACTGCCACCAGCTATCAGGAGGCGCGCAGCGGCTGCTGCGGAGCCTGAGGCCGGAGCCGGAAAAGCGTATGGGACCTTCGGATATGCAGAGAGATACAGGAAAATAATGAAACCCCGGGACGTCTGCCCAGCAGACGTCCCGGGGTTTTGTTCGCCTCCGTGGAGGTGGGGGTCAGGAGATGTGGGAGATGCCGGAACCCTGGACGACCTCCGCCTCAGCGGTGAGGGAGTCCATCCACTCGGTCATGTCCTCCGACTTGAGGGTGGTCTTGACGGAGTACATCCAGGAGGGGTCGTTCCAGCCCACGAAATACATGATGTGCCAGCCCTTGGTGGAGCTGCTCTCATTCTTTACAAGGCCGGTGTCGCCGCTCTGACGGGCGGGGTCCAGGGCCCAGTCCAGGAAATTCTGGTCCCAGGCATTGGCGCTGGAGACGCCGGTGTACAGGCCGCCGGTGGCCTGGGAGCCGCTGTCCGCGGTATTCTCCATGGCCAGCAGTGCAAAGGCGTCCTCCGTGCCGCCCTCGGCCTTCCACTGGTCCAGCATGGCCTGGGCGGACTCCTCCGCGGCGGCATACTGCTCCTCGGTGGGGTTGCTGCCGGCGCCAATCAGGATGTGACGGACGTCCGCGGTGCTGGACTCGTCCCGGGCGCGGCTGTCAAATTGGACCACATAGTAGTTGTAGACAAAGCTGTCGCTGCGGTCATTCTCCGCCAGAGTGACGTCTCCCGCCTTACGGGAAGCGTCATACAGCCAGTCGGCGTACTGGGCGCTGGCGAAATTGGAGCCCACGGCGGAGATATGAGCGGAAGAGTTGTAGACCTTGTCCCCATACTCCTCGGCCAGAGCCTGGGCGTCGGAGCCGGCGGTCAGCTTGGCCTGAAGCTCCTGGGCCAGCGCCAGGGCGTCGGCCTTGGCGGTCTCAAACTCGGCGGCCTTCTCTTCGTCGGACTTCTCCACGGGGTTGCCCTCCTCGTCGGTCTCCTCCTGTACCGCGGCCTGGATGGTGAACACGGAGTAGCCGAAGGTGTCCAGCTCGTTGGTGTGCTCCGCGTAATAGGCGTTGACCTCCTCGTCGGAGTAGGTCAGGCTATCCTGATGGCTCTGCTGATAGGAGGAGGCGAGCACCCGGTCAGCGGCGATGCCGCGGAAGGTGTCCTCATCCATAAAGGTGCCGTAGTTGGTCTTGAGATAGCTCTTCAGATTGGCGTAATTACCGCTGGTCCGCCAGGAGCGGTCCAGGGAGTCCAGCTGAAGCTGGAGATAGGACTCGTCCAGGGCGGTCATGGAGTAGCCGGCCTCCTCGGCGGCATGGCAGAGCATGGTCACCTGGGTCAGCTGGTCGATGCCCTGTTCCAGCAGGTAGTCCCGCCAGGTCTGGCCCTTCTCCTCGTCGTACATCTGGTCGGCGGGGTCCGTATTGGGGTCAAAGGTGGAGGCCCCCATCATAGCGCCGTAGTAGGCGTTGACATAGGCCTGCTGGTAGTAGTACTGGACCACCGCGGGGCCGAAGTCCTCCCCGTCGATGGTGACCGCGGTGGAACGCTTCTGGAAGAAGCCGCTGTCCCACACCAGAAGGGCGATGGCCAGCACGGCGATCACGCCGCCCACAACACCGTACAGGATGTGCTTGCGGCGGTCCTGATCCGCCGCTCGGTTATTTCTGCGCTGGACATAGGTGGAGTCCGCGCGCTCTTTGTTGTCTTTGGGTGCACTCACAGTTGGTTCCGTCCTCTCATCATTTCTCAGATTGGCCGTCCCGGGCGGAGGGCCCTGCCGGCGCGGTACTGGGCGAGCCGCCGCGAAAGGGGAAGCGGTCGGTCAACAGACTGTATTATACAGGAAAGATTCGGGGGATTCAAGTGGGAAAGGGGAAGGGCGGCCAGCTTTTACATTTTGTTCATGGGTCGGGGGAATAAAAAAAGGCCGCGGCTTATGCCGCGGCCCAGATCCAAGTGAATTTTATATAACCCCGCTCTGGCCGTGTGGACCTGTTTAAAACCTGCACGTGATGGCAGGTGGGTTGCCTCCACAACGCTTTTCTGCTTCCAACATCCAACCAACCTCAATGGGGGCCGGGAGGCCTGCAAGCCACGCTGTGAGGGGGCGTCCCGTTTGAAAAATGTGGGTTTAAAAAGGCCCATCACGCACCGAGCAGGAAAACTCACCTGGGATCGAAGGGGATCACTCGTCTTCGTCCTCAAAGAAGCGCTCCATGAAGAGGTTGTAGACCTCTTCGATCTCCTCATCACTGTCCAGAGTGGAGAGCAGCTCCTCGCCGTTTTCCTCCACAGTCTTCATGATGACCAGACCGTATTCCTCATCGTCTGCGTCCACATCCACGGGCTCGCCGGTCTCCTCGTCTTCTGCAACAGCGGGGAACAGGGCGTGATAGGTGATGCCGTTATGCTCCAGGGTGTCCACCAGCTCCAGCTCAAATTCGTTGCCGTCCTCGTCGGTGACGGTGATAAAGTCGGGGCCGAATGTCTCGCTCATGGGGAATACCTCCTGCGTTTCTTCTGGACCTATTGTACCCCGTATGCGGGAAAAATGCAAGTGGGAAGACGCTCAAATTTTGGAACGGGTCCGTGCCGGATGTTGAAAAGGCGCAATTAAATGCGTCTATATCATAAAAAACCGGAAAAATAAATCAAAAAAAGAAGAAAAAGATATAAAAAATTTCGTAGAGCACCCGAAAATCCTTTTGACTGGGGGAGATGGGATTTCCGGTCCCATCACTTTACCAGGGTATGGGGATGTGGTATAATAAATCTGATTACGGCTGCTGGATAAAGCCGTCAGAAGAACAGAGCCGCAAAGTGTGAACGAGCGCCCAGGACAGTGCGGCGCAGAGAGGACGGTCATTGCGATGGATTTGACAGAACGCACGTTGGAGAGCCGCAGCATTTTTGAGGGGAAGATCGTGACCCTGCTGGTGGACCAGGCGGAGCTGCCCGATGGGAAACGGGCGTCCCGGGAGGTGGTGCTCCACCCGGGCGGAGTGGCGGTCCTGCCGCTGGATGAGGAGGGAAATGTGACCTTGGTGCAGCAGTACCGCTATCCCTTCCACCAGGTCATCCTGGAGCTGCCGGCAGGCAAGCTGGACGCCGGCGAGCCCCATGAGATGGCGGCCCGGCGGGAACTGAGCGAGGAGACCGGACTGGAAGCGGAGGAGCTGACCTATCTGGGGTGCCTGCTGGCCTCACCCGGCTTCTGCAATGAGCGGCTGCACCTCTATCTGGCCCGGGGCTTGTCCCGAGCGGAGAGCCATCCGGACGACGATGAATTTTTGAACGTGGTCACCATGCCCTTTGACCAGCTGCTGGAGCAGGTCATGGATGGGACCATCGAGGACGCCAAGACGGTGGCCGGAGTGCTGAAGACCAAGGTGCTGCTGAAATTGTAAGGAGGAGGAAGCTCTGTGGGAAAGACCATCCTGATCGTGGAGGATGAGCAGAATATCGTGGATATTCTGTCCTTCAATCTCAGCCGGGAGGGGTACGACACCCTGGAGGCGTACGACGGAAAGACCGGACTTCAGCTGGCGCTGGAGCAGAACCCGGATCTGATCCTGCTGGACCTGATGCTGCCGGAGATGAACGGCTTTGATGTGTGCCGGAAGCTTCGGGAGGCCGGCTCGTCGGTCCCCATCCTGATGCTTACCGCCCGGGAGGAGGAGACCGACAAGGTGCTGGGCCTGGAGCTGGGGGCGGACGATTACATCACCAAGCCCTTCGCCATGCGGGAGCTGATGGCCCGGGTGAAGGCGAACATCCGCCGGGTGGATATGGCTCCGGCCCAGAGCGCCCCGCCCGCCGGAGAAACGGAGAAACGGCTGGAGCTGGGACGGGTCTCCATCGATCTGGACGGGGCCACCGTGTTCAAGGACAGAAAGCCCCTGGACCTGACCCAGCGGGAGTATGAGCTGATCCGCTTCCTGGCCTCCCAGCCGGGGAAGGTGTTTTCCCGGGAGGCCCTGATGGAGCACGTCTGGAACTATGAGGGCTATGTGGGCGACGTGCGGGCTGTGGATGTGGCCGTCCGCCGCCTGCGGGAAAAGCTTGAGGACGACCCTGCCGCTCCCAAGTTTATCCTGACCAAGCGGGGGATGGGCTATCTGTTCGGCAGCCAGCCGGGCTGATCCAGCCGGGCCGCCGGAGGACCGGGACGAATTTGGAAGCGAAGGACAGGAGTTTTTGGGGAAATCTGTTTGTCCCGGGGCTCGAATTTTAAGAGGACATGGGCCTGCGCGTGCTTTTATGAAGTCAGACCGCGCCGGGAATGTTTTGCGGAAGAGAAGGGGGAGCGCCGATGCTGCGCAGCGTACACATGAAGCTGGTGATGATCATGGTGCTGCTCATCCTGTCCCTGATGGCAGTGGTGGGCGCGTTTTTGATCAATTCAGTGATGGCGTTCTATCTGGAGGAGTTTTACACCCAGATGAGCCAGGTGTTTGACCAGAGCCAGAACCCGGCCCTGAGCCGGACCCTCCAGACGGAGAACTCCGGGGAGGAGAACGGGGCGGAAGCCGTGCTGGAGATCATGCAGGCCTATTCCGGCGAGCTGGGCCTGGACGGCCGGAGCCGAACCCTGTACATCCTGGACGGGGAGACCGGCGCCTATCTGGCCGGGACCGACGAGGCGGAGGGCCGGGGGCTGGAGTACAACTCCCCAAACCTGACCCGGGCCCTGGTGGAGAAGGAGGAGGGGAACCAGGCCAATATCGCCGCGGACTACATGGATGTGGCGCTGCCCTTCAGCCGGGGGGATGTCCAGTATGTCATTTACATCCTGGACAATAAGACCACGGTGAACAACCTGATCAACCAGATCTTTGTGCTGATCCTGGAATCGCTGGTTTTTGGCCTGTTCATCTCTATTTTGCTCTCCTTCCTGCTGTCCAAGACCATGATCATCCCCATCCAGCGGCTGACCGAAGGGGCCATGCGGGTGGCGGAGGGGGATTTCTCCCGGAGGATCGAGGTGACCTCGCGGGATGAGATCGGTGTGCTCACCGACACCTTCAACGACATGGCCCGGCAGCTGCGGGACACCCTGCGTCAGGTGGAAAATGAGCGCAACAAGCTGGACACCCTGTTTCTCCACATGACCGACGGCGTGGTAGCCTTTGACCGGGAGGGGCGGGTGATCCACTCCAACCCTGCGGCGGCGGTGATGCTGGGCTGCGCCATCGGCGGAGACACCACCTACGGCCAGCTGTTCGGCGGCCTGGCCTCTCTGGAGGAGGTCATGGCCGCCCCCGACCACCTGGAGGCGGAGCGCCAGGTGCGGGACCGCTGTCTGGAACTGCTGATGGCCCCCTTTGACCGGGAGCAGCAGGGGGGTGTGCTGGCGGTGCTCCACGATGTGACGGAGCAGCGGAAGAACCAGGAGCTCCAGCGGGAGTTTGTTGCCAATGTCTCCCACGAGCTCCGCACCCCGCTGACCAACATCCGCAGCTATGCTGAGACGCTCTCCGACAGCGCCGGGGACATCCCTCCGGCCATGGAGAAGAAGTTTTTGGGCGTCATCCTGGGGGAGAGCGACCGCATGACCCATATCGTCCAGGACCTGCTCACCCTGTCCCGGTTCGACTCCGGGCGGGATGATCTGAAGCTGGCGCGGTTCTCCTTCGAGGCGGCGGTGCAGGACCTGTACAACGCGGTCTATATGGAGGCCCAGCGCCACAGCCATACCCTGGAGCTGGAGCTGGAGGACGGCCTGCCCGAGGTGACCGCCGACCGGGAGCGCATCGTCCAGGTGATGATGAACATCGTCTCCAACTCCATCAAATATACGCCGGACGGGGGAAAAATCGTCATTTCCGCCGGCCGGACCGGGGACCGTGTCTGGATGCAGGTGGACGATAACGGCATTGGGATCCCACCAGAGGACCGCCCCCGCATTTTCGAGCGCTTTTACCGGGTGGACAAGGCCCGCTCCCGCCAGTCGGGCGGCACCGGCTTAGGCCTGTCCATCGCCAAGGAGATCGTGGCGCGGCATGAGGGCGTGCTGGAGCTGGTGGACCGGGAGGGACCCGGCCTGTCGGTGCGCATGGAGCTGAAGATTGAGGGGCCGCGCCATGAGTAAACGGAGAAGGAAGCAAATCGTGGAGCGGATCAAAAGTCTTTTGATCGTGCTGCTCAGCTGCTCGGCGGTGTACCTGGTGGTTCTGACCCAGAGCATCGCAGTGCCCTCCGGCCTGCTGTCCCGGCCATCCACAGGAGGCGGAGGACTCGCGGTGGCCGATCCTGCTGAGACGGCCCGGCCGCTGCGTATGGCAGCTGTGATTCCCGCCGGTGGGAACGAGGTACAGCGCTTCGGCGTGCAGTACAGCGAAGCGGATACAGCGGATCTGTTCCAGCAGGCATATACCATTCTGGTGGAAGCCCTGAGCAGTGCCAACCAGCTGAAGGAGGTGACGGAGGCGGAGTGGCGGCAGGCGCTGTCCGCCGCACCCGGCCTGTACTTTGACTGGCAGGGGGAGGTGCCTCTGGAGGTGCTGGACGGCTGGCTCTCAGTGGAAAATCCCATGCTGACCGGATCGGTGCGGCGGATGGTGCTGGCCGCCCGGGAGGGGCGGGTGTTCCTGTGCTATTTTGACGAGACGGCAGGGCGGTACTACGCCTGCGCTTCTGATGTGGTCAGTGTCAACCGGCTGGAGGAAGTTGTGGAAACTCTGCGGGACAATGGGGCGCGCTTTGCCTTTGAGACAGAGGAGTACGGCGGACTGGAACCCTATACTCTGATTCTGGAAAAGTCTCTGAGCCCCGCTGTCTATGCCAGCGTCGATCCCTTGGAGGGAGGCCAGCGTCTGAGCGCCCTGCAGGAGGCACTCGATTTTCCGGAGAACTCCGCCTCCTTCAGCGGCGTGGGGGAGCAGGTCATCCGCAGCCGGAACGACACCCTGCGGATCGGCGTGGATGGGACCGTGACCTTTGAGCCGGCGGCGGAGGGAAGCGGCCGCTATATCCTTCCGGGAACTGGCGTTTATGAGGCGGTGGAGGGCTGCAGGGACCTGGCCCAGCAGGCCGTCAGCGCTGTGGGCGGCGAGGAGCGCTTGTTTCTGATGTCGGCCCGGGAGACAGGAGAGGAGAGCTGGGAGATCCGATTTGGATACAGTCTGAACGGGATCCAAGTCCGGCTGGGAGATGACGGCTGGGCGGCCCGCTTTACCGTGGAACAGGGGCAGATCACCGGGTTTCAGCTCCGGATGCGGTGTTACACAGACGCCGGAACGACCACTGTGGTGCTGCCTGAGCGGCAGGCCATGGCGGCCATGGAGGCCAAGGGACATGAGAACGAGGAGCTGCTGCTGGTCTATCTGGATACCGGCGCGGAAATGGTGACCGCCTCCTGGGCGGCAGCCAGCGAGCTGAGCGGGAGGAGGTAGGAACCATGGAATGGCCGCGGATCAAGACCATCGTTTTGGCGATCCTGCTGATTACCAATATCGGCCTGCTCTCCTTTGTGGTCCAGCGGGCGTACCAGGGGCGTCAGATGCAGCGGGAGGCCCGGGAGAACGCCATCCTGTTTTTGCAGAACAGCGGGATCGAGGTGGACCCGGCTGTCATTCCGGAGCGGATGGGCCTTCCGCCCCAGACCGTGAAGCGGGACCGGGAGCAGGAGGCGCGGATCGCCTCGGCCCTGCTGGGCGGAGCCGTCCAGGAGCTGTCCTGGGGCGCGGAGGCCTTTCGGTACTACAATGAGAAGGGATACCTCCAGTTCCACCGGGACGGCGCCCTGAAGGGGGAGTTCGTGGAGGGGGAGCTGCCCATCCAGGATCCGGATTCCATGGATTACTCCCAGCAGATCCTCCGCCTGCTGGAATTTGAGGGGGACGTGGTGGCCTCCACCGGGACGGCGGGGGAGGAGCCGATGACCACAGTGGTGGTCCAGCAGAGCTGGAAGGGAGCGCCCCTGTTCCGGCAGGAGCTGACCCTGAGCTATAAAAACGGCTGTCTGGTGCAGGTGGAGGGGCGGCGGCTGAACGGGGAGCCGGAGCTGGACCCCAGCCGGGAGCCGATCTCCATCCCCACCGCCCTGTTCCAGTTCTATCACGGCGTCACCGCCCTGGGAGATGTGTGCAGCCGGATCGACAGCATCACAGAGGGCTATCTGAACCCGCTGCCCAACGGGGCGGGGCCGTCCGACCTGGTGCCGGTGTGGTCGATCTCCACAGACACGGGGGCCTATCTGCTGAACACCCTCACAGGCGAGCTGAGCCGGGCTGATCCCGGTGAGCCGGAGCTTCCGTTCTGAGCGGCAGGAGAAGATGGGAACTTTCACAAAAAGGGGCTACCTTTTTCGGCGGCGTCATGTTATGATGAACATAGAATCGGGAGCGGTGCTCCCGGGAAAGAAGGATAGAACCATGATAACTAAAGAAAGTCCTATCGGCGTGATCGACTCCGGAATCGGTGGCTTCAGCGTGGCCCGGAAGGTGCAGAAGCTGATGCCACATGAGAATCTGCTCTATCTGGGCGACGGGGCCAATACGCCTTACGGCAACCACAGCGCGGAGGAGATCCTCACCATGACCCGCTATATGCTGCGCTTTATGGAGGACCACGGCGTGAAGGCGCTGCTGGTGGCCTGCAATACCATCTCCTGCCTCATCGACCAGTACCGGGATGAAATGAGCTGTCCGGTGCTCAGCGTGGTCCAGGCTGGCGCGGACGCGGTGGCCCAGCTGCCCGCCCATAAGGTGGGCGTGATCTCCACCTGCTTTACCGCCTCCACCCACTGCTACCCCGATCTGATCGGAAAGGTGGCGCCGGATAAGCAGGTCATCAGCCATGGCTGCCCCAACCTGGCCAACCTGGTGGAGCGCAACGTGGGCAATCCCGCCGGACAGGCCGCCATTGACGATGACCTTCGAGAGAACCTGGAGCAGCTGGTCAACGAGGAGAAGGTGGAGTGCTGCGTTCTGGGCTGCACCCACTATCCCCTGGTGGAGGAGAACATCAACCGCCTGTATCCCCAGCTGAAGCTGGTGGACCCCGCCGAGCAGATGGCCCGGACCGTGGGCCGCTATCTGGAGGAGAAGGGGCTGGTCAACGATCAGCCCGGGCAGGGCAAGCTGGACATCTTCACCACCGGCAGCACCGAGGAGTACACCATGAAGGCGGCGAAGGTGGGCCTGGACCCGGTGACCTCCGTGCAGTTCTATCCCCCCATGAAGCTGTAAGCCTTGTGGGTTGACATGGTTCCTTGACATCGTGTACGGGAGGGGCATCTTGCCCCTCCCGTTGTATTTATTTTGGGGAAATTTTTCTGTCATGCCGGGCGGCTGATTTTCCAGGTGTGACCTCCGCCGGACAGATATTTGGAGATAAGGAAGAAAAATGCCGATTTTACTTGCAAAGATTGGATGGATGTGGTACATTTATGTTGAACAAAACTGAAATTTTGTTCAATTTGAAGCACAGCCCCATGGGGCTGTCTCTCTCCGCCCAGGAGAGAGACAAGCTGCTACGGACTGGCTGGAGGAGCAGATCAAAATAATAGAAAAGGAGTGTTAAGAAATGAAAAAGCGATTATTGGCAGGCCTGATGTGTCTGTGCCTGCTGGTAGGGTTATTTCCTGCCACAGCACTGGCTGCGGGCGTAACCGATTGTCCTGGCGGCGATGGGTGCAACCACGAAGCGGCCATTGGGAACACGCACTATGATACTTTGAAAGAGGCTATGAATGCTGCGACCCTGGACAGCACGGTACAACTGCTGAGAGATGTTGAAAAGCAGTATGTTGTAACAGCAAAATGCTACAATGTAACTGTGGACTTGAACGGTTTCAACATTACCACAACAGAAGGTGCGGCTCTGAAATTCGACGGGCAAGGTGATCTTCCTGAGGAAGGGGTGCTCTATTTCAAAGTCATCAATACTCAACCCGAGAAGGGCGGGGTGCTCTTGGGTAAGACAACAGCAGTGAATATCACTGCTAAAACAGATTGCCCACTTTTGATTGGAGACGGTGTTACGCTGGAATCCTCTAAAGAAGGTAGCAATCTTGTAGAGGTGAAAGGTGCAGCGTATTTGCCCTATAATATGACCAATGAATTTTACATCAACAAAAGTGAAAGTGCGGTCAGTTATTTGGTGAACGCAAAAGATGGAGAACAGCGCATCTACGGTGTTTACAGCAACGCTGTAAAAGCTGCGGAAGACAACACGGCGACTTTGATGTATGATTATCAGGGTGGTGCCCGAGTTGATGTTGAAGATACACAGGGGATTCTTGATTTAGGTGGACATACCTATACCTATTCCAGCAATAATGCGATTGTTTATTCCACTAAAGACAACGGGAGTATTACAATCAAAAACGGAACAATGATTACTACCAACAATAAGTCTGATGGTATTGATATGTTGGGATCAAATACCAGTGTTAGACTGGAGAAGGTGGACATGACCGTTTCTGGAGGAACGTATGGTATTGTTACAAACGGTAATAAGTCCAACAATGCTATTACTCTCAAAAATTCTACCTTGAATGTTCCTGATGGATATGGAATTTACTTCCCGTCCTCCGGGAGTGTGGCGATTGAGGATTCTGTGATCAACGCTAAGTATTCCGGTGTGCAGATGTGCTCTGGCAACCTGACTGTGAAGGGTGACAAGACCGCGATCACTACCACGGGTGAGCCTCAGCCGAAGACGGAGGACGATGGAGCCATTGCGGACGGTGCCGCGATCTCCGTTATTAACCGCAGCTATCCCGGCGGAAGTCCCATCATGAGTATTACTGGGGGTACATTCTCCAGTGAAAATGCGGATGCCGTCAAGGCATATACCTTCAGCAACACAGACAAGACTGAGGGCGAATGGGAAGACGCAAAAGAGTCTGTGCCCATCTCCGGCGGTACATTCTCGTCTGATGTGACGGCCTATCTCGATGATGGCTGCAAATGGGATAATAATACTAACAGTGTTGTCCCCTCTGATGACTCCGTAGCAAGCATTGGAAGCAAAGGGTATAATTCTCTGGGAGCTGCCATCACCGCGGCGGGTCAGATGACGGGAGACGTAACCATCACACTGTTGGACAATGTGGATGTAAGTGACAGCTCTGCCCGCACTTATGATCTGTCGGCCTCCGGCCTGAGTGGTCTGACCATTTGTGGAGCGTCTCAGGATGTGCAGATCATCAGCGGGGCGGATGGACATGGAATTGACGGGTCAACCTACTGCCCGGTTCTGAGTGTCAAGCTGCCCGAAAACGCTCCGCTCACCATCGAAAATTTGACCGCCCCCAATGATCTCCTCTTTGATACCGCTGAGAACGGCACGCTGGTTGTGCGGAATTGTGTATTCAACGGCGCACAATCCGGCTATCCGAAGGCGGAAAGCATCTCTTATCTGAACAATACCTTCGAGTTTAAGGGAACAGCGGACAATTTCTATTCCCATAACGCTTACCCCGTGTGGTACAAGGTCAATGACGCACTTGATTTTGTCTTTGAAGGCAATACTGTCATCGGCTACCGGGGAGTCCACATTGAGACCCGGGGCAGTGATGCTTCCAAACAGGTCAATATTTCTGTCAATAACAATCATTTTACGCTCGAAGATGCCGACCATGAAACGAAAGAAGTTGCCTTGCAGCTGGTCAATCATCTCAACGGGAATATTTCTTTCTCCAACAACCATGTAGATGGATATATGGGTGTGTGTTTCTACAAAGATATTGTTGTAATAGAAGATACTGAGTTGACCATTCAGAACAACGATACGACTGGCAAGCTCTACGGGTCCAGCGAATGGAATGCTGACGGAGCAACGCCGGGAGAGCAGGAGGCTGCTGCCGACGCCTTTGCTGAAAGTGTGATCAATAGGATTCCCGAAGAGGATAAGAACATTGCCGCCGGTCATACAGAGCACCACTATGTAGATGGTACTTGTACCATCTGCGGCAAGAAGGAGCCTGTTCCTGTAGAGCCTGATGGGCCCTCCTCCGACAATGAGCGCACCTACGCCATCATCACCGAGGATGACGGACACGGCTCCGTGACCGTCAGCGCGGACGAGGCCTCTGCCGGCACCCGCATTACTGTCACCGTGAAGCCCGATGCGGGCTATGAGCTGGACGAGCTGACTGTCACCGACGCTAAGAACAAGGACCTGAAGGTCACTAAGCGGTCCGAGACCACCTACACCTTCCACATGGCGGACAGCAAGGTCACCGTGGAGGCCAGCTTCACCAAGGACGGCACCGTCCAGAAGCCCGACACCCGCTTTGACGATGTGGCAAAGAGCGCCTGGTACTACAAGGCCGTGGAGTATGTGGCTGAGAACGGTATCATGTCCGGCGTGTCCGCCCGGGAGTTCGCGCCCAACGCGGGCTTCAGCCGCGCCATGCTGGCCCAGACCCTGTACGCCATGTCCGGCAAGCCCACTGTGAAGGCGGAGGGCACATTTGCTGACGTGGCGGCCAACGCCTGGTACGCCGACGCGGTGAACTGGGCGGCGGAGAAGGGCTATGTCTCCGGTGTGGGCGATGGGAAGTTTGCCCCCGACGCCTCCATCACCCGGGAGCAGATGGCTCTGATCCTGTACCGCTACGCGGGCAGCCCGGACGCCTCCGGCATGGTCCTGCGGGAGTTCGCCGACGGGGACAGCGTCAGCGCCTACGCCGTGGACGCCATCCGCTGGGCGGTCCATGAGGGCCTGATTTCCGGCATGGAGAACAACACCCTCGCCCCCCAGGGCACCGCCACCCGGGCCCAGGTGGCTCAGATCCTGATGAACTTCCATCAGAAGCTGGATAAGTAAATCAAACGCCCTCTGGCCCCTCACGGGGGACGGAGCGAAGCGAAAAGCGCGCCCCGCCGGTCCATTCGGACTGGCGGGGCGCTCAGCTTGTCAAAGAACGCCAGTTCTCAAAACACGAGGACTGGCGTTTTATCATTAAACGGGGCAAAAATCATGATATAGGAAGCAAAATTAGAAGCATTCCACTTCCCAATAGCAATCTTTTTGAGATTCATGGCAGCATATTTAAGCCTCACCCAAGCAGAAACCCGGGCCAGACCTCGGTGGTGCGTATAACGCATGGCGTGCTTTTCTTTTGCATCAGCAAAAACACGCTCTATGGTCTCTTTTCTCATGGCATAGAGTTCCTTGCCACGTTCGGTTTTTCTCAAATGTTCGACCAAATCGAGATATTCCTGCCAGATATGAGTTGTGAGTATCCGCTGTCCGCTTTCATTTGCGCCACAAACAGTTCTGCAGGGACAGTCTTTGCAGATTTTGGGTGAGCTGCGGTAAGTCCGTTTCCCTTCTTTGCTTGTGGTCGTATGCCGCAGTTCATGTCCTCTGGGACAGGTAAAACTGTCTGTTGCCGCATCATAAGTAAAATCCCAAGGCTTAAATTTATCGTTCTTTCCCTTGTATCGGGTATAGGGAAGGATGGGAATTCTGCTGTGTTCCAGAACTTTCTTTGCAATCCAAGGTGTTTTGTATCCGGCATCCATCGTTACAAACTTAACTTCGGGAAAACTGTTCGTTACCTGGTCGTATACTGCGTCCCATGCAGCACTATCGCTTACATTTCCAGCGGTTACCTCAACACCCAACACAAAGCCG
>ERZ1106915.774-NODE-774-length-38069-cov-88.373599_pt1 | contig 38069 bp, 22 predicted proteins | sample MGYA00403653_ERZ1106915 | MGnify/ENA primary metagenome ERZ1106915 (study PRJEB35170, sample SAMEA104062404) | human gut metagenome | biome: human gut; feature: human-associated habitat; material: faeces | place: Denmark | collected 2012-06-06 ... | reverse complement strand
CCTGCCAATCCAGACCGGCCAGTTCCAAGGCTTCACGGCTTGCAGGGGCATCCATAATGATACGGCCAAGGCCGTGCCAAGGGGTCTCACGGACAGAGAACATCGTTTCAACATTTGCGGGCATAGTAAAATCTCCTTTTCAGTGTACTGTGATCAATTGTTGTTTTCCATTTCTTCAGCGATGCGGACGAGGACTTCCACCAGGACGGTGCCAACCTCTTTGACGATTTCGGACCAAAAGTTCATAATGCTTTCTCCTTTCTGCGCAGCTGCGCTTTAAAATACGATGGTAATAATGATAGTGATGGTGCGGAATAACAAAATGCTCACCTCCAGACATAAAAAAGCCCCTGAGTCTTTCGACTCAGAGGCTTTGGATCATGATTATTATATCTGGGTGAAAAATGGGAATTTGAGAAAGCTAAAGAGAGGGTTTTATCATAAAAAATTATAATGCAGGACGAATTTGCGCTAAAAGGATCCGGTCCGCCGGAAGCCACGGAACAGAATCAAGTTCTTCTCTAGTCAGCCAGCGTGCAGCCTCGGCTTCTTTCAGCACCAGTTTGCCGGAGACTACCTCACACCAGAAACAGTCCATGGAAAGATGAAAGGTCGGATAATCGTATTCAATGGTGTCGATGAGGTTGCCTACCGCGATCTCGGTATCCAGTTCTTCCCGGATCTCTCGTTTCAGTGCCTGCTGCGGGGTTTCACCCGGCTCGATTTTGCCGCCTGGGAATTCCCATCCGCCCTTATATTCGCCGTAGCCGCGGGCGGTGGCATAAATTTTATGTTTCGTCTGAATATCGTCGCAGATCACGGCTGCAACAACGCGAATCATTTTCATGAAAATCTCCTGAATTATTTTTCATAATAGAGCGGACAACCCAGTTTTCTCAATTTGGATTCGATTGCTCCTGTAGAACGTTTTAGAATCAAAGAAATTCGTTTGACGCTGTTCCCCTGCTGGTGGAGCCGCAATAATTCACGTTCTTCTTTTTGCGACCATGCTGTTCCAGCGCGAGAATAACGCTCTGCCTTTTTGTTTCGAGGAAGAGACTTCAGATATTCAGCGGTAGATTCAATGGAGCAATGTTCCAATACGATTTTTAATGCTTCTTGAATTTCTTCCTGAGCACAACTATCATTTTCAGACAGAATCCAACCGGTTAAAGGATTAATACCTTTTGCAAGAGTTTCAATTATGGTGCGAGCCAGCATATCGTCCATAGTATGTTACCCCACGATCAATTTGTTGGTCTTTTTGAGGAACTTTGCAGGAATCGGGCGGTCCAGCTTCCATGTGATATTCATGGGGCGGGAGCCCTCGTGCTTCACATAGTTCACCGTGCCCAGATAGGTATACGCTCCTGCACCGCCAAAACGGGCATCTGCCTTGAACTCACGCACGAACAGCAACACCCGGCTTCCTTTTTCCCGGTGATGGATGTAGCGCTGCCCGGTGGCAGAGTTTTCGGCGGTGGTGCTCTGGCTCTGCCAGTGGAACAGGCTCTCGTTGATGGAATAATCCTTGTACATGGTGGTGGGCGAGTAATCCTTGTCTGCTTTGTTTAGGGTCACAAAGAATACGTCCAGCTGCTTTTCCGGTAGCCACTTCACGCCCTCGCGGACAGTGGCAGGCTTCAAAAAGTCCAGCGCTACTAGCAGCTGGTCGCGGGTATAGGTGCAGTGTAGGTCCAGCGGACAATCAAAGCCCACACTCACCGGCTCGTCGATAAAATCAATGCGGTCATATTGATACTGCAAAAGTGCCTGCAGTTCCCCCAGCAAAACGGGACTGTCCGAAAGTGCATACAGGTTATCGAGAACTTCTTCATCCTCCCAGCTTTCTGCAGTTTTGCCCCAGAGGGTCACATAAAACATTTGCAGCATCCGCTGCTCTACCGGCGGCAGGGCTGCAAAGTCGGTGTTATCCAATTTCGGCAGAAGCCCCAGCAAAAAACGAATTCACCTGCAGGAATTGATGACCGCAAAGCGTGCAAAGGCTTTAGTCATAGTTTCTTCCAAAGGTTCTGCAAAATCGGATGCCGCCCCTGCACGGACGCACAGTCTGCTGAAGCAGACCTTTTTGCTGTAGATGGCCCGGGGGTCGAGATGGTAGTAGTCGAGGAAGTTCCCAAGTGTCAGGGGCAGACCGGTATCCTCCGTGAAGGCAGTCGCCCGCGCCACAAGCCCAGAGGTGCGGTCATAGGAGGCGCTGATATTATCCAGCACATATTTTGCGGCAATTTTCTCTAACTGAATGTAGCAGCCCTTAGGTGCAGAGACAAAGCCCTCTTTGATCTCCCGGCTGACGCTGCGGGTAGTGTTGGAGAGCAGTGCTGCGAATTTCTCCTCAAAATTATACTTTTTGTTGGCCTGCCCGATGAAATCCAAAACGGTCAGGCAATCCTTGTTTTCTGCCAGACGTAAGCCACGCCCCAACTGCTGCAAAAACACGGTCAGCGACTCGGTAGGACGCAGGAACAGCACCGTGTTCACCTCGGGGACATCCACACCCTCGTTGTAAATGTCCACCACAAAGAGGAATCGGAGCTCCCCGGAAACCAGCCGCTGCTTGGCGGCGTTGCGCTCCTCGTCAGGAGAGTCGCCGGTCAGTGCCATAGACGGGATGCCGTGGGTATTAAAGTAGCGCGCCATAAATTGGGCATGAGCGATGGAAACGCAGAAGCCCAGACCCTTTACCTCGTCGATATCGGTGACATATTTCAGGATGGAGTTCACCACAAGGTCAGCGCGGCGCTCCGCCACCATGCCGCTGAGGGTGTACAGGTTGGACAATTCGTTTTTATCGTAGCCGCCGGTACGCCATTTCAGGCTGCTCAGATCTGCGGTGTCGGTGACGCCGAAATATTGGAAGGGACAAAGTAGTTTCCGGTCAATGGCCTCCGGCAGACGGATCTCGGCGGCAATGCGCCCGCCGAAATAGTCCAGAACGCTTTTGCCGTCCATACGTTCCGGGGTGGCGGTCAGTCCAAGCAGGATCTTCGGCTGGTAATATTCCAACAGCTTCTGATAGGTGGGTGCAGCCGCATGATGGAACTCGTCTACAACGATGTAATCGTAAAAATCTGCTGCCGTTTTGGCGGCAAGCTCCTGAGAATTGAAGGTCTGGATGGAAACAAACAGATGGTCGATGCTGTCGGCTCTGTGACTGCCCACATATAGTTCACCGAAATTGGCATCCTTCAGTACCGCCCGGAAGGTGTACAGGCTCTGCTTCAGGATCTCCTCCCGGTGTGCCACAAACAGTAGACGGCAGGGCTGCCCCGGATGCTGCCTGCAGAAGCGCTTGTAATCCAGTGCAGAGATCACAGTTTTGCCGGTGCCGGTGGCAGCGACCACCAAATTGCGATTATACCCCCGAACGGTGCGCTCGGCATCCAGTCGGTCCAGGATTTCCTGTTGGTAGGAATAGGGCAGGATATCCAGGGTATAGATCCCGCTGTGGTCGGCCTCGCTGTATTTTTCGGCTTTCAGAGCACGGGCCAGCCGCTCCCGCTGCCCTTCATCATAGTACTCGAACTCATTGGAGTTCCAATAGCTTTCAAAGGTGGCTGCGATCTTTTCAATGGTCTCCGGCAGGTCCTTTCGGGTCACCTTGACGTTCCATTCCAGACCGCTGGAAATTGCCGCATTGGACAGGTTGGAGGAACCTACATACGCCGTAGTAAAACCGGTGTCCCGGTAAAACACATAGGTCTTTGCGTGGAGCCGGGTACGCTTGGTGTCGTAGCTCACCTTGATCTTCGTATTGGGCAGTGCGTGCAGCTCCTCGATGGCTTTCACGTCCGTAGCGCCCATATAAGAGGTGGTGATGATGCGCAACTCACCGCCGCTTTGCGCAAACTGCTGCAGCTCGTCCATGATGAGGCGTAAGCCGCTCCACTTGATAAAGGAGACCAGCATATCAATACGGTCGGCGGAAACGATCTCCTTTTTCAGCTCCGTGTACATCTGCGGCTCATGGATAGCGCCGGTAAACAGGGAACTTTGCGCGATAGAGGTCTCCGGGCGGTCAAGGTCTTTTGCGCTTTTTCCCGTAGCAAGGCGCGGGTCGTTCTGCTGCAAAAGCGCAAGAAGCTGCTCTGCCCGTTGGTCAACACCGAGCGCGGCAAAGTCAGCTTCCTGTGTGGTGTTCTGGATGGTGGTCACGATCTGGTTTGCCAGCTGGATCTGCGCTTCGATGCCGCCGCCGTTGTCCTGTACATTCTCAAGGCCCTTCTGCACCACGTCGGTCAGATACTGCGCCAGCACCTTGGCAGCCTCTGCAGTGTCGATAGGCGCAGTGGACTTGCGGGCTTCCTAGATCTCTGCAAGCTCGCGGTTCAGTGCGTTATTGATGACCTGTTCATACAGACCGGGGTAGAGCATAGGTGCACTTCCTTACCGTTTTCTTTTATTATAGCGCCCGTTAGAAGAATATTCAATGATCGAGGGTATGAGATATGCTTTGCGATTCTCTACCACTTAGATCAGGGTGACGACTCGCATGATGTCAGCCTTGCGCAGTTTGCCACAACAATGCATCCTTTCAGTCGGTATTCAGCCAATTTTAGCTCTAGTTAAACATGAACGTTATCGGGAAGAAAACAACAGCATTTATATTTCGAACAATAGGAGCGGAACCTTGAAAAGAGACTCCACGCTTATTGTTGAACGAGTGGGAAAGGTGTATTTGACATAAAAAACCATTCCGAGATTTGTAAGACCTTTGCATTGATTTCGTTCGTTTGTTGGAGTAAAATAAAAATGGTTTGTTATAGACCGCCACCATCCGTGAATGAACGATGTTGAGGGTTACTATGGAATACGTATCAATTAAACAAATCTCTGAAAAATGGGGCATTTGTGCAAGACGAGTGCAGACCTTGTGTACAGAAGGCCGCATCGAAGGAGCACAGCGTGTTGGGCACCAGTGGATCATTCCTGCAGATGCTCCAAAACCAAAAGATGCTAGAGTAAAGAGCGGAAAATACATTAAATCGAAGAATGAAAATGGAGAAGATATAGATGAACAGAAAACCATATAGTGCAGGAGCCGTGAAATTTTCATTCTGGTTTATTGAGTTTCGGAAAACGGTCCAGTTGCTGGCAGAGGGCAAGAGCTTTTCGGAAATAAAACTGCTAAACGAGCAAGAGAATATTTACAGTGCATCCACAAAGGCACGGGCACAGATGATCTACTCTACCGTTACGGCGCGCATAAAGATGCTGCACCCCAGCTTTTACCCGGTTTTCCTGAGCAGCGATATTGCAACGCAGAAGATGTTTGCGCTGGTAGCGGCACTTGCACACGATACGCTTTTCTTTGACTTTGTGTACGAAGTTGTGCGGGAAAAGATGATCCTTGGAGTGGACGAACTGACTGATGCGGACATTCGGGTGTTCTTCAAGGACAAGCAGGCGCAAAGCGAGAAAGTAGCAGCCTTTCAGGACTACACGCTGCATCGGCTGGGAGCGGCATACAAAACGCAGCTCTACGAGGCAGGAATGCTGGACGGAAACAAGGGCAGCTCACGCAAGATCCTGCGCCCGATTTTGGACATTGCGCTGGAACGCTGGCTGCAAGACAATGGATATGCCATTATGGTCAATGCGCTTACGGGGGTAAGATAAGATGGAAACTGTGAATGGATGCCTGAGCGACCGGCTGGATGAGATGGAAGCGGCAATCCGGAAAACGTCCTTCCGCAAGGGAACCGGCAGAGCCAACGAGGTGAACTACTGGGTTTTCGACTATCCACCGGAAAAAGAGCTGGAAGTTCGTGCTCGAATCGAGTATATGAAAGGCAAAAATGCCCGTGGCGATGATGACTTTGATCTGGTGGTATTTGATCTCTACGATGTCATCATTGATTTTCTGGAGAAGAAGCGCTTTTTGGAAAAGTGTTATGACCTTGAAAAGAAAAACGGGATGGAGCGGATCACCAAAGCGGTTACCAACGCCATGAAGATCAATGACAACGACAGCCTCATCGTGCAGTATATCAAGGAACATACGCCGGAGAACGCCATCGTGTTTTTGACGGGTATCGGAAAGTGCTATCCGATTTTGCGGTCCCATAAGGTTCTGAACAACCTGCATCAGGCATTTGTCCGCTGCCCGGTCGTAATGTTCTTTCCGGGCACCTACAACGAACAGGAACTGATCTTGTTCAACGAGATCAAGGACGATAACTATTACCGGGCATTCCGGCTGGTGAAATAAAGGGAGGATACAGTAGCTATGCAGATCAAGGAAATGTTCCGTAAGGAGATCGACCGTGAACTTCAGGGTGTTATCGTAGTCGGTCAGGGCGCAGAGACCAATGTTGCACAGGAACTGGAAGAGTATGTGGTGACTCGTGAACTGCAGCGGCACTTTGCGGATTTTTTTGCGGCTTATAAAAAAGGTATTCTGGGCACCACACCGAAAATGGGTGTATGGATCTCCGGCTTCTTTGGAAGCGGTAAATCTCACTTTCTGAAGATCCTGTCCTATCTGCTGGAAAACAAGCAGGTGGGCGATAAGCACGCACTGGATTTCTTCATCGACGATAAAAAGATCACGAACCAGATGGTTCTGGCAGATATGAAGTTGGCAGCAGACACGCCAACGGATGTGATCCTGTTCAATATCGACTCCAAAAGCGAATCCAACAGCAAGGAGAACAAGGATGCCATCGTGAACGTGTTCCTGAAGGTGTTCAACGAGATGCAGGGCTTCTGCGGCTCCATGCCCTACCTTGCGGACCTGGAACGCCACCTTGCTGAGGCGAACCAGCTTGCTGCGTTCAAGGAAAAATTTGAGGATGCCTATGGCGATGCGTGGGAGGATTCCCGGCAAGACTTTGATTTTATTCAGGACACCGTTGTGGAGGTTCTGGTGGAAATGGGCTTTATGAGCGAGCCCGCCGCCCGCAACTGGTGCGAAAAGGCAACGGAGCCCTACCAGATCAGCATCGAAGACTTTGCCAAGCGTGTGAAGGCTTATCTGGATAAGAAGGGCAGCAACCACCATGTTGTCTTTTTGGTGGATGAGATCGGTCAGTATATCGGCGATGACTCCAAGCTGATGCTGAACCTCCAGACTGTGACCGAGGAACTGGGCAAGGAATGTCAGGGCAAGGCGTGGGTCATTGTGACCTCTCAGCAGGATATCGACTCCATCACCAAGGTGAAGGGCAACGATTTCTCCAAGATTCAGGGCCGCTTTGATACCCGTCTGTCTCTGTCTTCCGCAAACGTGGATGCCGTTATCAAAAAACGTATTCTGGAAAAGACCGACACCGCAGCCCAGAGCCTGCGGCTGATCTACGACCAGAAGGGCACCATCATCAAGAACCTCATTGTTTTCAACGACGGTGTGGAGAAAAAGCTGTATGCCAATGCGGAGGATTTTGCAGAGGTGTACCCCTTTGTGCCCTATCAGTTCAACCTTCTGGCAAGTGTGCTGACCAGCATCCGTACCCACGGTGCATCCGGTAAGCATCTGTCCGAGGGCGAGCGCTCCATGCTGGCACTGTTCAAAGAATCTGCCATGCAGCTGATGAACGAAGAAACCGGTGCCATTGTGCCGTTCCATAAGTTCTACGATGCGCTGGAAAACTTCCTTGACCACAGCCACAGCAGCGTGATCATTCGTGCCTACGATAACAGCTACATCAACCCGGAAAAGAAGGAAAGAGACGTCTTTGCCATCAACGTGCTGAAGACCCTGTTCCTGATCAAATATGTGGTGGAGATCGAGGCAAATGTGGACAACATCACCAGCCTGATGATCTCCAACATCGACGATGACCGCCTTGCCCTGAAAGCAGAGGTGGAGGAAGCCCTGAAGGTGCTGATGCGCCAGATGTTGATCCAGAAAAACGGCAGCGTCTATGTGTTCCTGACCGATGAGGAGCAGGAGATCAACAACGAGATTGAAAAAGAAAACGTGGAGATGCCGGAAGTCCTCACGAAGATCGCTGAGATGATCTTTGAGGACATCTTCCCCAGCAAAAAGTACCAGTACCCGGCATTCGGCGGACGGTACACCTTCCCGTTCAACCAGATGGTGGATGACCGCCCCTACAAGGCAAATCAAAGCTACGATATCGGGCTGCGTGTGCTGACCCCGTGGTATGAGGGCGGCGTGGAGGACTCTACCCTGCGGATGATCTCCGGGCAGGGCAAGGAAGTGCTTGTGGCACTGCCCAACGATGACTCCTTCCTGACCGAAATGCGCGCCTACCTGAAGATCGAGCGCTTCCTGCGCAAAAACACCTCGGTACAGCTTGCAAAGTACGAGGCCATCAAGGAAGCAAAGAGGGTGGAGATGCGGGAACGCAACAGCAACGCCAAGCTCTACCTGACCGAGGCACTGAAGGATGCTACCATCTATGTAAACGGTGATGTGCTGCGTACCTCCGGCAAGGAAGTGAACAGCCGCATCAACGAGGCAATCGGTCGTCTGGTGCGGACGGTCTACCATAAACTGTCCTACATTACCGCCCCCATGGGCGAGACCGACATCCGCAAGCTGTTCCGCAGTAGCAACCAGCTCTCCCTCACCTTGGAGGACAGCTCTGAGGCAAATGTCCATGCGCTGGACGACGTGCTGCAATTTATCGGCGGCAACTCCCGGATGCACATGAAGACCTCCATGAAAACCATCAAGGATCGGTTCATGAAAGCTCCCTACGGCTTTGTGGAGGACGATGTGCAGTGGCTGGTGGCACGGCTGTTCAAACGGGGCGACCTTGCCTTTACGGTGAACGGCGAAAGTGTGAACGCCAACAATCGCACCGAGGAAGAGCTTGTGGGCTACATCACCAAAAAGCAGTTTGTGGACAAGCTGCTGATGGAAGTCCGTGTCCGGGTGCCGGAAAAGCAGAAAAAGGCTGTCCGCACCATTATGAAGGAGCTGTTCAACGTGACCCCGACCGCAGAGGACGAGGACACCATGATGAGCGAGTTCCGGCGCTATTGCGAGCGCACCATCACCTCCATCGACCGTCTGGAGCCCCGGTATCAGCTTTACGCCTATCCCGGCAGACAGGTCCTTGCCGAGGGCAAAAAGCTAATGGGCAGCCTGCTGCAGATCAACGCTCCGCTGGAATTTTTCAAGGAAGTCAGCGACGGGCAGGATGAGCTGCTGGATTTTGGTGAGGATTTTGAGCCGGTGCAGAAATTCTTCAGCCCAAACAGCGAGCAGGAGCAGATCTTCCGCCGTGCACTGGATATGCTGGGCATTTACGATGACAGCAAGACCTATATCGTGAACACCGCACTGGAAGATGTTGTCCGGCAGATGCGCAGCATCGTGGGCATGAAAACACCCTACCGTGAGATCCCCAAGCTGCCGGAGCTGCGGGAAAAGTTCATGTCCCTGTACAACGAGATTCTGGAGGAGCAGTCGGCACCGGTGGTAAAAGCCATCAAGGACGACCGCAACCGTGTGCTGGAGGTGCTGAATGACAAGCCCTACAAGGACGCAAAGCACCGTGGCTACATGGAGCGGTTCGAGGAGCTGTTGGACGGTGCTGTGCACTGCAACAATGTGTCGGTGGTGCGCAGCTATCAGGATAAGTCCGATGCGCTGAAGATCCGCCTGCTGGACGAGATGGTAGACGAGGACAACCGCTTGGCACAGCAGGCACTTGCACAGGCAGAAGCAGAGCAGCAGCGTCTTGCAGAGGAAGCCCGCAAGCGTGGCGAGACTGTCACCGTGCCGCAGCCGAAGGTCCAGCAGCCTGCCGTCAAGGTGCGTCCCACCAAAAATCTCTCTATCAAAACGGTGGCACGGGCAGCGTCCTGGCGGTTGGAAAGCGCAGCGGATGTGGATAAATATCTGGATGCCCTGCGGCAGAGCCTACTGAAGGAACTTGCCGATGATTCGATCGTGAACGTGGAACTGTGAGGAAAATCTGGATATGTCTGAAATGTCGTTCAAAATCAACATGGAATGTGACAGTGATGGGTATGTTACGTTTGAATGTCCTTTTTGCGGTTCAACCTTTGGACTTCGTGCAGATGAAGTTAAAACAGAAGACGGTATGATTGATGAATTGTTTTGTCCCTACTGTGGTTTAACGAAGGACACAAATGCCTTTTGGACGAAAGAAGTTTTACAGCAGATCAACGATATAGCAAGTAATTATATGGCTGAACAGCTGAATAAGCTATTTGGAAATATGGTGAGAGACACAAATCGTCAACATGGAATTATAAAGATGCGCTACACGCCACTGAAAAAAGTTGGGATTTCGGAATTGCGCAATAACGATGGTGCAGAAGTTCCATTTGAGTGTGATTGCTGTAATCGGCATGTAAAAGTTCTTTATGATGCAGGTGAATCAATGATTTACTGCCCATATTGTGGGGTTAATGTATGAGCGAACTGAAACAATTAAAACTTTTGAGTCTAGACTTCCGTAGAAAGTCTAGTCAGCTATTAAACAGCGATCAACATGATGCAGATGTCAATCTGTGTCGATTTGTTGATTTTATTGAAAACACTCCTATGCTCCATAATATAGTACATGATGTGGTAGATGTGACAGAGTTTGATTTTAAAGAGTGCTTTCTAATTGATGGTGGAAGTTGGATTGGAATACAAGTGCCTATTGATGAGAAAAAGCATATTAAGGCAATGTATGACTATGCAAACTACATTGCGAATTCTGAAACAGAAAGCATCGTATATCAGGCACAGAGATACCCTTGTAGTAGTAGTAAATGGTCAGAAATTATACAGAATTATTTGAATGATGCTATAAAACCACTGATTGATTTCATTAACGATAGTATCTCAAAGGAGATTATTCTTATGCAACAAGAGGAAAATGCCGTTTCTATGACTCAAAATATTGGAACTGTAAATGGCAATGTGGTTCAGCAGCAACATGGAAATGTTAATATTACCAATCAAACCGGCATTTCCAGTGAGGATTTGAATGGCCTGATTGAGAAAATCATGGCCTCTCTGCCTGAAATCAAGGATGTTGACACTGAAGAAGTGGACAGTGTAAAGGATGATCTCGAATCATTGCAGGAGCAGATTCAGTCTCCCACACCTAAAAAGAACCGGATGCAGAAAGCCTTAAATGGCGTTCAGAAATTCTTTAGCGATTTTGGCATGAAAGTGGCAGTTACAGTAGCAGCAAAAGTGGTTACCAGCCAAGATTGGACTGCACTGATCCAACAAGCACAACTGTTTATCGGAAACTTATAATTTGAGGATGGAATGATGAACAAAACAGCCATTAAAAACTTTGCCATCTGGGCACGGAACAAGTTGATCGCTGACATCTGCTACCGTGCTGGACTGATGGGCATTACCGAAAAGGGCATTGCAGACCCCCTGCCCCAGAGCACGCTGGATGCCCAGTTCTACGATATTGGTGCAGCGGAGCCCTATCTGGTGGCAGGCGAGGCCATCAAGCAGCGGCGGCAGCTGGTTGAGGTGATCCGGGATAAGGAAAAAGACTCTGACTACCGGACTGCCTATCAGTATGTTATGGAGGAGGTTGCCTATACATGGTTCAACCGCCTGATCGCTGTGCGGTTCATGGAGGTCAACGACTATCTGCCCTCCCACCTGCGGGTGCTTAGCTCCGAGAGCGGCAAGGTGGAGCCGGATCTGGTCACCACCCCCTTTGATGCCGAGCTTTCCTTTACCGCCGAGGAAGAAGCCCAGATCATCCAATGGAAGCAGGATAACAAGCTGGACGAGCTGTTCCGCTTTTTGTTCATCAAGCAGTGCAATGCGCTGAATGAGATCCTGCCCGGTCTGTTTGAAAAAACCACCGATTACACCGAAGTCCTGCTGAACCTTTCGGTGGTGGATCAGGAGGGCGTGGTGTACAAGCTGACCCACGATATCCCGGAAAAAGACTTCAACATCGAGCAGGGCGGTCAGGTGGAGATCATCGGCTGGCTGTACCAGTACTACAACACCGAGCCCAAGGCGGCGGCATTTGCCAAAAACGGCAAGATCACCAAAGAGGAAATCCCGGCGGTGACCCAGTTGTTCACCCCGGACTGGATCGTCCGCTACATGGTGGAAAACAGCCTTGGCCGCCTGTGGGTGGAGGGTCACCCGGACAGCGACCTGCGGAAGAACTGGAAGTATTATCTGGACGAAGCCCCGCAGGAGCCGCAGGTGCAGGCAAAGCTTGCAGAAATTCGTAAAGAGTACGCCGCCCTGAACCCGGAGGACCTGACCCTCATCGACCCCTGCATGGGTTCCGGCCATATTCTGGTGTACGCCTTTGACGTGCTGATGCAGATTTATACCAGCGTGGGCTACTCCGAGCGGGATGCCGCCAAGAGCATTCTGGAACACAACCTCTACGGTCTGGACATTGACGACCGTGCCTATCAGTTGGCATACTTTGCTGTAATGATGAAGGCACGGCAGTACAACCGCCGCATCCTCAACGGCGAAAACACCTGCCACGTCCATGCCATTCAGGAAAGCAACAATATCAAACGGGCTCACCTCAAGTTCTTTGGGGCGGGCCTTTCGGACTCGGAAAAGAACACTGCAAAAATGCAGCTGGAAGGCCTGCTGGACATCCTCACCGATGCCAAGGAGTACGGCTCCATCCTCAATGTGCCGGAGTATAACTGGGCATTGCTGCGCCGGTTTGTGGGCGGCATTGACGATGAGGTGCAAATTTCGCTGGAAAGTGCCGGTGTGGAGGAGACTGCCGAGGAACTGAAAAAGCTCATCGACCTTGGCGAAACCATGGCACGGAAGTATTGGGTCACCTGCACCAATCCCCCCTATGCCGGAACCAGCAACCTGAGCGCACGGGTCAATAATTTTGTCAAAAAGAACTACCCTGACAGCAAAGCTGACCTGTTTGCCGTGTTTATTGAACGCTGCCGTGCCATGACCGCCAACAATGGTTTTCAGGCGATGATCACTCAGCAAGCATGGATGTTTATTGCGAGCTATGAAAATTTTAGAAAAAAACTACTGAAATGTAGCATCGTTAATATGACACATTTGGGGGCGCATGCATTTGACGAAATACAAGGCGAGGTAGTACAAACGGTGTCGTTTGTTCTGAATAATAACTATATAGGCGGCTATAAAGGCTCATATGTGCGACTTTTGGATGAGAAAAATGAGAACGCCAAAAGACTTGCTTTTCTTCAAAAAAAAGAAGGTATCATACTCGAACAAAATATGTTTGCCCAAATTCCACGGTACGAATATGTTTATTGGGCAAGTGAGGCTTTGATTGCAGATTTTAAGAAGTATAAAAAAGTTCGAGATTTTTGTACAGTTCGTAACGGTTTAACAACTGGTGACAATGACAGATTTTTGAGAATTTGGTTTGAAATCGATAGTAGGAAAACAAACCAAAAATGGTTTCCTTGCAACAAGGGTGGAACATTTCGTAGATGGTATGGCAATAGGGATTATTTAATCAACTGGGAAGACAATGGATATGATTTGAAACATTTTTATGATGTTAGGACGAAAAAACTCAGATCGACATTAAGAAATATTGATTTTAACTTTAGAAAATCTATAGTTGTAGGACATGTAGCGTCTGGAGATTTGCCTTATAGGCTTGTTAATTGCGGAGCAATTTCGGAAAGTGCGGTGAATAGTATTTACGCACTTTCCGACAATGTGAATTTGGAATATTTGTTAGGTGTTTTTAACTCAAAGCCATGCAATTATATTTCAAATATGCTTAGCCCAACGCTTGGAATATCTCCAGAGGATGTTTTAAATATTCCCGTGCCAGTAACCGATGAATTGAATATAGAAGAAACGGTAAATGAAAATCTTCAGCTTTCAAAAAATGACTGGGATTCCTTTGAAAACTCTTGGGACTTTACTACCCACCCCCTTGTGTACTTGAGCAAGGGACTGTGGGAGCAAACCAATGTTGCTTGCATGATGGAGCATTACTATAGCTACCTGCCGGAGGTAAGCTGCCCGCTGGAAATTTGCTATTTGCTGTGGCAGGGCCAGTGCAAAGAGCGCTTTGAAAAGCTGAAAGCCAACGAGGAAGAACTGAACCGCATTTTTATTGATATTTACGGTTTGCAGGATGAACTGACCCCGGAAGTGGAAGAGAAAGATGTGACCGTGCGCAAAGCCGACTTGCAGCGAGACATCAAGAGCCTGCTGAGCTATGCAGTGGGCTGTATGTTTGGCCGCTACTCGCTGGATGTGCCCGGGCTTGTGCTGGCTGGCCAGCCCTTTGAAGAGAAGTTTGTCCACGCCAGCAATGCTGTGACCGGAACTGGTGTTTTGGGTGCACCGGGTCTGCTGCGTGCGCCGGGCGCACTGTACCTCCGCACCGAGGATGGCGTAAAACAGTGCACCTTTGCCCCGGATGTGGACAACGTGATTCCTATTACTGATGAGGAGTATCTGGAGGACGATATCATTGCCCGCCTGTGCGACTGGCTGAAGGTGGTGTACGGTGCGGATACGCTGGAAGCAAACCTGGATTACATTGCCAAGGCACTGGGCAATAAGGGCACCACCAGCCGGGAGGTCATCCGCAATTACTTTGTGAATGACTTTTTCAAGGATCACTGCCAGACCTACTCCGTCACCGGCTCCGGCAAGCGCCCCATCTACTGGCTGTTCGACAGCGGCAAGCAGAATGGCTTTAAGGCACTGGTCTACCTCCACCGCTACACCCCGGATACCATCGGCACCCTGCGTGTGGACTATCTGCACAAGATGCAGCGTGTGTATGAATCCGAGATCAACCGGATGCAGGATATGATGGACCACACCACCAACGCCCGGGAAGCCGCTGCCGCCTCCAAGCGCAAGGACAAGCTGACCAAGCAGTTGAAGGAGTGCCGGGACTACGACGAAAAGATCAGCCATCTGGCACTTTCCCGCATTGCGCTGGACCTCGACGACGGCGTAAAGGTGAACTACCGCAAACTCCAGACCGCCGCCGATGGCCAGTTCTACGAGGTGCTGGCGGATAGCAAGAACATCATGGCGAAAGAGAAAAAATAATAGTGGGTTAGAGGAATTGGCCTATGGATATGATTTTTAAGGATTTGAGGGAATTTGAGAAAAAATATGATGAAAAAGCCATAATGGCCTTACATCAAACTCAATGCGCATGCGGAAAATGTCGAGAAATGGATTTTACTGATGTAAGGGTTACCATAGGCGCAGTTCATATTGAAATACCAGAGTGCCCAGTTATGAAATGTCCAGCGTGCGGGGAAATGCAGCTTTGCCCAATAATTCCAGCAGAAATCTATAAAGCATATGATAAAACGCGGAAAAATGGAAATTTTTGTAAGCTAACAATGAGGAACAATAGACGATTTGAATGGGCACATGCATTGAACTTGCAATACGATTCTAGAGATTTGTGCATCCCAGGATTAAATGTTGATCTCGACCCAATGCACCCAGCAGGCTACTCTTGCCCAGTGTTTTTTAAGAAAAAAATATTGGGTGCATTTTACAATGATGACGATTATGTGCTTGATTTCTTCTCTGAGAGTTATGGATGTATTGCAAAAAAGGGAACAGATGGGTTTGAGTATGATTGGTTGGTTCACTTTGGTATTAACAAAAATGATCGAGTCATAATGTTTCTTGGTGATCTAGACGCAATTGATAAAGAGGAAACGGCGGCATATCTTCTTAAAAGCTACAATATCGAGTCGGATCATTGCGTCGTTGACACTGAACTGTATCGGGCACAAATGTATTGCGTTCCAAGTGAGCCAATTATTGAAAAAAGGATTCTAATATTGAAGGATTCCTTTTATCAGCGTATACAAAAGAAATATGGCATCAGCTTATTTCACTTACAGAGCGAGTGTGAGGAGAAAAAGAAGCGTTTGCAAAAGCCTTTGCATTATACCGAAAAAGAAATTAGTACAAATATAGATTTAATGGACGGAATCCTTAACGAAGGCATTGATAGTGGAGAGCTTAAAAGGCTTTATAAAACGTTTTATGATGTAAACCCACCTGAAGACATTGAGACTCAGACTAGAAAGATTCTTGAAAAAATAATCGCATACAAAGATGAGGAAGCAAGTCGGATTATTGGCCCATTATATGCGTTGAATGATTTGAGAAACTATTTCTCTCATTTGTTATCGCAAAAAAAGATGAATAAATTCAAGGAAAATGCGTTGAAAACACTCGGACTCTCTGATTTTGAGGACTATAAAAAACTTTATGATACGCTGATAGAAAGACTTTATAAACTTTATCAATATTTGAATATTATAGATTGGTAAGAGAAAACTTATATGGCTGAATTAAACCTAAAACAAATCATAGACCGCCTGAATGCGGAATTTACCGGTGACACCCGCAAGCTGGTGTTCTGGTACGATGACAAGGCAGACTTTGCCGAGGATATGGAGAATGTAGAACTGGAAAATGCGAAGATCTACCATCTCCAGCCAGATAACCAGTTCTATACCAAATACTTTCTGGAACGGGTGGACACCACCACCAATTACCTTGTCTACGCCCCGTTCCCCAAGCCCGATGTGCGGGAAAACCACTTGGAGGACACCCTGCTGTACTCCCGACGGTTCTTTGCCGACCGTGCCTCACTGCTGTCGGTAGACCTTGGCATTGAGGAAAAGTATAAGCCTATCCTCGAAAAGCACATCAAGTTCTTTGCCGATAAAAAGCGCACCCAGCGGTTCTACGATCTGGAGATCGAGAATTTTAACGAGGAAAACATCCTCACCGGGCTGCTCAGCGCCATCTGCAAAGCACGCACCTGCTCCTTTGAGGAGGTGGTGCGGATTGTGCTCACCGAGAGCAGCCTGTCGGAAAATGCCTACTTGCAGCAGTTTGAACAGTACGATCTGCTGCCGTCCTTCTGGCGGCTGTGCGAGCAGCATTTCGGCTATACGGACGTAAAGCCTACGCTGGAACGGCTGCTGGTGACCCTTTTCGTCACCTATACCGCCCGCTATGTGCAGACGGAGCTACCCGCGGCGTGGAAGTCCTTTGTGTCCTACAAGGCAGGCAACATCATTGCCTTCCTCGACAGCCTGATGAACAGCGTCCTCTACCGGGATAAGTACGATGAACTTTCGGATCATGTGGCAAAGGGGCTGAACGTCTATCAGGCGTTCTCCGGCTGCCGTGCCGATGATCTGGTGGAGTGCGATACCTTCCTTGCAGTGGATCAGGTGCTGGTCAAGTGGCTGATGGGGCGGCTCCTTGCCGAGGATACCGGGGCAAAGCTCAACGAGCTGACCATCCCGGAGGTGTGCGAAAAGCGTGCCAAGATGCACTTTGGCAGAAAGACCGACAAGACCTACCAGTTGCTGCAAAGCGCCTATTGCATGGTGCAGGCGGCAAACTATCGCAGCGCCGAGGGCTTCAAAGCCATTGTGGACCGGTATCTGTCCGCAGATCATCAGATAGACCAGCAGTACCGGAAGTTCTACTTCTATTACGACAAGCTGGAAAACACCGAAACCTTTGAGCCGCTGCGGGAACTGGTGGAGAACATCTACACCAACGAATATCTTGCCACCCTTCTCCCGGCATGGAACGAGGGGCTCCGGCAGGAGGAAGCTTTGGCAGTGCTGCCCTTGCAGCGAGATTTCTACAACGCCAACCTGCGCTACGCCAAGGAGCGTACCGTGGTCATTATCTCCGATGCCATGCGGTATGAGGTAGGGCAGGAGCTTTTTGCCCGGATGCAGGATGACCCCAAGTGCTCGGCGCAGTTGAGCGTGCAGTTGGGCGTGCTGCCCTCCTACACCCGGCTGGGCATGGCTGCGCTTCTCCCGCACCGCACGCTGGAAATGACCGATGACTTTCAGGTTCTGGTGGATGGCACCCTCTGCGATACGCTGGCAGGGCGTCAGCAGGTGCTGCAAAGCTATGTGCCGGACAGCGTCTGCATCCAGTTTGACGAGATCAAGAGTATGAAGGTGGCAGACCTGCGGGATGTCCTCACCAAGCGGCAGGTCATCTATGTGTACCACAACCAGATCGATGCCCGTGGCGACAAGCCCAACACCGAGGATGAGGTGTTCAATGCCTGTGAGGAAGCCGTGCAGGAGATCATGGATCTGATCCGCCGCATCAATGGCAGCGGAAACACCCATCACTTTATCGTAACGGCAGACCACGGCTTTATCTATAAGCGGGATAAGCTGTCCGAGAGCGAGAAGATCGCAGGCAAGAGCATGGAAAATGCCTTTGTTAACCGCCGCTTTGTGGTGTCCGCTGCTCCGCTTCAGGATGACGGCATCGGGCACATGAGCATGGGCGCAGTACTGGGCAATCAGGATGCCAAGGTGGTTTCCTACCCGGTCAGCAGCAACGTGTTCAAGGTTGCTGGCGGCGGTGCCAACTACGTCCACGGCGGCTCCTCGCCGCAGGAGATGCTGGTGCCAGTGCTGGATATCAAGATGGAGCGTGGGCATCAGGAGACCAAGAATGCAGAGATCGCACTGGTCAGCATTCTCCACAAGATCACGAACTTGATCACCTCCATGGATTTTGTCCAGTCGGAAGCCGTCAGCGATACTGTGAAACCGGCAAAGTACCGGGTGTTCTTTATCTCGGAGGACAACGAGAAGATCTCCAACGAAAACACCTATGTGGCAGACAACCGGGAGCTCAGCGCACAAAAGCGCATTTTCCGGCTGCGTTTTACCTTTAAGAACAAGAAGTACGACAAGGATAAGCAGTATTATCTTGTGGTCTATGATGAGGATACAGGTCTGGAACAGTGGCGGCATCCGGTGATGATGGATATTGCCTTTGCAGACGATTTTGGCTTTGGATTCTAACAAAAAGGAAGGCAGGTACACCGTATGCTAATGATGGATCAGGCAGCAGAGGGAAACCGGGAAGAACTGCGCCGGAAACTGCGGGAAAACTTTGATGGTCGTATCGTCCGTAAGGATCTGACCAAAAAGATCAAGGAAGGTGCCAACGTACCGGTCTATGTGCTGGAGTTTCTGCTGGGGCAGTATTGCAGTTCGGACGATGAGGAGATCATCGAGCAGGGCGTGCAGAACGTAAAGCATATTCTGGCGGACAACTTTGTGCGCCCGGATGAGGCGCAGAAGGTGCTTTCTCAGTTGCGTCGGAACGGCAGCCACACCATTATCGATATGGTGACCGTGCATCTGGATATCAAGAAAGACTGCTTCTTTGCAGAGTTTTCCAATCTGGGGCTCTCCAATGTGCCCATTACGGATGACTACCCGGAAAAATTTGACCGTTTGCTTTGTGGTGGTATCTGGTGCATCGTCCAACTGGAATATGAATCCGAGGGTGACAGTACCTTTGGTATGGAAGATCTTGACAGCGAACCCCGGCAGAAAAAGCAGAAGGATGTTTCGCCTATCAGCATCCGCAAGCTGACCCCCATCCAGATGCCCCATATCGACATTGAGGAAGTGCGCGCTGGACGTAAAGCCTTCACGCAGGACGAGTGGATGGATGTAATGCTGCGTTCTTGCGGTTATGAGCCGGAGCAGTTGAACCAGCGGGAGAAATGGCTCCTTTTGGCTCGTATGTTGCCGCTGGTGGAGAACAACTTCAACCTCTGCGAGCTTGGTCCTCGCAGCACCGGTAAATCCCACATCTATAAGGAAATCAGCCCTAACAGCATTCTGGTGTCCGGTGGACAAACGACTGTGGCAAACCTATTCTATAACATGGGACGAAAGACCGTTGGTTTAGTGGGTCTGTGGGACTGTGTGGCTTTTGATGAGGTTGCTGGTATCAAGTTCAAGGACAAAGACGGCATCCAGATCATGAAGGACTATATGGCTTCCGGTTCCTTTGCCCGTGGCAAAGAGGAAAAGGCAGCCTCGGCCTCGATGGTCTTTGTGGGAAATATTAACCAGAGTGTGGATGTGTTGCTAAAAACCTCCAGCTTGTTTGACCCGTTCCCGCCTGAAATGGGAACAGACACAGCATTTTTGGATCGCTTGCATTGTTACATTCCCGGCTGGGAAATCCCAAAATTCCGCCCGGAGCATTTCACCAACGACTACGGCTTCATCACGGATTATCTTGCTGAGTTTATCCGGGAACTGCGTAAGGAACAGTACGGCGATGCACTAGATAAGTATTTCCGCCTTGGTAAAAATCTGAATCAGCGTGATACGATTGCAGTGCGTAAGATCGTAGGCGGCTATGTAAAGCTGCTGTATCCGGACGGTGAGTTTACCAAAGAGCAACTGGAGGAGATCCTTGTCTTTGCACTGGAAATGCGCCGTCGTGTGAAAGAGCAACTGAAAAAGCTGGGTGGCATGGAGTTCTATGATGTGAATTTCAGCTACATTGATCTGGATACCTTTGAAGAAAAGTTTGTGTCAGTTCCCGAACAGGGTGGCGGTAAGCTTATCCCAGATGGAATGTGCAATCCGGGACAGATCTACACTGTTTCGCGTGGAAAAAGCGGCATGATCGGTGTGTTCCGGTTGGAAAGCCAGATGTTGCCGGGCAGCGGAAAGTTTGAACGCACCGGTCTTGGCAGCGACCGTGACTGCAGAGAATCCACCAACACAGCCTTCAACTTCCTGAAAGCAAATGGAAACCGCATCAGCGGTGGCATCAGCACGGCATCTAAGGACTACATCATCAACTATCAGGATCTTCAGGGCATCGGTATGACAGGAAAGCTGGCACTGCCCACCTTGATTGCATTGTGCAGCATTGCCCTTGGTCGTCCCACGGTCAGTACCCTTGCAGTTCTGGGCGAGATCAGCATCAGTGGAACAATCTTGAAGGTAGATGAGCTTGCAAACAGCCTGCAGGTCTGCCTCGATAGCGGTGCAAAGAAGGTTCTGCTGCCGATTTCAAGTGCCGTTGATCTGGGGACTGTTCCACCGGAATTGGTGGGTAGCTTCAATCTGATCTTCTACAGCAGCGCAGAGGATGCGGTGTTTAAAGCACTTGGTGTGGAGTGAAGAAAGGCGTGCTCTATGAAAACGAATGATAGAAAGATCACAGACCTGATGGCCACAATCCATACAGGAAAAACGCAACTTCCTGATTTTCAAAGAGGCTGGGTATGGGACGATAGTAGGATAAAAGCTCTGATTGCAAGTATCACAAATGGATATCCTGTCGGTGCAGCAATGTTTCTGGAATACGGTAATGAGAGCATTCACTTCAAATCACGAGTTGTTGAAGGGGCGCCTTCTGCAGACAAGGTGATACCTGATGAACTTATTCTGGATGGACAACAAAGACTGACATCTGTCTATTCTTCACTTTTTAGTGAGAAAGCAGTTAGAACAAGAACAGACAAAGGGCAAGAAATAGAACGCTTTTACTATATTGATATGGTCAAAGCTGTTAACAGCACGATTGACCGGGTGGATTCGATTATTTCGGTTCCTAAGGATCGGAAAATAACTTCAGATTTTGGTCGAAAGGTTGAGCTGGATCTTTCGTCGGCATCTCAGGAATACGCTCAGAACGTGTTCCCGCTAAACATTATTCTTGATCCGAGCAAATACAGCAAGTGGCAAATGGACTATATGCAATATCATCAGTACGATTCAAATGCTGCAAAATTGTATATGGACTTTCTCTCCAAAGTAATTGTTCCGTTGGGGCAGTATACGATTCCAGTGATTACATTGGACAAGGATACCCCCAAGGAGGCGGTTTGTCAGGTCTTCGAAAATGTCAATACAGGTGGGGTGTCGCTTACTGTATTTGAGCTGGTTACTGCCATTTTTGCAATGGATAATTTTGAACTACGCAAGGATTGGGAAGAAAGACAGAAAAAATATTTCAGTGACGACATTCTTTCGGTGACCTCTGCAACGGATTTCCTGACGGCTTGTACTCTATTATCTTCGTATAAAAAAGGCGGGACCGTGAGTTGCAAAAAGAAAGATGTGCTGAATCTGACGCTGGCGGAATACCAGCGGTATGCAGATGATTTGACGGAAGGATTTGTGGAAGCGGAAAAAATATTACAGGAAGAACGGATCTTTTCTAGTAAAGACCTGCCATATACGACGCAGTTGATTCCACTTGCAGTTCTTTGCACGTTGCTGGCAGACCATAACCGCATCAAAACAACGAGCGTAAAAGATAAAATAAAGCAATGGTATTGGTGCGGTGTCTTTGGCGAAATGTATGGAAGCGCAAATGAAACACGCTATGTGTACGATGTGGTGGGGGTAATGGCGTGGTTGGATGACGCCAGCAAAACGCCTAAAACGGTTCAGGAGTTTTATTTTAACCCGGTGCGCTTGCTATCCTTGCAATCAAGATTGAGTGCCGCCTATAAAGGTATTATGGCACGGATCTTGAAGAATCAGTGCAAAGATTTTATCAGCGGTCGTGAAATGGACTTTACGGTTTATAAAGCAGAGAGCATAGATATTCACCATATATTTCCACGAGATTATTGTGAGAAAAAAGGTCTGCCGCGTGCAAAATGGAATTCTGTTGTGAATAAGACACCTATTACATATTCTACAAACCGTGAAATTGGCGGAGTAGCACCAAGCCAATATCTGACCAAGATTGAAAAGAAAGGCCAAGTCGAACCAGATATACTGGATGGCTATCTTAAGACACATTTGATCGATACGAGTGATATCCGCGCAGACCGGTTTGATGATTTCTTCATCAAGCGCGCAACTGCTATTTTGAATGAGATTGAAAAAGCGACTGGAAAGTCGATTTCCGGTCGTGACAGTGATCTCGTAATTCAGGACTTTGGCGGAGCGCTATTATGATCTGTGAGAATAGAGCATGTCTGAATTTAGGAGGCCACCATGGAGCCAATGAAAGCAATCAGTGTCAACAGCCGTGCGGAGGAGCTGTTTGTGCAGCTTTTCTGTGAGGCTTTTGGCCCGGAAAAGACCGAAAATCTGCAGGTCCAGTACCCCTGCGTGGACATCTATGGTCGGCACCGCTATATCGACTTTGCGCTGGAATCGCCTGAATCTAAGATTGCAATCGAAATTGACGGTGAGACCTACCACAACCCGAGCAAGGTGTCCGAAAACAAGTATGCCGATGACCTCTTGAAGCAGAACAGCCTGATCTATGACAACTGGAAAGTATACCGTTGGATTTACAGCCAGTTGGAAAAGCAACCGGAAAAGGTCAAGGATGAGCTGATTACTTTCTTAGGCACCAGCCCTATATTCAAGGCTTTTGAAGCGGACCTGCCGGTTCAGATGGGGCAGACCATCGAGCTTCGGGATTACCAGCAGGAGGCTACCGAGAATCTGCAGAAAATGCGAGAGGACGGCAAGACCATTGCGCTACTGTACCATGCGACCGGCGTTGGAAAAACCATCACGGCTGCAACGGATGCCAAGGCAGTGGGCGGACGCACGCTATTTCTGGTCAACGCCCTGAAGCTGGCATCTCAGGCAAAAGAGACTTTCGCCAAGGTCTGGTCGGAAGCGACTTTGGGAGAGTACACCGGAAGCCAGAAGGATATGACCCAGACGGTCATTTTTGCAACGGTGCAGAGGATCTCCAAGGATCTGGAAAAGTTCTCGCCTACAGATTTTGACTACCTGATTGTGGACGAATGTCACCATGCGGCAGCCAACACCTACCAGAAGATTTTCACCTACTTCCACCCGAAGTTCATTCTGGGCCTGACCGCCACTCCGGAACGCAGCGATGGTGAAGATATGCTGGAGCTGTTCCAGAACGTTGCCCATAAAATGGATCTCAAAACTGCTGTAGAGCGTGGCGTTCTGGTGCCGATTCGCTGCATCCGGGTCAAGACCAACATCGACCTGACCGATGTGCGGATCAACGGCATCAAATACAATTCGCAGGATCTGGAAAGCAAGCTGTTCATCCCGGAACGCAATCAGTTGATCGTTGACACTTATCTAAAGTACGTCAACGGCAAAAAGACAGTAATTTTCTGTGCCAGCGTAGACCATGCAGCCGAAATTGCAAAGTTGCTGCGAGATAGCGGCGTGAAGGCAGAAGCAGTTTCCGGGCGGGATCGTGTGGAGGTTCGGGAAAAGATTCTGAAGGACTATGAAACCGGCTCGACCAATGTTCTTTGCGCCTGCGACCTTCTGAACGAAGGCTGGGACAGCCCGCATACCACGGTGCTGTTCATGGCGCGCCCGACCATGTCCAAAACGATTTATTTGCAGCAGCTTGGTCGTGGCACACGCCGCTGCCCGGGCAAAGAGGATCTGCTGGTGGTTGACTTTGTGGACAACGCTAATATGTTCAATATGCCCTACAGCCTGCACCGGGTGCTGGACATTGCAAAATATCAGCCCATGGCGTATGTGCTGGCGCCGGAGAACAAGCGCAAGCTGGATCAGGATATGTTGTTCCAGGGTGAAAAGCCCGAAGCATGGTTGGATGTGCCGATCGATGTGTCTGACTATGAGATCATCGACCTTTTCAACTGGCAGAACAGCGTCAAGGATATGATCTCGCAGATTGAGTTCGTCCGGATGGTGGATGTACAGTCCGAGACGGTGGAACGCTACATTAAGGACGGAAAAGTCAAACCGGACCTTTCGATTCCCTTTGGTGATAAGCGAATGTTCCACTATTTCCGGGAGGAAAGCATCCGCAACATTGCGAAACAGTATGGCTGGGATCTCATTACGCCGCAGAATATGGCGGACAAGTTCATGAAATTTATCGAAACGATGGACATGAGCTATTCCTACAAGCCGGTGCTGCTCAAAGCAATCTATGAGTACATGGACAGCAGCGGCAGAGTTGCCCTGCCGGATGTGGTGGACTACTTCATCGACTTCTACGAGGACCGCAAGGCGCACGGGATGATCGCAGAGAAATCCACCAGCATTTATCAGAAGGGTGGCTATACCCGGAAAGATGTGGAGAAGAACATCCTCTCCAATCCCTTCAAGCGCTTTGAGGATATGCGATTCTTGATGCGCTGCAAGGACGTGGAGACTATCGAGGTAAACCCGATCATTTTCCGCAAGCTCACACGGGAAGATTGGCTGCATATTGTGGATGTCTGCGATAAGCGCCTTGAAAAATACTATTTGCGGCTCAAAAAATGATATGAACTTCGATAATTGACTGCGGGTGACGTGCATGATGAAAATAGTGAGAAATATGATCCGGTGTAAAAAGTGCAGGGACGTTATTGAAAGCTGCACTGTACATGATTTCAAATTTTGTTCTTGCAGATCGTGTGCAGTCGATGGCGGGCATGAGTATCTCCGTAGGTGTGGAAACCCGGAAGACTGGGAAGAATTGTCTGAAACGCAAAGTGTAGATGATTGAAAATTAAGCTGAACTCGATCTTTGAAGCAGAAGTTCAGTGGCAAGTAAAAAGCTCTTGGCCTTTAATAAAGAGGCCAAGAGCTTTTTTACATCTTGTCTTGGAACATAAAAGAAGGTACAATGGTAGAAAAGAAAACGTGCATCAGTCAAATAAGGCGGTGGAGACGATGGACGAAGCGTGTGCTGATAAATACACGGAGTATCTTTCTATCATCAAAAGTGAGATCAAGGAGATAACACAGGACTTAAGGAGAAAAATCTTATGGCGGTCGAAGTCAATTGGGAAAATTTCGCATCAAATAACAATGATCCTGATGGTGTCCAACATAAATTCGAAAATTTGTGTCGGCAACTTTTTACCAATGATTATCTAAAAGAGAATAAAAAATCAAGGAATTTGCATTCCAATCCTAATAATCCTGGCATTGAAGCAGAACCCATACTTGATGAACGCACAAACCAGTACATTGGCTTTCAGGTAAAATTCTTTGACACTAGTGTGGATTATGGCCAAATATTGCATTCTATGGAAAAAGCGTTGCAATATTATACAGGAAAGCTAAGCCACATTGTATTGTACTGCAATAAGGCCATAACAAGCACCAGCAAAAGTTATATTAATATTGTAGAACTTCTTAAGAAAAACAATATCACGATAGAACTTGTAACGGATTCGGCTATTTTAGATGCTGTAAGAAAATATCCATATCTTGCAAATTACTATTTTGGTGTCAACACCATTTCTTTTGAGTGGGTTGTCGCACATAATGAAAAATCTTTTTGTGATTTAGGAGAGCGCTTCAATCGTGACTTTAATGTTGAAACTGAAACTTCTAAAAGACTATCTCTTTTTGCAAGAGATCAAAGTGCGGTTCAATATATTAATGATAAGAAAGAAAATTTGATTCGAAAAATCAATCGTATAAAAGATGATACGGAACAACACTCTGATTATCTTGAAAAAGTCAGGTCTATTGTTTCGGCATTTGAAGATGTCGAGAGCGAAACTATTGGAAGTGCATTCGAATGGCATCAATATTTGCAATCTTTTATAGTTGACGATTTAGCCAAAATAAACTCTGAGATAAGTCAAAAGAAGAATTTGCTTGAAAAAATACGGCCAACAATCGAAAAAGGACGAAGCCGAGTTGAGCATAAAGATCTAGAAAAATACAATTCTATTCGAAGCGAAATTGAGATACTTTATGAATTACTTGACTTGCCGGAAATATTATCTTTGACTGCCGATGAGAATCGCCTTATTACAGCTAAAGAACTTTTTGTTACAGGCAATGCAGGCATTGGAAAATCACATTTGCTAGCGGCAGAGTGCCAATCATTAATGAATAATCAGCAATTTGCTGTTTTGCTACTAGCGGGGAATTGTTATTCTGATCTGCCTATCCTCGACCAATTATCACAAGACTGTGAGTTAAAGTATTCTTTCGATGAGTTTATTAGCATATTAGAAATGATAGGCGTAGAGCATCATACCTGTGTTTTGTTATGTATAGATGCATTAAACGAAACAGCAAATTATCGACTTTGGAAAACGGGATTAATTTCACTTTCTCAGAAGATAAAAAAATGCACGCACGTAAAGTTGGCTGTTACTTATCGAATGGAGTATGAAAAATCTGTAGTCCAAGATGCGCTTTTATCGGAAGATGAAGACGTTTACAGGATTGTACATACAGGTTTTGCACCTAATGGTTTAAAAGCATCAAAACAATTTTTTGACTATTATAGAATTCCATTTACCTTGTATGAGTATTTTGAATCTGAAATGGAAAATCCGCTGTTTTTAACATTGTATTGTAAAACCTATAGAAACGATGAAGCAAGTCTCCCTACTTTGTATGATAGACTAGTAGAAAGTGCAAACAAGAACATTTTCCCGATACTAGAAAAGAGGTATAAACTCATTGGATTTACGGAAGATGACAATATTGTTCAGTCGCTAGTTGATGAAATTTCAACTTTGGCTTTTGATAGAAAGGAAAAAAATATTTTGGAATCTGATCTCGCAAGCATACCGTTCTGGACTGCGAATGATCTTCCATTAAGGCCGTTTATGTCATTATTAGCAAAAGAAAATCTCGTGCATACAAATTTGATTGCGGGCAATGAACGCTACTTTTTTGCGTATGATCAAATGAACGACTATTTCTTTGCAAGGAGCTTATTTTCTCATGACATGTCCGACATGTCCATCCGCAAGACTTTATACGAAGATATCTTACAAGTAAATGATAATAATATTGTGAATTTGAGCAATAGCGATGTCTTTGTTATATGCTGTGCTATCTACGCTCAGAAATTCGGCAAAGAGTGCATTGATTTAATTGATGAGCTACCTGAAGGTTTTGAAAAAGGTTATATTGTAAAATCGTACATACGGTCGTTTATTTGGAGGGATAAAGAATATATCTCCAGCAATGTGTTTTTAGCTGTTGCACAGAAGTATAAAGTATCTCGTGAGGACTTTTGGAATGTTCTTGTTGGTAATAGTATAAAACATAATCATCCCCTGAACTCGGATTTTTTACATACACTTCTAATGAGCTTTCGGCTTAGTGAGCGTGATTATTATTGGACAAAATACATTAATGAGATTTTTTATGACGAGTCTAATCGGCTCATGCAGCTTGTAAAAATGTACAGTTCAGGACAAAGCATTCAAATGAGTAAAGAGCAGGCTCGTCAGTTGCTTATTCTTTGTGGATGGCTGTTGAGTTCATCAAATCGCATGCTTCGTGACTATACTTCAGAGGCTATGATTGAAATTCTGCGGAATGAATTTGATCTGTGCATTGTGATTCTGAAAGCTTTCGAAAAAGTAAATGATCCGTATATTATAGAGCGTTTATATGGTGTTGTATTTGGAGCCTGCTGTAAACGTCGAAGAAAGGGGAATACCGTATACATAGCCTTAGCAGAATATGTTTACTCAACAATTTTTGATCAAGAATTCATTTATCCTGATATTTTGCTTCGTGATTATGCAAGACTGATAATCGAACGCTTTTTATGGGAGAATCCAGACTACAACGGTTGCATTGTCCATGAAAAAATTATTCCACCATATAAATCATTTCCTATTGAACAAATCGATGAAGATTACATTAATAAGAAGTACGATGGTGGACTGTGGCAAATCAAAAGTTCCATGTCGTTTGAAGGACATGGTATGTATGGTGATTTTGGACGCTATGTTTTTCAAAGTGCATTAAAATACTTTGATGTCGATGAAGACGAAATGTACAAGCAGGCAATGTCCTTTATTATTAATGATTTGGGCTATACTAATGAACTTGATAAGGGCAACAACCATTGGGGATATGATAGAAGCGAAACAAAAAAGGTTGAACGTATAGGAAAAAAATATCAATGGATTGCAATGCACAATATTCTGGCAAGAGTTTCTGACCAGTGTGACATTGATACAGATTATTCTGAAACACCAAAATTTGAAGGTCCCTGGGAACCGTTCGTTCGGGATTTTGATCCGACCTTAAATTTCAAACTAACGAAATCCGATGAAATTCCTATATTTGATGAGATAAGCGAGTTGAAAAAAGCTACTCGTGATGAGCATTTGAAGGTTGACGTTTCAAATATAGATAGTGTATCTGAATGGTTGGATTCTGATGGCATTTTCTTTGCGGAAATGCCAAAGGCATTGATTCTTTCTGATTCTAACGGAACTCAATGGATTAGGTTGAGCAATTATATATGTTCAGGAAGAGAGCAGTTGAAAGCTGAAAGGCTCCTGACTTGGAGTTGGTTATACGCTTACTTCGTTACAGAAGAACAGTTTGAGCAGTTCCAAGTCGCAGCTACAGATAGAGTTGACTTTAGTAGTTCAAAGGGTATAGGGCTTGATCCGCAATCGTACTCTGTATTCAATCGAGAATATCCATGGTCACCTAGTTGTGATTTGCTCAATAAGAGTAGTTCAGTAGAATCAGGTGTGGTTCTTAACATGCCAGAAGAAAAAGAGGTAGAACAGGAGGTTTTAAACGTTGAATTTTTGGAACAATATCTGAAATCACTTGATGCGGATTCCAATCAAGTATTTTCAGATCAGGAATTGAATCAACATCTTTTTAAGAAGGAGATTGTTAGAAAACCAGTCTTGAAACAAATTGGTGAAATTATACATGCGAGTATAAATCTTGTTTGGGAAAGTGAATACGATGCCTCAAAGGATAATACACTTTCCATGAATGTGCCCTGCCCAATGCTTATTGAACAGCTTCATCTTCATCAGGCAGACATTGATGGTTTGTACTACGATTCAAATGAAAAAATTGCAGCGTTTGATCTGAACATCTCACAGAAAGAATCAGGAGTAGTCCTTCGAAAGGACCTATTAGATGCTTTTCTGAAAAAAAACAATTTGAATTTAATTTGGTTTGTACGAGCATCTAAAGAACTTCATAGCGGTGAAGATTTAGGGATACTTCGCTATGGTGATAGAAGTGGCGCATATTTTTACAATGGAACAGAAATAACATCAAATATTTATATTGTGGAACAACGGTAAATCATTAATGATATAAGAGGAGCGTGATGCCTAGCACGACTTACAGGCCTTTAACTGGACGGTTTAGCAACATGACACATTGGATGGTGCAAACTGCCTGACCGTTGGAAAACGGCATTTGAGCCAGAGAGAAGCAGCGATGGAGGCAGTACAAGCGATTGGCCTAAACCAGATTTGCGATGTAGAGAGTTCTGTATTTGTTGGATATGAGCAATATGGCGAAATGATCAGCAGCAGATTGGAAGAAATGACCTCTGAATTTGTGCGAGATTGCGGTAAATGAAAACTGCCGTTTGTAGCAGATCTGTAGCAAATTGCTTTGATTTGACGAATCATCGTTCTAAAAAACGAAAAGTCATCATGCATCACACGCAGGGGGTCTGGGGTTCGAGTCCCTAATTCTCCACCATGCATAAGCCACTAACAGAAGTTAGTGGCTTTTTTGCGCTATACGCGGACTTATGTTGGTGTATGGAGAATTAGGGACTCGAACAGCACGGCCACGCCGCAGGCGGGGCAGCAAACACCCCAGTGGGGTGTTTGCTAGTGCGCGGGTTCCAACGGTCAGGAATGTCTACCGGGGATGATGTTCAAAAGTCCAGCTGGTCAGAGAATGGTTTGAAATCTTTAGGCCCCCTTTTCAGTCGTTTGTAGCAAGTTTGTAGCAGATCTGTAGCAAAATTCGGAGAGGAACGGCAAAATGGCCTCAGAAACCTGATTTTTGCAGATTTTTGGTATAAAATTTTATCCTTAAATTTTGTGCAGAATGACGGTGGCAAAACAAAAAAGAAAAACGTCAAACGCGAGAGATTGCTCTCTCATGCGTTGACGTTTTTTCTGGTTTGTGGGGATTATTCTTCTGGCAGAGCCAAAACTTCATCTTTGACCAGTTGATTGGCCGAGTCAAAGGCTTCGATCATCTGGTTGGCTTTTGGATCTAAAACCTATTATTCAAAATGATAACACGGGGCTGTTGCACACGCCCCAACAAAAAAGACCAGAGTTATTTAGCCGATGTGTCCAGACCGCCGGAATATGCCAGCACGACCTTTTTGACTTCAGACATAGGAACTGCCTTCGTTCAAACCAACTTATATATTTTTCGATTTTCCTCGTGCAATTTCATGATTGCAGTGTCCATTATACGGGCACTTGGAAAATGTGTAAAAAGTGTTCTGTATATAGCAGCAATATGAAAGCAGTATTTCACAGCAGGGCATTATGAACCTATAATAGCAGTTGGAAATAAACAGAAAGAGGGTCTTTTTGATGGCAACGATATTTCCAAGAGAAGAAAAGGCAGAGGCGCTGTTCGGGGAGATCCTGAAAAATCCAGAAGCCTGCCACCGCCTGATGGATACCTTCAACGACTCGCTGGACATGGCAGACGTACTGGATGCGCCGGCCGTGAGTGCACAGCAGTTTGCCGCAGCACTGTTCAATGCCTACGAGAACAAGGATCTGTCTGCCTTTCTGATGGCGATCTGCCAGCACAGTATGTTTGACCTGCTACGGAACGCTGCCCTGATCCCGTTCAAATTCAACGCCGATGGTCAGCCGAACCCGGTGATCCTGACGGATGATGCCGGCGTTCTTTTGCCGAACAACAAAGTTGCCGTGAGCAGCAAAGTATACGACCGGTTCATCCGGGTGTTCCAGAAGCAGGAAAAGGTAAAAATGTACCTTGCCAGCGGCTACTGCAAGTATCATGGCTACGACGAAGGCTCGATGGATGTGGTGGAGTACCACTACAACCAGCATTTGGGGCTGCTGCTGATCTACGAACTGCCGGACACCGTGAAGCAGAAGGTAACGGAAGCGGAGGCCTACTCCACCGTCTGGGATATCCAGATGAAGCTGCAGCACGCACTGCCCCGTTCCGTGGTCTACTATGGACAGGATACGCTCAAGGACGGCGGAACCCGCTACGATGAACTTGGCGTTTTTCTGCCGCTGGAACACTTTGCCGACCGGCTGGAACGCCATGTGGAAACTGCTACCAAGATCGTTTACGGGGAGTAAATGCCCTGTAAACGAACTCCTTTTATAAGTGCATCACAGCAAAACAAAACGCAGCGAACCGTTAAAAGATTCGCTGCGTTTTGCCTTATATGAGAGAATGGAAATGCTGCACATCAGGTGCAATAACGGAAAGTCTTGTCAGTGACAATACGGGCGAAGATCAGCCCTAACGGCAGTGCCACGATGATGAGAATGGCATCTGCAAACCATGTGGCGGAGTCCATCAGAGACAGGATGCCCAGATTATAGATGGCACGGTAGAAGTACAGTCCCGGTACCATGATAACGATGGACGGCACGGTGACGGAGATGCGGGGATAACCGGCGGCGCTCTTCAGGCAGGAGGCCAGCAGTCCGGACAGCAGTGCGCCCAGAAACGCTGCAACAGCGGGCGGAAAGCCCGCAAGGCTCACCAGCTCCAGCCGGAACGTGTTCGTTACCGCACCGATAAGGGCGGCGCAGACTGCCAGGTTCCGGGGACTGTTGAACATGAGCGAAAAGCCGAACACACCGCCAAAACTTGCCAGCAGCCGGAACACGATCTCTTCCGGGAGTGTCAGGCTCAGGGCAGGGAACTGCACCGGCTGCAAATGCAGCAGCAGTGCCATGATCCAAGCCGTCATGGTTGCCACCAGAATGATGAGGACGGCGTAGGCCAGACGTTCCAGCCCGGAGCGCATATCCAGCTTGGCAAGGTCGATGCCGCTGGTAATGAACGGAAAGCCCGGAATGATGAAGAGCATGGAGCAGATATACCCCGCCTCGTGCTGCGCCGATACGGCAAACAGCACCTCGGCCAGCTTCAGCAGGATGGCATACACGAGGCTTGCTGAACAGACCGACGCCGTAATGCCCAGAAACAGGGTGAAATGGTGCTTTGTCAGCTTGCACCGTACAAAGTTGCCGATGCCTGCACCGCAGAAGGCACACAGCATTTCCACAATGCCGCCGCCCAGCAGAAAGGTGAAGCAGCTGCAGGCCAGTGCAGCTGCAAAGCCCAGTGCGATGGGCGAATACAAGCCGTGGATGCGCTCGATCTCATCGAGGTGGCTGTGCAGTTCTTCGCCGGTCATAAATTTTCCTTCCCGGTCGAAGTCGTTGACGAAATGCTCCAGTCGGTTCAGCCGGGAGGTATTCACGCCCGTGTTTGTCAGACAGAGTGACTGGGTATAACACTGGTCACCATCAAAGCAGGTGAACTCAATGGACAACAGGCCGATGTCCGCTGTTGTTGTGACTCCCAGCTCCCGCGAAAGGGTGTTCATGGAGCTTCGGACACGCCATGCGCCGGTGCCGCATTCCAGCAGCATCAGCCCGGTGCGTCCAATGACGGAGGCTTTTTCCACAAGCCCCGCCTCGGTAATGGGGATGCCCTTGCTGGCCGACGCATAGTCGTGCCAGTAAACTTCCATGTGATTTTTGATGATCTCACTTTGCCGTTGTCCCATACCGGAAAGCCTCCTTTGTGATATGGGAATGTTGCAGCCGTTTCAAGACTGCGGTGCTATTATAAGGGAAATTGCAGGGTGGGTAAAACGTATCTTGGATATGCCGGCAATGTTCGTTTGGTATTTCAAAGAAGAAAATACGTTGCGTTTTTGGCGGCTCTGCGGTAGGATAGAAAAAACACGCCGAAAGGAAACTGCCGTGACCCTTCAATAACTCCGCTATGTCACGGCTGTTGCCGGCGCCGACACCATCGAGCAGCTGGCCGAGTACATCGGTGTGGAGCCTGCAGCCCTTTCCGCTACTGTGGAGCAGTACAATAAGGTTTGCGCCGAGGGCTACGACAGCGATTTTGCCAAGGACCCGCACTTCCTGAATGCAGTTGCAAAGGCTCCCTTCTACGCCCATGTCACCACCCCGAGTCTGGGCTTTGCACTGGTGACCACCGGCGGCTTTGTGACCACCAATGACCAGCAGGTGCTGAACGAGGATTATCAGCCCATCGAGGGCCTGTACGCTTCCGGCAACACCTGCGGTATGCGCTTTGGTCCCGAGTATATCACCCCGATCCCCGGTGTGAGCATTGGTATGTGCCTGACGCTGGGCCGCGAACTGGGCAAATACCTGGCTGCAAAGTAAGCAGCTGTCTTCGTCAAAGCCTGATCGGCTGCAGTAAAGCCCCATAAGCAATAAAAGATCCCGTCCACTTCTGGGTGAACGGGATCTTTTTTGCGTATCAGACAGGAAAAAGCGGCTCAAAGGTCGTTTTTCTCCTGCCCCAGATTATCGGATTCCAGGACGACACAAACTATGTTGCCATTGGCGGCGTAACGCCGGAGAACATCCCGGAGTTCCGCAAGGCGGGCTGCCTTGGCGTGGGCCTTGCCAGCAGCCTGATGCCGAAGGACAAGGCCGCCGCCCGCGACTGGGATGCCTGCGCGGAATACGTGCACATGCTGCTTACAAAAGCCAAAGGGGAATAAACCGCAGAAACAGCAAGACCGCTCACCCGAAAAGATGAGCGGTCTTTTGTTGTGTGATGGCATCGCCGCCGACTCTTTAGACCATGGCTTCGCGTCATCCTGCCGGAGCAGTCGGTGCCGATGCCGTTCAGCTTTGTCTGCTGCGTGAACCACTTTCACTCCTGAAATGAACTGCATGAAAAATCAGAAGGCCTCATTCTATTGACTTTGCCTTTGCAGGGGAGTATACTCCATGTCACCAAGAATATTACGGCTATGACGAGAAAAAGTACCCGGAAGGAATGCTGCAGAGAGCTGCCGGTTGGTGCAAGGCAGTGCAGGGCATCCGTGGGAAGATCCTCTCTGAGCTTTCCGGCTGAATGGACGGTGTGCGCCCCAGTAAGCAGGAACGGCAGGCCCCCGTTATCACGGGCCGCGCGTTGTTGGACGTGCACTGAGTGGTCAGCGTTGTGCTGGCAATAAGAGTGGTACCGCAGAGGATATTACACGCCTTTGTCTCTTACAGACCGTAGGGGACAAGGGCGTTTTATTTTGCGGATGCTTTTGTCCCAAAGCATGTCAGAAGGAAAAGGAGAAACAATTATGAAAACACTGGAAAAAGTAAGCGACTTTGTGGGCAAGTACATGGCCGCCATCGTTATTGTGGTGGCCGCGGGTGCCCTGTTCTTCCCCGGCCCGTTCAGCGTGGTAAAGACGGCGTGGGTCAATAACCTGCTGGGCATCGTGATGTTCGGCATGGGCCTTACCCTGAAGCCGGGGGACTTCAAGGTGGTGTTCAGCCGCCCGAAGGATGTGATCGTGGGCTGCGTTGCACAGTTCACCCTCATGCCGTTTCTGGCATGGGCGCTCACGCAGGTGTTCCACCTGCCCACCGAGCTGGCCATTGGCGTGATCCTGGTTGGCACCTGCCCCGGCGGCACCTCTTCCAACGTGATGACCTACCTTTCCAAGGGCGACGTTGCACTGTCCGTTGGCATGACCGCTGTTTCCACCGTGCTGGCTCCGTTCCTCACTCCGCTGCTCACCCTGCTGTACGCTGGCCAGCGTGTTGACGTGAACCCCATGAGCATGTTCATGTCCATCGTCAAGGTGGTGCTGGTGCCCATCGCACTGGGCTTTGTGGTCAATCACTTCTTCCATAAGTTCACCGAGGAAGCCGTCCGCGTGCTGCCTCTGGTCTCCACTACCGCCATCGTGCTGATCATCTGCGCCGTGGTCTCCGCCAACAGCGCCAAGATCATGACCAGCGGTCTGCTGATCCTTGTGGTGGTCATCCTGCACAATGTGCTGGGCTACCTCACCGGCTTTGGCGTGGGCAAGCTGCTCAAGCTGGACTCCACCAAGTGCCGCGCGATCTCCATCGAGGTGGGCATGCAGAACTCCGGCCTTGCAACCAGTCTGGCCGCCGCACACTTTGCACAGTATCCGCTGGCTACCATCCCCGGCGCTGTGTTCTCCGTGTGGCATAACATTTCCGGTGCGATCCTCGCCAACTTCTTTGCCCGCACAGCAGAGAAGAAGGATTGATCTTTCATAACATAGTAAAGCCCCCCGGCAGACGAAGACCTGCCGGGGGGCTTTGCTGTGCCTGCGGGCCGGACATCTGCAACAAAACCGGCACAAATGGTGCTTTTCACGCTGCTTTTAGGGCGATTCACGCAGGTTTGCTTCCAAAATGCGGTAAAGTATGAAATAATCAAGGTACTGTAATACATACCCCCCCCCGTAATAATTTTCGCAAAGGAGGAACCCCTATGAAACGAAATATTTTGGCCCGGCGGGCGGCTTCCGCTGCGCTGGCAGCATGCATGATGTTCAGCCTTTCTGCCCCAGCTCTGGCCGCAAGCACCGATGCCCTGCTCCAGCAGAGCACCGCCGCCAAAAGCGCGGTGAGCGTGCTGGATATGCAGAATGATATCTCGGAGTCTGTCACAACGATGGATCTCCGCAACGGCAGCATTATCGTTTCCGTTGAGAACGGCCAACAGTATGCCGAACAGAAGAACATCAAACAGCAGATATCTGATCTGGTCGTTACCACAAACAACGACGAGACGACCAACACCCTGACCATCGAAGGCGGCACCACGGCAGCAAAAGTGACGCTGCATAATGTCAATATCGATGCTTCCGGTGCGGCAGTCTCGGTCAGCGGTGATGTGGAGCTGATCATCAGCGGCACGAATACCCTGCAAAGCGGCTGGGGCCACGCCGGTGTGGAAAAGGCCGACGACAACGGGACCCTGACCATCAGCGGCTCCGGTACGCTAGAAGCTTACGGCGGTTACTGGGGTGCAGGCATTGGCAGTGGTTCCGAGAAAGGCTGCAGCAATATTGTGATCGAAAGCGGCACCATCACCGCCAAGGGCGGTGCCTTGGGTGCAGGCATTGGCGGAGGTCAACACGCAGCGGGTCAAAATATTACGATTCGTGATGGTAATGTAACGGCGATACCCGGCAGCGAAGCAGCTGGTATTGGCGGCGGCTGTCGAGGTGACGGTAGGAACATTACCATTGAGGGCGGCACTGTATATTCTCGATCCGGCGGCGGACGCGGCCCTGCTGCGGCAATCGGCGGCGGACGATGGCCTGGCAAAGGCGAAAACATCAAGATCACCGGCGGCAATGTTACGCTGCAAATTGTAGATGACAATGGCATTTATATCGGCAATGGTCAAGAGGAAGCTGAAATTGACACCAGCATCCTGCTTGGCACGATCACCAAACTGGACATGCACGGCGTTCAGGTTGGCAATAAGATCGTACAGGATTTTGGCATTGAGGTTTCGGAGCAGCCTGTTACCAGTGAAAATTATAAGAACTTGTGGAAGGGATACATTGTCTACGACCCGAAGTACAAGACTCTGACGGCGAAGGATAGAATTCCTCAGGGCGTTGTAAAAATTAGAGCCCCCGAAACGGATGTCTTTTTAAACGGAGGAATGCAAAGAGGAACTCTAACAATTGGACAAGTTGAAAAGAAGACTGTTGTAGGTGCACATGATGTGACGGTCAAGCATGACCAGTATGCAGCGGTCTATGGCGATGTGAATATCAACTGCACCGGCAAGGTGGATATCCGCAGCGACGAAAATATGGCTGTGAACGGAAGCCTGAACATTTATAATTCCAGCGAAGTGACGCTTTCTGCAGGCAACAGCGTTGTGACGGGCAGCGCAAATATCACCAGCGACGGTGACGTGACCATTGAGAGTACCGATGGTAGAGCGGCGAAAAACCTGACGATCGACAAGGCTGATAATGTTACTGTTATAATCAAGGACACACAAGCGATTTCCGAAAACACCAAGATCACGGCTTCCGGCACTGTGATCCTGAAGAATACCGCAGAGGGTGGCCCTGTGGGCACTGTTGACTTTACACAGGCAGACGGCAAAAAATACGTCTACTATACCAGCGAAGCCGAGGATGCAAAGCTGATCGACCCGCGCATTCATCCGCTTGCAGAAGCGGCAGGAAGCAGCTACCTGCGCATTGAGCCGAGGGAGACTTACTACAGCATTACCGTTGCGAACGGCACCGCGCAGGTGGGCGACGACACCACCGGCCAGATTACTACCGCCTTTGAGGGCGAAAAGGTCACCGTCAAGGCCAACGCACCCACCGATGAGGATGCCGCCAAGGGCGTGAAGTTCCACCACTGGAAGGTGGAAGAGGGAAGCACCGCCTTTACCCTGACCGATGGCAAGCTTGGCTCCAAGGAGGAAGCAGGCACCGAGGAAATCAGCTTTGATATGCCCAATGGCAATGTGGAGCTGACCGCCGTTTACAGCATCCCCGCTTCCGTGCTGAGGAGTACCGTTACTGT